>Ga0116188_1000959_pt1 | contig 26372 bp, 23 predicted proteins | sample AD_JPNTR2_MetaG_FD_89807 | JGI IMG/M metagenome (GOLD analysis project Ga0116188, IMG submission 89807) | Active sludge microbial communities of municipal wastewater-treating anaerobic digesters from Japan - AD_JPNTR2_MetaG | ecosystem: Engineered > Bioreactor > Anaerobic > Digestate | place...
CACCTAGTCGATCCCGCCAGCTTGTGGAAAGGAAGCATTGAAACCTTGGGAGATTTGGCTTATGCCTACGGTCAAATAAAGCCGGTACCTCATGGGATGATCTTGGAAGCAAACGCCGGTCCCGGTTCTGATACCTTTTTGGAAACCGATATTCTTCCTCGGGAGGTCGAGATTTTCCCTACGCCGGGACATGCTTCTCACCATCAATCATATCTTGTGCATTTGGGCGCTGATACGGTCTTATTCTCGGGCGAAGCGGCTGGTATTTATCTGGGAGAAACCAATTGCGCATCTCATATAAGGCGATGCGAAAAAGCGCCCGAGAACATATATCTGAGGCCTGCTACTCCCCCTCGGTTTTTTTACGACGTCTATGTAGACTCACTTAGGAACCTAGAACAATATGAACCATCGCTCATTTGTTACGGCCATTTTGGATACACAGACGACAAGGGTCTTTTGCTAAGAGAGGAGAATCAGTTGGGGCTTTGGAAGGATATAATATGGGAAGAAGCGATGGGTGCTTCGCGCTCAGGCGCATATTCGCCTGCAAGTTCGGGAGGATTAGAAGATGACGATGGTCTGCTCATAGACCGGATCCTAGAAAGGCTTCTATCTGAAGACCCATTGCTGAGCGGGTTTTGCAGCTTGCCGCAGGACATATCCCTTAGGGAAGAATATTTCCTTAAAAACAGCATCAAAGGGTTTGCGGGATATATAAAAAGTGCTTCAAATGAGAAAGACTTATAAGAGGAGATGTTATGTATGAATGACGTATCTAGGTTGTTCTCAGAGTGTGGGGGCGGGTCTCCCAAGACGTATTTTAATGGACTAAAGTGTCCGCTATGCCATAGGACGTACAGTCCCACGGTGCTCCAGAATACATGCGTTTGTGGAGCTCCTCTTCTCGCTACGTATGATCTGGATTCTTTCAAAAAGGAATTTGATCCCGGTCTTTGGGCAGAGAGACCTTCGAGTCTTTGGCGGTACTGGGAACTTTTGCCTGTGAACTCGTTAGAAAATGCGGTTACCTTGGGGGAAGGCGGGACTCCGGTACTTGAGATGCCGCAGATGGGCAAGATGTACGGCATCAAGCACCTGTACCTTAAGGACGAGGGACTTAACCCTACAGGAACATTTAAGGCAAGGGGTGCAGCGGTTGGCGTATCTAAGGCGAAGGAGCTGGGGGCTCAAGTACTCGCCATGCCGACTGCAGGTAACGCCGGAGCCGCCTGGGCCGCTTATTCGACCCGGTCTGGACTTCGCATGGTTGTGGCCATGCCTCAAGACGCGCCTTCAGTTACGCAAGCAGAATGTGTGGCCTATGGTGCAGAGACGTACCTGGTTGATGGCCTAATATCTGACGCGGGGAAGTTCATAAACAAATTAGCGTCAGAACATGGATGGTTCCAGGTAGCTACACTTAAAGAACCTTACCGCATCGAAGGTAAAAAAACCATGGGTCTAGAGATCTTCCAGGACTTTGAGGGTAAACTACCTGCAGCTATTATTTACCCGACTGGTGGTGGGGTAGGGCTCATAGGTATGTGGAAGGCGTTTTTGGAGCTCAAAGAGGCCGGGTTCATCGAGGGAGATCTTCCCAAAATGGTAGTTTGCCAGGCGGAAGGTTGTTCGCCTATCGTTAAGGCTTTTTCGGAGGGAAAAGATAGAGCGGATTTCTTTGAGGGTGCCCACACTATTGCTGCCGGGATAAGAGTTCCTTCAGCGTTGGGTGACTTTCTAATCCTAGATGCTGTCAGATCATCAGGCGGTACAGCCGTAGCCGTTAGCGACGAAGAGATACTCGAGACATGGAAGGAAGTATCCAAACGAGAAGGCATGCTAATATGTCCCGAAGGAGCGGCTGCTGTAAGAGCGGCCAAGATCATTCGGGAAAGAGGGATTGTAGGACCAGATGATCCCGTGCTCATCCTTAACACCGGTGCGGGTTCGAAGTACACGGAACTTTTGACCGAAAAGGCCCGGAAAGCGACCGAAATATAAGACGTGCCAACTTCTTTCCGTCCAAGGATGCGAATGAAGATACAATATATAAGGTGGGTAAGGCTCACGGATCGCTTCTTTCTTGAAAGTAGGAGAAGGGGCTCTGGAAAAACGCTCAGGAAAGGAAGTGTGCCATGAGGGTTGTTATAGATATGTTGCAGAGCCTGTGGCAGGCGGCTAGGAACGTGCTGCCACTTATTGCAATCTTAGCTATATGTCAAACCATGATTCTAAAAAGACCTATTCCCAACTTGCGAACTTTTGGTGTTGGCTTGGTATTTGTCGTATTGGGGTTATTCTTCTTCCTAAAAGGCATTTCTCTAAGCCTTATCCCCATGGGAGAAGAGGTAGGGCGGAGCTTAGTTGTTCTAGATAATAAGGCGTACATTATCGCCATTGCTTTTGTGATAGGATATGCTTCGACGCTGGTAGAACCCGGGTTACAGGCCCTGGCAGCTGAAGTAGAAGAGATTTCTATTGGAGCCATTAAGGAGAATATCCTGATTCACACTGTAGCGTTGGGCGTAGGGACCGGCATGTCTCTTGGCCTCCTTAAGATACTAAACAGTATTCCATCTAAGAATATGATCATCCCGATTTTAGTCTTAACTGCGGTTTTAATACTGTTTGCCCCCGAGGAATTCGTGGGGATCGCTTTCGATGCGGCTAGTGCAACTACAGGGCCAGTCAATATCCCGATAAACATGGCAATCGCGATTGGTCTTGCATATGCTTTGGGAGGAGCTGACCCGCTCCTCAATGGGTTTGGGCTTGTTGGGCTGACATCGTTGGGCACTATGGTAACTGTTTTAGTATTAGGGATACTCAGCAGATTATGATAAGTGTCTCAAGTTTTGTGTTTTCATAGGGCTTTTGCGGACTGATTTGTATAGCGCTATGGAGAGGAGATTGTATATGAGTGAAGTGCACGCAATTGTCGCCATAGTAGAACGCGGCAAAGCCGATTCTATTGTGGAAAGGGCCAAGGAGTTTGGTGCAGGGGGAGCTACTATCCTTTTTGGAAGAGGAACCGGTCAGGAAGAATTTCAGAGGATGTTTCATCACCTCCACGTTGAAGCGTCTAAAGAGATAATAATCATCCTGTGCACAGAAGCCAAGCTGCAGCAGATACTAGAAGCAGTAGTAGAGGCAGGAAAACTCCGCGAACCCGGGAAAGGAATTGCGTTTACCTTCCCAATTTCCAACCTTGTTGGGCTAGAGTACAGACGTTCACTTTAGCGTGCATTCTTGCCCCGCAAATTATGCTACTATGGGCAATAGAAACAGCGGTCGGTGAGGTGATCCATACGACCTCAGATGTAGAATCGATGATTCTTGGTAAGGTTCTTAAGACGATTAAAAAGCGCGACATGATACAGTCGGGAGATCTTGTTCTTTGTGCCGTGTCAGGCGGACCCGACTCTATGTGTATGTTGGATAGCCTTTTCCGCATTTCTCATGACTTGGATTTTAAAATCTGCGTGGGACATCTTCATCATCATATGCGAGGCGAACAGGCAGATAAAGACGCGGAGGTTGTAGCAGAATTCTGTAGTTCAAAAGGAATACCGGTTACTATAGGCCACGCCAATGTCTTTGGCTTGGCGGAAGATCTTGGGGTCGGGATTGAGGAAGCAGGCAGGATAGCCCGCTATAGGTTTCTTTTTCAGCTGAGTGAGGAAGTCGGAGCGAACAAGATAGCTGTCGGTCATAATATGAATGATCAGGCAGAGACCGTCATAATGCGACTGGCTCGGGGTGCCGGTACCCAGGGTTTGGCAGGCATACCTCCGGTCAAGGGTAAGGTTATACGGCCATTGCTCTATGTTTCGCGAAGCGAGATTGAGGAGTATTGCCTAAAGAGGCAACTTCCCGTGATAACGGATGTGTACAACCTTGACTTGAGATATACCCGAAATTTGGTGAGGCACAGAATAATTCCGCAGATGCAGGAAGTGTTTAACCCGTCCATAGTTGAAACTTTGTGCGATACTGCAGAAGTCTTGAGATGGGACGCGGAGTTCCTCGAGAACACAGCGAGGGACGTTTTTGAAGACGTCACAATCAAAGAAGGACGGGTGACTCTTGTGAATGAAGCGAGCCTAGATGCACTTCCGGAGGCAATAAGTTCCAGGGTGCTAGAACTCAGTTGGCGTGAGTGCAGTGGAAAAACTGACTGTCTCCACGTAGAACACGTGATCCGATTGATGGAGAAAGAAGGCCGTACCTTGAGTCTTCCGGAAAGCGTTACGGCTCATTCACACGGAGGATACCTAGGCTTTTATCCGCCCGCCCCGGAGGCTTTAGATGTTCAAGTCAAAGTGCCCGGAGTCACTCCTGTTTCTGAACTCGGCCTTACAATCAAAGCTAGAGTGTTTGATAAACCCGGCGATTTTACGCCTCAGGTTAGGAATGTCAATCGATCTAACAAAGGTGAGATCCCGGACTCGCTATTCATGGTGGAATTAACTGCCTATGCAGACTACAATATATGTAGAGACGTAATAAGGGTTAGGACTAGAAAACCGGGAGATAGGTTCAAACCTCTGGGCATGCGCGGCAAAGAGAAGAAACTGCAAGATTTCTTCGTATCAATGGGGGTTTCGCGTTACTACAGAGATTTTGTTCCAATATTCGTGTGTGGCGACCGTATTTTCTGGGTTGGCGGTTTTCGATTGAGCGACGAGTTTAAGGTCACCAAAAGTACCTCAACCATACTTGAACTGACCATTGAACCTTTCTTGCGACGAAGGCAGAATTGTGCTAATATTTAGCGAGTTGACTGCTTGTTTGCAAGCAGGAGAAGCAGGCAATGCTCATGGCAGTTTTGTAAAATATGCAGTTGCCTACTATGAAAGGGGGATTTGATTGAACAAGAAACTATGGAAGAGCCTTGCAGTCTATCTTGTGCTCATGTTTGTGGCAATTTCTATCGCTGATCTTTTTGCCCCCAAGGATCAGTACACCGAACTAGACTATAACCAATTTCTCTCATATGTAGAGAGTTCAAGAATAGCTGATGCTACTATCACAGACCAGAAATCACAAATCAGTACTGTTACAGGGACTCTAAAGGATGGAACCAAGTTTTTCACGGCCATTCCTGTGGATCCCGACCTCTATCAGAAAATGGTAGAATCCGGGGTTGTGGTTGAACTGAAATTGCCTCAGGAACCGTCGTGGTGGCTGACTTTGATCGCTAACTTGCTTCCTGCACTTCTTATGGTTGGTCTGTTTGTTTTTATGATGCAGCAAACACAAGGCGGTGGAAAGCAAGTTATGCAATTCGGCAAAGCTAGAGCCAGGCTGCAATCTGAAGCGCACGAAAAAGTTACTTTCGATGACGTTGCTGGTTGCGACGAGGCCAAAGAAGAGTTAGGCGAAATTGTAGATTTTCTTAAGCACCCAAAGAAATACCTTGAGATGGGCGCAAGGATTCCTAAAGGTGTCTTGCTTTTCGGAGCACCGGGCACAGGCAAGACATACATTGCAAGGGCCGTTGCCGGTGAAGCCGGGGTGCCGTTTTTGTCAATCAGCGGCTCGGATTTTGTGGAAATGTTCGTCGGAGTTGGAGCTGCTCGTGTCAGAGATCTTTTTAATGAAGCGAAGAAAAGATCGCCGGCTATTGTATTCATAGATGAGATAGATGCCGTAGGCAGGATGCGGGGAGCAGGAATGGGTGGCGGACACGATGAACGAGAACAGACGCTGAATCAGCTTTTGGTTGAGATGGATGGTTTCAGCGTTAATGAAGGTATCATAGTTATGGCGGCTACCAATAGACCTGATGTGTTGGACCCGGCTCTATTGAGACCGGGAAGATTTGACCGTCAGATAGTTCTCGACAAACCTGATCTAAATGCCCGAGTAGAGATTTTGAAGCTCCACACCCGCAGCAAGCCTCTTTCCAAAGAGGTCGATCTTGAGGTTTTGGCGAGAGCCACGCCTGGATTTACCCCCGCGGACCTGGAGAATGTAGTGAATGAGGCGGCTCTTTTGGCAGCGCGAAGCAAAAAGAGGCGTATTGGCATGCAGGAACTCGAGGAAGCTATACACAGGGTGGTTGCCGGACCTCGGAAAAAGTCAAGACTCATAAGCGATAAGGAAAAGAAAGTCATTGCGTACCATGAGTCGGGTCACGCTTTGGCGGCTTTGATGCTCCCAAATGCAGATCCCGTGCATGAAGTGTCCATTATTCCGCGTGGGGCGGCTCTTGGATACACGCTTCAACTGCCGATAGAAGACAGGTACCTTGTAACTAGATCCGAGATCTTGGATAAGGTTACCTCAGTGCTCGCAGGAAGAGCGGCAGAAGAGATAGTGTTCGATGAAGTCTCAAGTGGAGCTGCAAATGATCTCGAGGTGGCAACTCACTTGGTGCGTCGCATGATCATGGAGTTTGGGATGTCCGAAACTCTTGGCCCCCTTACATTCGGAAAGAAGGAAGGCCAGGTGTTTCTCGGAAGGGACTTGGCTAGAGAAAGAGATTTCTCTGAAGAAGTCGCTGCTGAAATCGACCGAGAAGAAAGGACCATTATCAATGAATGTTATGAACGGGCAAAGTCCATCTTGCTCGAGAACAAGGATAAACTGATTCTTGTGGCAGAGACCCTCATGGAGAAGGAAACGCTAAAAGGCAAGGAGTTTGAAATGCTAGTCCGGGGTGAGTCTGTTGATCAAGTAGAACCGGATAAGGAGCCTGTAGCCGAAGAGGTTTTCGACGGTGTCGAAGAAGGGCCCGAGAAAGCGCGAATGAGGGAACCAAAGACCGCCGGAGGTAGACCCGCTACTGTTCCTGAGGTGCGGTAACAAGAAGGTCGCCGTTTGAACTTGAATGTGCTTCAGCCGCTCTCAAATGGGCGGCTGTTTCAGTTTCAGGAGTAACGAGAGAGTCAGGTAGAGAAGGACTTTCGGGTTTTTGTGAAGAATTCGACTAAATCAGATGCGTGTTTATGGTGGGATATTAGAAAAGTGACACCCAAGCAGCCATACGTGGGCTTTGCAAGAATCTATGACGAAATAATGTGTGATGTTCCATATGATGATTGGCTAAATTATATTAGAACCATATGGGATCACGATTGTTTTCGCCCCAAGACGGTGCTCGATCTGGCATGTGGCACTGGAAACATGGCCATAAGGCTTGCAAAACGTGGATATAAGGTGACGGGAGTAGACAGTTCCAAAGACATGCTGGATGTGGCAAGAGACAAAGCTGCCCGAGAGGGACTTTGCCTTTCGTTTGTGCAGCAAGATATGAGGTACCTTGAAAGCGAGAAGCAGTTTGATGCGGCGGTTTGCCTTTTTGACAGTCTGAACTATCTATTGGAGCCAGAGGACGTAAAATCTTGTTTTCACGCTGTCTACAAATCCCTAAAGCCAGGCGGACATTTTGTATTTGACGTTAACACCCATCTTAGATTATCAACCGTAGGCAAAGATACTATTGTCTTTGACGGTTCGTGGTACTATGCGGTGTGGCAAGACTTTTGGGACAAGAGAAATCAATGGTGGCAAGTCAATTTGACAGGATTTATAAAGGAAGGCGACCACTGGGACAGGTTCGACGAGATCCACCGAGAGCGAGCCTTTTCTCTGGAGAGCATTGCTTTATGGCTTGAAGAAGCAGGATTTGTCATAGTAGGAACATATGATTCGAACTCTCTAGAGGCGGCTTCGCCTGTCACCATGAGAGCATATTATGATTGTTACAAACCGGTCGAGAAAACAAAATGTAGAGGAAGCAAATAGGTGGTGTAGATTGTGAGTCTAGTCGGTCGCCCCGGTTTTCAACCGGACGAATTCGGTCCAATGGTTGTTGCCCCAGGTGTGATTTTCAGATATTTACCGGAGTCAAAATGGAAGACGCTCTCAATTAATGTGTTCTTAAAGATACCTATCAATGAAGAGAGATTCACCTCGCTTGCCCTTGTTCCCAGGCTCAATTCCAATGGGACCCGCTCTCTGCCTTCGCTCCAACACATCGCAAGATTCTTAGAGTCTATGTACGGGGGGCATTTGGGATCTGATGCTTCCAAAGTTGGTCCCGTGCAGGTCATACGTTTTACTATTGAAATACCGTCACCTAAGTACTTGAATTCCGCGAAATTCGGAGAAGCACTGGGTTCAATCGAAGCTAAAACCTGGTCTTTCTTATGGGATATAGTTGGCAATCCTTACTTGGAGAATGAAGCTTATCCAGAGAGGACGTTTGAAGTCGAGCGGGAGGATCACAGACGAGATATCATAGGACTCATAAACAATCCCCCCTCATATGCAGTGGTTCGACTTATCGAAGAGATCTCACGGGGAGATCGCAGGGGCCTTCCTCCTTGGGGCTCTCTGGAACGGCTTGCATCAGCGGACCCTGCGGTTACTTGGAACGTATGGAAGGAAACCCTTTCTACCTGTCCGATAAGCATCTACGCTATAGGGGAGGGCGCTGACAAGGTAGGCGAGATTGTCTCTCGAAACGGGATTACTTTTCCGGCAGGTAGGCTTAGGGAGATAGTGGATATTTCCGAGGAACTGAAGCCGCCGGTTACGCCTGAAGAGGTAGTCCGTGTAGAGGAAGGGTTTCCGGGGCGCCAAACTGTAATTAGCATGGCATTTGACACAGGTGTGAGTCCAAAAGATCCTGAGTTTCCCGTTCTGCTATTCCTAGATGGCCTTTTAGGAGGATTTCCACACTCTAAAATATTTTCCGTAGTAAGAGAAAAAGAGAACCTCGCGTATTTTGCAGATACCATAGTTGATGCGTGGCGAGGTCTTGTTATCGCTATAGCCGGCATTTCAGATAGGGATAAAGATAGGGTTGAAGACCTAATCGCTTCGCAGATGGATGTCCTAAGACACGGAGATATATCAGACGAAGAGATGGATAACACAAGAAAAGGACTGATACGGCGGCTAAGGACCGAAGCAGATTATCAGGGAACTATCATCAATCGTATGCTTAACCACGAGATACTAGGTGGTGCTCGGACAGGTGAGGAGATCGTAGGTGGTGTCTCGAAAGTGACCAAAGATGACGTGATTAGCTTGGCAAATAAAACAGAACTAAAAGCGGTGTACGTTCTGAGAGCGGAAGGTGATAGCTAGATTGCTAAGTAGACTCCCAACACTTAGAGATCCCTTGCTGGATGAACAGATTCACGCAGCTCGCATCTACGGTATGAATGTTTTCATTCTGCCAAAACCTGCCTTTCAGAGACAATATGCTGAGGTTTGCGTCAATTACGGTTCAAATGACACCACATTTATCCCGCACGGTTCGGACGCCCAGGTCAGTGTTCCTGCCGGAGTGGCGCATTTCTTAGAGCATAAGATGTTCGAGAAGCCCTGGGGCGACGCTTTTTCAGCTTTTGCATCTTTTGGTGCCTCAGCAAACGCTTACACAACCAACAACTCTACCTCCTATCAATTCTGGTCCCTCGACAACTATGACAAAGGACTGGCCTTGCTAATGGAAGTAGTTTTCGCGCCATATTTTACCAAAGAGTCTGTCGAGAAAGAGAAAAACATAATCGCTCAAGAGATCAGTATGTATGAAGATCAGCCTGAATGGCGCATTTTTCGAGAAACTTTGGGCAGATTATACAAAGAGCATCCCGTGCGTCTAGACATTGCAGGTACTTATGAATCAATTCAGGCAATTGATGAAGATCTGCTGTATATGTGTCACAAGAACTTCTACTGCCCGGAGAACGCGACGCTTTTCATCGCAGGTGACTTTGAACCAGATGAAATCTTGGAATTGGCTCAAAGTGTCATTGAAAAACATGTAGATGTCGGAAGAGAGCCGCCAATCAGGATAAGGCCCAACGAGCCTCCGGACGTATCTGGCGATGTTCGGATAAACCTTCCTGTTCCTACACCTCTTCTCAACATAGGTTGGAAAGACAATCATCTTTTAAATGGCCGAGAGTTGCTCAGGCGTGAGATGGCGTGCGCTTTTTTTCTGGACATCACATTTGGAAAGAGTTCAGACTTTTTCGCGCAAGTTCATAAGCAAGGTTTGACAGACAATTTGAGTTTCTCCTATGAAGCATGGCCCGACTACGCCTTTTCGATTGTAGGTGCAGAAAGCGAGAACCCGGATGTCCTAAACGAGATGATTCTCGAAGAAGTGAATAGAGTTGGCATGGATGGAGTAGATGCGGCAGAGTTTGAAAGAAAGAGAAGGGCTGCCCTAGGTAGATTCATAACAGTCTTTAGCTCTTTTGAATCTGTCGGGATGAGCCAGATTCGCCTGTCCAACTTGGGTGAAAACCTCTTCTCTTATGGCTCTATCTTAGAGAGCCTTGATATATCAGACATAGATGCGAGTATGGATTGCCTCGCTCAAGGTATGAAAGTAAGCGTTATTGTCGCTAACGAAGGGTGAGTGTAGGTTTTCTATCGCTAAAAGCCATGAGTTAATGCAAAAACACGGAAGGTGATGACGAAATGACCGTAGCCATAAGCGGCAAGAATATGACCATAGGGGAAATAGTGAGGGTGGCGAAACACGAGGAAGAGGTAGCGATATTACAAGAAGCTAAAGAACAGATGCTTAAGTCCCATACCCTTATGGGCAAGGCGGTTGAAGATGGGAAAAGAGTATACGGTATCAATACAGGGTTTGGCAAGTTCGCCGACACCCCCATATCTTACGATGATCTTGCGAGATTGCAGGAAAACCTAGTCAGAAGTCACGCGGCAGGCGTAGGCCCTTTGTTTTCTCAAGAAGAAGTGAGGGCTGCTATGCTTCTAAGGGCAAATGCTCTTGCGAGGGGGATGTCTGGTATAAGGGTTGAGGTAGTTGAGACTATAGTAGACATGCTAAACAAGGGCGTGACCCCGTGCGTACCCGAGAGGGGTTCAGTGGGCGCAAGCGGAGATTTGGCACCTCTGGCGCATATCGCTCTGGTTATCATCGGAGAAGGGCATGCTTTTTACCAAGGCGACGTTATGCCTGGGAAAGAGGCTCTGGATAAAGCCGGTATAAGACCGTGCAAACTTGAGGCCAAAGAAGGTTTGGCCCTTACTAACGGTGTGCAAATGACCAACGGGGTGCTCTCCTTAGTTGTCGATCAAGGCCGGGTATTGGCTAAAGCGGCGGATATAATTGCTTCGCTCACGGGGCAGGTTTTGCAGGTTATTGTCGATGCTTACGATGATGGGATACTGAATCTGCGTCCCCAAGATGGGGCAAGAGAAGTAGGGAGCAATTTGAGGACCCTTTTAAAAGGATCTGGGCTATCTACAGTGTCGGGTCAGGTCCGCGTGCAAGACTCTTATGTCTTGCGGTGTATACCGCAAGTTCACGGAGCTGTTCGCCAGGGATTGAATCACGTTGCAAATATCGTTGAGATAGAGAGCGGTTCCGCCACGGACAACCCGTTAGTCCTTGAAGACGGCAGGATTCTATCTGGCGGGAATTTCCATGGACAGCCTCTTGCCGTCGCATCTGACTATCTTGGGATTTGCCTTTGCTCGCTGGGTAATATATCAGAGCGGAGGATAGCTAGGATGATGGATTCAGTAAAAAGCGGTCTCCCTCCTTTTCTCACAAAAGAAGGTGGTCTGAATTCCGGTCTCATGCTAATCCAGTATACCGCGGCCTCGTTGGTATCGGAGAACAAGGTTCTCGCCCATCCATCAAGCGTCGATACCGTTCCGACCTCAGCGGATCAAGAAGACCATGTCAGCATGTCGACGATTGCCGCGAGAAAAGCGCGAGATATTGCCGGAAATGTCTCATATGTGCTCGCCGCAGAATATTTGAGCGCATGTCAAGGCGTGGAGTTCCTTGCGAAAGAAAGACTGTCGCCTGCCGGCCGTGCAGCCTATGGCGTTTTGAGACAGGAAATACCTTCACTTGAGGAAGACAGGCCTTTGAATCCGGATTTGGAGGCTGCCAGGCGGTTAATAGTGTCCGGCAAATTGGAGGAGGCAGTCCTTCAAGAGAGCGGCGAGTTATTCTAACATTAGCGATATGCAAAGGATGAGGTAGGATGAAGAGCAATAGGAAACCCGAGGCTGACTTTGCGCTGATAAACATCGGCCAGCTTCTCACCATGGCTCCCGGCGATGGTCCCAAGAGAGGCCAAGATGCAAGGGATCTAGGGGTACTGGAAAACGCCTTTTTGGCCTCAAGAGATGGCAAGATTGTGGCCCTGGGACCAAATCCATCTCTTCAAAATGAAGTGGATCTCTTGGAGAATGCTAGAGTTGTGGATGCCGGAAGGAGAGTGGTTGCCCCAGGGTTTGTGGATGCACATACACATCTGGTTTTCGGGGGATGGCGGTACGAAGAATACGCGCTGCGGTGTCAGGGTGCGTCTTATTTGGAAATTGCTCAACGCGGCGGAGGCATTATGAGTACGGTCAGAGCAACCAGAAACGCGAGCAAAGAAGAGCTACTCGAGAGGTCTTTGGGCTTTCTAGATGAGATGCTACGCAACGGTACTACCAGCTGCGAGACAAAAAGCGGATACGGACTGGATCTTGAGAATGAACTTAAGCAACTCGAAGTTGTTAGAGAGTGCAACAGAGTTCACGCAGTGGATTTAGTACCGACTTTTCTCGGTGCCCATGCGATGCCTCCCGAATTCGCTCATAACCGCCAAGGTTATATCAAAGAAGTAGTCGGTATGCTTGAACCCGTTAAGGTTGAGAACCTGGCCGAATTTGTGGACGTTTTTTGTGACGTAGGGAATTTCACTATTGATGAAAGTAGATACATCCTTGAACAGGGGATTTCTCATGGCTTTTCTGCCAAGATCCACGCTGACGAGCTTGAAAACACCGGTGCTACCGAATTGGCGTGCGAATTGGGGGCAACTTCGTGCGATCATCTCATAAGGGTATCTCCTAAAGGGATCGATAGATTGGCTTCCTCAGATACGATTGCAGTCCTTCTTCCCGCAACTTCCTGCTATCTAGGCGAATTTCCGGGCGCTCCCGGTCGCCTGATGCTCGATAGCGGGGTGTGTGTAGCATTAGGTACGGATTTCAATCCGGGAACATCTACTGCCATGTCCATGCCTCTTTGCATGACTTTGGCTTGCTCAACGCTCGGGTTTTCGCCTGAAGAAGCTTTTATTGCTTCTACGTGGAACGCTGCGTGGGCTTCAGGCCTCGGCGGAGTGGTGGGTGGATTAGGTAAAGGATTTTCCATGGACGTTGTGGTATTTGATGCTTTAGATTATAGGGAGATACCCTATAGGTTTGGTACCAATCTTGTAAATACCGTAATAAAGGGCGGAAAAGTTGTAGTTGAGAGAAACAGGGGTTGAATGTGCCCGAAAATGGACCCTTGAGGGAAGCACAGTTTTCAAATTATAATTGCAGGTGGTGAGCAAGTTGAATAAAGATAGAGATGAGTATTTGGAAGGGTCCAGAGAAGGAGATCTGGAGAAGGCCTTTCGCCCTGCATTTGAGCAATATGAGGAATGGAGAGCTTCGCAGGGGACTCAAGAGCCAGAAGTGAAGCCCAAAGGGAAAAAGGCGAACGAAGAGACCCAGAAGAAGAAAGGTTGTGGCACCCTAGACATCGTGTTCTTGATCCTTGGGTTCCTTGTGGCCATGTTGTGGCGGGGATGCCAGGCCTCCTAGACTCTTGAGGGTTGTGAGTTTCCGAGGTGACCAGTTTATGTCAATTATGAGTCGGCAAAGGCTCAGAAACCTAAACAAAAGGGGGAACTTAGTTGAAATCAGATATTGAAATTGCTCAAGAAGCAAACATGTTACCGGTGATTGATATCACAAGAAAGCTTGGGATTCCAGATGACTATGTGGAAAACTATGGCAAGTACAAAGCCAAAATCAGCCTAGATCTTCTAAACGACCTGAAAGACCGTCCACAGGGGAAGTACATAGTCGTTACGGCCATAACGCCTACTCCATTGGGAGAAGGCAAGACTACGACGGCCATAGGGCTTGGACAGGCGATGGGCAGACTAGGAAAAAAAGTTGTGAATACTTTAAGACAACCGTCTTTGGGACCGGTTTTTGGGATAAAAGGCGGTGCTGCAGGCGGCGGCTATTCGCAGTGCGTCCCGATGGAGGATTTTAACCTTCACTTTACAGGAGACACCCACGCAGTTTCTACCGCCCACAATCTTTTGGGAGCATTTCTAGATGCAAGTCTTCTCCACAAGAACCCTTTGAATATCGATCCGCTTACGATCACATGGCCAAGAGTTCTTGATATTTCTGACAGGTCCCTTCGCAAGATTGTGATTGGTCTTGGCGGCTCTGAAAACGGTATCCCTAGGGAAACAGGGTTCGATATTGCGGTCGCTTCCGAGGTTATGGCTATATTGGCTCTTACAACGGGTCTTAAAGATATTCGTGAAAGGCTTGGACGTATAGTTGTCGGATATACCTATGACAATAAACCTGTTACCGCCGAAGATCTTAGATGCGGTGGTGCCATGGCTATCCTCATGAAAGATGCCATAAAGCCAAACGTGATCCAGACCCTCGAGAACACGCCTGTATTTGTACACGCAGGGCCTTTTGCGAACATAGCGCATGGAAATTCATCAATTTTGGCAGATATGATGGCAACGAAACTAGCTGATTACACGATTACAGAGGCCGGTTTCGGTGCTGATATCGGAGCCGAGAAACTGTTCAACATCAAGTGCCGTTACAGCGGCATGAAGGTTGATGCTGCGGTTTTAGTGGCCACGATTAGAGCACTTAAGATGCACGGCGGAGCTTTGAAAGTTGTTCCCGGCAAACCGCTTGACACCGAGGCACTAGCGAAAGAGGACATGGAAGTGCTGGATAAGGGTTGCGAGAACCTAGACAAGCAGATCGAAAACGTACTGATGCATGGAGTTCCGTGTATCGTAGCTATAAACCACTTCCCAACAGATACCGAGAGGGAAATACAGTTTGTTATAGACCGGGCCAAGAAAATGGGAGCTTCTGCTGCGGTTGTGTCTGACGTCTGGGCAAAAGGTGGAGAAGGCGGCTTAGACCTTGCACAAGCGGTTATTGATGTTACGGAAAACGAGCCTACTAATTTCCACTTCCTATATCCTCTTGACGCTCCCATCAAAGAGAAAATAGAGACCATTGCAACCAAGGTTTATGGGGCCGACGGAGTTGACTATCTGCCTCTTGCAGAAAGGCAGATACGCCGGTACACGAGGTTGGGTTATGACAAACTCCCCATATGCATGGCAAAGACACATCTATCGTTGTCGCATGATCCGAACCTCAAAGGGCGTCCGAGGAATTTCCGCGTAACGGTGAGAGAAGTAAGAGCGTCAGTCGGAGCAGGCTTCTTGTATCCTCTGCTTGGCGAAATGAGAACAATGCCAGGGCTTCCTTCGAATCCGGCGGGTGCAAACATGGATCTTGACGAGAATGGGAACATTGTAGGTCTGTTCTAAGGGATCAGGTGAAGGTGCTGTTTTCGGGCTGCGTCTTATGCAACTCCCAAAGGCGCAGCCCGCTGGTTCATACTATTACCAGGGAGAATGATCATCTTGAGCAGCATTGCAGATGTTTTGGGCATCAAAGTGGGGCACATAAGTGACAGTGAGAGATTGACCGGATTTACGGTTGTCCTATGCGAAAAGGGAGCTACAGGTAGCGTTGTGGTTCTCGGAGGTGCGCCCGGCACTCGCGAAACGGATTTGATGAGACCTTCCTTTACAGTCAGCAAAGTGCATGGCGTTTTCTTAGCCGGCGGCTCCGCGTTTGGGTTAAACGCCGCTTCGGGTGTAGTTAGATACCTTGAAGAAAAAGGCGTGGGTTTTGACACCGGAGTTCATAAAGTTCCGATAGTTGCCGGAGCTGTGATTTTTGACCTTGACATAGGCGATCCTTTAGGACGTCCGACCCCTGATATGGCCTACATTGCATGTGTGAACTCAGAAGAAGGCACCAGTGAATCAGGGAACGTAGGGGCAGGGACAGGAGCAACTGTGGGCAAATCTATGGGCCCTCAATACAGGATGAAATCCGGATTGGGGAACTCATTAATTAGCGTGCCCGATGGCTTCAAGATAGGGTGCGTAATAGCAGTAAACGCACTGGGCAACGTGTTTGATTTCAGAACAGGACGTGAGCTTGCGGGGGCATATGACCGGGAATCCAAGCGTTTTGTTGGCCTTTCTTCGGAACTCCCTCAGAATTCTCCACCAAACATGGATGCGGGAGGACTTTGCGGAAAAAACACGACAATCGGTGTAGTTGCTACAGACGCAGGATTAACAAAGGAAGAATGTCATCGCGTGGCGATTATGGCCATGGGGGGATTGGCCAGAACAGTAAGGCCCTGCTTTACGCCTTTTGATGGAGATACCATTTTTGTTCTTTCTACGGGTGAGCGCGATAAAGAGGGGGTCGTCCCTTCGGGGGAGCTTCGGGCTGCCCTTGTAGCTCAAATAGGTATGGCAGCTCAGGAAGCTGTCGCTTGGGCGATCATGGACGGTGTGACTTCATGCAAAGGTCTGGCCGGAGTCCCTTCTATGACTGATTTGGGGTTAGAGTTCCAAGGTTAGTCGGGCTATGTAATGTTAGTATTTGCCATTGAGCGTATTAGTGATTTCGAACGACATCCCAAATAGATGGGAGTCGGAACGGAGGCGCATTCAGAAATGAAAATGTCTACTCGGCAGATTACCTTAGTAGGTATACTTGGAGCAATTACAATTGCATTAGGGTTTATGCCTGTGGGCGGGTTTATACCGGTTCCTACACCCGCCGGGTCGGCGACCACTATGCACATACCGGCGATTTTGGCAGGCATATTCGAAGGGCCGGTAGCGGGAGGAATTGTAGGCGGGATTTTCGGAGGCTTCAGTTTCTGGAGAGCTCAAACCGAAGCCAATCCTGTAGCGAAACTCATGTTTACCAATCCGGTTGTGGCATTTGTACCTCGTATTCTCATTGGAGTCTCATCTCATTACGTCTATTCAATGGCCAAAGGCAAGAAGGGGCAGGTCGCCCTCATGTCAGTGACAGGAATTGCATTGGCGCACACAGGATATTGGGCTTTCGAAGATAAATCGCAGGTTTTCCGTTGGGCAGCAGCGGTGTTGTTTGGCGCCGCGAGCTGCGCTTTGATTTATCTCATCAATAAAAGAAGCAGCGTACCTGGTCCTGCTCTTGCAGCGGTGGCAGGCAGCCTTACGAATACTATAGGGGTCATGGGGTTGTGCGTGGCCTTCAAGTACATCCCAGTAGAAGCCGCTGCAGCTATAGGCGTTATGCATGGGATTCCGGAGGCATTAGTGGCAATGATACTTACAGATTTGATATATCGAAGCACAAAGTTCATGCGAGACAAGCGGTAGATTAGAAAAACAAGGCTTAAGGAACCTGGTTTTTGGGGTCTATGCTGAAGCGGGAGGGCTTTGCCGATGATTTTTGCTGTAGATGTGGGCAACACTCATATAGTCATAGGGCTTATTCACGAGGGTGATATAAGGAATAACTGGCGAATTTGTAGCGATAGAAGAAAGACAGAAGATGAATACGGACATATTTTTCAATTCCTTTTAGATCGTGCAGGCGTTTCAAAAGAATGTCTCAGCGGTGGGATCATCGCCTCTGTGGTTCCGCCCTTGACTCCTGTACTTCAAAAAACCATGGACATATACCTCGGAATAGACCCCCTTGTAGTTGGTCCGGGGACTAAGACCGGAATCAACATAAAGTACGAGAACCCGAAAGAGGTCGGCCCGGATCGAATAGCCAATGCCGTCGCTGCCTATAACAAATATGGCGGACCGGTGATTGTAGTCGATTTTGGCACAGCAACTACATTTGACGCCATATCCAAAGATGCAGAATACCTTGGTGGGGCTATTGCACCCGGAATCATGACAGCAACCGACGCCTTGTTCGAAAAGGCTGCTCGACTGCCACGTATAGAACTTATTAGGCCTTCACATGCGGTAGGAAAGACTACAGTAGAGAGTATGCAAGCGGGGGTTATCTTCGGTTTCGCAGGACAGACAGACGGATTGGTGAGAAGGATAGCAGCTGAGATAGGCAGCGTTAACCAAGTAGTAGCTACGGGAGGTCAGGCTCAGCTGGTTGCTTCTGAATCTGAGACTATCACAGTCGTAGATCCAACTTTGACACTAGAAGGGCTCGACATAATATACCATAAAAACCAGTAGAAGCAGGGGCTGTCCCCTGCTTCTAATTCCTCTTGCGGTGCATGTACCTGACCGGCTGCACGTGTTTTACGCCTTGCGCTCGGGGATGTTCGTAGAGGATTTGCCCGAGCAGGGTAGAATGTAGCGATCAGGGAGGGACCTATTATGTACAAACCACATCAAGTAAATCCCCAGATATTCAGGGAGTATGACATACGCGGTGTTGTAGGCGAAGATCTAACCGAAAGCACCGTTTACCTCATAGGACGTGCCTACGGAACATTTCTTAGGCAGGAAAACATCTTCACGGCCGTTTTGGGTAGAGACCCCCGACTATCCTCTTATGCTTATTCCAGGGCCATTTGCCAGGCTCTTATGGACAGTGGAGTGAGTGTTTTGGATATAGGTATGGCGACAACACCTCTTTTTTATTTTGCCAGGGCAAAATACGGTATAGAAGGCGGAGTGATGGTAACCGGCAGTCACAACCCGCCTGAGTTCAACGGATTCAAACTTGGGTTTGGTCCGGACACGCTGTACGGTGAGGAAATCAAAAACATCTACGAGATTATTCAATCAGGTGAGTTTGAATGCGGCTCGGGACAGTTAACGGAAAAAGATCCCCTACCGGATTATGTAGACGATATTGCCAATCGCATTACGCTTGGTCCAAAAGAGGTACGTTGTGTCGTAGATGCGGGCAATGGCGCCTCGGGCCCGGTTGTCGAGGCTGTTTTTGACCGTTTGGGAGTGAAATACCGCGGACTTTTTCTTGAGCCTGATGGCACGTTCCCAAACCATCACCCAGATCCTACGCAACAAAAAAACCTTCGCGCCCTTATCGAGGCAGTTAAGGAGACCGAAGCCGACGTAGGCATAGGGTTTGATGGTGACGGAGACAGAATAGGTGTTGTCGACGAATTGGGTAATCCTCTGTGGGGAGATCAGCTTCAAGCAGTGTTTTGGAGCGAGATTCTGCCTAAGCATCCAGGGGCTCTTGCCCTCATTGAAGTCAAGTGCTCTCAGGCTCTTTTTGATGTGGTGGAAAAACTAGGAGGCATACCTGAGTTTACGCAAGCGGGTCATTCTTTGATTAAGGCGCGGATGCGGCAAACCGGCGCTCTCTTTGCGGGGGAAATGTCTGGCCACATGTTCTTCAAAGATGAATACTACGGTTTCGATGACGCTATCTATGCTGCAGCCAGGCTGCTCAGGCTGCTGTCTAACTCCGAGAAGAGGTTGAGCGATTTTGTCAAAGGTATGCCTCGGTACTACTCAACCCCTGAGGTGCGTGTGTTTTGCCCCGATGATGATAAGTTCAATGTAGTCGAGGATCTTATAAGAGATCTTGGGAAGGAGTACGAGATAATAACTGTAGACGGAGCAAGGATTGTCTTTCCCGGAGGATGGGGGTTAGTAAGAGTCTCAAATACTCAACCTGCCCTCGTGTTAAGAGCGGAGGCTAGCACTTGTGAGCAATTGGAAAGCATAAAGCGAGTAATTGAGGGAAAACTGAGCGAGCATCCTACTGTAGGCGTGATAGAATGGGAGTGAAGGGGGTAGGCGCCTATGATCCAGGTTACGGTGCATCAGATAGGACTGGATCAGAATAGCGATCAAGCTGTCATTTTGCTCGGAGATCTGACGAGAACCACTTTCATACCGATTTGGGTGAGAACCTCAGAAGCTACGGCTATTGCCTTTCCGATTCAGGGCATCCAGTCTCCTAGGCCTATGACTGCCGATTTAGTGGTCAAGGTAATTGACGAGTTTGAAGCAGACGTGGTTATGGTGGTTGTAAATGACATTCGAGATGATATCTTCTACGCATCTCTGGTTCTCAGTAAAGACGGAAGACTAATCGAGATCGATTGCAGGCCTTCAGACGCCATCGCTGTTGCTTTGAGAAAATCCGCTCCAATATATGTGGAAGAAAAAGTCATGGTAGAAGCAGGTATATCGGGTGACGAGTCTGAAATTCAATGAAATTCATCCCTTACATTTTGGCAACTTATCTATCTGGCCTCCATTCCTTGTTGCCCCTATGGCAGGTTATACTGACCCGTTATACAGGGAAATTCTGAGGGAGGCTGGCTGCCCTTATTGCTACACAGAGATGATCAGCTCAAAAGGGCTAATTCAAAATGGCCCTAATACTTTACGCCTCTTAGATCATTCGGAAACTGATGAACCGCTTGCAGTCCAGATTTTTGGGGAGGATCCCGAAGAAATCTCCCAGGCCATCAAGATAATACGAGATTCAGGAGCCGTCTTTGAAGCAATAGACATAAATATGGGGTGCCCCGCTAGGAAGATCGTTTCCCAAGGAGCCGGAGGAGCTCTCTTGAAAGATGTATCTAGAGCCAAAGAGATCGTGGAGGCGGCAAAGTCTGCTACTTCCCTGCCTGTTTCTGTGAAGATGCGCACAGGTTGGGATAAACACGAGGATGCGTTTGACTTTGCGGAAAGTCTTGTTGTCTCGGGCGCAGATATGTTAGTTATACACGGAAGAACTGTGACTCAGGGATATAGCGGAACTGCAGACTGGTCTGTGATATCGGAAATTGCGAGTTCATTGAAAGTTCCCGTCGTTGGCAATGGCGATATTGAGTCGCCTGAGCAAGGACTTGCGCGTCTTGTGAGCAGCCGTTGTTCAGGGGTTATGGTAGGTAGAGGGGTTTTAGGAAATCCGTTTTTTTGGAGGCGTCTTAACCTAATACTAGATGGCAAGACGCCGCGTCAGCCTACAAATGCAGAGAGAATCGAGAGCGCTCGAGACCATTTGAGTCGTGCAATAAGGGCAAACGGAGAGGGATATGCGCTAAAAGACCTTAAGAAGCACCTCAGCTTCTATTTCAAGGGCATGCGTGGCGCACCTGTGGCAAGGGAGCGCATCAATCGTGCGTCGTCTCTTTCAGACATTTTATCTGCTATAGATGAGATTGCCTCTTTCGGGTAACACTATCTGTATTTGCTCTTGGTTTTCCCACTAAAACAGCGCGCAGTCTCTAGCCATTTCGGACAAATTCGAACCGTTGATTTTTGTTGCCGCGTGCTTTACACAGTGATATTATATGTACACAATATTGTGCACAAGGCGGTGGCTTGGTTGGAGTTCGTTAGGATCGGGGACAAAGTGGTGAGCAGGCAGAAAATAGATCAAGCCATTGATGAGATCATAAACTTGCGTGCGCAAGGTATGTCTCAGGCAGAAGTTTCCGCCAAAACAGGTGTTGACAGGACCTTCATTTCGCGTTTGGAAACCTTGGGTGAAGTACGCAAAGGTGGTTCAATTGCGATCATAGGTTTTCCCATATCTAATTGTGATGAGATTCGGGATTTGGCTAAGGAAGAAGGAGTGGAGTTCACTCTGCTTATGAACGACACAGAACGGTGGGATTGGGTCAAACGCAAAAGCGGGACAGATCTTCTAAACGAGCTTCTTTGGATTATTGCACAGGTAAGGACCTATGAGAAAGTCATTCTCATAGGTTCGGATAGACGCCTTGATCTCATGAAAGGTCTTCTTGATAGAGGCACAGATGTTTTTTCTATAGTAATTGGAAAGTCGCCTATGACCGGAGATGTTCAGATAAATCCTGAATCTTTGCGGCAGATGATTAGAGAGATAAGGGGTTAAGGGAGGTATTTAGGTGAAACACGTAGTAAGCGTCAGCCTTGGTTCATCAAAGAGAAATAAGCGCACTGAACAAGAGTTTCTCGGCGAAAAGACGATCGTTGAGCGAATTGGAACTGACGGTTCTATTGAAAAGGCTATAGAGATAATAAAGGAACTAGACGGCAAGGTGGATGCTTTTGGAATGGGTGGAATTGACCTCTACGTATCATGTGGCAAAAAGAGGTACATTCTAAAAGACGCCATACCTATCGCACAGGCCGCACAGAAAACTCCCATCGTAGACGGCTCAAGGCTCAAGGGTACTTTGGAGAGAAGAGTCATACAGTACCTAGACCGAGAGCTTAATGTCCCGTTCGATGAGAAGAAGGTGCTTTTGGTCAGCGGTATGGACCGTTTTGGTATGGCCGAAGCCTTACAGGAAACAGGATGCGATCTAGTTTTGGGCGACCTCGTCTTTATCCTTAATATTCCTATTCCTCTAAGGTCCCTGAGCGCTCTTGACAAGATAGCGAGGGCGGTTGCTCCTATCGTAGTGAAGCTTCCTTTTTCCATGCTCTATCCCACAGGGGAAAAGCAAGACACGGTGCAATCCAAAAAGTCGGTGCATACCAAGTTCTACAATGAAGCTGATATCATCGCGGGCGACTTTTTGCTGGTGAAAAAGCACATGCCTGAGGACATGAGCGGAAAATCGATTATCACGAACACAGTTACCGCGGAAGATGTGGATATGCTCCGCAATCGGGGATTGAGCACTCTCATAACTACCACGCCTGAGATGGACGGCCGTTCCTTTGGGACAAATGTCATGGAAGCCCTTATCGTCGCTCTTCTCAAGAAGATGCCTGAAGAGATCACAGATGACGAGATAAACGAGCTTCTGGATAGGCTCAATTTCAAGCCGAGGATTGAGGTGCTAAACCCACCCTCCTTAATCCCATGAGCACGAGATGACGCAAATATGAACTCCAAATTTGAAAGCACGAAGGAAGTGACGCGCTAGTGGGTACATTTGCCTTCATCATTCATCCCATTGATGTGAGCGATGTAGCAAGAAAGTTCCCCGTAAGTAGGTATATACCGTCGGGTCTTGTTGAAAGAGCAATTTCCCATCTTAAGCCGTTTAAAGTATCCGAGATAAATGGTGTAAGGTCAGGATATGGTACCGCAAATGGCTACTTCGTGACATGCCCGCTCACCCCACGTATGATGATGAGCATGCCCGAAGACAAGGTAATGGCGAAAATCATAGATTCCGCAAAGCTTGCACAAGACTTGGGCGCCAAGGTTGTTGGTTTAGGTGCCTTCACATCAGTTGTAGGCGATGCCGGTGTTACAATCAGCAAGAATGTAGACATAGCAGTAACAACCGGAAACAGCTATACTGTCTACACTGCCATAGAGGCGACCCTCAAGGCAGCAGAGTTAATGGAAATCGATATGGATGATGCCAACGTGCTTGTTTTAGGGGCGACGGGTTCTATCGGGCGTGTTCTTTCGCTGATCCTTTCGGACCACGGTTTCAAACTTATCCTCGCTTCTAGAAATATCGATAAACTAAATGAAGTTGCACGTGCAGTCAAGGAACGTTCCGGTGCAACCCCTTACGTTACTACGGACACCAGGGAAGCCTTGAGACAGGCCGATGTGGTTCTTTGTGTGAGTTCGGCCGTAGAGGCAATAGTACATCCTTCCGATTTGCGGACCGGCGCGCTTGTGTGTGATGTTGCGCGACCAAGGAACGTGTCGGTGGAAGTCAAAAAACAAAGACAAGACGTTCTGGTTATAGAAGGTGGAGTAGTTCGAGTTCCGGGCGAAGTTGACTTTAACTTTGATTTCGGTTTTCCTAAGGGACACAGCTATGCTTGTATGGCAGAAACCATGATATTGGCGCTTGAAGAAAAATACGTCAATTGGTCCTTAGGTAGAGAACTTACCGTCGAACAAGTAGAAGGAATAGCGGCTCTTGCGCGTAAACATGGATTTGAAGTAGGAGGTTTCAGGAGTTTTGAGCGGCCGGTTACCCTTGATGAGATAGAGGAAGTCAAGCGAAACGCCGCTGCCAATAGAAGGAGATAGGCGATGTCTGCCGGCCCCCCCATTATTCCGGCGCTTGTATTGACTATGAGTTTAAGAGTGCATTATAATTTCTCGTGACCGATGCCGTAATGCTACGCATGGCAGCGGTTTTATCTATCTAATATGGAATATGAGAAACATTCGTTACTTGCATATCGGATTGATAAGAAAGGCGGGGATGTGTAGGATGGCTGAACAGGAAGTATTGCTGTCACCCGAGGGTAAACAGAAGTTAGAAGATGAACTTAACCACCTGAGATTAGTTCGCAGAAAAGAAGTTGCCGAGAGGATCAAGACTGCTCGGGAGTTTGGCGATCTTGCAGAGAATGCAGAGTATGAAGATGCAAAGAATGAGCAGGCTTTTGTAGAGGGTCGGATCATGACGCTCGAGAATATTCTGCGGCATGCTGTGGTAACTCAAAATGGCGACGTCAAATCTGACGTAGTTACTGTAGGGTCTACGCTGACTGTAAGAGAGCTGGAGTCCGGCACGATTCACACGTACACAATCGTTGGATCTCAGGAAGCCGATCCCGGAAAACAGCGCATATCAAATGAGTCACCTGTGGGCAAGGCTCTTTTGGGGCGCAAAGGCGGCTCTATCGTAACTGTGACTGCTCCTGCAGGCACTTTTAGGTACGAGATACTATCCATAGACAAATAAGCTAGTTGTATGCACTCGTGCAATACTGATACCAGACGCAACTTGCTCTTTTTTGTTTTTTGGGGTACTTTTGGGCAAAGGGATCTGTTATGTCAGGAGGATTTGTTGTGTCAGGCGACAGGGATTTGAACATTGAGGAAATGCTTGGTGATCTGAGAACAAACGAAGAAATTGACAGGCGTTTGGGCAAGATCGAGGAGATAAGACGGTTAGGACTTGACCCCTTTGGGGGTAGATACGACGTTACTTCTACGGCAGAGGATGTTGTCCTAAGATGTGACGCTCTTATGGGAACCAAGGTTAGCGTGGCCGGTAGACTTACCGCGTTTAGGCAGCATGGAAAGGCTACCTTTGCCGACTTAAGAGACAGGACGGGTCGGGTGCAAATCTACGCTCGAAAAGACCTGTTGGGTGAGGAAAGCTATGCGAACTTTACCAACTTGTTGGACATAGGGGACATCATAGGTGTGGTAGGTGAAGTTTTTCGTACCAAAAAGGGCGAGCCAACCATACAGGTAACGGAGTGGACTTTCCTCTGCAAGTCCTTAAGGCCTCTTCCTGAAAAATGGCATGGTCTGACAGACGTGGATCTGAGATATCGTCAGAGATATGTAGACCTAATTGTGAACCCCGAAGTGAAGGAAGTTTTCGTGAAGCGTACGAGAATCATATCATTCATTCGAAAGTATCTAGATGACCGGGGCTTTCTCGAGGTTGAGACACCTATACTTCAGACAGTGGCTGGTGGCGCTACTGCCAGACCGTTTATCACCCATCATAATGCTCTGGATATTGACGTGTACTTGAGGATAGCGGTGGAACTTTACTTGAAGAGACTCCTGGTTGGTGGGCTGGAACGTGTCTACGAGCTCGGAAAGAACTTTAGAAACGAAGGAATTGATACGCGCCACAATCCTGAGTTTACTATGCTTGAGGTATACCAGGCGTATGGAGATTACGAGACGATGATGGAGCTTTGCGAAGACATGATTTCAAGTTGCGCTCTCGAGATACTCGGGACCTCCAAGATTGAGTATGATGGGCATCAGGTTGACCTAACTCCTCCTTGGAAAAGAGTTAAGGTATGGGATGCAATGGAGATGTGGGCAGGCGTCAAGTATGAGGATCTGCAAAACGACGAACAAGCCAGGAAAGTCTCAAAGGACCTTGGTTTGAATATGGATAGACCTCCAACAAAGGCAAATGTCATAAACAAACTCCTAGATGAGAAAGTTGAGCCTAATCTGATAGAGCCTAGTTTTCTCATGGATTATCCTGTAGAGGTTTCACCTCTAGCCAAAAGGAAATCGGATCAACCGGACCTAACAAGTCGATTTGAAGTATTTGTAGCAGGGAAAGAACTTGGCAATGCGTTTTCTGAGTTAAACGATCCGATTGACCAAAGAGGACGGTTTGTGCAACAGGCTCGAGCGCGAGTCATGGGCGATGAGGAAGCGCATGTCTTTGACGAGGACTTTCTTACAGCCCTAGAACATGGCATGCCTCCTGCGGGCGGGATAGGTATTGGAATCGATAGGCTAGTGATGCTGTTGACCGGTTCTACTTCTATACGAGACGTTATCCTATTTCCAATGATGCGACCCAAAGTCTAGCATTTACAGGCTATTTTGCGGAATCGAGCAAAAAACCCGAGATTTTTTGAGATAAGCTATTGATCTAAATCGTGAACGATGCTATATTAACCCTTGCCCCCTGCGAGGGGCGCACGGAAAGATTCAAATAAAGTGTCGGTCTTTGAAAACTGAACAGCGTAGAGAACCTTTGAGTTAAGGACAAGGTGTAACGGAGAGTTTGATCCTGGCTCAGGATGAACGCTGGCGGCGTGCCTCAAACATGCAAGTCGAGCGAG
>Ga0116188_1000964_pt1 | contig 26296 bp, 26 predicted proteins | sample AD_JPNTR2_MetaG_FD_89807 | JGI IMG/M metagenome (GOLD analysis project Ga0116188, IMG submission 89807) | Active sludge microbial communities of municipal wastewater-treating anaerobic digesters from Japan - AD_JPNTR2_MetaG | ecosystem: Engineered > Bioreactor > Anaerobic > Digestate | place...
TTGGATGTAACTGAATAGGCACATAAGGAGCATATATAGCTCCGGTTTCTTCAGGTTTAGATCCCTTAAATCCTAGGAGAATTTTACCATCTTCACATAGAGGTGAAACATATACATTATATTGACCAGATAATGTTCCCATCCTTACTGTTCCTATCTCCATATTACCATCAACAGGATTTCCATTTCCGGCATACTGTATCATAGATTGGAAAACAGTAGCTGTAGTTGGACTGCATAGCAAGAATGAAGCACCAGCAACGTGAGTTTTCTGGAATATAATGTTGCTTAGTTTGTTAATCCTTGGCATAATAGTTTCATACCAAGCATTTATGCCCCTAGTCCAGGTCATTGGTACAGATGCATCCCAACTACTAGATTCGGCGGCTTTACTGAATAGCATATTTATAGTTTCGCCATCTATTTCAGTTAAAATGGTAGTGGTTAGATAATCAACCATCTTATCTTCAAAATTCTCACCAAATTCATTCTTATAGTCTTCCATTAATTCGAATGAATAAGTGGCGCCTAGTTTACGAGTTTTAGCTTCTACAGGTATTTTAGATATATTGAATTTTAGTGTATTATATGTTTTATTAGAACCAAATGGAACGTTTTTTTGAATATCTTCTTTATATGCAAACCGTAGGCCATTAACATTTGAAGTATTTAGGTTTAATACCCATACTCCTGTTTGCATATTAATCATACCAGTAATTGTTAGTACTGAAGTTAGTGGATAAATTACTCCGTTCCGATCAACTTCAGCAACTTTAGTAAAAGATGTAGCACCACTTAAAGTTGGCTGATCAGCCATTTCAATAACTAGTGTTCCTTCAGAAGGAATCTTAGACAATGTGCCGTTAAAGTTGACTTCAGTGTTGTTGGTACCATCGGCAAGAATAATATCGTGAACTTCAGTCTGAGGAGTAGAGTAATTATAATCTCCATTGCTCCAAGGATAGATGTTACCTTCACCAAAAGGACTACCGGTAGCTACAGGATTGCCATCTAGACCTTCAACATAAGCATCTAAAAATCGAATCCAACCAGTAGAACTCTGTAAAGGCTGTGTAGATATTATTTGGTTAGCTATAAGTTTGGGGAATAGACGACGAACTAATGGTAATACAATTTTGGGTAGATATATCATATTCTGCATAGTAGTATCAGCCAAAAGAGCCTGACGAGTATTTGCTAGAACAGTTTTGAGGTTATTGCGCATAATGGGATTTTTTACATTGGCTAATAACTTAGCCTCAACATTAGGCCATGCCTTTGAACTTAATAGGGCTGTATAATCTTTACTCATTAAATAATACACTCCTTATATAATTTTAAATATTTTTAATTGCTAGTCATTAATTCCAGCTATACGTAAAATTTCGGCACTCATTTCTTCTATACCATCATATCTATTAGCTAAAATCGTTGAATTGGTTTTCCATCCTGTACGGTTAAGAACATTAACCGGTTTTACAATATTTTTAATTTCTTTTTTAGTTGTATTATTTTGTATTTTGTTTGATACAAGTGTTTTAGATTGTTCAGTTTTTGTTTTATTTATATATGCGAGTACGGCTTTATTTACTCTGTTTGTTTTGTTAATTGCAGCTATAAGAGCTTCTGGGCTTTTTGCCGTTACTACTTCAGAAATAATTATTTTATATTTATTTAAAACTTTATTTGCGATATCAATATCAATTTTATTATCAGTTAAATTCTTTTTGATATTCTCAATACCAGATGAAAGTACAGTATAAACATTTTTATATTGATTATTCATTTTCTTTGCAATTAAATAATTTAAACTGGCCTTTTTAAGTTCTTCTTTTTTGCTTGCAATAATCGCATCTTTTTCTTTAGATTTATCAATTAATTCTTTAACCGTTCCAGCAACTAATTTTTCTTTGATCATTCCTAAAACTAATTCTTTTGCCATTAAACCATGTTCAAAAATCTCATTTACTTTATTTTTATATTGTTTACGTAAAGATGACATTAATACTTCATCTTCTACATCTAGTTTTACATCTTCATTTTCTTCATCATCCTCTTTATCTTCCTCACTCTCTTCATCATCATCTTCTTCTTTTTCATCCTCTCCATCTAGTTTTACATCTTCATCTTCTTCATCTAGTTCTTCATCTTCTGATTTTTCGTCAATATTTTCTTCATCAATAACAATTTCATTAAAAAAGTCTTCAACTAAACCTAGAATTGCTGGTAATTCCGCAGAATCAACAGATTCAGTCTTTTCTTTATCATCTTTCTTTATTGTTACATCATATTTATCGCCATTCTTACTTATTGTTATATCCAATCCCAAGAAATTGTAGTTTGATTCATCATCAATAGCTTCTTCTACCTTTTCAATAACCTTTTCATTAATTGGTGGTTCAGATTGTGTATTATTTTTTTTATTCAATTCTTCTATATTATTAAAATCAACTATATCTTCAGAATTCTCAATAATATCATGTTTATTAAGAACATTTTCTAAGGCTTCATCCACCGCCACTTGAATTAATTCTTTATCGATATTCATTCTATAGTCCCACCCTTATAACCAATCTATTAAATTGTGTCTTTTATTAAATTTAATTTATTTTTTAAGTCTTTAGTATTTAATTTTATTTCCTGTGTCTTTTTATTAATACTAGAAATTTGTTGATCCAAATCAATAATATCTAACTCTTTTTTGAATAAATCAACTCCAAATTTGATTTGAGCAGCATTTAACTCTCTATCGATATCTTGATCATCAATCAAATTTAATGTTTTTTTGATAAAATCATTTAATGTAATAGACATGTTTAATATACTCCATTCATAATTAATTTATTTTTTATAAACCTTTCTAATAGTAGCCATAATTGCTGTTTGAATAATTTCTTTAAGCTCAGACTCTGATAAAGATATTATTTTATCTTTAACTTTTATATGTGGTTTATTATCAATTTTAAAAACGGAGCCCATTATAGATTTTACATATGCATCAGAATATGCTGGGTTATGTACAGCATCGTAAGATATAAGAGTAAATTCATTAATTGTATCAATATTATTTAACCCATAACTAATATCCTGATCTGTGATTGCTCGAATAGATACTCCAACTTTAATCTTATCTTTAAGTAATGAGGCTAAAATCATTCCGTTTGGTGTATCTAAAGTTTCAAACTTTCCTACAACATAATTACCATCCATTGCCAAAGATGTAATTACATGGGAAACATTCTTAAGGGAAACTGTGGCAATACGATTAACATCATTAATATCATCTGGATGATCTAGTTCACCCAAGAAATGACGATTTTGTACTTCTTCTTCAATTTGACTTAAAGCCGCAGATAAAACATGTTTTGGAAACCTATGTCCATTTGCATTTGAATCGTCACATTTCTGAAATACCGCTTCTGCAATAACCTTGTTTCCTAAGTTCCCTTTTACATCACTTAGAATAGTATATTCAAGTAATGGATTTACTATTGATCGAAATAAATAGCGTTGTGGACTAGCTATCATATTTAATTCAACACCTTACTTAAATTTCTTAATTATATTTTGTTGAATTTATTCCTCTTCTAATGTTTTAAAATCGAATGGATCCATTTTAGTTTTTGTTTGCTGAGATGATAGTTTTACTGATTCTTTAATTTGACCATCAACTTGTTCTACTTCTTCATCAGAAGGCACCTCAGAATCATCTGGGGATACTGTAGTTTCCTCTGATATAGATTCATTTATTGATTCTTCATCAAATTCATCATGATTATGAGAAGCTATTTCTTCATCTTCAGTTAATTCTTCATCTTCAGTTAATTCTTCATCTTCTGCTATTTCTTCAAATTCATCTAATTCACCATCAAAATCTTTTTCCGTATCACTATTAAGGTTATCTATTTCTTGATAAATGTATTTTCTTATTTCATCTAATTCTTCAGGATCTGCTCCACTTTCTTCAGCAATAGATACTAATTCATCAATGAGAGACTCAAGATTTGATTCTTCCATTTCTTCATCTTCCATTTCTCCGTCTTCAAATTCTTCAAAACCTTCAAAATCTTCAGATTCTTCATCTTCAATTTCAGATTCTTTATCTTCAGAATCTTTGTCAATTTCATCTTCAATTTCGAATTCTTTATCTTCAGACTCTTCATCAACTTCATCTTCAAATTTTTCATCTTCAATGATGATACTTTCTACCGCAGGTTTTCCATCTTCTATTTTTTCTTTTATTTCTTTAGCGGGAATCAGTTCATCGATTTTAGCACCAGGAGTATTTTTGTTTATTATATCTATGGCTTGACTTTCAGCTTGATCAAATATATTTGTTAGATTTGAAAGCATTTGATCAAGTTTTGGATCAGAAGGATCTGTAACATTAATTGCATCAATCTTATCTTGCAATGTAACTTTAATCGTAACCAGTTCTGTTATTGCATTAAGATCTGGAATAACGTCAATTGAATTTTCAATGATAGATATTAAATCGTTACCCTTTTGAATAATTGTATCCATTTTTTCTATATTTAAATTTTCAGAATTTTCTATTGACTGATTTTCTAGTTCTTTTGAATCTGTATCTGAGGCCTCGACATCAGTATTAGGAATATCATCTGATGGAATATCAGTTAATTCTTGATCTAGATTTTCTTCTAATGGTGTGGCAATGGCAGGATTCATTGAATTTGTCTTTACATATTCATCCGCCTTTTTCTTATCATTTGTTTGGAATATAATCTTATCTTGGCCATTTTCATTTTTTATAACAAAGTAGTTTCCAACGGAATCTGGAACAACCTTTAAATTAGCTGATGTAAGTGAAACTTTCTTTTTTGATACCTTAGTATCAACATTTGTTGTTGATAAAATACTTGATAGTGCATCATGTAAATATTCTCTAGTTACAAATAGATCTATAGGTGTTACTGTATCTAGTTCGGAATATATTTTTGAAACAATTGAATTATAATTTGAATTATAATTTAAATTATTACATTCTATTATACTGATTAACTGACATAACATATTTTTTATATCATTTTTAAGCATTTCTTTTGACATAGAATATATAGCCTCCTAATTTAATACTTTTATTAAAATTAATTTTAATTTTATATTTATTATTCTTTTATAACAAATTATTTTCTTCAGATTCTTCTGTAGTAATTTCCTCTCCAGTTTCTTCACCTTCAGACCCTAACTCATCCAGGTCAACCAATCCCATTGGGCCATCAAGCATATCATCCTCTTCATTTATACTAAGATCTTCAGTAGCAAGTTCTCCTCCGATAGGTTCTCCCATTGGTATACCTCCACCACTCATTGCATTAAAATCTTCTGTGCCCATTTTACCCGGTTTTTGTTCTGAAAATATTACTAAATTATTTTGTACAGAAACCATTTTAGACATTTCATCTACGTCATCATCAGTTAGACCAATAATATTTTTAAGAACCCATAATTTAGGAATGTTTGGAAAACTATCCATAATAGAATTTGCCGTAGCTAATCGATTATTTAAATTTTCAATTCGAATATTATCTTCAACATTTTTAGGTTCTGGCAAGGTAATATTAACACATCCAATAAATTCAGGATGACCTGTTAAAATAAAACATGTATCAACTAAATCTTTTAGACCATTATTAATATCTCCTTGATATTTCTTTATTGTACGGCTAAATCTAATATCTTCAAGTGTTAACAAAGCTCTTGTACTAGCACCTTCTTCAGCGGCAAGATAAGCGGGTGGGATTCCTAAAGCCCCTAACAATTTCTTTTTAAAATATTCAGCATCATTAATATATGGTTGAACATCACCAGATTGTAGTGGTTCAGCTTTAATTAGAGGCATTCCGTTAATTGATGGAGACCAAATATCTTCTTCAAGAGTCATCATCTCTGGAATTGAATCTAATGTCGTTCCTGTTCCATTATCTGAATTAATTATTTTTTGTCTACGTACACGATTCATAATTCCATTGATAAGACCAGGAATTTGATCTTCAGGAGTTGAACCAACTTCTATAGTCCATACTGTTCTAAGAGGTGTTCTTGTCGCACGATATATTGATAGAGCCGCTTCAACTAATAATAATTGCTTGGCTATTGATCTTACCGGATCAAATATTGATGTACCATAAGGATAGTACATATTGTTATAATAAATTGGAAATCTTACGTAATGTCCGGGTGGTAAATATTTATATTTAGCACCATAATCTTTAAACAAATCTCCAATTATTTCTTCAATTTGATTTTTTATTAAATTAACTTCAAAAGTATTATTTGAATTCGCCATATATGTTTTATTGCTTATTACTGAAATAACTCGATCAGGAACGCTAATTGTCAATGAAGGATACGCCTGGGATAACATATCCAATAATTTAGATGAATCAGATTCTTGCTGAATAATTAGACCTAATTCAATATCAGTTTTTGCATCATATAAGATTGTACAATTCTTTGGGGTGTGGAGGATGTAACGAATACCTGATTTTGTTTTATCAACTTCAATAAAACAATCACCATATAATAATGTAGTATAAATTACTTGAGGTAAAAAATCATAAAAATTAGTTTTTTTCAATATAATTTGAATTAATTCTTTTGCTTTAACACTAATACTATTTTCTTTCTCAATATCAAATAAAATTTGGTTTTCTCTATCACCAACATTAGGTGCTAATATACTATCAACATAAATCTGGAGAGCCTGTGCAGCTTCAGGAATACGATATAATATCTGTTCGTATTCAGAATATCTGCCGGCCCGTCCCATTGATAGATCAAAAAATTTCTCAAATAACGTTTCTCCAAAAATACTACCAGAAGTGATTGATTGTAGAATTCTACTTAATTCTTTTGGCGGAATTAACTTTGTTAAGTCGATCTTTTTGCCAGATTCGTCATATATTTGATTTTCAACGGTTTTTGCCGTATAGTTTTTAATAATTTCGTTTAGACGATCCCCAATATCCCCTATTATTGTTTTTTTAGGCATCGTGTTCTTCCTCCACGTTAAATGATTCAAAATTCTCATTATCTAACGTCTTTTGTAATGAAACTATATCAGTTACTTCAGGTTCCTCTTTTTCTATATGAGTTTGATCAGCCGGGACATCAATAATATCTTTACATTCATTCTGAAGTGTATCTTCATCAAATATTTTTGGGTGAATTTGTTGCTCATCTAATTTCATAAAAATTGCTCTTAAAATATCAGATGTATCACCGGCTAATTTTGATGTTGCATCTACAGATTTAGCTTTAATATCTAATTCATTTTTCTTTGTTAAAATATCCAATATCATTTTTTTTGTCTGAATTCTTTTCATTGGCAATTCAGATTTAAGTTTAAAAAGGTTCGTTACGGCTTCAATATTTGTAGATTTTAACGCTCTTCTATCAGTAAAGTTTGCAAACATATTAAGAATATTATCTAAAACCAAATCCAATTTTGCATCAACTATTTCGGTTTTAGATATATCTTCTTCTAATTCTTGAATATAAGAAGCTAATTTATCTTCATCTGATAAAATTTTTACCATAGATGATCTCATTTACAGCATCTCCTCATTCCCTTTTTCTTCATCAATTATTTTTTCCATATCGTTAGGTGTTATTTTTTTAACTTCAGATGTCTCTTCTAGTTTGGCTTCGGGTTCTTCCATTTTTTCTTCCGGTTTAGATTTATCAATTGTTTCAAATTCCGGTAGTGGTTCAATGTTTTCCTTTGGTTTCAAAACCTCATTTAATTTATTATCAGTTAATTGTTTGAATTTACTAATTATTTGTACATTATTAATTTTATTTAAATTAATAATCGCTTGCTCAATTACCTTTTTAAAACCAGTCCTACCTAATGTTTTTTGTAGTCTTTTAATTCCAGTCGGTGAAGTTAAACCGAATAATCTCTTATAATATGGAAGCAATCCGGCGGCAAATGAATTTATCATTTTTGAATATGAATCTAAAATAACCCATAAATGTTTACATACTAAATTCTGATGATTAGGATCTCTTTTATCTGGTGGACGTATTTCACCTGGGCCATATGCCGATCTAATTTTTGTTAAGTTGTAATGTGGGCCCCAAAATTGATAAGATTTACATGGACAGAATAATTTGGCCTCACCGTGTGATAATAAAAGAGATATGAATTCTGTTATAGTCTTTTCATTATGACCAATCAAAAATAGTAATAATAATGGAGCTTCTAATTTTTTAAAATCAGTCAACTTTAGTAACTGATCATATCGTTCACCTGAAATCATAGATTTAGTATAAAATTTAATTGTCCCATTAAGAATAAAAGAATAATATTGAGGAGTCCCAATTGTAATAAAAGGTTTCCAATCAGCAGAATTTAAATGTAAACCTCTAGATTTACTATATTGTTGTTTAGCATAATTAATTAAATAGTCGATTTTAGCCGATAAGACTATTTTCTTTGACATTATATAACCACCTAAGATAATGTATAGATTAAATAATAAGGCATTTGACTTAATGAGTATAAAATATGTGGACAGAAATAATTAGAAATTCCATTTTTCTTAGAATATTTTTTAATATAATCTGGACAGGTGCATCTGGTATAAAATTCAGTAAATCCAAACGCCATAAAATATGCAAAAAGACTACTATAATCATGAGATAACTCTAGCAAATTCTTTTTCAAGTTAGTGCCAGGTATCTGTATTACTTTAGATTTATCAATAATAGCTGTCATATATTGCAAAGTTGTTCCAAAATTATTGTCTCTTATGCTAGTACTATATTTAAAAACACCTGATTCTTTATCTAATGAAATATTTCCGAGTGTAAATTGTGTATTTAAAATACGATCTTTAACCCATGTAAAAACTTTATTAGCTTCATCCCTTTTACTTGGATTTAATTTAGCTAAATCTTTATCTTTGTTTTTATCTAAGAATGTAACTAAAGAATATGGAAATATTCTTTTTACTGATAAGAATTCCAATGAATAACTTAATAAAGCTTCTGGATAATCTGAATATTCAATTTCGGCTATTTTTTTATTTAAATCAATATGAGTATGTTTTGTATATTTATTTGTAATATTTTGAGATTCATAAATTGCACTAACTGATTTTAATTTCCTTATTAGCTGTAACTGAGATTTTACATCATTTTCAGCATTATTATAATGAAAAATATTACCATTATATTTTTCATCTAAACGATTCATAACTAATTTAAAAAATTGATTTTCTTTTTCATGACGAAAAATAGACATAGCTTTCACCTAGAATCTTAGATTTATACACGTAGATTTAAACTCGAGTAGTTTAGGTAGTATTTCATTTTTATGTTCCTTTATGTATTTTATCATTAGATTTTCACGTTTAACAATCTCTAACACATGTTGTTTTTTAAGAATATCCGTGTTATCATCTAGTTTAATATTATATCTATGAAGCTTGGTATTAATTTTTTCCTTTAACCAGTCTCTAAACAATTTATAAACTTGAATATTCGAATTAATATCATTTACAATGTTTGGATCAATTGTGGCGATATCCATAATATTTGTCAATATCGGAGTATATTTAGAAATTAATTTCTCTGAAATTTTTGAATTAATTAAATCAATGAAAAATTCAGCAAATATCTTTTCAAAACAAATTTTCTTTATTTTACCTGACAAGATATTATAAGAATGTGCTAGAATATTTTGTTGTAAACAGGACGTCTTTTCTGGATCTTCTAATGAATTTATAATATCATCAATTTCATCATTGATTGATTCTAGATAGAATGATTGCTCAATATTAATTGAATTAATTTCATCTAGAATATCATTTTCAACATCAGTCATCTCATAATCACTATCCGGATCATTTGATACAACCATATTAATAAACAATTCTTCTCCTAAATTTTCATGGTTATTATTTATTATATTTAAATCATTTATTCGAACAACATTATATTTTTCTTTTAGTTGTGTTGCTTTATAATAAATAGCTGATCTATGTCCAATTCCAACAAATATACTAAACATAACCTTGGAAGTATCTATTTTAGGAAGATATTTTATAATCGCCAACCACGCATTATTAACGGCCTCTTCAAATTCAGGAGTATATGGATCTATAACTTTAGACCCAATAACTTTTCTTATACTTAAATCAACAATTGGATATATTTTTTCTAATATTTCTTGTTTCTGTAATGTACAATATTTAAATATTTTGGTATTCTTACCTAAATGGAACCATGATATGAAATTATAAATTTTATATTTATCAACTAAATCTTTTAAACGATACTCATCTTCTAATGTTATTTGAATTTTATCTGGATTTTCAGCTAATATTAAGTAGTTCTTTTTATTTATAAAGGCATATGATTCATTTTCTAATTTGGTACGATATTCTTTTACAATTGTATATATTTCATATACGACATCATTTATTTTTGATGTCAAATAATCTTTTAACGTAAATATCCGATGTCTAATATCTGATCGACGCATAATTAAATCTACAAACCAATCATCCTCATTAAAATTCCAATTGAATGAAGATTTATTAACTATATCTGACATATTATAATTTTCCCACCTTTATATTAAATTTAAAATTAATTAAGAACAGAAATTAACTTATATCAAAAGAAAAATTTAATTAAATTTTTCACTTTTAGGAGAATTGTGGATGAATGATCTCAATAGTACAAAAATAATAGAAAAACTAATATATAATCGAGAGAATCCAATTGAATGGATAAAGAATAATGTAAAGATCCAACATCCAGCCCATGGGATCATTCCATTTAATTTGTATCCATTTCAAGAAAAACTTATTAAGCTATTTCTATTAAAACATTTTATAATAACACTTAAGTCTAGACAAATTGGGATGTCGACTTTAGTCCAATCAATATGTTTATGGTCCGCCTTACATTATTCAAACTATAATATATTAATATTTTCTGCTGGACAAAGAAACGCCAGCTCATTCCTTGATAAAATAAGAAAAATGTATGAATATTTACCTGAAGATGAATGGAAACTAAAACTTGTTGTTGACAATCGCCAAACCCTTATTTTTTCTAACGGTTCTAAGATTGTTGCAGTTCCAGCTACAAGAAGCTCAAGCTTAGGTGAATCAATCAACCTATTGATTATTGACGAAGCAGCGTTTATTGAAAATGTTGAATTGGTCTATCAAGCAGGTTATCCTACTATATCCAGAGCGTTTAATTCTATGAAAGGTAAACCATACGGAATAATAATTATATCAACTCCGAATGGTATATCAGGAACAGGTAAATGGTATTATGAAATGTATGAAGGTGCTTTACGAAAGGATAATAAATATATTCCAGTTAAGATACATTGGTCTGCTGTTCCGGAATATGATGAAAAATGGTATATTGATCAATGTAGTCAGCTCAACTGGAATTATCGATCAATTGCCGCTGAATTAGAATTATCTTTCGTTTCTTCTGGTAATACATACATCCCTGGTCCAATATTAGATGCAATTGAAACAATAGACCCAATTGCAAAAGATCTAGATGATCATCTATGGATATGGGAATTAGCAGATAAAGAACAATCATATGTAATGGGTGTTGATGTCGCTTATGGTGATCGTAAAGATTCAAGTACAATCCAAGTTATAAAGGCTTCTACATTAGAACAAGTTGCTGAATATGATAGTAATCTAATAAAACCAGACGATTTTGCTGATATTGTAATTAAAATTTCAAAGATGTATAATAACGCTCTAATCAATATTGAAAGAAACGCTGTAGGAAAAGTATTAATTGATAAAATTATCGACCGTACCGGTGGAATTGGTATCAATTTATATCGTGATAATAATAAAAATGAACTAAATGGCAATTTAAACAATAAAGATTTATTTAAATCAATGATTGGAACATTAGTTACCGGCTCTTCAAGAGATATAATATTAGCTAATATGTACAATATTATTCTTGATAAATATACAGAGGCTTTGAATACAATAATCTCTGAAGATGAAGAGAAAGCGTCAGCTCGAATTAAATTTGAAGCTATTATGTCCGGACGTATGAAGGACGTCGTGAAAAAACGAGGTATAATAAGATCAGAAAGGTTACATCATCAGTTACTAGGTTTTATTGTAGATGATCATGGAAAGCCTACAGGTGTAAAGGATGACTTAGTTTTTAGTTGGGCACATGCTTTATATTGTTGGACTAAAAGTAAGGCGTTCCTTTTAAGAGATATGGCTAAAATTTTAAGCAATAGTGTTGGTTTACAAGATGCCCAAAAAGCTAGGGTAGAAATTATTGAATTTATGAAAGAACGATCAAATTCAAAAATTTGGAAAAATATTTCAATTGAAGAATTACAAGAAATATTAGATGAAGAAAATATAGAGAATTCAAAAATTAAAATAGAAGGCAATAAGGAGAAAAAAGATTCTTCTATTGCTAATATTTATAAAGCGTTTTATAGATAAGGTGGAGAGGTAAATGAAAAAAAATAAATATTATGCTTTTATTACATTTGGTCATAACGGTGTAACGATTAAAGCAGGAGATATTTTTGATGCAGATGAAGTCAAATTTAGCAAAGAAGATATTGATTTTTTAAAAAGCCAACAAAAGATTATTGCTAGACCTGAATATATTACTTCACAACCTGAATTGGTAGATGAGTTTAAATTAGAAAGGCCAATTGTTAAACCTGTTGAGAAACCAACCGAGGTTACATCAGAAGATACGGTAGATATAGTAACAGAAGATATAGTAAAGACATCTGAAGATCAACCTAAAGATAGATATGATGAAAAAGAGGTAATTAAACCTGTATCCAATCTGAATTTGATGAAAAGGGCCGATCTTATTAAATTAGCTGAAAAACTCAATATCGAAAACCCTAGCAAACTAACAAAAAATGAATTGGTAAAGAAAATCTCTGAAATTAATTCTTAAAGGGTCAGTTCTTAGAAGGGTTTGGTTTTATGGGAGTACTATTCAAATCTACGGATGTTAATATAGCAATAGAAGAGGATGACTTTAATGAGTTAAAATCAAGGGTTTATAGTCAATTCGGTTGGCCAGTAGTCGCTGTTGAAATTTCAGATGATATTTTTAAATATATTCTTAAACGAACAATATTATATTTAAATACATATTCACCTAAGTTAGATTATATTACTAAATCAATAACACCGTACGTTACAGATTATATAATTCATGAATATGAACAAGTAAATGCAGTTTTAGACGTTTATGTTTCTGCAGAATATTTAATCGGTTTAGGTATGCCTATTCAATCATTCTTAGCTATTCCAATGTCATTAGCCGCTAGTAATAATACTAGTCATCTCGAGAATTATATCTCGATGTTTACGGCTTATGATATGGCGAAGAGGATATTTGGGACTCAACCATCGGCTGAACTAGTTCCACCCAATATTGTTAGATTAAATCCAGCGCCATATACTTCAACAACATTTAAATTTGTAATAACAGTTGATCATGATGCAAATCTTAGTTCATTATCTGATTATGAAATCAACTGGATGATACGTTTTTGCCAAGCTGGAGTTGGAAAAGTTTTAGGCCAAATTCGTAGGAAATATGATGGTGTACAACTTCCAGTAGGTTCATTGAGTGGTTCTGGATCAGCGTTATATACTGAATCAGTTGAATTAGAAAAAGAGCTTCTTGAAGAATTGAAATCACGTCATAAATTTCCACAAACATTTATTACGGTTGGTTAATATGTATACCAATATTTTTTATGATTTCTTTGATGCAGATGATTATAAAAGTTTTATTCGACATGTTCTTAAGCAGTTTCGAACTAGTCAAGAATACTTAATATGGTTAAATAGTTTTAATCGAGATAAATGTGCTGCTACCGGTTTAACCAAAGATGGAGATGGGGTGCAAATTGAAGTTCATCATTTTCGAATAACTCTTTGGGAATGGGTAGAACACATTTTAGATAAATTTAATCAATACCAATTACCTGTCAATAGTTTTTATGTTTGTTTAATATTAAATGATATTCATTTTAATCGATGTGTTCCATGTGTTCCTTTGAATCACTGTATTCATAAAATGATACATGAAAATTATGATGATACGATAGCTAGATATCCTTCAATATTAGAAAATGTCTGGCCTGGAGATATTAATAAAGCCGATCAAATTATTGAGTATCATTTAAATTTACTTAAAGAGAAAATTAATATTGAAAAGGAGTTATTAATTGATGAAAAGAAAAATGAAAATGGTATTTACTCTTAAGAGTGGAAAATCTATCGTTGTATCTATTTATGAAGATCAATGTTTTAAGATCTATAATCAATGGGTAAATTATATACCACAACCAAATGAAGTTTCAAAGGCAACAATTGATAAGAAAAAGAATAATTTGATTTTTGAGATGGTTGGAATATTATTATCTGAAATTGCGGCTATTCAGATAGTAGAAAATACACATGAACATAACAATCAAGAAGAAGTTGATATGTAATTAATATATAACGAAGTGATCGTAAATGTCCTTTTTAAGATATTATGATGAAGCAGTAGTTAATTATTTTAGTGATATAAAAATAGAAGATGGGGATACTTTAAGGTCTCCACAAGTATTATTGGCCACACCTTCAAGACAAGGAGTCAAATTGAATGTAACTAACGATAATACGGCGGTATTACCATTAATATCAATAATTAGAACCGGTTTATCGGCAACTTCAGAAACAAATTTAGTAAAATCTCATGTTACGCGTCCATATTTATACAATATCAGTTCAAATAAAAAATATTTTGAAGGCGCAGATTTTATGCCATATAATTTCAGTTATCAAATTGATTTCTTTTCACTTGTTCAAGATATGCATAATGAAATTATCGAGCAGATATTATTTAAGGTTCACAAAAATCACTATGTAACGGTTAAAATAGATATTGCAAATCATAATATTGAAATGAATTCTTATATTTATAGTATATCATTTAGCGATTCTACTTCTTATACTCAAATCGCCGACAATGTAAGCAGAATATTTCATGGTACTTTAAATTTTAGCCTATATGGATTCTTGATTGATGTTAAAAGAAATACTCCAACGGTCTTATCTAATCAACAAAGTATTAAGATCATTGATTTAGAATCTATCTAAATATAAAATTAAAATTAAAAGTTTAAATTTATTTAAAGAGGTGTAATAAATATGCCAATTCATGCTTCTCCTGGTGTATATTTTGAAACTATAGATTTTTCATTATATGCACCCACTTTATCTAAAACGATTCTGGGATTAGTTGGAAAAACAGCTAAAGGACCCACTAAACCAACATTTGTTTCTTCAGTTAGGCAATTTATAGATTTATTCGGTGTACCAAGATCAGGAGAATATAGTGCTTTAGCTGCCGTTAATTTTCTAGAATTTGGATCTTCTCTATGGTTTAAACGATTAGTTGGACCATCTGCAGTAAAAGCTTCTGTAGAAATTCCAAGAGCAAATGAGATAAAAGATGAATTAATTGCAAATGTTGATGATACTGGCGCTTATATTTTTAATGCAACACTAAATTCAGTTCCTGTACCTGGAACCGTAGAGATTAAGATTGTAAATCCAGATGATCCAACAAATTATATTATTATAAATGATGATAATACCGGCACAATTTCTCCATATACAAACAATGCTATAACACAATATCCAAACTTTATTGATTATGATACTGGTGAATTCAGATTTACTCTAGCAAATGGGAATCTATCCGATATAGTATCAATCCGTTATAATTATAAAGAAAATGTTGTAACAAATGAAAAAACTAAAATTGTAGATAAAGTAGCACCTGATAAAACATATTCTGGAATTTTAGCAAATATAAATATTATCAATGCCGAAACTACGTTTAATATAACTATAAATTCTAACGATCATGTATATACATTCACTACTAATGGGCCTATAAATAGTACAACTAATAGCTATAATTTAATAGGTAAAGATGAAGAAAATAATACCATAGGAAGCGGTTCTTTAGATATAACTACAGGTAAATGGATCATATTATTTGATACTACTAATGTAAACCTTAATGATACTTTTGTAGCCAATTATATGTATAGTTCATTTAAAATTAAGACCTTAGGAATTATTGGTAATCAAAATCATGATGGTGGAAAATATGGTTTATCTTACATAGGAAACCTTGGTACTGTAATAATACCTAATTCAGTTAATATATTAGTAAATAATAATGTAGTTGCAACTGATAACGGTTTAGGTAAATTTATTGGTGACGTAGCTCCTTGTACTAACAGTATAGATTATAATAATAAAAAAATCAGTTTCGGTTTAATTACTCCGCCAGCAAATGGATTTAAAATTTATGCATCCTATATGGCCAAATATTCTCATGATATTGCTATCATTAATGAATCCGGTACTGAAAGTGGTAGTGTTAGCGCTACTGTACCTATGGCTCCAATAGTTAAAGGTTCTGTTAGGGTTAAAATCAAAGATGCTGAATTAATAGATAATGGTGATGGTAAATTAATAGGTACATGTGGTAATGGAACTATTGATTACGATTTAGGTATCATAAACGTTAACTATGTAAAAACATTAGAAGTAAATGATGTAATTACTGCAACATATTTATCCAAATTGGGTGAAGCTACATCTCTATACGAAGGCAGTTCTTATAATGGAATTAAACTTATGTTTTATAAAGATTCATTTTATGGATATGGTCTCAAAGTATGGAATAGTAACCAATTAACCACTCAAAATCCAGAAGAAAACTGGAAAGATCTTAATTTTACTGATATTAATTCTGCAAAACATTTTACTAATAAAGTTGTTTCAAACCTAATTGAATTAAAGTTATATGATGATACTGTTACTGCTATTCCATTACTTAATACCGTATTGACTTTATCAGGCGGAAACGATGATTTTGAGCATATTACACCTTTTACCGCAATAAAGGCTTTAGAAGAATATTCCAACAGTGAAACTTATGATATTAACCTATTAGCTTGCCCTGATTTTCCTGGAGATAAATCTGTAGCAAATGCCTTAATTCAAATATGTGAAGTTGAAAGAGGAGACTGTTTCGCCATTATAGACCCCCCTCGCAATTTAACTCCTCAACAGGTAGTTAATTGGAGTAACGGTGACGGTCAGTGGGCTAATGAAAATGCACTAAATTCTAGCTTTGCCGCTTTATATTATCCTTGGATACAAATTGCCGATCCATTCACCGAATCCTTACAGTGGGTACCTCCATCTGTTAGAATTGTTGGTGTATATGCATATAACGACTCCAGAGCTGAAGTTTGGAATGCTCCTGCAGGTTTAAATAGGGGTAGGCTATTTAAAGTACAAAAAGTTGAGAGATATTTGAATGTTAATGATAGAGATTTATTATATGCTACAGGTTCTAATGCTATTAACCCTATATGTGATTTTGTGGGAGATGGCATAGTAGTTTTCGGTCAAAAAACACTACAAAGAAAACCTACAGCGCTAGATAGAGTTAATGTTATGCGATTGGTATTATATATTACAAAGATTTTGGCCACTGCAACTAAGTATCTACTATTTGAACCAAATGATAGATTAACTTGGATTCAATATACACAATTAGTTAACCCATTGTTAAATGACATAAAACATCGTAGAGGACTATATGAATTTAAAGTTATATGTGATGAAACAACCAACACCCCCAATGACATTGATAATAATATGATGGTCGCTGAAATATGGTTAAAACCAACAAAAACTGCTGAACGATTAGTTAATAGGTATGTAATTACTTCAACCGGTGCTAGCTTCTCTGAATTAAAAACTGAGTAATATAAATTAATATAGGCGGGAGAGAGACAATCTCTCTCCCGTTACAAAAATAATCACATGAGGTGAATTATCTAATATGAGAGACCGTAATATTTATCATCCAGTAAATATCAGAAGCGATTTCGTACGAAAAAACGCCTTCGAATTAATTATTAATGATCATGACCCATTAAGAATTCTTTGCAAATCTATAACAGTAGTACTACCTAAAACTAATGCCGTTCAAGTTCCATGGATTAGCGGTGTTATGCAGCTAGCTGGAAGAGTAAACCAGCAATATTCTTTTACTGCTACATTTTTAGTCGGACTAGATCATCAATATGATAGTTGGCGTAATTTATATGATTGGAGAAATAAAGTATTTAATCATGATACTGGGCGTATAGCTTTAGCACATGAATATAAAAAGGAAGCTACAATTAACATATATGATGTAACCGCAGATGAGGATAGTACAGGTAATAGCCTTCAATATATGATTAAAGCCGATGGTGTATGGCCGACAGATATTCAAGATTTAACATTCTCTGTTGAAGATGATACTGTACTTGAAGTTAGTGCAAATTTTGCCGCCGATAAAATCTGGATTGAAAAATTTAGTAAGTAAGTTAGTTGTATATTATTAGAAAAGCAAAACTAACTATCAGTAAAACGAACAGGGGTAATTTATATGGCCGAAGAAAAAATAAATGAAGCTGTTTGGTATAAAGATAAATTCACTGAAATGATTAAAGAATATGGGGATAAGATAGCTAAGATTTCTGAAGATGTTGAAAAAGAATTACAAAAGATGTTGGAAGAAAACTTAGAAATCAACTTATTTTTAGAAAATTTAGATAAAAAAAAACTTAAAATAAAAAATATAATGGAGAAGGTGTTAACTGAACATAACACCTTCTCTTCTATAATTGCATATGATCTTGGTTTAGGAGTAATATCTGAAGATGAATGGAAGTCTTTAGATAATATGACTACAATATTGTCAGAAGATAATGAAGAAGCTGACGAAGTTGGAGATATTATAAACACAACTAGACCAGATATTAATAAATATGAGATGAAAGCTATTAATAAAGCTGCTCATCCATATTTGACTAAATTTATGGAACAAACAGGCAAGAATTTATATGATACCATAATTACCTATATAATAAAAGGGCCAGGTCTTACCGATTTTAATATTTTTAAAGGTGTTTTTGAATTAATAAAAGAAAGTTTATCTGAAGATTTTGTTGCTCGTATAGGACGTTTATATGAAAAAGATATGAAATTTAGAGAATCATATACTAAAATTTTAGAACCATTAATTAAAAGAGGAAAAAGTATAATAGATAATATCGACGATTTGGCAAATAAAGTTGCTGAAGATAACGCAAGCCCAGGTGAAATTGTGTTATTTAAAGCCTTTGTCAATTTAATTTGTATCCTATTATCAGATAATTATAAAGGATTGGTATTAAAAGAGTTTAAATCAAAACATAGTCATTCTGGGAGAGCTGTTCAAGAAATATCCAACTTTGTTAATTTCGTCGACACAAATTCTAAAAGATATGATCCAATAGAATTTCCTAAAATTGTTGCAAAATATTATGTTGAAAATTGCTCTAGAAACAACGATGTCAATTCTATACCTTCCTTGTTATATATGGTTTCATCTGCGATTGCTTCTTACACTATGGTAGGAGGAAATATAAAAGGAATTAAAATATCGAAAACATTAAAACTAACTAAAAATTTAAATATATTAAATAGGGCTCTTAAAGGTACAAATTTAAAAGTCAAACCAAATGGTCATATCATATATAAACATACAGACGGAAAAAATTATGATATAGATTATTTTAAGTTTTTGGATGATTTAGATAAAAATAAAGGTTCATTTGGTAATATCAATTTAGAATATGATGATAATACTAAGTTTATAGATGTTCAGTTATTTAAAAAGCTATTGGAAGAGATAATAGATGATTCTAATTTACAAACTAAGTATGCTAAATATATTGTAAATGATCAGCAAGAAACAGAGCGAAAACAGAACAACATTGAACAGGGGTTAAGTTATAATGCTCAGTATTAATAATTATATCTATACAAATAAGGGAATATATTCATTAACTAATCTGCTTGAATTGTATAATGCTTCGGCGAAGATGCCTAAAGTTATGACATTTGATTCTGATGAAACATCTTCAACACGATTTGAATATTCTTTTGTTGAAGTAGATAGTATCCTTGAATCGGATGATGTTGACATATATGAATGTAAATTCTTAGATATTTATTCAAATAGAAATATTACTGTCAATTGTTCTGGTGATACTCAAATATTTCAGTATAATACGATATTGACTGATTGCGATCCAATTATCAATAAGAATTTCCAAGTCGTCCGATATCTAAATTCAAATATAACAAAAACGAAGCTTTTACCACAGTGGAAAACTATATTATCATTAATTAATTATGGTACTAAAACACCCAATATTTGTTTAGGTGATACTGTAATGAAATTCTCAAGTCGAAGGCTCATAAATAAAGAGAAAGCCTATTCATTTAGAACAACAGATAATTCAATCATACCGGTTTTTGCGTGCTTATCAAATTCAACCTATTACAATTTCGTATTGGTAAAATAAAAAAAAAAGAGAGGGGAGCGTAATGCTCCCCCTTATTACTTCCCTTTTCGTTCATTAAGGAACCTCTTAATATCATCCACTCCAAAATCTTCTTCTGGATCCTCAGGTAAAACTACTTCCTCATTTGTTTTATGTGCCTCAAAGTCATCAAAATTTGAATTATAATTTGATGCTAATGGTGAATCATTATCTCTATTAGAATCAGATTCTTGTCTACTATTTGCAAATGTAGGAGCAAAAGCTTGAATCGCTAAATCAAATAATGATCGAATATTGTCCATGATATATTGGTTAGGTGTAGGAATAGCTTCCTTAAAAATATCCGGAATACTCTTTACATTCTTAGATGACATAAATAATTCATCTAAAGTATTATCAGGTGGAGAAGCCTTATATACCTTAGCGTATCCATTTTTGTCTTTACGGAAATGGATATTAAAACCATCTATATCCGGATCTAGATCTTCTAAATTTTGTAAAGCGATAAGAATATCAGTAATACCATAGTCATTGACTTCGAACTTCTTTATTTCATCAGTAGACTTATCATATACTAATATTAGATAAGAGTCTTTTGCCGATAGAATGTATTGTATATTCTTATCAAGAGAACCTTTATTATCCTCTAAAAAGTCACAAAACGGGCATTCCTTACCAACCGTTTCACCGTGAGCGTCTCGACTATACATACATATTGCACTCTTTCGAGTACTACCAATCTTAAAACTATGTTTCCGGAATTGCTGGAAAAATAGTCCATCTTTGTTTGGTAATACTCGAACCACAACTTCCTTAATATTATTTGTCAATTGGGTATTTGGGTTATAATATGACAAATACTTTTTCTTGCCTTCATGTGATCCAGTCTTAGTTTCTACAGATCCAGAAGCTAGCTTCTCTCTTATAAATTTCTTATACTTATCAAGTGCCATTCAAAAATCCTCCTATATAATTATTCTAATATTTCCATTGTTATTGGTGTTTTTATTAATTTAGCGTTCTTTTTTACGACATCTTTTACCTCCGATAAATTTTCAGAATTACTAATAAAATACGTCAAAGAATCATGTACCGTAAAGATTGGTAATATATTTATTTCCTTAAAAGTTAACATTGCAATATCTAATATTTTATCATGTGTATGCCCCTGTAAAAACTTACGATGTTCTTTAATAATATCATTTTCATTTAATATAAATACTCCAGGATTTACAATTCTTCTAGATAACTCATTACATGATAAATTTCGCATGTAGCTATCAATCACATTCTTATTATACCACAAAAACTCATCTTGTAAACCACCCAAAATATTAATAACTGGAATTCCAATTTTTGATTCAATTAATTTATAGTCATTACTTGTTTTAAATTTGTAATATACATCTTCAGGTGTAGTACTTGCATGAATAAAAATATTGATTAAATTTTTTAATGCCGTACTTAACTCAATATCATTTTTCTTTATTGATACCCGATATTTAAGAAGCTTCTTCAATAAAGAGGAATTGCTCAATTGGCTAAGAATCATCGGTTCACCAGAAATCAAATCAATATTTAGTATTTTACCATATTTAAGGAGTTTATTAAATACTTTTTTTCTTGCTTTCAAGTCATTCTGAACCCTTTCCGTTCCTGACCAATACCATCGACCATAAGGACTAATTGAAATATTTGGTTTTAAAATTAAATCATCAATAACTACACCTAATTCAAATTGATTTAATAAGTACGATGAAAACCTCAACTTAGCCAATCTTTCTTTACATGAATTTAATTCTTGTAAAAACATTTTTGTTATGAAAACTGTCATATCATTAACTGAAAATGGTAGATCTTTACTAAAAAAATGTGTATGATTACTTGTTAATATATTTCTTATAAGCTCATATCTCAAAATGATTTTTGTTTTATTTAAGACTTCAGCTGATATTGGAAAGTTATTCGTAATAATATAGTCAAAATTGTTAATTAAATTATAGAATTTTCTTTTTGATCTAACATCAAATTCATCAATACAAATCTTATTTTTAAAATAGGTAACCGTTATTCTATTATTTTGTTTTTCACAAACACATATACTATCAGTATATTCAAATGATAATGTAGAACTATAACTTGCCAGGTATGAATTGAATAGATTATCGATATTCAATTCATCAACAATATAACTATCTTCGACTTGAGTCTTGCCGAAGTAGTTATTCCAATTATATATTAGTCTTTGAATCGCCCTTTCATCTAACAACTATATCATCCTTTTAGTGTTATCTAGATAGGACTATTCTTAATTTATCTAAAATCTTTGACTAGTATAGCACACTTCAAGATTATTTTTTAGATAACCTATTAATATCATCTTTATAAAACTTATTATTTTTATAGTCTCCATCATTTTCTTTAATAAAGGTTGAGATATGATGATTATAAATCAATTCTAAATAGACATCATTCGCTTGAAGCATATAATTCAATATCGTTACAACGTATCGATATTCAATATATTTACCCAAAAAAACTAACGTAATTACTTGGTGGTTGCTAAATTGATTTTCTATAATATAATGCAACTCTTTGCAAACATTATATATAGCGTCATAACAATATTCTTCATTTTCAATTCGATATTTCTTTGTTATTGGTTCCTTATATACATATGTAATATATGGATAAATTTTTGCTTCTTTAATTATTGAATTTAATATAGTATCACGCAAATGAGGTTTATTTTTAGGAATATTAAACTCCGGTGCAAGATCTAGAATAATAATTGGTTTTTCATTTGGATGAAAATTTGTAAGATTTCCTCTTGAAGCGTGACACCCGAACATATTTTTAAAAGCCCTTTCTTGGTTTAGGATATGTTCGTTTGAAAACATAATACGATTCTTGGTGATGTTTTTCATCATAGTTTCCATATCTTTTACTAACATTACTAATCACCCCTCTCGATATCTAAGCTTATTATACAGCCCTAGGGTGATAAAGTACACTACAACCATAAAATTAATTGTAAATTAAATGGATGGTATAATTGTCATTTTTATAGTTTTGTTTTGGTTTTATCTTTTAATAATTCTTTGAATATACTATTAGCCAACTGTAAATACCTTTCATTTATCTTATTGTTGTATGCTTCTGATTTGGCACCTATATATCCATTATTAGCTCCTTTTATATTATAATTAGCTTTCCTCCAATAATTCCTCCAGATCATATATCCAACATAGATATTATCATATGGTGATATACATAGTTTTTCTTTACTTATATTATAGTTTTGCTTAATAACTGATCCCCAAACAGACCACATAACCTGTGAAATACCTATAGCCCCATTCTTACTATGAAAACTCATTTTGAAGTTAGACTCTACGCTACATAATGCGATATAATATAGAATATTTTGTCGTTCTTCTGGGAATTTATAAAATAACTTAATAAATGAATCTGTGACAATATCAACATATTCTGGATCATTCTCTGGAAACCATCGAGTGATGAATTGATTAATAATTCTTTTTAGTTGAGGTTTAGATAACTCATAAAATTCATCATTTACAGGTCGCTTATTATCTAAAAAAACATATGTTCTACTATCTATTACATATTTAGTTTTAGTTCCAATATATATCCCAAAAGAAAGTGAAGATAAAATAACAAGAAGGAAAGCTAATGAAAACAGACCATACTTTTTAATATATTCTTTTATTTTCTTACCGAACGGTTTTTTTATTTTATGCGTCGTATGAGCTGGGTGATTTTTCTTCTTTGGTGCCATAGTTGTATTTGTATTTTCCATATCATTATTCCACATAAAATTAATTGAACCTCTCCCACTTACAGAAGTAAGTAACTTCTGTTGCTGTTGACATTAAACACTAACCTCTTGAGAAGAATCATTTGTATCTTCAGTTTTGCTAAAACTATTAATAATTTTGATTAAAATTCGATATTCCCCTTGTAAACGCTTTTGTTCATCAATCAACTCTGATATTTCTTTTTGTTTTTCATTGATAACATTTTGTCGTGATTTAATTTCATCATCTATTTTATTGAATCTATTTACAGTATCATTAACCAATTCTTCTAGCTGTTCCTTTGTCATCAAAACACGCAGGCGCGGATACCCCTGCCTTTAGGCATATTGAGGAGCGCCCTATCTCCTTTCTTGTAATTATACCCATCAGATTTATGAAGTGGAATACAATAACGATAACTAATTCCTTGAACAGTGCCTTTGATTATTTCTGTTTCTTTTTCCTCAAGCCTATGATAAGCCTTAAATTGCGCAATTAAATAACTACCTCTAGTAATAGGAAGAGTAGAAAGATTATTTTCTTCAAAAATCTTCGGTAAATTTTTTCGGTGATCAAATTTTGTCATCAACCTTGCTTCTCTAAACTCATTTATTTGCCCTGACGTTATTTCAAAAGCCCCATTTTTCTTTATTTTCTCTAATATTTTATATTTCTTAAAAATTCGTTCCCATGCAATATCATTCTTTGTCTCACTCATAATTCTTCACCAGCACTTCATCAACTTTTCCTTTTTTGTCCGCTTTTGAATTAATTGTCCTATTAGCTTGGACTATTGTTATATTATAATCTTTATACAGGTCCAAAATAAAATCTGTTAGTGAGTTTGAAAGTAGAAACTTTACACCTTTTTTATTTAATTTATCACATAATTCCTTAAGCCTTAACTGATCCTCCTTGTCAAACCCATTTATATTATATTCTGTAAAACTACTTGTATCACTAACGGGATCATAAGGCGGATCAAAATACACAAAACTATCCTCTCTTGCCCCCTTAACTGCTTCTTCAAAATCTCCGCATTTAAAAGTTATTTTAGCTTTATTAAAATAATTACTTACTGCTCTTAATGTAACTTCATTCACAATATTTGGATTTTTATATCTCGCATAAGAAACATTAAACTGACCTTGTGAATTTACACGAAACAAACCGTTATAACATGTTTTGTTTAAATAAATTATTCTCGCAGCTTTTTCTATGTTACTTAATTGCTCATACTTTCTCTTATCTCTATCTAATTCTCTTATTTCATAATAATATTCTTCACTATTTTTTCTTTCGTGCTTTTTTAATTCTTCAATGAGTTCTTCAATATGATCCCGAATTACTAAATAAACATTTATCAATTCCTCATTTATATCATTCACTACAGCCTCACTAAGTTGTAGTTCGAATAAAACAGCCCCACCACCTAAAAAGGGCTCATAATAAGTTGAAAATTTCTCTGGTATATGCTTCTTTATGTCTTTTAGTAATTGCCGCTTCCCTCCTGCCCACTTCAACACAGGAGCAACAAGTGAATTTCTTTTCATAATCTCACCTCGTTCTTCCCTTAATCTATTATAGCATATTTTGCTTACAAGAGTATCCGAAAACAGATAGGAATGGCGGTACCTTGTCAAGGTGCAAAGATTATTTTTGAAGCTATTCTTAATTGCTTTGCTGGTATAGAGTACGAAAGTATAGAACCGAATATCAAAGGCCTCGGAGCTAAAAGCCCCGTCTTTAGGCATGGGGGTGCTTACATTTATTCATCCCCTTTAATATAGTTCAGATTTATACACAATTCACGAATCGATATACCCCTTTCTCTAAAATAATTAATAAGATCTAACATTTCTTCTTCATTTAGATCACATTGTTCTTTTAATGTCTCAATATACTTCTTATCATCAGATGTGATACTAGCTTTATACCACCCCATGAAAGATGGAAACTTAATCTTATTTTGAATCATAAA
>Ga0116188_1000984_pt1 | contig 25834 bp, 29 predicted proteins | sample AD_JPNTR2_MetaG_FD_89807 | JGI IMG/M metagenome (GOLD analysis project Ga0116188, IMG submission 89807) | Active sludge microbial communities of municipal wastewater-treating anaerobic digesters from Japan - AD_JPNTR2_MetaG | ecosystem: Engineered > Bioreactor > Anaerobic > Digestate | place...
GCGCCGCCTCGGCATAGTGATAGCCCTTCCCCTTCTCCGTGAGAACATGCACCAGGACCGGGCCTTTCATCCGCGCCGCCTGCCGGAGGGTTCTTTTCAGGGCGGCGATATTGTGCCCGTCAACGGGGCCGAAATAGGTGAGGCCAAGTTCTTCAAAGATCATCCCCGGTGTGATCAGGTATTTCAGGCCTCCCCGGAGCCTTTCGGCGGATTCCACCATCTTCTTGCCCACCAGGGGAACCCGGTTAAGCATCTGCTCGAATTCAGCCTTCAACCGCGAATACTTGGGATCGGAGCGGATCCTTCCCAGGTAATCAGACATGGCTCCCACATTGGAGCTGATAGACATCTTATTGTCGTTTAAAATAACGATCAGGTCGGTCTTGACATGACCGGCATGGTTCAGTGCCTCGTAGGCCATCCCCCCGGTAAAGGCGCCGTCGCCGATTACAGCTATAACCTTGTAGTTGCCGCCATAAAAATCCCGGGCCAGGGCCAGGCCTAGAGCGGCCGATATGGAAGTGGAGCTGTGCCCCGTTCCAAAGGGGTCGTGTTCGCTTTCCGCCGGTTTGGGAAAACCGCTCAGCCCCCGGTAGCGGCGCAGCGTGGGAAAGCGATCCCAGCGGCCGGTAAGAAGTTTGTGCGGGTAGCTCTGGTGGCCCACATCCCAGATGATCCGGTCGCGAGGGCTTTGGAAAGTGCTGTGCAGGGCCAAAGCCAGCTCCACTACCCCCAGATTCGGTGCCAGATGGCCGCCGGTATCCGCCACTGTCCGGATCATGTAGTTTCTTATTTCTGCGGCCAGTTCTTCCAGTTCAGCGATCTTCAGGTTCTTCAAATCTTCAGGAAGCTTCAACCGGCCGGGAAATTCCTCCATTCACTAATCACCCCGTTTTAGCGCGGAAAAGGAGCCAATCTCGAATTCTATCCAGCCTGGTAAGAATTTTTCCGGCAAAGGCGATAATCTCGGTAGAGCGGGTTATGGCCAGATTCTTGCCCCAGGCTTTCCCTCCCACGGTTAACGCCGCCACCAAGGCGGTCAATAATATTCCTCCATAAACTTCCACCTTTTCAAAGACGCTCGCGGCAGCCAGCCGCGAGACAATCACCGCCGCCAGCGTCCCGCTGACAATGCCGCTGATATCGCCGATGACATCATTGCAAAAGTTGGCCACCTGGTCGGCATTCTGAACCAGATCCACCGCCCGCCGGGCGCCGTCCATTTTGCGGGCAGCCCTGGCATTGAGCGGAGCCTGCTCTGCCGCCGCGGCGGCGGTGCCAATTATATCAAAGATTATGCCCAGCAGGATCACGGCGGTTAATATCAAGAAAGAAAGCAGCAGCGAATAGATGGCATTAAGCAGCAGTCGGGTTACAATAGCGATAACAACTGCCAGGATAAAAGACCAGATGGTGATGCTGACTATCCAGCGACCCGGCGGACGTTTACGCTTGCCTTTTCCCACCTCATCACCATTCCACGCCGGCATCGCGGATGCCGGCTAGATTGTTTTTTAGCTTAAGCATAATGCCTCCCGGACATACTCCTCTGCCGGAATAGCCCGGAATATGTACAAAAAAACATAAGTGGTAGCAAGCCAGGTAAACGTTGCGGCTTAGGTCCAGCAGGTTTTCCCGAATAATCACCTCTCGTCACCGAGAAGGCAGTTCCCTTTTCAGATTATTCCCGCCATGTCGCCACTGGCGGAACTGGATTGCCACTTAGCTCGCACTTTAATCCCTGGCATGCCTCTCTTTCAGAGAGCAGTCTAGGAGATTTCCTCACTGGCTCCTGTCCTCTCCTAGCCTCTTTTGCAGAGTGGGTTTCAGGAATTTCTCCTCCCCCCGCCCACACCACTCAAGGCAGGCTACACTGCACCCAGCTTTCACCGCATGCAGGTTCATTCCCAAGCAGTAGCCGCAGCCTTCAGGCAAACAGCCACCATCATTGGGTCTCCGCGAAGGCAGGGTCAACGCCTACATGCCTTTGTAGATCGCCCCGTCCTTCTTAACTCCCAGCACCAGCCCCCGACTGGGCTTCGGCAGCCAGCACCAGGAACTTCATCGATGTGCCCTTAACGGATTTTTAGGCCCGTTCTCGAAGAGGGAGAGCCAACTAGAATACTGCACCACTTATGCCTCTTGGTGAAAAAATTATAACACATACTTTTTCTTTTCTCAAGGAACAGAGTTAGTTAACTCGGTGCCAGGCACCGAGTTAACTAACTGTGCTGCATTTCGCAGGCCATCACCGTGTGCTTGCAGAGAACGATGGTTGTGACCGAGCCCACCCCGCCGGGAACGGGAGAGATTTTCTCCACAATGGGCTCCACCGCGTCAAAATCAACGTCACCGCAGTATTTGCCGGGATTGTCGGGATCCTCGTTGATGCCCACGTCTATGACAATCTGTCCCGGCTTGACGTAGCTGCTGCCGATCATTTTGGCCCTGCCCACGGCGGCAACGAGGATGTCGGCGGCGGCACAGACCTGGTCCAGGTTTTCAGTGCGCGAATGGCAGATCGTCACCGTGGCATGCTCGCGCAGCAGCAGCATGGCCACCGGCTTGCCCACGACCATGGAGCGGCCGACCACGGTAACCTTCTTCCCCTTGAGCGGAATATCGTAGAATTTCAGCATCTCCATGCAGGCGGTGGGAGTACAGAGCGGGAAACCGGTCAGATCGTCGGCAAAGACCTTCCCCGCGCTGCCCAGGGTCATGCAGTCCACGTCCTTCTCCACCGGAATGAGCGAGCGAATCTTCTTCTCGTCAAGATGCTTCGGCAGCGGAGCGAACATGAGGATGCCGTGAATGGAGCTGTCGGCGCCGACAGCGGCTACCGCCTTCTCCAGCTGCTCCTGGCTAACATCCTCGGGATGTTCAAAAACCTCATAAGAGAGCCCAACCCCGTCGCTCGTTTTCTTGATCCCGCCCTCGTAAAAAAGGTCGTCGGGACGCGCGCCCACGCGGATGATCCCCAGCTTGGGGGTAATCCCCTTTGCCTTCAGGGCCTCCACCCTCCGGATCAGGTCCTCTTTCATCGCATCGGCCACCGGCTTGCCTCTCAATCTTTCAGCCATTTCCTAACCTCCTCGATTTACGTTTTATTTTATTTTTTTATTTTGCCGATAACCAGATCCAGCGTTTTATCGGCAATCCTGCTCCCGTCCTCCAGAAGCTGAGTCATCTCCTTGTTCACCTGGTCCAGGAAATTCTGATCCCTGATCGCGCCCAGGTTGATAAGTACATTGAGATAGGCGCTCTGCAGGGCCGCTTTGAGAAAGACCACTCCGCAGCCCACATCCGAGATGGCCAGCAGCGATCCGATTTCGCCCATGCGCTCATGGATCTTGATTCCCCGGAAGGCCTGGCGCATGATCTCCAGCGGTACAGAGAGGGCCACCTTGGAGCATTCTTCGAGGGTCTTCTCTTTATGGGCGGCCTCTTCAGGGGTATTTTTCGGCAGTCCGTAAGCTTTGGCCAGCGGCGCAAAGGCTTCAGCGTCTTCGTCCACCAGCGCCTTCAGGCGCTCAATGATCTTGCTGCCCTCTTCAAGCAGTTCCTTAACCTCATCTTCCACCGCGGCATACTTCTTCTTGCCCACAGTAAGGTTGCCCACCATGTTGGAAAGGGCCATCCCGATAGCCCCGCCCATGGCTGCCGCTCCCCCGCCACCCGGGGTCGGCGCCTTTGAAGCCAGCACATCCAAAAAGTAATCGCAGCTATTTGACGACATGCCCATATTCAACAACCTCCTTTATCTTGTTTAACTTATTTTTCCCCTTCTCTGCTCTTTTCGCAAAAACCGCGCCTCTTACAACAGTCAATGTGGGACAAACAGGTACGTCCCCGGTGTCCCAGTTTATTTGGTTCTGAAGACAAGCCGGCGGGCCAGTTCCCGCAGCAGCTCTGCAGGCTTCTCCAGGGCTTCCAGGCTGGCCAGCGCCTCGCAGTAAAGCTCCCCGGCCCGCCGCCGCGCCGCCTCTGTTCCAAGCAGGGCCGGAAGAGTGGCCTTGCCGCGAACCCTGTCGGCGCCTGTCTCCTTGCCCACCTCGGCGGTATCTCCTTCCAGATCCAGAAGGTCGTCTGTGATCTGAAAAGCCAGCCCCAGGCGAGAAGCGTAACCGTCGAGCGCCTTCAACTGCTCCTTTGAGGCTCCCGCGGCGATGGCGCCGCAGCGCACCGCCGCCTGCAGCAGGGCGCCGGTCTTTAAGCGATCGATTTTTTCAAGCCCTTCCAGGTCGACGGCTTTTCCTTCCGCTTCAAGATCAAGGACCTGCCCCCCAACCATCCCCTCTCTGCCGGCGGCACGGGCCAGCTCCAGCGCGATCTGCAGAGCCTGCGCCGGGCGGCCCTCCTGCAAGCCGTAACCGGCGACCAGCTCGAAAGCCAGGGTTAACAGCGCATCCCCGGCCAGGATGGCCATGGCCTCTCCGTAAGCACGGTGGCATGACGGCTTCCCCCGGCGCAGATCGCTGTCGTCCATCGCCGGAAGGTCGTCATGGATGAGCGAGTAAGTATGTACCAGCTCCAGGGCGGCGGCCACCGGCAGCAGCTTCTCCCCTGGATGCCCCAGGGTCTCCGCCGCGGCCATGACCAGGAGCGGGCGCATCCTTTTCCCTCCCGCGTTAACGCTGTAGCGCATCGCCTCCTGCAGCGAGGACGGCGCCCCGCCGGCATCGAAAAGGCCGGCCAGGAATTTTTCCACCGCATGGCGCTGCCTTTCCAGGTAAGCCCCGGGATCAGAGATCTTCTTCATCCGGCTCCGCCTCAGGCTCCTCCCCGCCGCTGCCGGCCGCCTCCTGCTCTTCCTTGAGCAGGTATTCCACCTGGAACTCGATCTCGGCCAGCTTTTCACGGCAGTAGCGGGCGAGGCGCACCCCCTCCTTAAACCCGGCCAGCGTCTCTTCAAGGGGAATATCCTCGTTTTCAAGGCGCGCTACGATCTCTTCGAGACGCCTGATGGCCTCCTCGTATGACAGTTCTCCATTCTCTTTAGGGGTCAAGCAGTGAACCCTCCTCCAATTCTTCAGTGCGGCAGCGGGCGGAGCCGTCCCGGAAACGCAGCAGCAGGCGCTGCCCAACCTTCAGCTCGCCGACAGATCTGACCACATTGCCCTCTTCATCCTGGCAATAACTGTAACCCCGGGCCATCAGCTTCAGCGGGCTGGCCCCCTCAAGCCTATCTCCCAGCGCCGCCAGCTGCAAGCCCTTTAGCTTAAAGCAGCGCAGCGCAGAGCGGCGCAGCCTTTCATCAAGTTTGGCTCTCTGTTCCCGGTATCTCCGCACCCTCTCGAGGGGGCGCCGGTAAAAGCGGGCCGTCACCGTGTAATCAAGCAGCTGTTTTTCCTGCATCAGCCGCTGCTGCAGCGCCTGCGCGCTCCTCTCCACCAGCCCATCTATCTGCCGGGTCAGCTCGTCATATTGCGGCAGCGCCGCCGTCGCCGCCGCTGTGGGAGTGGCAGCCCGCAAATCGGCGACAAAGTCGGCAATGGTAAAATCGGTTTCATGTCCGATGGCCGAAATAACCGGCAGCCGGGAATTAAAGATTGCCCGGGCTACCGTTTCCGTATTGAAAGGCGCCAGGTCTTCAAGGGAGCCGCCGCCGCGGGCGACAATAATCAAATTAATTCCGGCCATGGCGTTAACCAGCTCAATGGCACGGGCGATGTCGTCTGGCGCGCCGCTCCCCTGCATTAAGCTTTCCACAACCAGAATCTGTGTATGGGGGAAACGCTGCCGTATCGTGGTGAGGATGTCCTGCAAGGCCGCTCCGGTGGGAGAGGTGATCACCGCAATCCGCCGCGGCAGGCGGGGCAGCTTCTTTTTATGTTCCTCCCGGAAGAGCCCTTCTTCTTCCAGTTTTTTCTTTAGCTGTTCAAAGGCCAGGTAGAGGGAGCCCACCCCCGCCGGCTCCATCTCCGATACGTAAAGCTGGTAGACCCCTCCCGGTTCATAAACAGAGATAGTGCCGTAAAGCAAAAGCTCCATCCCATCCACAGGCTGGAAGCGGCAGCGCAGGTTGTCACGGCGGAAAAAGACACAGCGCAGCGTAGCGGAACTGTCTTTGATCGTGAAATACATGTGGCCGGAACGGTGGTGCTTAAAATTGGAGAGTTCCCCCGCCACCCACAGACCGTGAAGGCGGGGGTCTCCATGGATTAGTTCCTTGATGATCCGGTTAACTTCCGATACCGTGTAAACGGGTTCTCGATTATGCATCTTTAAACCGGGAGGCGTCCGGACCTAAGAAACGCCCGTAGATTTCACCGCCTCTCCTCCAGCCGGTCAATTTCCTCCTGCACTCCCTTCAAGCTGCTGTAAGCAGCCGCACCGCCCATGACTTCGGCGAGAGCCGCAATAACCCGCCATTCGGGCCAGATATTGCCGGCCGCTCCGGAAGCGGCCAGGTTCTGCTTCCGCCGGCCGTCGCTTCCGGTAAAGGTGCCCTCCTTCAAATATAACGGCGGCGCCGGGAAGACCACATTGGCTTCCGCCGGGATATCGCTCTTGGATACACATAGTACCGCCAGAAATTCAAGGCCGGGAGGCAGCGGTTCGGCTACTCCATCCAGGGCGGCAAAGAGGCCTTTAATTTCACCCGCTTCTATGGCCTTCATGATCTGATCACGGGTATAGCCGCTCTTGCCGTTCAGGGAAACATAGCCGGGAAGCAGCTGCGGCGCTCCCCCGGCTTCAAGAATGCCGCGGGCATTGCCCTCTTCGGCCAGAAAGAGGAGGCTGCTCCGGCCGCGCTCCACCACCCCTGCCGCCTGGGCTGCTTCCAGCAACGGCTCGATCCAGTCTCTGCCGGCCTTTTCAAAAAATGAGGGGCAGACCAGGATGACGCTTTTGCCGCCGCTCAGCAACTGCGCTGCCCGGCTAAGATCGGCCTCATCCAGGCCGGTCTTTTTGGCCGTATCCGCCGCTGGCTGATCCTGCAGCAGGGCGGCCAGCGCTCTGAAGAGATCGGCTTCGCTCCCCTGCCGGGGCTGCAGCACCAGCCGCTCCCAGGCGGTGAGCTCTTTTCCTGACGGGCAGATCTGAACCAGGACGGCGCTGCTTAAGCGGCAGGCCTGCTCCACAGCCATGGCCGCAACAGGATTGGTGCGGGCAAGATCCTGCCCGAGCACAAAGATGGCGCCGCTATCCCGCATACTGGCGAGAGAAGGACCGGGGACAGCCGGACCGGTAATATCCTCCAGAGCGCAGAGGGCCTCCACCAAGGCCGGCTTCAATCCCAGGTCCACATGGCCGGTCTTCATAAGCTCGCGGGCCATCTTCTGCAGAAGATAACTTTCTTCATTGCTGCAGCGGCCTCCGGCGATTACCGCCAGGGCGGCGGGACCTCTTTTCTTCTTAATCTCCAGAAAAGCGCGGCCCGTTTCCTTTAAGGCTTCTTCGTAGCTCACTTCCCGGAACCCTTCTTCGCCCCGGAGCAGCGGAGCGGTCACCAGGCCGTTCTCCAAGCCCTCCGCCGCATTGAACTTTCCTTTTTGACAGAGCCAGCCGCTCTTTTCACCTTCGCTGCTTCCCGTCACCCGGGCCAATTTTTCCCCGGCAAAATGGCGCTCCACGGTGCAGCCGAGCGAGCATTCCATGCAGACCCCGGCAAAAGAGGCCAGATCCCACTCGCGCCCGGCAGCAGCCCGCTCCCTTTCGGAGAGAGCGGCTACGGGACATACATCAACACACTGCCCGCAGAAGATGCAGCCGGCTTCCTCAAGACCGGCCGCCTCGCCTTCGTGAACTGGGGTAATGCGGCTCTCTATGCCGCCGCTCAGCAGGCCAAAAACATTGCAGCCGGCATAATCACGGCAAACCCTGAGGCAGCGCCCGCAGAGAATGCACTTGGCTTCGTCGCGGACAATATAGGGATTATCATCCTGCGTTACCGGAAGCGCCCGGATCAACTCCGGCAGCTCCACCTGGCAGCTGTAGGCTTTCTCCTGCAGCTCGCAGGAACCGGTCCTTTCACAGGTCAAACAATCCTTGTATGGGTGGTTTGCCAGCATTAAAGAGATGATCTCCCTGCGCATTGCCTCCAGCTGCGGAGTGCTTGTCGTGACCACCATGCCTTCCTGCACCGGATTGTCGCAAGACGTCACCGGAGCCGCCACGCCCTCAACTTCGACAATACAGAGCCGGCAATGCCCCAGCGGTCTTAACCGGGGGTGGTAGCAAAGCGTGGGTATCTCGATACCATTTTTCCTTGCCGCCTCCAGGATCGTTGTTCCGGCTGCGGCGTAAATGCGCTTACCGTCAATAGTCAGTGAAACAGCTTTCATCTCCAATCCCCTCCCCTCGGTTATATTACCGCCATGCCCAGGCGCAGGCAGGCGGCACAGCGCCCGGCTTCACGCAGCGCCACCGGCGGACCGTCAAAACCCAGTTCGGCCTCGGCAAACCCTTTTAATCTATCGGAAACGGGCAGGCAAGATTCTTCCTCCCGCGGCAGGTTCCCGATGAGCGGCGGTTTTTCCTCAGGATCGTAGACACCGGTCTTCTCAATAAAATCTTCCATGATCATGTGCTCCGGAAGAGCCGCTTCTCCCGTGCGCAGGTAGTGGTCAATGGCCTCGGCAGCCTTGTTCGCCGAAGCCACCGCTTCGATAACCGTGCGGGCGCCGAGCACGGCATCCCCTGCAGCGAAGACGCCCGGCGCCGTTGTGGCCATGGTCAGCGAATCGGCTGCGATAGCACCGCGTTTTGTAATCTCCACTCCGCTGTCACCGGAGAGGAAGCTGAGATCAGCCACCTGGCCGATAGCCGGGATGACCATATCCACATCAAGGATAAATTCCGATCCCTTTACCGGCACGGGACGGCGCCGGCCGCTGCTGTCCGGCTCACCCAGCTCCATGCGGATGCACTCCATCCCCACGATGCGTCCGTTTTCCGCAAGAATGCGCGTCGGGTTGGCCAGGAGACAGAACTTGACCCCCTCTTCTTCGGCGGCGATGATCTCCGCCTCGTTGGCGGGCATTTCGGCGCGGGAACGGCGGTATACCAGGTAAACCTCCTCTATGCCCAGGCGCAGCGACGAGCGGGCACAGTCCATGGCCACGTTGCCGCCGCCGATAACAGCGGCGCGGCGGCCCAGCTCTATTTCCTGATTCAAGTTCACCCGCCGTAAATATTCAACCCCGGGGAAGAATCCCTTGTAACCGGCGTCTTCACCTTCCACCCCCATGGAGGCGCTGTCATGCAGCCCCGTGGCTACCAGGATTGCTTCAAACCCATCCCGGCGCAGCTCTTCGAAGGTGATATCTTTCCCGATTCTTGTATTAAGCTTGATTTCCACCCCCAGGGACTTGACCAGTTCGATCTCGTCATTCAGGACATCCCACGGCAGCCTGTAGCTGGGGATGCCCACTGCCAACATCCCGCCGGCTACCGGCAGCGCTTCAAAAATGGTTACCCGGTAACCTTTGCGGGCCAGCTGGTAAGATGCGGTTAGGCCGGCGGGGCCGGAGCCGATTACGGCCACCTTCTTCCCGCCGGGACTGGCCGGCGCCGCTGCCGCACGGGCAGGCCCGTTATTCCTCTCAAAATCGGCGACAAATCTTTTTAAAACCCGGATCGAGAGGGCCTCGTCAAGAAGCAGGCGGCGGCAATTGGCCTCGCAGGGGTGAACGCAAACCCTTCCCAGCACCCCGGCCAGGGGGGTCTTTTCACGAATTATCCCCAGCGATTCTTCATAAAATCCGCCGTTGATCATCCCGATATAATGGGGGATATTAATATGAGCAGGGCAGCCGTTCCGGCAGGGAGCGGTTAACAGGGAGCGGTAAGTGAGATTGTTCTCTGTTACCGGTTTTGACGCACCCAGGCAGGCCTCAAAATCGCCCCGGAAATATTCCAGCGCATCGAGCAGAGGTACCGGCGCCGACTGGCCCAGTTCACAAAGTGAACTCTCTTTGACCAGCCGCCCCAGGTTCGTCAAAAGGTTGAGATCATGTTCCGTTCCTTTCCCTTCGACCAGCTTGCCCAGGCGGTCTGCAAGGACCCTGGTGCCAATCCGGCAGGGCACGCAGCGGCCGCATGATTCCCGCTGCACCGCCTTGAAATAGTGCCACAATGCAGCTACAATATTAACCTGCGGATCGACAAGCACCAGCCCCGCCCAGCCCAGAAAAGCCTTCAGAGGCGCCCCGTCCAGTTCCGCAGGCAAGTTAAGCTCCGTCAGTTCCGGCTGTTCGGCCGGCTCTTTTCCGCGTGCATCAATAAGCCGGCCTCTCCAGCTGCTGAATAAAACTTTGGCCATGTTCCCCTCTCTCCCTCAGAAATTTACGGAGAGTATACTCTCCGTTTTATTCATTGTGAATTTCTTCACTAAGCCTCCCTTCACTCACCCCCAGGTTAAAATCATGCCTTTAAAACATTCGCCACATTTTGATTATTTTCCTTTTCAATTGATTCACATTTCTACATTTCCTCCATACTGGCATAGCGCCGCGCCGCCAGAACCGCCAGGCCGGCGGCATTGTCTCCGGCAAAAGCGGGGGAAGCAAAATGAAGGGGTATGCCGGGCCCTCTTTGGAGCAGCCGTTCACGAATATAGGCGTTGGCCGCCACGCCGCCGGCAATCAAAATCCCCGCATAAACACCGGCGCTGCATGCAGCGTGGAGCGCCTCCGCAAGAGAATCGGCAATACAGAGTTCCGCCGCCCGCGCCAGGTCATGGCGGTTGCATCCACGTTCCAGCAGCCGCTGCGCGTGACTGGCCGGACCGGAGAAGCTGATCGCGGTCCCCTTTACCGCCAGCGGAAGGGTGATGGCTCCGGTCCGGCCGCGGCAAGCCCATTCTTCCAGGGCCGGGCCTGCGGGAAAGCCCAGGCCCATGGCCACGCCTATCCGATCCACAAACTGGCCGGCATGCAAGTCGCTGCTGCCGCCGATCCGGTCAATCTCCAGATGGGCGCCCTCTTTTGCTTTTACAGAAAGCAACTCGGTGGTGCCGCCGGAAAGATGAACGGCAAGGTAATGTCCCGGAGGCAGTCCGGAAGACCAGAGGCCGGCGGCAATATGGCCCTCCTGGTGAGAAAAGGTATAGAAATGAATGCCCAGGGTGCGGGCGATTAGCGCCCCCGCAGCTTCGCTGACTTTAAAAACAGGCATGTATGAACCGGCCACGGGACGCGGCTTGACCGACGCGGCTACCGCAGCCAGGCGAGCATTTTCCAGGCGGGAGGCTCCTTCTTCCCAGAGCAGGGGCAGATTCTTGATATGGGCAAATACCGCCTCGGACTGGCGCAGGCCCAGGGAGCCCTCACGAACTGTCAGCGCTTTGCGGCCCTCCCAGACAAGGCGCTCTTCCCGGTCCACCAGGGCCAGCGAACTGGTATAAGCCGAGCAGTCTATCCCCAGAAAGCAGCAGTCATTTTTCACGGCCGGTAAATTCTGCCGCCGCCCGATCCAGGACACCGTTGATAAAGGCAACGGCCTCTTCGCTGCTGCCGTATTTTTTGGCCAGCTCCAGTGATTCGTTGATCGCCACCGCATCGGGAATATCGGGACGGTAAAGAATTTCAAAGAGAGCCAGGCGGAGGAGGTTGCGGTCCACCGCACAGAGACGATGCAGCTCCCAGTGGACCAGGTACTTTTGAATCAAGCGATCTAACTCAGAAAGGTGCATGACGGTCCCTTCAACCATTTCCCGGGTAAAACTGACTTCACTTTCACTCAAGTTTACCCCATGCAGGACATAGCGCAGCGCCTGCTCGCTGGTGGATTTGCCCACATCAATTTGGAAGAGGGCTTTGAAGGCAGTTTCTCGAGCCAGCCTACGGGACAATAGAACATCCTCCTGAGTAGAGCATGATGATTTAATGGTCTTCGCGATAAGAGAACAGGCGCTCAATAAAGTGACGGAAGTTTTCATCGGCATCGAGCCGCCAGCCGATAAAAACCCCCAGCGCAATAAAAGCAAAGACAAGAAGAGTTTTCCAACCGTAATTGAGCACCATTAGAGCAACAATCAGTCCTACCACTCCGCCGAGTATTTTACCCCAATTTTTACTAAAAATGACCCAGAAGTTCATTTCCGGTCCCCCTTTAATAGCCTGTAATCCATTACTTAACCTTAACGGGAACCTGATCCAGAATGATGTTCTCCACACTTACTATTACTTCATTGACGATAATCCCGGTAGTCTCTTCCAGGTAATTTTTAACATTGTTTTGCAGCTCGCTGGTCAGATCAGGCAGTTTTTGATCAGGCAATACTTTTACATGCAGATAAACTACCAGGCCTTGCGGGGTGTAGGTCACCCTCCTGCTGCTGTCCCGAATCCCCCTCATCTGCTGCACAACACGCAGCACCATATTTTCCAGGGCAAGCAGGGAAATGCGCACTTCACCCAGCGCCCCGGTTTGCAGCACCGTTTCCGGTTTCTTCTTAGAAGGGCTCACACCCAGAACAAGGGGGATGAAGCCGAGGAGAAGCAAAGCTCCGCCGGCATAAAAAACTACGTCCTGTCTGTAAAAACCCGGGAAAATAGCGCTCAATCTGCCAAGCGGATAGAAGATTTCCAGCAGGAGGAAAAAGCCTGTCCCTATCATTAACAGGCCCAGGATAACAAGGAGCAACCGCCGGACGGCTTTCATTTATTAAAATAACCTCCTTCACGGCATGCTGAATCGTTCTACTTTAAAGCCGGTTCATCGCGCTCGCCGGATTTCTCTTTTGCCGGAAAGCTTACCCCCTGGACATGTACATTTACCTGCAAAACTCTCAGGCCGGTCATCTGCTCGATAGCCTTTTTCACGTTCTCCTGGATTTCCCAAGCAACATCAGGGATCCGCACACCGTAAGTAACCACTATGTGCAGGTCAACCTTCGCCTCCTCTGTGCCCACCTCAACCTTGACACCTTTCGAAAGGTTGCGCCGCCCCAAAACCTCGGCAATACCGCCGGCAAAACCGCCGCTCATAGCGGCGACGCCATCCACTTCCGTCGCCGCCAGCCCGGCAATCACAGCCACCACATCATCAGATATTCTAATCGTTCCCATATCTGAAGCAACCGTCCGCTCATCTTCGGCAAACATGTAAATAACCTCCTCAGAAACAAAATTAACAAAACGGAGTGCTGAAAAAGCCTTCCTTACCAATTATCGTTACCTGAGCAAATCTGCCGGCGGCGGGATTGCGCAGGCCGCCGGTTTAGCTTATTATACCAAACAGTGGCAGCCAGTTCAATTTCAGGGACGCGCCATCACCTGAATATTTTCGCGTTCCACGCCGACAGCGGCCGATACTGTTTCAGCAATTTGAATGAAGCTCTTTTCGTCGAGTCCCTTATGTTTTACCAGCACCGTGGCCACCTCGTCATGATAGAAAAAAACGGCGTCCTCGTAGCCCTGGGCTCTAACCATATTCTCAACCAGCAGCTCCTGCTCGCGCAGCTGGACAATATCCAGAAGCATTTTTTCTGCCTCCTCCTTGGCGGAGGCCCCGGCATTGGGGTTGTCGAGAAGAGATTGCAGCATCTCGATGGACCGATCCCTGGTCCGCTCTCGCTGCAGGCGATAATTGACAAAGAAAGCGGCCTCATCCTCATCGCTGACAAGCACCGGTATATCAACCTCTGTCTCCAGAAGGTTCTCATCGGTAACTACATCTATGCTCTCGAATCTCTCCTCAATTCCCTGGATAATCCACCAGGTCGCCCCGATCATCACTGCCAGGCAGCAGAGCCAGAGCAGCAGCCTGCGGTTCTCTATCAGGAAACTCATCGTCTTCACCTCCAATATCTTTAATGTAAAGGAATCAAATGCAGCCCAAGCCTTCTCCCGGCTACCCGGGAGGGCCGGATCAGCGCGGCAGAACCGTTATCCGGTGTGCCGGCAGCCCCAGCAGCACCTGCAGCGCTTCGATTACCCTGGCTTTCACAGCGGGATCATCAACGCCGGCGGCGACAACAAGAACCCCTCTATAGAGAGGCTTTCTCTCTTCGGCTACCAGGGGCACTTCATTGCCCAGCGAATCCCTTAAAACAACATATGTTGACCTTGACGTCTCCTCAACAATTTCCCGGTTTCCCCCTTCGCTGTCGCCCTCACTGGTCTGGCGCCGCGACTCCTCCCTGTCGGTAACCAGTTCCATCCTTCCCGATGTTTCAGGGGTTAAAAATAGTTCCACCTCGCTTACTCCCCGGATCTTTGATAATATTTCAGCAAGACGGCGGGTTAACTGCTGTTCTGTCCAGAGGGCGCCGGTGGACTCCACGGGTTCAGCCGGCGGCGGCAATTCCTTTTTTTTATCCAAACTGAAGAAGGAGTTTAACAGCAGCAAGCCCGCTCCCACGGCCAGCAGGATCAGAAGCAGCGATCCGGTTTTTAAGCGCCCGCCCTCTTTGCCGCCGGGGTTGATAATCTTTTTCCACTCATCCCAAAAACCCAACCTATTCTGCCTCCTTCTCCGTTAAATCCAGCTCGGCCTGCAGCCGCCAGGCTGGTTGGCCTCTCTTCGCTCCCCGGCATGCACTCACCGCATCTCGAGCCCCCGGTGGTCATCTCCGCCAAACAAAACGAGATTCTTCGCCGCGCTCAAAATGACAGTACATCCGCGCAAGGGTTCCGGCACGCCTCACTCACAAAGAGTTACGGTTACCTGAGCCGGAGAAAGATCCAGCAATCCGGCCAGATGCTGCTCCATCTCCGGCAATCGGGAAGCCGTCTTGGAGCTATCCTCTTCGGCGCTTCCCTCCCCTCCCACCACTACCGGCTCTATGTTAACCGGCGCCACTTTGCTGTTTCCGGCAGCGGCAGCCTTGACCAGGAGCTTGATTTCCAAGGGCGTGCCGAAAGAGCTGCTGTTGCAATCTTCTTCCAGAACCAGAACAGCTTCTACCAGTTCCCATTCTCCCGAAGCGGAGATCTCTTCCCGGAGCATAATTTCCAGCGCGGCGCGGCACTGCTGCAGCACCTGCCGGCGGTATGCGGCGCCGGCTCTTTCTATCTGATCCGCCGCCACGGCGCCGCTGCCCCCGGCTGCAGGAGTAGCGGCCGCAGCCGGCTCAAGCCGGGGGATCCTTCCCATGAGCGCAGCGATGGTGCCCACAACCATCAAAATAACGATCAGCCCCGTTATCAGCCTGATATAGCGATGAAACTCCCCCCGCGGCAACATCATTTCAAGCAGCACATTTAGAAAAATTATGACCGTGAGATTGCGAATCAGATCGCTGATCACCGCTGACATGAGATCGCCTCTTAACGAAACATGATCGCGGCATTGCCGGCGCTGACTATAACCGTAACCGCCAAAAAGAAGATCAGCGCCGCGCAGGCCAGCGCCGCCAAAACCAGGGCCAGGGAATTGCCCATCACATTAATGCAGCTGCCCAGATCCGGTTCCCCGAGAGGCTCCACCAGCGCGGCGCTCAACTTGTAAATCAATGTCACCGCAGTCAATTTCGCCAGGGGGAAGAGCGTCATGAGAAGCAGCAGCACCACCCCGGTCAGGTAGATGCTGTTTTTTAAAATAATCGAAGCTCCGGCCACCGTTTCCACCGCATCGGAAAGGACTTTACCGACAACAGGGACAAAGGCCGAAGTCATATACTTCGCCGTTCTTAACCCCACGGCGTCGGCCACTGTTCCGGCAACTCCCTGCACCGTAAGGATGCCGACAAAAATGGTCATGCAGATCCCCATCGCCCAGGTGCTAATCTCTTTAAAGAGATTGGATAGATTTCTCACCTTAAAATGAGGCGAAAAATGATCGGCCAGCCCCAGCACGGCGCTAAAGTAAATCAGGGGAAAGATGATATTGCGAATCAGGCTCCCGAAAAAATTGATCCCAAAAACCACCAATGGATGCAAAACCGCCGAAGAAGCAACGCTTCCCTGAGCCGCCAGGAGGGCCACAAGAGCCGGCAGAGAGGCCAGCGAAAAATCAACCATGTTGTCTATCGTTTTCCCGGCTATGCTCATAGCGGCCGTAAAGCCGTAGAGGCAGATGCCGACCAGGACAATAAAGACAATGCTGCGGGTCAGCGCGGCCACCTGCTGCCTTTCAAAAGCGCTTTCCAGGTTTTTTAAAAAGGCAGCCGCTACGGCAAGAAGAAGAAGCTGGCCCAGCAGCCTAAGGCTAAAAAGCACCTCACCGAAGAAAAACCGTCCAATGCCGCCAATAAACGCTCCGGGATCAAGGAAGGCTTCACCGGCCTGAAGCTGTTCCAGCAGCTTCCGCCAGTTCAACTCCGGGAGAAAGTCTCGCGCATCTTTCTCCAGCTCTCCCCAGAAACGATCAAAGTAGCTCAGATCAAGGTCGTTTTGCAAATCCTGAACCAGCGGATCGGCTGCCGCCGCGGCGGATGGCACGATTGAGATCAGAAACATCATGACCGCAGCAGTTGCCACCATGGTCAGGGTCCGCCGATGCGCCCTCATCTGGGGATCATCCTGAGAACAGATTCCATTATTTCCACGATTACCGGCACCGCCATTACCAGAATGATCACTTTTGCCGCCAGTTCAACCCGGGAAGCGATGCTTCCCTCTCCCGCATCACGGCAGATTTGCGCTCCGAATTCAGCCAGGTAGGCAATTCCGATCACCCGCAGCAGGGTTTGCAGGTAAACCAGGTTAATTCCCGCCGCCACAGCCGTTTCGGTAATTACGTTGACGGCGCCGGCAATGCGGTTTACCACCAGGAGCATAATCACAACCCCGGCAATCAATGAAACCTGCATTGCCATCTCGGGCCGGTATTCTCTCAAGATAAGCACGAGCAGGGCGGCAATCAACCCCAGCCCGACAACCTGCACAATCTCCATATATCAACGCTCCGCTCGCCCTTCCCTCTGTCTTGCCCTCGGACTGACATCCCGATTGTGCCCCCGGCAATAAAGAGGCCCGCCGGACGGAAGGTAAAACCGGCTAAAAAAGATTAAAGATGGTCTTGATGCTTGAAAAAAGTTCATTTATCAACTGCATCACCATGAGCAGGACGATGACCACCCCGACGAGGGTTAACATCTGCGCTTGCTCCTCTTTCTCCGCCTGTTTCAGAACAATATTTAATACGGAGATAAAGATACCGATTCCGGCAATCTTGAAGAGAAGGTCGATATTGACGGCGTTCAATTCGTTCCCTCCATCTACAGGAGCAGGATAACCAGGGCTGCGCCTCCGGCGAAGCCCAGGTAACGCCACATTTTTTCATTTTTCTGTTTCTGCTCCAACGCAGCCTCCAGTGCAACCTCGAGATGCTGCAGGGTCAACCCGATCTGCTTCAGCTGGCTTTCCTGTTCGGTTGCCCCCAGGGAAACACCTGCGCCGGCTATGATCTCCATGTCCGCGGCATTAAATGAGCTATGCGGATAAATATCCGCGGCGGCGCTCTCCCAGATTTCCCGGGCGCTGCGCTCATCCCCGGAAAGAAGATTGTCCGCGGCATTACTGTAGAGTTCACTCAGAGGCGGTTCCAGCTGGCGGGCTACCGCCTGGAAGGCATAAGGCAGCAGGGCGCGGCTGAAGGTGATCTCGGCGCTGAGCAGTTTCAGGCTGCGCTGGAATTGCTGCAACTGCCTGACCCTCAGCGCAAGAGCGCGCGCCTTTGTTTCTCCGAAAGCTGCCGTGGCAGCTATTATGCAAAGGGCGCCTGTGAGTTTGCAGGTTAGCTCTAACATCTTAAAGCTGCCGGCTCCTTTTAGGGCTGCGTTCAAGCATGCTTGTAGAACTTTCTTTCTTCAGATCGCATAGCTGCTCCACCGTACCCGCTCCCCGGCTAAAACCCAGTATGGCGGCTCTTTCAAAAACCTGCTCGTCAAGAAGCCTGCGCAGGCCGGGCCGGGCCCGCAGCTCTGCCAGGCTGCTGCCGTGAGCGGTAGCCACCACCGTGACACCGGCATGGATTACCTCCTCAATGGCGGCGATATCTTCAGACCCGCCTATCTCGTCGGTAACAATAACCTCGGGGCCCATAGAGCGAAGCAGCATCATCATACCCTCCGCTTTCGGGCAGGCATCGAGCACATCGGTTCGCTCGCCCACATCAAGCTGGGGAATCCCCTGGAAAGAGCCGGCTATTTCTGAACGCTCATCGACCACGGCAACCTTAAAGCCGGAAAAGCCGAGCTCCTTAACCCCATCGCTAAGACAGCGGGCCAGATCCCGTAAAAAAGTTGTTTTGCCGCCGCGCGGCGGCGCCACCAGCAGGCTGTGGCAAACCCGGCGGCGCCGGTAATCCAGGAAAAATTTCACATATGGAAGGGCTACTCCCCGGATCTGGCGGGCAATGCGGTAATTTAACCCGGTTATATGTTTCAATCGCACCACCCGGCCCTTTTCAACCACCGCCTGGCCGCACAGCCCCACGCGGTGGCCGCCGGGTATGGTGATATAGCCGTTGCGCAGCTCTTCAGCAAAGGCATAGAGAGAGGAGCTGCTGAGCAGCTGCAGCGCCTTTTCCAGATCAGCGCCATCGGGCCGGTAAGCCTCCGCCGCGGTGACGATCATCCCCGATTCGCTTAAGAAAAACTCACCGCTCCGTCCGTGCAGTGCCAGCGGCCTCCCCAGCCGCAGCCGGATCTCTTCGATTTCACCCATGGGCGGTCCGGTAGAGCGTCCCAGGATGGAGCGAATCCGATGGGGAAGAAAATTGCCCACTTCTTTCATGACCCGGTTCAATTGAACGGGCCTCCTTTATTAAAATCGCCGGGCTTGGCTGCCCTCCCGGCCTGTTAATAATGTATATGATTAACCCGTAGTGAACTTGCTTATTTTAGAGATCAGAAGTCGGAAGTCGGAGGTCAAAGCGCGGGAACACCGGCAGGTTGCGACTGCATGATGGAAGTGAAAAAAAGAGCCGGCCTAACGCCAGGAAAAACAGATTCAGAATAAAAACAAGGGGCTGTGCTGTCGTACAGCCCCCCTCCAACAGTTGGGTCATGCCTCGCGAAACGAAAATATCCCGGCAAAGCCTTACCAAGGAACAACAAGGGTTCCTTCGGGCTTCGCCCGCAGCGTCACTTATTATCTTCCTCTTCCGCGTCCTCCTCGTCATCGAGAAGCTCGTCAAGATCTTCGTCTTCCCAATCTTCATCATCGATCATCACAATCTCGCTGCAGCGGGGACAGGTTATTTTGATGGCACTGTCCGTGTGCAGGAGATCGTCGCTGATTTCAACCATCTCCCGGCAATTGGGGCATTCCACGGTAAAACTCTCATAATCATCGTCATCTTCATCATGGTCCTCGTAGAAATCATCTTCCAGTTCACCCAGATCCTCGTCGAGGGCCTCCGTATATTCAAGCAGCTCCTCATACCCTGTTTTTAGATCTTCGATTTCATAGGCCATTTCATCCAGAAGATCAACGATTTGCAGCAAGAGTTTTCCTTCCTTGCTCTCCTCATCCAGCGCCAGCCCCTCGGCCAGACCTTTCAAGTACGATACCTGAGCTTTTAAATCTTCCGCCATGCTCGCGCCTCCTTTCATCTGACAACCTTATATTTTTCTAGACACGCTCAATATATGCGCCGCTGCGCGTATCAATCCGTAAAATGTCGCCAACATTGATAAAAAGCGGCACCTGGACAACAAGCCCCGTTTCCAGGGTGGCCGGTTTGCTGCCTCCTGCAGCGGTGTCACCCTTTAATCCCGGCTCTGTTTCCACTACAGTCAGCTCCACCGTATAAGGCAGCTCTACGCCGATTACTTTTTCCCCGTACATGACCACGTTTAATGTTTCATTTTCTTTCAGGTATTTCGTTGCTTCTTCCATCTGCTCTTTCGAAAGGGAGAGCTGTTCATAGGTGTCCTGATCCATCAATATAAATTCGTCTCCGCTGCGGTAAAGGTAGGACATCGCTTTTCGTTCCAGGTGGGCTCGTTTTACCTTTTCCCCGGCCCGGAAAGTGCGTTCCGTAACCGAGCCGCTATTTAAATTTTTGATCTTTGAGCGGACAAAGGCCGCTCCCTTGCCCGGTTTGACATGCTGAAATTCTACTACTTCGTAGATTTCACCGTCCAGTTCAATGGTCAGACCGGTATGAAAATCATTTGTTGAAATCATCTTTTTCTCTACCTCCATGCATCGGTTAAATCACGATCAGCTCCCGGGGGCTCTCTGTAAGCGACTCGGCCCCGCCGGAAGTGATGAGGACCATGTCCTCAATCCTCACACCGCCCCAACTGGGAATATAGACGCCAGGTTCAATTGTTACCACCATCCCGGGGGCCAGGGTGGATTCACTGCGAGGCGACAGGACCGGCTGCTCATGCACCTCCAGGCCCAAGCCGTGACCCAGTCCATGCCCAAAGTATTCACCGAATCCGGCCTCCTTAATCAGATCTCTTGCCAGGGCATCGGCTTCGATCCCCTTCATCCCCGGCCTGATCTTTTCCCGCGCCGCCTGCTGCGCCAGCCGGACTATTTCGTATACCTCGCGCGCGCGGGCGCCGGGCTCACCAAGGGCAATCGTCCGGGTCATATCGGTGGCATAAGAATCAAAAGTTCCGGTAAAATCTATCGTCACCAGTTCACCGCTGCGGAGAGGCTTCTCCGAAGCGATACCGTGCGGCAGGGAACCCCTCTCTCCCGAGGCCACGATATAGCTGAAGAGAATCCCTTCTGAACCCTGGCGGCGCAGGTAGTATTCAAGTTCCAGGGCCAGCTCCTTTTCGGTCATTCCGGGCTTGATCGTATTAATTAAAAAATCAAAGGCCCGGTCCATAATCGCGGCGCCGCGGCGCAGGCTCTCCACCTCTGCTTCGCTTTTTACCACGCGCAGTTCTTCCACCAGTCCCTTCAGGGGAAGAAGCTCGAGCGGCAGCCCTTCTTCCAGCTCCCTGTACAGAGAGTATGTTACATGCTCCTCTTCAAAACCGAGGGTTTTCCAACCGGCTGCGTTGATGACGGGTTGCAAAGCCTCGCTGAGTTTACCTTTCCACGAACAAATTTTAAAATGGGGAGACTGTTCTTCCGCCTGTTCGAGATAGCGAAAATCGGTGAACAAAAACGCCTCCTCCGCGCCGATGGCAAGAATGCCGTTTGATCCGCTAAACCCGCTTATATAGAAGCGGTTGGCAGGATGGGTGATCAGGATCGCTTCCAGTGACCGTTTCTTCAACTCTTCCTGCAAGCGCTTTAGCCTCTCCGGCATCTTTTCGCCTCCTCCTTCTCGAGAGCCATGAAGATGGACCGGCCGCAATCTCCGTGTCGCCGGAGCGGGCCGCTTCAGTCTTCTTTTACATTCCCCTATTTTGGGCCATTTTCCTTCCCTATTTTGCGAAAAAGTTTATCCTGAGCGAAGCGAGCGATCTTCTGTCCGGAGCAGCTCTATAAGAAAACAGAGCCCTGTAGAACAATAATGGCGCTGCCCTATCTGATGAGGGAAAGATGGGGAGCGCCATTTTATGTCGGAGGAGTGCGGGAAACCCGGACCCGGCCGGTGGCCGGCGTGATAATCACGTAGAGCCTGTCGCCGCGCCCGTTTTTGAAGCCCACCGTGCCGGCCGGGCTGGGTGCGCCGAGAGGCGAGATGGTAAAGCCGCGCACCCCGCCGTTAAGGGGAAAATTGTTCATGGCGTAAGATATGCCCGGGGGAAGCTTGACCGTCTTCTTTTCCGCGGGCAGCAGGAGGCGGTAATCGCGCGCCTCCCAGCGGAATTCCATGCGCGTGCTTTTGCCTTCCGTTATCGCCACCTGCCGGGCGAGACGCATATCCGCAGCCAGGCGCCAGACGGCCGCTTCAAGCCGCCATTTTTCCTCCAGGCCGCCCACCGCGGGCAAAGCTACGGCCAGCAGAATGGCGAGGAGGGCCAGGACAATGATTATCTCCAGTAAAGTAAAGCCGTCCTGGTTTAGTTTTCTCCGTCTGGCCCCACCGGTTTACCCTGCCCTTCGGGAAGGATGATTAGCCTAAAGTCGAGGCTAAGCCGGTGATCGCCTTCAACCGTTTCCATGATCGCCTGGTCGGTCAAGCTCATGTGCTTGAACTGCTCCAATCTTTCCAGCAGCCGCAGGAGCTCTTCGGCCGGGCCTCTCGCTTTCAGGGAGACGGGAATATAGCCTCCTTTATCACCTTGCTGGAATTGAGCCACAGACAAGGACTCAATTTCCAGCGGAGATGTCATCACCAGGTGCTCCAGGGCCCCCAGCACCTGAGGCAAATCGTCCCACTGCGGTATTTTCTCGTAATAATAGGACTCCGTATCGCTAATACTGCTCCACTTCTTCTCTATTTCCGGCTTGCGGGCTAGCTTTGTCCTCAAGGTGTCAATTTCGCTGCGCAGCTTGGATTTTTCCTCGTTAAGGGCGCTTATTTCCGCCATGGCCGGCTGCACAAAATAATGCCAGTAGATAAACAAACCCCCGATGACAAAAAGCACCAGCAGCAGAACCAGGCCTATCTTTGATTTTTTTTCTTTTTCCGCCACGGCTACTGCTCACCCCCGCCTTTAAAGGTGATGGTGACCTCTATTTCAAAATCAAACCTGTCGTTTCGCGGATAGGCCATATACCGGTATACGGCAGAATCGTATGACTCTTCCCGGGCCAGGTCCTGCAGGAAGAGGGCAACCTGGCGCATAGAGCCGCTCTCACCCCTCATGCGCACCTTCCCATCGGAGAAGAAGGAAAGATGGAAGAGTTTCAGGCCCCGATCATGGGCCAGGTTCAAAATCAAGCGAAAATCACCGGACCAGAGCCAAGCTCTCTTTCCCAGTTCTTCAGCGATGGCCGTCCTCTCTTCAAGAGCTTTTAACCGGGCTTCAAGTTCGGCCAGAGGAGCCACTTGCTGCTCCAGCAAGGCCCGCTCCTGGGCCAGGTTATTGTTCTCTATGGAAAGCTGCACCTGGTAAAGATAGAGAAAAAGCGTGCCCCCCACAAGAAAAACTACCAGGGCGATCACTGCCAGAGTGGCCAGGAGGCGAGGCCAGTAAAACTCCCTGGCGATAACAAACTCGCGAGTGCGCAGGTTAATTTCTGTTTTCATCGCAGCCACCCCCGCAGGGCCAGTCCCGAGGCAATATTAAGAAGGTGCCCCTCTCGTTCGAGGTCTTCCCGGATGAATCTGCGCCCGATGTGTACAAAAGAGAAAGGATTCAATATCTTCGGCTCCACCTTCAGTTCAAATCCCAAGAATGAGGGAAGTCGATCGATGGAGGCGCCTCCACCGCAAAGGCAAATGGTTTTTATCTCTTTCTGGGCATGCCCCGCCCGGTAAAGGTAAAATTCAAGGGAGCGGCGGATCTGGTTGACCAGCTCATCGGCAACCTCCTGGACTCCTTCCACGGTGAAGGGGTCGCCCCCGAAGAGCAGGCGGCGTGCCGCATCATAGCCTATTTCACGCCGTTCGGCAATGCGGTGGCAGAAATGATTCACCCCGATACTCAGGGTGCGGGAAAAACTAAAGCCGCCCTGGTCGACCAGAAGGAGATTGCTGCATTCGCCCCCGATATCGAGAACCATAAGCGCCTCCGCCTCCTCCCCGCGGGAAACAGGCACCAGATTAGGAACAACATAGGGAAGGACGCGCTGCAGGGCGAAGGGTTCGATTTCAATGACATCGGGATAGAGCCCTGCCTTCAGGATCACCGTGATATAGTCGTTGACCACGTCCTTCGGCGCGGCCACCACGGCCAAGTCAATGACCTCGTTGCCGTCCACAACGCTCTCGCCAATTTCAATGTAGTCGAGCACCGCCTCCTCAAGGGGAATCATAATCTCCTTACCCGCCTCGAAGCGCAGCGCCGCCTGCAGTTCGCGCGGCGGCATCTTGGGCAGCCGCATCTGACGCAGGATAACCGCCTGGCTTCCGATGCAGAGGTTGACCCTGTTGCGATGAAAACGGCGCCTTTTAAAAACCCAGGCCAGGCGGTCGGAGAGGGCCGCGGCATCGGTCACTCTTCCCGCAGTGATCGCCCCTTCAGGCAGATCGTAGATGCCGTACTGGTGCAGGAAAACCTCGCCGTGCTCCTGCTTAAACTGGATGAGCTTGAGCTGCTCTGAGCCAATATCAAGGCCCACTGCCGAATAGCGCCCTTTAAAGTACAGCGGCGGCGGTGCAGCGAATTCGTCCCTTTCTACTGCGGTCTCCACGGCTTGATCCATTCTTTCACCACCACTCTTTCAATGCCAAATTTATCCATGAAGCTGCCAGTAACGCTGGGGTCATGGTGCAGCCGGCAGTTAACCAGGTGCACGCTGGAGGCAACAATCACCCCGTGGATGTGCAGCTGTCTCCCCCATTCCCTCAACGTGCTGGCATCAATGGAAACCCAGCCCTGCTCGGCAAAAAGCAGCAGAGGGCCGCTCATAAGGGTGTCTCCGGTGAGTTCCTCCAGTGCCCCTTCACCGACGTGGATATTCCCCCTGGCGCACAGCAAAAGCCCGCTAGTTTCCTGGCTTTCCGCGCTGCCGGTGACAGGGCTGTCAATCTCAATGTCCCCCTCCACCACGATGGTTCCGGTCAGGTTGACCGCCCCTTCTCCTCTCACAGCCAGATCTCCCCTCACCACCAGGAGGCCGTCGGGGAAATTGAAGCTGAAAGTTTCGCCCTCTCCCGGACTGATGGCTAGGCTTCCTCTCACCTCCACCCGCCTGAAGGGAGCGCAGGGGTAAGTGCTCCAGATCTGGCCGGAAAGGAGGCTGAATTCCACCTCATCACTGAAGGCGTCAGTATTTAACGGAGGCAGGCCCATCTTCTGCGCCGTCTTTATCTCCGCTGGCAGGGCATCTTCCCGGTAGAAATAGAGGGGAGGTTCTCCGGGCCGTTGAATGATTAAGCAGGCCTCCTGCTTCCACTCCAGGGAGGCTTCTTCAAAAAAGGTCAGCTTCCCGCATATGGTATTGTCCTTCGACAGCTGCAGGACCTCATCAACATGAACGCTGCCGTCAATGAAACTGCCTTCAAGGGCCAGTGTGCCGGCAGCCAGCAGGGCCCTGCTGGATAAACTGTTTCCCGCTTCCACGATTGCCGCCATAGCCATGGTCTTCCCCCTCAGCTTCCCCTCGGAGATAACCAGGCGCTGCCCCGGCAGGATGAGCTGCGGAATCATCTCGTAGTGGGGATCACTTTCTGGAAGCCCGGGTGGCGGCACGATGCGCACATGGTAGCTGCCGTCGCCCACGCTGCCGCTGATGGGGCGGTCATAATCGAAAAAGCAGGCTAGCGCGGCCACGCCGGCTTCAATGCCGGCCTCGGCAATGTAGTAGAGCCGCATCTCCTCCTCCTGGTTGCAGGCGATGAGCTGTTCAGTCATCGCACAGGTCAAAAGCGCGCCTCCCAGCATGAGCAGAACCGCCGTATAAACTGCTACCATTACCAGCAATGAGCCGCGCTCGGGGTCATCCCGACGGGCTCGCAACGGGCCACTCCCTCCTGCCCCTTCAAGGTGTCACGGTTTCCGGGAGATTACGCGGGCGGACGCTGCTTTGGAGCGTCACCGCGCTTTCGCCGCTGCCGGCGGTAATGGATATGAGCACCCTGCCGTCGCCGTCAACCTGAAAGCTCACTGCACTGATGCCCCCAGCGGCCACGTTGCTGGAGTAGGTGGAGCCGCCGACGATTTGTTCGAGAAGCAGCTGTCCTCCCCAAAGGCGGAAGCGCCTGAAATGACGCCGGTGGTCGCCCTGGGGATCTGACGGGAGCCCGTAGCGAATCTCGCCATCTTCTTTGGCGACATCCACCCAATGGGCAAAACGCAGTTCACGATCAACGAGCTCCATGGCAGCGCGGGCATTTTGCTGGCTGTCCATCCGATCCACACCCTTGCGCCAGGCGAAGATGCCGCACAGGTAGAAGCCGCCCACCGCCGCCGCGGCGAGGCCCAGCAGCGCCAGCACCGCGACGGCGGCGATCACGAGGGCAACGGTCA
>Ga0116188_1000987_pt1 | contig 25786 bp, 24 predicted proteins | sample AD_JPNTR2_MetaG_FD_89807 | JGI IMG/M metagenome (GOLD analysis project Ga0116188, IMG submission 89807) | Active sludge microbial communities of municipal wastewater-treating anaerobic digesters from Japan - AD_JPNTR2_MetaG | ecosystem: Engineered > Bioreactor > Anaerobic > Digestate | place...
ATTGCGGCTTGGGAGGAGCAGGTTCCAGGCGCGCATCCATTGCTGCAGAGAAGCCGAGAAAGTCTCGGACGCTTGTATCACTCTCAGAAGCGGTACGCAGAGGCCGAGAGTGTCTTTCAGGAACAACTGCAACACTGGAGGAATGCAAGTGCCGAGCATCCCTCAATCGACGATACCTTATTCAACCTCGCCTGCGTGGCAGCGCTGCAACGAAAATCAGATGAAGCGATCGGATATCTCAGGGAAGCTGTAGACAGGGGTTTTGCGGACCGGGAAGCGCTGTCTGATCCGGATCTGGCCTCCCTGGCCAGTCATCCTGGGTTCCAGTCATTAGTGGAGCGCATGATCGCAAAGGCCGAGTGAGGGAAAGCAGGCCGTAGCTTCGGACCAAGAGTAAAAACCCTATCCGTGTGATCCGCGTCATCCGTGCTATCCGTGGGCCTGTCTTCCCGCGGATAGCACGGATCACACGGATAACACGGATAACATCTGGCTTTAGTCTTCCTCGCTAGTACGCTGTCGCTCTGTGCCTACGTTCATCGTGGCTTGCCGGGCGGCCTCGATGAGAGGTTCGGCTGAAATCGGTGCGCCAACGGTTTGCTCCATCCACAAGGAAGGCGTGAGAGCGCCCAGTCGGCACATCCTTTCCATCTCGAGCCCCAGGTTCTTCCCTTTCAGATAATTCTCGATCTGGAAACTGATGATGTGACCGAGCGGGTAGTCCGGGAGGTACATACCACCATCGATCATATGGGAGTAAATCGCGAGCAAGGTCACGTCCCGAACGCCGAAGATCGGGGCGAAGTACTCGTTCCAAACCTCGCGGGCGATCCTGAGAACCGCCTCTCGCAAGTGCCTGGCGTCTGCCTGCGGGTTCTCGTACATCCATCGCCAAACTCTCATGTCGACGAGCGCCACGCCGCTGATTTCGCAGGTCGACCAAAAGGCATCCAGTGCTTTTAGATGTTCACGGTCCTCGCGATCGGGCGTGCCGATCCCGAGCACGTCGAGGTCGCGGTCCTGGAAAACGAAGGCGAAGGCCTCCGTAAAAGCCGTGTTGGGAACGCCACGCAGGAAATAATGGTCGATCCGGTTAAGCGAAAAGACCTGTTCTACGCAGTGTCCCAGTTCGTGAAGGGCAATGTTGTAGCCCTTGTAGTTCAACCCTCCGGTGGCGCGAGTTCTCAGGTGAGCTTTATCGTCGCGCATTTCTGCGCCCATCGCGTGCCCGGAGCCGCGAGCGGGATCCACCTCGATGTGTTGGCTGAGAAAATCAGCCGTCTCACGGACAAAACCCAGTTTCTGAAGGATGTTGGGAAGGTCCTTTTGGAACGACGGGACATCCGGGTATTTCTGTCGGACGATGTGATCGAGTTCTGCTGGCGTCTGGGCAGCTCTCGCTTTGAAACCGTCATACCAGATGTCGAACGGTTCGAGTTTACGCCCCAGCCTCTTTTCGATCAGCTTTGCCACATCCTGCCGGACGGGCGAAGACAAGACCGAGACGAGGAGTTTCTCAACCTCCGCTTCCGGGATTTGCCGATTCTCCTGGAAGCGCCGCGCAATCAGCGTAGGCGCTTGCGGAACGTGCGGGTCCAGTTGTTGCTCTGCCCGAAACGTACTCAAGAAGGTCTCATATCGAGCCAGTCCTTCGGGCTCGGCTGGGACTTCTGTTAAATCCTGGTTGCGTCTTTCGTAGAGGACATTGGCTTCCGGCGCCCACAGGTATTTATCGTTGTTGATGACCGCCTTCGGAATAGTCTGATCAACAATGCGCTGCATCACGCGGTAAATGATCCGCTGGCGCTCCAGCCCGTCCGGTTTCGCGTATTGCGCCTTCAGCTCGTCGCGCAGGCCCCAGTGGCTGATCAACTTAAGATCGCCTGGGAAAAGGGTCTTTTTATCGCTGGCTAAAAGATTGCCCATGTAGATGTTGTATTCGCTGATGTAGTTGTCCGCTTCGACGTAGATGGCGGACCGTTTCTGGCTGACATCAGCGGGGACCCGCGACGTGAACAGGTCTCCCAAGCGAGCATAAGCCCATTGCTTCCGATCCCATTGCTTCCCTAGAGTCAGTTTCGAATCCAGCGGGTAGTGAGGGAAGTTGAGGACGATCACGAAGGCGATCTTGTTATTGAAAAAGTCATCGTCGAGGTGGGCGTAAGGGGAGTATTTCGCGAACATGTAATCGATCGGAAGGGGAGGGCCCACGTCAAGATCGAGCGGTGCTCGAAAGGCGCGGTTAATCTGGTGCAGGTTCCCGTACAGGACTTCGAAATTGTGCTCCAGGCGTTTAAAGGTCTCATCGAGCGTTGCCGGATCGGCGATGAAATGGGTCAGACAGAATTCCTCGTAGTCCTGCTCCGTCCCATCTTCCTTGCGCCATAGCTGGGCGACTCTGGAGACGCCGCTTTCAATGCGCGCCTTCTGTTCTGTGCCGTACTTCTCTATCAAACGGGTGACAACAGACTGAGTTTTTTCTGGAGAGATCATGAAAGTCGTCCTTTGAGCCGAAGAAAAAACTGTAATCAGCAGGCAAGCAGTGAGAAGAGAAGTGAGCCGTAACATCAAAACAGTATAGCGTGCGAATCTTACGCAAACGGAGTGGAAAACCGGATTGCGGGAGTGCGCCATGCATCTTTTCCGCGTAATCCGCATCTTCCGCGCTATTCGTGGCTTGGTACCCGCGAATAGCGCGGAAGACGCGGACTGCGCGGGTATACACGTCGGGTCGTTCTGTCTGTGGAATCTGTTATTCTTGAACCGCCGGCAGGCAAACACGAAAGGGAACGAAGATGCAGAAAGCAAGATTTCTGATAATTGTCGCCGTTGTTTTCCTTATCCACCCGGTATTTGCGCAACAAAAGAGGATGGTGAGCGTAGATGGGCTGATCTACGACTTGAAACACCCTGAGCCGGAAAGACGCAAGGACGCAGCCCTGGTGCTTGGGCAGAACAAGGTGCGGCAAGCGGTTCCGGGGCTCATTGAATTAACCGGGGATGCTGATGACGCCATTCGGCTGGAAGCCGTCCGGGCACTCGTCCGGATCAACGACACGCGCGCCTTGCCGACATACATCCGGTTAACGCAGGATCCGTCAAAGGCGATTCAGGAAAAGTCCATCGAAGGAATCATCAACAGGTACGTTACCGACGAAGGCGGGTTCATCTCCGGTATCCGGAAATTCGCAGACATCGTGAATCCCTGGAGCGATGATTACAACCCACTTGTCGTAGAGCCTTATGTTTCGGTCAGCCCGGAAGCCGTATCTGCTGTCGCTGCCCTGCTTACCTCCAACGACACGGGTTTGAGAAGAGACGCCGCGGTGGCTCTCGGGATCCTGCGCGCCTCTTCCGCCCTTCCGCAGATTCAGGAAGCGCTTGCCCGTGAAACCAAGGATTCGGTGACGGTCGAACTGATTCGGGCGATCTACAAGATCGGAGATCGAGAGGCCGCGAACTCGGTTGTTCCTTTCATCAAAGATCCGGACAAGCGCGTGCACGACGAGGCAATTTTTACCGTCGGCAGGCTGCGTGTCGCAAAAGCGGTTCCCCACTTAAGGGAGCTGTACGAGTCTGGAATAGAGGAAAGCAAGAAGATACTCGGCCTGGTACCGATCACCGGGAAGGACGACTTAGCCAAAAAACTATACGAAGCCATGTCTTTCATAGGAGATCCGAGCTGTAAAGACCTCATGCTTGCCGGACTTGCCGATGATCGTTTGTATTATCGCCGCTACGGGGCCGAGGGCATCGGTAGGATCGGGGATCGGAACGACGTGACATTGATCGCTACCAATTACCTGCGCGAGAAGGAATCGGAAGCCAAGCTGGCGATGAGCTTCGCCCTGTACCGCCTGGGCCGTGACGAGCATCTTCTGGAACTCGCTCGGGGTGGCGATCAGGGATTGAACTATCTGCTCGAGCTTGAAGAGCAAGAAATCCAGAAACTCTACCCCTATCTTGAGAGCGAGAAAGACAGCGTCAAGGCGCGGCTTCTTGAAGTCATAGGGTTGCGCGGCGACCAGACAGCCTTGCCGGTGGCCGAGCGGTATATGAACCACAAGAATGCGGATGTGGTATCAGCTGCCAATCTGGCCGTTCGGCGGTTGAGAGCACGGGTTACGAGCTGATTTTCAGCGTTAGCCGCAAAAATACGCGGCCAACATCCGCCTTCGTAGGGTTTCGAATCCGCATCGCGCTTTTCGCGGCGGATCGAAACCCACCGATCTTCGCTTGCACCGATACGGCTCGTTGGGTGCCAATTGGTGGGTTTCAATCCGGCCGGGAAAAACGCCGTCCGGATTCGAAACCCACCCGTGAGCCGATTTTTCAATCGGCTATTCAATCCCCAATTGCTTCCACAGCCCGTCGATCCGTTTCTTCACTTCGGGTGTCATTTCGATTGGTTCGGGCCAAGGACGAGTGAACCCCTCTTCCGGCCATTTACGGGTTGCGTCGATTCCCATCTTAGAGCCGAAATTAGGGAGGCGGGCGGCGTGGTCCAGCGAGTCGACCGGGCCAAGGGTGAACTGGATATCACGCTCCGGATCAATGTGATTGAGGACGCGCCATATCACTTCGGAATAGTTGCGCAGATCGGCGCCGTGATCGAGGACCACGATGCATTTGGAGAACATCGCCTGGCCCAGTCCCCAGAGTGCGTTCATGATCTTCCTCGCATGTCCGGGATAACGCTTCTTGATGGTGACCAGGACCAGATTGTGGAAGACCCCTTCAAAGGGCATATGCATGTCCTCGATCTCCGGTAGTTGCTTACGGATAAGGGGGAGAAAAATCCGTTCGACGGCATGGCCCAGGAAGCAGTCTTCCTGCGGGGGTTTGCCCACAATGATGGTCTGATAGACGGGGCTGCGCCGGCGGGTCAGGCAGGTCACATGGAAAACCGGGTAATCATCGGCCAGGGAGTAGAAGCCGGTGTGGTCTCCAAATGGGCCTTCCCTACGCAGTTCTCCGAGATCGACGTACCCTTCCAGGACGATTTCTGACTGGGCCGGAACTTCCAGGTCGATGGTCTTGCATTTCACCATCTCGACCGGACGACCGCGCACGAAGCCTGCAAACATCATCTCGTCAAAATCGTCAGGAAGTGGCGCAACGGCGGAAAAGGTGATAGCCGGGTCGGCGCCAATGGCAACAGCCACTTCCATGCGGTTCCCGCCCTTTGTCCCAAGCGCCTCGCGGAAATGGTGGGCGCCGTGCTTGTGCACCTGCCAGTGCATGGCGGTGGTTCTCTCGTCAAAAAGCTGCATGCGATACACGCCGCAATTCCGTTTCCCGGTCACCGGATGTTTGCTGAAAACCAGCGGCAGGGTTATGAAGCGCCCTGCATCCTGGGGCCAGCATTGAAGAATCGGGAACTCGAAAAGCGAGAACTCCGTCTCGACGACCTCCTGGCACGGTCCGGATGAGACGGTCTTGGGCGCCAGAGCCCCAAGCTCCCCCAGCTTCGGCAGCATCTTCAGCTTGTTCAGCAGCCCTGAAGGCGGCCTGAGCTCAAGCAGCGCGTCAATCCTTTGGGCGATCTCTTCGACCGATTCCACCCCGAGAGCCATGGCGGTTCGGCGATACGAGCCGAAGGCGTTGATCAGGAGTGGGACCGAAGATCCGCGAGGCTTTGTGAACAAGAGAGCCGGGCCTCCCTTTTTCGAAACGCGGTCGGTTATCTCCGAGATTTCCAGGACCGGATCCACCTCGACTGTTATCGTGGCAAGCTCTCCGGCTGCTTTCAGGGAAGAAATGAAATCACCAAGGGAATTGTAGGTGTACGCCATTACACTTCCACTTTCTGTCGAATATCTCGCAATTCTTCTTCGAACTCCTCACGGGACATCACCCGAGTTCCTCGGCTGAGATGGACTCTGAACGAGCTAGCCTGTGAAACGACCTTCTGCGGGGAGGGCAGGGCGCTCAGTTCGTTCAGCGACAGGTAACGGGCGTAGTTCGGACGATATTTGTAGCCCCCGCTATCGACTTCAATAAAACCGACGGCCGGGTCGCCCAGCACAACCGTGCAATCCTTCAGCGCGCAGTAATCCGCAATATCCGATATGGTCAAATATTCCTCCTTACCCTTCTATGACGCTTTTACAAAACGATAGAGGAAAAAACTGCCTTGTGCCAGAGCTATCCACTTGTTCCAGAAACTCATCCGGTCGAACAGGGGATGAGTGTGGCTGATAACAGGGGTCAGGAGGGTGATAGGATCGGTGGAGGTCAGCAGGTTTTCGAGCTCACGCGTTTCGTCGGCCGGAATCAATTCATCGTACGCACCGTGAACCAGGAAGACCGGACATGTGATCGTGCTCAATTCCTGGTCGCCAGGGGAGAGTGCCTGGAAGCGTTTTCGCAGCTGATCGGTGATACAGGCAAGGAGCGCGGCATTCTCCTCCGGTTCACCAAGCGCCAGGTTGAACCAGATGCTTTCTGCGGGACTTAGAGTGCAGGCGTCCACGGAGGTTTTTGCACCGACTACCAAATCCCTGAGCGCCTGCTCCAACCTGGCGTGATCTCCTGGCTTTTCCATCTCATCCAGTGCCGAAAGCATCAGGATCCATTTCCCGTAATACTGGACGGGGTAAGATCCGTGGGAGTCGATGCCATGCGTAGCGGAGAACCAATGCTGCTGGCAGCGCCAAAGGTCTTTATACGCGCCTATCGACACGATAAAGTCCAGGTCGCGACATTCCGGTTGCCGGGCGGCGGCGAGCAGCGCTAACGTGCCCCCGACCGATACACCGACAATTCCAGCCTTCCGAAGTTGAAACCAGGAGTGCTCGCGCAGGTATCCATACCAGAACCCGATCTCGCCGACCGCCGCCGGCTCCAGTTTGAACTGTTCGAAACCTGTCAGCCGGGGCGTGATGACGACGTATCCGGACCGGGCGATAGCGCGGGACACGGCGACGAAGCGCGGGTTCAGAATACCGTTGGGCGTGAGGCCGGGGATGAAAAGAATGGCGCTTTTCGGTCCGGGCGTGTCCATCTGGTAAACCCTGGCTGTCTTGGCCGAAGGCCCGTTGCCGACACGTATTTCGGTCTCGATGATTCCTGCGGTATCGACGCAATTCCGGGCGGCTTCTCGCAGATTAGTGACCAGCTGGACGGTACGAAAGAGGTCGGGCAGGATAAACGCCGCGAACGTGATACCTATAGTTCCAATCAGCAACGTCAGCAGTTTCCAGGATGCGCGCCACATGCTCTACGTAGCAGGTTATTGAAGCAGAGTGTCTGCTGGTTCGCAAGGCCGCGTCCGGTATAATTTTCTCGCTTATGCTCTGGCTGTTGCTGGTCGCGCTTTTCGGGATGCTTGTCGGCGGAATCTTCTCCTGGCAGATTCTGATGGTCACAGGAGCGGTTACATCAATCGTGGCTCTCACTGGCCTGGAGTGCCCCTCGCGGTTGCTTCTCGGTGTTTTCTGGATTTGGCTGGAAGCGGTGCTGCTCTATCTTCTTTTTGCCGCAAATGACCCTACTTTGTCCTTCTGGGGCTTGCCGCGCCCGGCGGTCTTGATGTTGATAGGGGTCTGGCTGGCACCGGTGCTGATCTGGCCTGTCGGCTTTCTCTGGACTTTCAAACGGTGGGTCGGTAAGGAATGATTCCCGGAACGATTGTCGCTTATCTGGCCCTCTTAACTGCGATTGGTGCCTGGAGCGTCAGGCGGAACCGCCGCTCGTCCGACTTTTTCCTGGCCGGGCGGCGGCTCGGCCTGTTGACCGCTGTCTTGGCCACGATGTCGTCGATCATGAGCGGTTTCGTGTTTGTCGGCGGTCCCGGACTTTTCTATACCGTCGGATTGGGCTCTTTTTGGATCGTGGTCTCGGCTTCGTTCACCGGGGCGATGATGTGCTGGTTGCTCGCCCGGCCGCTTCACGATATGGCGGCCAATCGAGGCTGCCTCACCATACCGGACGTCATACTGGCACGATATGGATGCCGTTTTTCCAGTGGCTTTGCGGCTTTCGGCATGCTTCTTGGGGTAATCGGGTACCTGGCAACACAGCTCCTCGCACTTGGCGTAATCCTGGCGGCAGTACTGAACACGTCCATCTGGACAGGGATTCTTGTTGGTGCGCTTGTGCTTGCGATCTACACTACCGCAGGCGGTATGGTGGCGGCTATTTACACGGACCTTATCCAGGGTGCGCTCATGCTGACGGCTACGGTATTCGTCTTCCGATATGCGGTTGTGGGCGCGGGCGGCGTTTCTTCGCTTTCAGCGACAATCCTCGGAGAAATGCCCGAAATTCTCAGTCCCTGGGGGATGGCCGGTCCCGTCACCTGCTTAGGATGGTTCTTCCTCTTCGCGGTAGGTTCCCTGGGACAACCGCACGTGGTCCATAAGCTGATGATGTTGCCGGATCTCAAGGTGTTGAAGCATTTTCCCTGGATTCTGGCGATCTCGATGATCTTATGTAGCCTTGTCTGGCTAGGCGTCGGTTCATCCGTAAAAAGTCTCGTTTTGGGAGGAAGGCTCGCGCCTCTTGCTCATCCTGATGAATCCGTCACAACCTTTCTGCGGCATCTGGCTCCGACGTGGCTGGAGGCCCTCGGGTATGCGGGAATCGTGTCGGCAACTATGTCCACGGCCGACAGTTTCGTCAGCGTGGGTGCCGGGGTGCTGGCCAGGGATTTGTTTCGCTCACTCGGTCGGCAGCCGGCAAGCAGTCTCGCAGTAGCGCGCGTCTTTTCAATTTTGCTTTTCGGGATTGCCTTGGCTCTAGCCTTTACGCTGAAAGGCTTGGTGGCCTATGTCGGTGTGCTTGGCTTCGGACTGTTTGCCGCCGCCTTAACTCCACTGCTGGCGATAGGTTTGAACTGGCCGGACGCCGGTGCGTGGCCGGCCCGAATATCTCTCGTTGTCGGAACCGTTGCGGCGGTTGGCGGGGAAATATTGAATCGGCTAGGGCATTATCCGCTGGATATACCGCCGGCATGTGTGGCCCTTCTGTTGTCGCTTGTCACTTTTCTGGCTGTCGGACTGGGTCTCGGGCAGCGTCCGGAACAGGCTGCATCGACATGATGATCTCTTCTCCCTTAGTTCTCCTTGGCGCTCACATGTCGATTGCCGGGGGGACTCCAAATGCCGTCGATCGGGCTCGCAGGGCGGGCTGCACCGTTCTTCAAATCTTTGTCAAGAACTCGAACCAGTGGAAAGCAAAACCGCTTGCCGAGGATGAAATCCAGGAATTTCATACCCGGCGACTGGCCGCCGGATTGTCTCATGCCGTCGCCCACGCCGGTTACCTGATCAACCTAGCCAGCCCCGAGGGCCAATTGAGAAGGCAGTCGATCGAGAGTCTCCTGGACGAGCTGGAGCGCGCCGGTCGGCTGGGACTCAGCCACCTGGTAATTCATCCGGGTGCGCACCGCGGGGACGGAGAGACAGTTGGGGTGGCGCGAGTCGCGGCTGCACTGAACGAGATCCAGGAACGGTTTGACCCCGAGGCAGTGGTGACGTTGGAAGGGACCGCCGGCCAGGGAACCAGCCTGGGATACAGATTTGAGCACTTGCGGGACATTCTGGGCGGGTGTCAGCAACCCGAGCGAGTTGCCATCTGTCTTGATACCTGTCACCTGTTTGCCTCCGGACACGATTTCCGCGACCTGGAAGGGTTTAACCGCATGCTGGAAGAGTTTGACCGTACAGTGGGGCTGCGGAAACTCGCCGTTTTTCACGTGAACGACAGCAAGCGCGAGCTGGGAAGCCGGGTCGACAGACACGAGCATATCGGCAAGGGGCGCATCGGAATTGACGGTTTCCGATGGCTTCTTAACGACCCGCGCTTGTCACACGTCCCGAAAATCCTGGAGACACCCAAGGGGGTGACTCTTCGCCTGGACAAACGCAACCTGCGCGTTTTGCGGTCACTGCTGCAGTGACAATTCTTTGGAGTCCTTGATGTCCCTGCTGTTCTTGCGTCCTTCTACAACCTGTGCGAGTACTGCGCCAGCTCTACCGGCACCGGTATAAATGTGAGCACCAGGACAGCCAGTGCGAGCATGGCCAGTACAATCCTCTTAGTGTCAATCGGGGGGTAGTTCGAGGCGGTCGACGGATGGCGAAAGCCGAGGAAGAAAACGAGCGTAGCGAACAGGATGTATCCCATCCACATGGTGACGCCGAGTATGACCAGAAAGCCCAGGGTGCCGAAAGAAACGATTCGATGCAATCGGGGACCCAGGAGTGCGTATACGATGTGACCGCCGTCCAGTTGACCTATGGGCAGGAGATTGAGGCTGGTTGCCAGCATGCCGAACCAGGCCGCCCAGCCGATAGGATGAAGAGTGATGTCCACACTCGTGTCGCTAAGGAGGAAGTGCCCGGCGAATTTCAAGAGAAGCGGTTCTCCGAAGGTCAGATACATCCCCTCGCCACCGTCCAGGATAAACTCTCGGGAGTAGACGAGGCCAATTATCAGGGCGGGGATAATGAACAAAAACCCCGCCAACGGTCCCGCGATACCGACATCGAAGAGCTGTCGTGTGTTCAGGAACGGTGACTTGATCTTGATGACGGCGCCAAAAGTACCGAAAGGACTCAGCGGTGGAGGCACGGGAATCAAGTATGGCAGGGTTGCCCGAATGCCATACTTGAGACACGCGAGATAGTGCCCCAGTTCGTGGGCTATCAGAATGACCAAAATTGAGAACGAAAAAGACAAACCTCCCGCCAGGTAGGTCGGATCAGTGAACAGTCCAAGCAGGCCGCCGCCAGTCGTGTTCTCCACGAAACCCGCATACCAAAAGACTCCGGCCGCCGTAGTTGTGAAAACGGAGGCCAGAAAAAGAATTGCAGGAACGAGTCTGCGTGGGCGGTCTGGTGTCAGACGAATCTCAACCGCTGGGAGGGAGGGAGGTGAAAAGCTTTGCGGAAATTCGCTCAAAACAGACTACTGGTTAAAACGTATTTCTTTGCCCGGCTTGAAGCGCACGGTTTTCCCCGGAGGAATCGGTACTTCAGCGCCGGTTCGAGGATTTCGCCCGATGCCGCTTTTCCGCGGCTTAACTACAAAGACGCCGAATCCCCTCAATTCGATTCTCTCACCGCTCCGCATTGCGGCTTTGAGAGCGTCGAAAACTGAATCCACGGCTGTCTCCGCGCGAACTTTAGTAATACCCATCCTGTTAGAGACACGTGTGACTATGTCCTGTTTTATCACTTCTTGAAAGCTCCTCCCTTAACCTGTTTGTTTGACTATACTTTGCAATCGAAGGGGCTGTCAAGGTCCGATTCTGAGCTAATTTAAAGCAAAAAGCGAATGGGCAACTGGAGCTTTGCCCGTTGGCCCTGCGGTAAGATACACTTCCTTTTTCGGGAAAGGACATAACCGATGGGTGTGAAGCCGGACCACTGGATTATCCGCATGGCGCGCTCGCAGCGGATGATTGAACCGTTTGAGGAGACGTTGATCAGCCGGGCGTGCGTCTCCTATGGAGTATCTTCGTACGGTTACGACATGCGAATAGATCGTCACTACAAAGTGTTCCGCGGGCAACCTGGTGAAATCATCGACCCGAAAAGCGTCAAGGATTCACTTTTTGAGGATTTTGAGGGTGACACCTGTGTGGTGCCTCCTGGCTCCTTCGTCCTCGGCAAATCGGTCGAATATTTCAGAATCCCACGGGATATATTGACGATCTGCACCGGCAAATCGACATACGCTCGTTGTGGCCTGCTGACGAATATCACTCCGTTTGAGCCGGAATGGGAGGGATTCGTCACTGTGGCGCTTTTCAATACCGGCCCGGCGCCAGTACGGGTGTACTCGGGAGAAGGTATCGCACAAGTTATCTTTATATCGGCCGACGAGCCTTGCACGCGGTCGTACCGGGATCGCAAGGGCAAGTATCAGGCACAGAAGGGAATTGTGAACGCCAGGATCGAAGAGGGAATTTGATCGTAAGCTTTATCCACGAGTCTGGACGGATTGAACGATTGGTCGTGGAAGGAACAGCACGCAAAACCATATGAACGACAGGTACGATTTCGAATCAATCGAGTTGAAGTGGCAGCAACGATGGGAGGAGCGGGACCAGTTTCGATCATTCGAAGACCCGACTCGCCCGAAATTTTACGTCTTGGAAATGCTGCCTTATCCTTCGGGTGCGCTTCACATAGGTCATGTACGCAATTATTCGCTAGGCGATTCGGTGGCGCGATTTAAGCGGATGCAGGGGTTCAACGTGCTCCATCCAATCGGCTGGGATGCCTTTGGCTTGCCTGCTGAAAACGCCGCCATCAAGCGCGGGGTTCTGCCGGAGAAATGGACGCTGGACAACATCGACCGCATGCGCGCCCAGTGCAAGAGAATGGGATGGTCCTATGACTGGTCCCGTGAGGTGGCCACTTGCCTGCCTGAATACTACCGCTGGAATCAGTGGTTCTTCATTCAGCTTTACAAGAAAGGGCTGGCATACAAGCGCAAGGGGCTGGTCAACTGGTGCGAGAAGTGTCAGACGGTCCTGGCTAATGAGCAGGTGATCAACGGCGCCTGTTGGCGTGACGGGAGCCAGGTGATTCAGAAGGAGTTGGAACAGTGGTACTGGAGAATCACCAATTACGCGGAGGAACTGCTGGAAGACCTGTCCAAGCTGGAGAACTGGCCCGAAAAAGTGTTGACCATGCAGCGCAACTGGATTGGCCGTTCCGAAGGTGCGCGTATTTCTTTTCCAATCGTTGATTCGGATCGTTCGCTCGATATCTTCACCACCCGCCTGGACACCATTTTCGGCGCAACATTCGTCGTGCTCGCTCCAGAGCACGATCTGGTTCGATCCTGGGCAACGGACGCCGAATATGGCCCGGCGCTTTCCGAGTTCGTCGATCAGATGCGTCGGCAGGATCGCGCGTTGCGCACATCCGAGGAGACCGAGAAAAAAGGCGTCTTCACCGGCCGGTACGCCATAAACCCGTACACTCGTGAGAAAGTGCCGATCTGGGTGGCCAATTTCGTCCTGATGGAATACGGCACAGGAGCGATTATGGCCGTGCCGGCACACGACCAGCGGGACTTTGAGTTTGCAACGAAGTACCAGATCCCCATCCGGCAAGTGATACAGCCTCGTGACGGCTCGTCTGCCGACATCTCGCAAGGGGCGTTTGTCGACTACGGCATCCTGATCAACAGCGGACCTTTTTCGGGTCTTTCCTCTGAGGAAGCTTTGGACAAGATGGCCCAGCTTGCTCAGAAGGAGGGCTTTGGCGAGAAGACCGTCTCTTATCGTCTCAAAGACTGGGGAATCAGTCGACAGCGGTACTGGGGGACGCCGATTCCTATTGTCTATTGCGAGCAGTGCGGCACGGTTCCCGTACCTGAAAAAGACCTGCCCGTTGTTTTGCCGCGTATCGACCGCATTTTGCTGGGAGGGTCGCCGCTGGCAACCGTCGAAGATTTCGTGAATACGACCTGTCCCACCTGCGGCGGGCCGGCCAGGCGTGAGACAGACACCATGGACACTTTCGTGGACAGCTCGTGGTACTTCTATCGGTACACGTCGCCCCACTTGGATTCCGCACCCATTGATAATCGGGCGGTCCAGTATTGGTTTCCAGTCGACATCTACATAGGCGGCGTCGAACACGCGATCCTCCATCTGATCTACATGCGGTTTTTCAGCAAGGCGATGCGTGACATTGGACTTTGCGGACTGGATGAGCCGGTCACTGCTCTGTTCACACAGGGGATGGTCATTAAAGACGGCGCCAAGATGAGCAAATCGCTCGGTAATGTAGTTGAGCCCGACGAGATCGTACGGAATTACGGCGCCGACGCGCTGCGTCTATTCATTCAGTTTGCCGCCCCTCCGGAGGGTGATTTGGACTGGAACGACCAAGGGCTGGAAGGGTGTTTTCGATTCCTGACCCGCCTTTGGAGGTTGGCGCATCGATGGCTTCCTCGCTTGGCCGGTCACAGTGAAACGGCACAGCCGAAAACGGATGGCGGGACCGCGGACCGAGAACGTGCGCTGCGGCGCAAGCTCCACCAGACGATTCGGAAGGTCACTCAAGACCTCGAGCGATTGCATCAGAATACGGCGATAGCCGCTATCATGGAGTTGTTGAACGCTGCTTACGAGGCGGATGACCAGGGCGGCGTACCTCCCGAGACGATGAGAGAAACGCTTGAAGGAATGACCCTGCTGCTTCATCCCTTTGCTCCTCACTTTGCCGAGGAACTCTGGGAGCTTCTGGGGCAGAAGGAAACCCTGTGGGATAGCCGCTGGCCGGCGTACGACCCCGATCTGGCGCGGGAGGAGACGATCGAAATCGTGATCCAGGTGAACGGGAAGATTCGGTCGCGGTTCTCCGCCCCGCCCGAGGTTACACGAGAGGAAATGGAGGCACTGGCCCTGAAGGACGACAAAGTGAAGGCAGCTTTGGAAGGGAAAACGCTGGTTAAAGTGGTCGTCATACCCCAGCGGCTGGTTAATGTGGTTGTGAAATAAGAACCGTGACTGGGGACAATCTGCGTCAGCGCGTAGGCATAGAACAGCCGGAGAGTCACGCAGATGAGGGGATATTTCGAAACCGTTCGATTTTTGCTCGGAGATGAGGGAAGAGCTTGCAAACAGCCGCGGTGGTGGAGTGCACCGTGTTTTGCAGGGTTTCGAAACCCCGCCTTAATGCGGCTCGTACGTCTACTGGCAGCCCTGATCCTCCTCGTCCTGCTACCCCTCGTCGCTTGCGGTTACCGTCCCGCCGTCGCCACGCGGTCCATCAAGGGACAATCGATCGCGGTTGAACCGCTGGTAAATCGGACAACGACTTTCGAGGTAGAACAGACGCTGACGCGCGCCCTGGTGAGAAACCTGGTTGAGAAGTCGTCGTACCGGGTGACGCCCGAGCTGTCTCAGGCCGACGTCATTCTTCGCGGCGAGATTCTCAGTGTCAATGCAACTCCGGTCATCTACGGCCGACGGCTTACCGAGGAAAGTGGCCGTGAAACGTTCGGCAGCGCTTTTCTCGTGACCCTGAACGCCCGCGTAGAACTTAGAGAACGCCAGACCGACAAGGTCCTCTTTAAAAACAACAACTACCTGTTCCGCGAACAGTACGAGATCAACGCGGATGTGCAGAATTTCTTTTCAGAACTGAACCCGGCGCTTGAGAGGATAGCGAACGATTTCGGGGCGAGTGTGGTGGCGACCATCCTGGAAGACTTTTGAATGAATATTGCTGAGTTTCAGAAATCCTCGTCCCATCCTGATCCGGTGTACCTGTTGTTGGCCGATCAGCCCTATTTCAGGCGGATGGTCTATGAGCACTGTCGAAACCAGGTGCCGGAGTCCGCGCGCGCTTTTGACTGGAGCGTACTCGATCTGGAGGAGGAGACAGTCAACGACCTGATCCGGGTTGCCAGAACTCTTCCATGGATGGGCCCGCGCCGTTGGGTCTATGCCAAGAACGGCCAAGCCGTCGACCCGAAGCTGCTGACTCCCTATCTCCAGCATCCCAGTGAGCGAACCGTGCTGGTCATCGAAGTTGAAAGGGTTTTTGCAGGCTGGCCGCCTGTGCCTCGGATTGAACCGGCCGGTCAGGTTGATCTGATTCGATGGCTGAGACGCAAGGCTGCGAACGAGGGGTACGAGGTTGAGCCGGGTGCCTTGGAAGCCCTGGTCGAGACAGTGGGCGACGACCTCCTGATGCTCGAGTCGGAGATCGAGAAGCAATTCCTGCACTGCTATGAAAGCCGGGTCATTAGCCTCAAGTCAGTTCGGGACGTGACACTGGACGGTCGACAGTACGGCCTGTTTGCCCTTACCGATGCCATTGCGAAAAGGCAGACAAAGGAAGCATTGGAGATACTGGGTAAGCTCTACCAGGGCGGAATGACAGCCCCGCTGGTGCTCTCGGCACTGTACTCCAATTTCCGACGTCTGCTCGTGGCGCGAGAAATGTTGAGCCGGCAAAAACCGTTTGCCGAAGTCCTGCGGGTGACGAATATCTGGAGCTACAAGGGACGGGAGCGTGACGTGCGCAGCTATGATGAAAAGGACCTTCGCCACATCGTGCTGCAACTGCATGCTTCGGATCGGACGTGCAAGACTACGGGAACAGACGAAAAGACTCACCTGGAAAGGGTCGTCGTTGACACCTGTCGCCGAACCTCTGTAAAATAACCCCCTTTCAGGCTAGAAGGAGAAAGGGCCGTATGGCGAACACCAAATCCGCCGAGAAGCGGATACGTCAGAGTGAGAGACGGCGATTGATTAACCGCCGGGCGAAGAGCCAGATGCGGACACAGATAAAGAGGTTCCGTAAACTGCTTCTGGAGCAGAAGTACGACGAGGCGCGTGCCTTACTACCGGGTGTTTATGGAGTTATCGACCGGACGGCCAGAAAGGGTGTCATTCACCGCAACACAGCCGCCCGATACAAGTCCCGACTCACGCAGCACCTCAACCGGCTCGCATCTTAAGATCTCGAGCGGAACGATCAGGCGGATCGGAGTATGAAGTGTGCCTTGCCGCGTCATCCTCGGTCTTCATCGATGCCTGTAGCTGTGCGCCTTTGATGGTTTTCCAAGACACGCAACGCTAATGCTTCAAAAGAAGATCGTCCTGCCCGAGAGGGGTGCCGAGACTCTGTTCGATCTTCAGGACGAGAACGTTCATTATCTGGAATCCCTGTTCAAAGTAAGAATTAACGCCCGGGGCGGGGAACTGTCTGTCGAGGGCGAGGAAGAAAGCGTGGCAGCCTTGGAGAGCCTGATAAGGGACTTCTCTGTCCTTATCAGCCAGGGCCACCAGTTCGAGAACGGGGAATTAAGGGACGCTTTTCAGCAAATCGCGGACGGAGAAGTTAGAAGTCTGCGAGACTTCCTTCCCCGCAAGCCGATCCTGGTCACCGCCGTCCGGCAGGTTGTGCCGCGCAGCATGAACCAGTTGCGCTACGTCCAAGCCATGGAAAAGTTCGACATGGTCTTCGGAATTGGTCCGGCCGGAACTGGGAAAACCTACCTGGCTATGGCTATGGCCGTCGCCTATCTTCTGAAAAAAGCCGTCAGTCGAATTATCCTGGCCCGGCCGGCGGTTGAAGCCGGAGAAAAGCTCGGGTTCCTGCCGGGCGATCTTCAGGAAAAGGTCAATCCCTACCTTCGCCCGCTTTATGACGCGCTGTTCCACATGGTTGAGGACCAGAAAGTCGAAAAGTTGATCGAGCGCGGAGTCATTGAAATAGCCCCCATCGCCTTCATGCGCGGTCGAACGCTCAGTGATTCGTTCATTATCCTGGATGAAGCTCAGAACTGCACTTCCGAGCAGATGAAGATGTTTTTGACTCGCATGGGACTGAATTCGAAGGTTGTGGTCACCGGAGATGTCACCCAGATTGATCTGCCGCGCGGTCAAATCTCCGGCCTGGTCGAAGCGCGCGAAATCCTTTCCTCTGTCCCCGAAATTTCATTCTGCTACTTCAACGAGCGCGATGTCATCCGCCATCGCCTGGTAAAGCAGATCATCAAGGCTTACGACACCCGCAGAGATTTTTAGTCCTCGGCATGGTAATGTTTTCAGTGTCGGGATCGCCTGGCGGATGTAAGGGAGCCGGCTTATGAAAACCGTTCGCATCATCGGTGTCCCCATGGATCTTGGCGGCAACCGCCGAGGAGTCGACATGGGCCCCTCCGTCATTCGGGTGGCTGGCCTTCACGAGAGCCTGAGAGATCTCGGCATCCAGGTCGAAGATGCGGGGAACATCGATGTCCGGATTGCCGAAGAATTCCACTATGGGCAAAAGGACCGGATGTATCTTGAGGAGATCGCCCAGGCATGCTGCCGACTCGCTGAAATGGTCTGCCTGACTTTGAGCGAGCAGAAGATGCCCTTGATACTCGGCGGTGACCATTCCATCTCCGCGGGCAGCGTGGCCGGCACCTCGGCTTTCTACGCAAGCAAGAACGAGAAAATCGGCCTCATCTGGATTGACGCCCATACCGATCTAAACACCCCTGAAACAAGCCCTTCAGGAAACGTGCATGGAATGCCCCTGGCGGCGATCCTCGGTTTGGGGCCCGAGGAATTGAGCCGAATCGAAGGATTCTCGCCCAAAGTGGATCCTGCGAACACTGTCGTTGTCGGCGCTCGAAGCATCGATGAGGGCGAAAAGGACAATATTCGCCGTAGCGGGCTGCGCGTCATTACCATGAAAGAACTTGACATGCGCGGCATGCGGGCCGTCATGGAAGAGGCGATCTCCAGGGCTTCTGAAGGAACGGCGGGTTTTCATTGCACTTTGGACTTGGATGTAGTGGATCCCCGCTTTGCTCCGGGCGTAGGAACCCCGGTCATGGGTGGAACTACTTATCGCGAAAGCCACCTGGCAATGGAAATGGTTTCCGACAGCCAGAAGTTGCTCTCCTTTGATGTCGTAGAGGTGAATCCGGTCCTTGACGAAGAAAACAGCACCGGCCTCCTGGCCGTCGAACTGATCTGCTCGGCCATGGGGAAGAAGATCCTGTAAGATCGGCAACGGGCCGGTTGGGTGATAACCGGAAAGAAGGGCGCATGCAACACGTTGTGGTTCTCTGTGGGGGAAGGTCGGCGGAGCACGAAATTTCGCTGATTTCAGCAGCTTCGGTTATCCGAAATCTGAATCCCGACCGCTACCGGATATCGGTGGCGGGGATCAGGAAGGACGGGAGCACCTACCCCGCTCATGAACTGGCTGATCTTCTTTCACTAGAGAAGGCTCACAATGTTGATCACCTCCCGGGTCATAACTGGCTCGCGGCGTTGGCGGCGCTTTATCCTCCGCCGGATATTGTCTTTCCTGTTCTTCATGGTCCTTTTGGCGAAGACGGAACCATTCAGGGCGCACTGGAAGTATTGGATCTCCCTTATGTCGGATCCGGAGTCTCGGGATCGGCTGTCGGTATGAACAAAATCCACACCAAGATGATCCTCGCCAGGGCCGGCCTTCCAGTTCTGCCCTGGGTTTGGATGGATCGACACTGTTGGGAGCGGCAGAGGGAGGAGATGATAGCGGTTGCCGAATCGACCGCGGCTTACCCGCTATTCGTCAAACCAGCGAATATGGGTTCGTCGATCGGTGTCAACAAAAGCAAGAATCGCTCCGATTTAGCTCGCCACATCGATGAAGCCTTCAGGTATGACGATTTCACAGTCATTGAAAAAGGCATCGAGGCTCGAGAAATCGAGGTCTCGGTGCTGGGCAATCTCGAGCCCGAGGCTTCAGTTGCCGGAGAAATTATCCCGTCTCGGGAATTCTATACTTACGAGTCGAAGTATATTGACGAATCGAGCCGGTTGCTCATACCTGCGCCTCTGGCGCGTGACGAGATGGAACGAGTTCGCAGTCTCGCAATTGCCACGTACCGCAGCCTGCAATTGGAGGGTATGGCCCGAGTCGATTTTCTTATGGACAAGAAGACCGGTGATTTGTGGATCAACGAGCCTAACACGATCCCCGGCTTTACAAGCATCAGCATGTATCCGAAGCTGTGGGAGGCATCCGGGTTAGAGTATTCGGACCTGCTTGATCGGTTGATTCAACTCGGACGGGAGAGATTTGAACGTCGCAAACGTCTTTCGGTCGACCGGGTGTGAATTGGTTGACTATTCGCAGGGGAAAAGACGCTTCGATCCCGCTTACTGTAAGTCAGCACCAGCGTAGGCTTGTTCGAGCGCCTCTAAGGAGAGAGCGGTTCGAGCACAGACCCGGCAGAAGGCATGAAAGTCGAGGCCCAGGCGTGTATAGCAGCCGGGGTCGATCTGAAAATTCATGCCTTCGCGACCAAGTCCAATTCCAATTGTTTTTGCGACCAGGTTGGCCAGCGCTACGGTATCCATCATCGCAGTAGGTTCGGGAAGCGGCGCCTCGTGATGGTTGGCAATCGCCTCGGACACGCTTTCCGGAAACCCCCAGTGTATCGCGATTGCGGCGCCAATCTCGGCATGGTTACAGCCAAACATCCGGCGTTCAGCCTCAGCAAAGGTAATCCCCTCGGTCTGGCACAGCATTTCGACCGACTCTGCCTGGTCGTCAAAATGACTCCCCATCAGGACCTTTCCAATATCGTGGAGCAAGGCCGCTACCGATGCGATCCGTGGAATTTCTTTGCGTGGATTTTCGCGAATCACCTCGATGACGGCCAGCGATGCGACTGCGGCGTGCAACCAGAATTCGCCAGCGTTCAGCCCGTAAAGCGAGGCGTCTAACTGAACGCTCCGCAGGTGGTTAGTCAGGCAGACGTCTAATATAGGAGCGGCGCCGAAGCGCTCGGCCGCTTCCTCGACCGTTTCAGTAGGATAGCGCCCGGTATACAGAGGGGAACGCAGGACTGCCACAACACGTGAGGCGAGATGCTCGTCCTGCTCGAAGAGGCGCGCAATTTCAGGCGCAGGTGGTTCCTGTTCGCCGTGCAGGCTCATCAGCAAGGCGTGAGCCACAGGCGGCAAGGATGGGAGTTGAGGAATGCCCGCCAGCACTGTATCCGGAATCATCGGCTCGATCTCCGTTTCACGCCCCAACCAACCCTAAGAGGCGCCATTGCTTCCGAGGACGGGGGAAGAATATGTGACCATTGCTCGGCTGTCAAGGCAGGTAACAGGCAAGTAACGCAGATCGGGGCACGGATCACGACACGCTGGAAGCGTAACGCGATCGGGTTTACGCAGTCAGGATGCTGCAGCATTCGCGTTGTCGGTGCCCCCGCAAAAGCCGATGGCGAAGCGAAATGGAGGTGCTAAACTGGCCGCGTCATGCCTCGGTCAGAATGGATTTTGAATCTAGCTCTGGTCGCTGTGGTAACGATCGGCCTGGGTCTTCATACAGGGTCAGGGTGGGCCTTTACGCCTTTACTTGCGCTTTTCCTCTGGGGATATATTGGCCAGGCGGACACCAGCTTGACCGGACGGCTGAAGTGCTGGGTCGGCAGATCGGTCGTTCGAGGCCTGCTCCCGTTATTGGCAATCTTCGTTGCATTTCTCGTTGTCCAGGCCTTGGCCGAACAACTCTCCCTCCGACCGATCCTGATCGTGCTGGCTTACCTGCTTGTTCCGTTTGGCTTGGCTCACGTCCATCTTTGGCTCTGGCCGGCTCGTAAATCACTCCAGCTCACGGTCCCTCTTCTGCTTGCGATCCTGTGCCTTTGGCTGCCGATCGAAGTCGGGCTCATGCCGGAGGTCAAGCTGCCGCCAGGCAACGGCGTTCCGGTTGCTTACCTTCTGGGACTGGCCGGGGCACTCTACCTGTTTCAAGTCGTGATCGGGCTGGATGGAGTGGGCTACACCTACCGGCTTGGCGTCCGCGACTGGTCTTTGAGTGTCGTGCACTTCAGCATCTTCTTGGCAATGATCGGTGTTCCCCTGGCCGTGTCGCTCGATTTCATACGCACTTCGCAGGATATCGCCCCCCTGTGGAGCTGGCCTCTTCGCGGCTTGTACATTTTCTTCTTCATCGCGGTGCCGGAAGAGATTCTCTTCCGTGGCATCCTTCACAACCTCCTCCAACGACGGTTGGCCGGGCGATTGTGGTCGGCGCTTATCTTGTCCTCGCTAGTCTTCGGTCTGGCGCACTCGAACAATTCGAACCCGCCGTACGCGGCCGTCCACCTGCCGCTTGTCGGGGTCGTCGAACTCCCCTGGGTTTATATCCTTCTTGCGACGATCGCCGGAGTCTTCTACGGCCTTGCCTATGTCAGGAGCGGCAAGCTGACGACGGCCGCACTGGTTCATGCTATGGTTGATCTCTGGTGGTCAGTTTTCTTCCACGGGTAAATCGCATGAAACACCGTCCCGTCGTCGTGGTCTGGCTTGTTTCCTTCCTGACAATTGCGGTCTGGGGCGCACCTGAATCGACGTCGCTCCACCAGCTTGCCGATCGAATTGACGACATCCTTCAGGAGCACCGCCTCGACCGGGCCTTCTTTGGGGCGAAAGTCGTATCACTCGCCAACGACGAAGTTATTTACGCCAGAAATCCGGACAGCTATTTCATGCCTGCTTCCAATATGAAGTTGGTGACAGCAGTGGCAGCGGCTGAAATCTTGGGTTTTGATTTCCGCTTTCAGACGATTCTGGGCACCCGCGGGCGAATTGAGAACGGCGTTCTCGAGGGCGATCTGCTGGTCATCGGCGGCGGCGACCCGACAATCGGGGCCCGGCTTGGAAGTCCCAGTCTGGAGGAGATCGAAAACGGCGATGCCTACTGCGTATTTCGCCAATGGGCGGAGGAGTTGAAGAAGCGGGGGATTACGAAAATCACCGGGCGGCTCGCAGGGGACATCTCGATCTTTGCTGGCCCGGAACGCGGCGAAGGCTGGACGTGGGATGATTTCGCCTGGGGTTATGCGGCGCCGGTCAGTGGCCTGCAATTCAATGAAAACTTGGCTTTGGTGAGAATCGACGCACGTCGCGGCGATTTTTTGACCCCAACGCTTCGGTTGACGCCGCCCGACGCGGTACGGCTGGTCAACCTTCTCTATTACGCCGTTGATTGGGAGTCACCCGATGTCGAGGCTTTTGCGCCCGAGCCCGGGGTTGTTGAGCTCAAAGGAAAGGTGAGGAGCAACCGTTCTTCGCTCTACGCGCTTAGCGTCCCTTCGCCTCCCGATTACTTCTTGAGGTCGTTGAGACAAGTGCTCGAGAAATCAGGCATCTCGGTAACAGGGGGCACACAGGTAATCACTGACACGGAGTCGCCCTCCGATGTTCAGACGCTCCTGGTTCATAACTCCCCGGATCTGCGCTACGTCCTGAAGGTTATGTTGAAAGTCAGCCAGAACCTGTACGCCGAGACGTTACTAAAGCAGCTTTCGCCTTCCCGGAAAGGAAAAAACTTCGATGACGGCATCAGTCAGGTGGAGCAGGTATTGCGACGGATTGGCGTGAACGAAGACGCTTTCGTCCTGGTCGACGGTTCCGGTCTGTCCCGTTACAATCTGCTGACCCCTGATGCTCTAGTCACCCTGCTCCGACACGTTTACCATCAGCCTTATGCTTCGGATTTCATGGATTGCCTGCCGGTTGGCGGGGTTGATGGGACGCTGCGCGATCGCATGGGTGCTTCGGCCGCTGCCGGCAACACCAGGGCCAAAACGGGAAGTCTGGCTTATGTACGATGTCTGTCCGGCTATGTGACTACCCGGGACGGGGAAGTGCTGGCTTATTCCCTGATGCTCAATCACGCCGCTCCACAGCTCATGAAGAGACCGGAAACAGTGTTGGATAAGATCGTTGCTGTTCTGGCCGGGATCGAACGCTGACGCGGGGACAAGGGCGCTCCGGGGGCGGTGGGTTTCATCCGGGCGCTGACGCGCCCTCCTTCGAAACACACCCTACGTCTCCTTCGAAACCCACCTTCCCTCCTGCATAGCAACTACGTCGGAGAGCCGCGGTTATTTTGCAGCTTCTCAGCCTTTTCCGCCCGATTCCTTGGTTCGCGCGGCTTTGGCCTGGCGCAAACGGCGAATATATTCCATCCTCTCCTGAATGGTTTTTTCAAAGCCCTGGTCCGAGGGGAAGTAGTAACGTCTTCCGACCAGAGATTCAGGCAGGCAGTCCATGTCCGCGACGCGGTCTTCTTCATCGTGGGCATATCGATACCCCTTCGAATATCCCAATTCCTTCATCAGCCGCGTCGGTGCATTCCGAATATGCAGGGGAACAGGCTCGTTCCTGGTGTTTTTGACATCGTTTTGCACTCGACCGTAGGCCACGTAGACCGAGTTGGATTTCGGCGCCTGTGCCAGATAAACAGCCAGTTGGGCTAAGGCCAGATTGCCTTCCGGCTGCCCGATGAAATCGACTGCCTGCATCGCCGCTATGGCGCGTCCCAGGGCGCTCGGGTCGGCTAGGCCGATATCTTCGGAAGCGAAACGGACCATGCGCCGTGCAATGTACAGAGGATCTTCTCCGCCCTCCAGCATTCGCACCAGCCAGTAGAGCGAGGCATCAACATCACTGTTTCTTAAGGACTTATGCAGGGCTGAGATAAGATTGAAATGCTCCTCGCCGGCCCGGTCGTAAAGCAGGGTTCGTCGCTGTAGTGCTTCTTCAGCAATCTCTCGGGTGATAGTCGGCCGAGGCCCGCCTGCCTTTGCATCTGCCTGTTCGGCGATTCGGCTCGCGTCCTCCACGGCCAACTGCGCAGCGACTTCCAGCGAATTCAGTGCGATGCGGGCGTCCCCGTTGGCGAAGGTCGCAATCCTCTCAAGAGCCTCGTCTCGCACCTCCAATCCCAATTTTCCCAGCCCTTTCTCCTCATCCTGCAAGGTGCGACGAAGCAGCTCAACGAGATGGTGTTCCTCCAGGGGATGGAGGACCAGCACACGAGTCCGGGACAGCAGCGGCGATATGACTTCGAAAGACGGATTCTCTGTTGTGGCGCCAATCAGCGTGATCGTCCCTTTTTCGACATGCGGAAGAAAAGCGTCCTGCTGCGCCTTGTTGAACCGGTGGATTTCGTCAACGAACAGGATGGTGCGCCGGTTGAAGCCTTTCTTTTGATACTCGGCCTCCTCCACGACGTGTTTGACTTCTTTGATCCCCGACATGACGGCGCTGAGTGACACAAAGTGAGACCGTGTCTCCTGTGCGATAATTCGGGCAAGTGTCGTTTTCCCAACGCCGGGCGGCCCCCAGAAGATCAGGGAGGGCACCTGGTCGGACCGGATCATTTGAAAAAGCATCTTGCCCTCTGCAAGCAGATGGTCCTGTCCGAGCACTTCTTCGAGACGGGTCGGTCGCATTCGCTCAGCCAGCGGCGGCGCCGGTCCGCTTTCCGTCGCGGTTTTCACCGCTTCACGGTCCTGGGAAGAAAAAAGATCACGGCTCATGACAACACCCTTTGCCGAAGCACCTCGTACATGATGATTGATCCGGCAACCCCGGCGTTCAGACTCTCGGCCTCGGTGCACATTGGGATGGTCAGACGTGAGTCGCCGTCAGCCAGGATCGCGGGATTGACGCCTCTCCCTTCGTTGCCGACGATGACCGCGCAAGGCGGCTCAAAACGAGCGTTGTAAAGGGGAGTCCCTCCGCTCGGAACGGCCGCCCAGATCGTGTAACCCCTCTGCCTGAGTTCATCAACACCGACGCCCTGCAGAAAAGGAACCGAGTAAAGGGTGGCAGCGGAGGCGCGCACAACCTTGGTGTTGAAGCAGGAAACTGATCCGGCGCTGGTCACAATGCTGAAGATACCAGTTGCCCCCGCCGTGCGAAGCAGCGTTCCCAAGTTGCCGGGATCCTGTATGCAATCCAGGTAAAACACCCACGGTTTTATGCTGTCCCAGTCCCAGTGGGGCTTTTTGACGAAACCGAGGGCCGATTGGGGAGAGGTCATTTGAGAAACTGCTTTAAGCAACTGGGGGGTCAGCTGAACCGCTTGGCGAACGCGCGGCAGGAGCGAAGGAAGACGCGTATCGGACGGGTCAGCAAAAAGGAGCAGTTCAATCTTCTGGCCGAGATCCGATAGATTTTTCCATCCCTCGACCGGCAGCCAGGGACAACCAGGTTCCTCAGGGTGCTCGGCGTAATTCACCCAAGTCTTGAACTTCGGGTTGCGGCGACTTTCGATGAAGGGAAAGCTGGGCACCGTGCGTGGTATTCTATCACGCGGAATGAGAGCCTCGCATGGGCCAAGTCCTGAATATCGATCCGCTTAAGCCGGATATCGCTGTACTGGAAACGGTTGCCGTCGTGCTGCGCGAGGGTGGAATTATCGTTTACCCGACTGACACTATTTACGGGCTCGGCTGTTCGATAAAGCAAGTCAACGCGATTGAACGGGTGTTTGAGGTC
>Ga0116188_1000996_pt1 | contig 25640 bp, 15 predicted proteins | sample AD_JPNTR2_MetaG_FD_89807 | JGI IMG/M metagenome (GOLD analysis project Ga0116188, IMG submission 89807) | Active sludge microbial communities of municipal wastewater-treating anaerobic digesters from Japan - AD_JPNTR2_MetaG | ecosystem: Engineered > Bioreactor > Anaerobic > Digestate | place...
AGCTCCTCACGGAACAGCTGGCCTCCGCGCTGGAGCGCGCGGTAGGCGCCGGTTACGGCGTCACGAAATTTACCGGAACCACCGAGACGGCTATGCGCTATCGACTGGCTTTCAGCGCTTTTCACTCCGCCCTCGAGGTGGCTCGCCGGCGGCCTCGGCGACTGCGGCTCCTGCCCGAGCAGGGTCTGGAGCTTAACCTGCAAGGGGAAGGACCAGGTGGACACTGGCGGCCGGAAGAGATTGCCGTTATGTCGGAACTCCGGTACCCCGTGACCGTCCAGGATCTGCTGGAAAGATCGACCCTACAGGAGAACGAAATCCTGGGTGTCCTGCAGATCCTGATCGACCTGGGAATGCTTAGGGTCGGAGAGAGGGTCCCACCCCGTGAAACCGCCTTGATGCGCCCCGAACGTTTGCCTTTGGAAAACTTGATCCCCCGCGTACCGAAAATAAACCTCGATCAACGGGTGGAAATGATCAACCAGGAATACTCTCCCGTCACCGAACAGTTTCGGGCCTTGAAGGTGCGCTTGCAAAGTCAAACCGACCCGCCTGTTCGGATCCTCTGCGTGACAAGTCCGATGCCGCAGGACGGCAAGTCGCTGGTGGCTACGGACTTGGCCTGGAGTTTCTCGCGGGAGCCGGGCCGAAGGACTTTGCTGGTCGACGCCGATCTCCGCGGGCCCACTGTGCACGAGAAGTTGGGGATTCCGCGGGAGCCCGGCCTCGTCCAGTATCTCCTGGGGCGGTTGGATCCTCAATGTTATATCCGCCGAGCGGGCGACCTCTACGTATTGACGGCGGGTGCGACACGGGAGGACGCCGTCGAGCTTCTGTCGCTGGGACGGATGCGGGACCTGTTGCGATTCGCGGGCCGCGAGTTCGATACCGTCATCGTTGACACCCCACCGGTGTTGCCCATCGCCGACGCACGAATTCTCTGCCAACTGGCGGAAGCGACCGTCCTGGTCATTCGGCAGGGTAGGACTCCCTACCGCCTCGTGGAACGTGCCTTGGAATCTCTGGACCGCCGGAAGCTGCTGGGCGTCATCCTGAACGGAGTCCGCACGACCGGCATCGACGGCTACTACCAGTACAGCTACTACTACGCCTACCCGTACACGAGTTCTCAGGCTAAAGACGGTGTCATCGAGCTGAAGGCCCACCCGCGGCGACCCGGGGGGCGGTCTTCGACATCGATTCTTCCGCAATGAAAAAGATCTTGACTGCAGCCGCTGTTTGCCTTTGTTTGTCGGGCTCCGCCTCGGCCGGCGGAGAGGTGGAACGGGTCCTCGTCGTTTACAACGGGACCGTTGCGGCTTCCATCTCCTTGGCGAGGGAATACGCCGCGGCCCACAATATTCCCGACGCGCAGCTTTGTGCCGTACCCTCCCCAGCGTCCGACGCCGTGGAGCGTCCGGTCTACGAGCGGGCGATCGAGCAGCCCGTGGCCGAATGCCTGACGGCACGCAACCTGCAGGATCGGATCCTCTTCCTGGCGATCATGCAGGGAGTGCCTGTGTGGATCCTAGGAGATGCAGGTGCGGTGGGGGATCTGGCCTCGGTAGATTCCGAAATGGCCCTGCTCTACCGACGGCTGACGGGGCAAGAACCCGACCCTTTTGGCAAAGTCGACAACCCCTACTTCCAGGAGGACCCGGCGGCACCGGTACCTCCGTTTCGGCGGGACCGGTACGACATGTACTTGGTAACCCGCCTGGCCGGCTTCTCCTTCGAAGACGCACGGCGACTCTTCGGCCCTGCTTCTCCGGCGGCGGACGGCCGGGCCCTGGTCGGTATCGACTTGCGCGCTCCGCGAGGCGCGCTGATTCACGACTGGGTGGCAATGACCGTGCGGAGCCTCATCGCTCGCGGACACCGGGTGGAACTGACCGAGACGGGAGTGCCGCCGGTCTCCGAAGCGCCTTTTGACCTGTTTCTGCTGGTCGCTTCCTCGTTTCCCGCCGGGCCGGAGGTCAAGGATTTGCCCAATCGGTTGGCGGAGAGGGCTCTCGGCCTGGTACTCCCGGGAGGCGGTAGCCCCCCTGTCGGGCAAGGCGAATGGCTGACCTGGACGCGCTCGGCGGCTTTCGAGCTCATTGCACGCGGTGCCGCGGGATCGGCCTATTTTGTAGCGGATCCCTCGGTGGACGGTTTTCCCCGCCCGCAAATCTTGTTCCCGGCTTACCTGGCGGGAAGGAACTTGGCGGAAAGTTTCTACGCCGCTTCCCGCTACCTGAGCTGGCGTACCGTCGTGCTGGGCGACCCACTGCGCCGGGCGCGACCGCCCGCCGAGCCGCCCGAAACGTGGGTGGAACGAGTAGACCCGGCGACGGGCTGGTCGGAGCCGTTCGCCACCCGCCGCAAGGACAACATCGTGCACCGCTACCAGACCTCCGCTGAAGCGGCGGGGGCTTTGGTGCGGGCTGAAGCAGCTTATCAACGGGGGCAAGGGGAGGAGGCTCTCCGATGGGCCGAGGAAGCCGTTCGGCTGGATCCCCGCGTGGTTGACGCTCATCTCCTCCACGCGCGGCTGCTGGAAGCCGCGCGACGGTGGGAAGAAGCCGCCCTCGCCTACGAAAGAAGCCTGGAGCTACACCCACCCCGGGAGGCGAACGTCCTGGAGTCACTGGTGCGGATCCTGGTGGATCGGCTGAAGCAGCCGAAGCGCGCTGAATCGCATGCGGCGCAACTGCTGAAAGCCCGCGGAGCGGGGGATCCCGAGGCGGCCCGATTATGGGGGCGCGTACTGCTCGGCCTGGAGCGATTCGAAGAAGCTCAAGGGATATTCGCACTGTGGGTCAAGCACAGCGCGGATCCACCGGCTTTTGCGCTCGAAGGCCTGGGGGACGTCGCCCGCCGGCGGGGTGACCCCGAGAGCGCCCGGAGCTTCTATGTCCGAGCCCTGGCGGCTCCGGGAGCAGACACGGGGGAAATCCGTCGCAAACTTGCCCTGCTGCCCAGTGCTGAGCCGGGGATTCCGGAGATTGACCCTTCCGACGGAGAGCTGTCGGAACCGGTGAAAGCTTCGCAGACGCCGGCGGAAAGACCGGACACCGGTTCAAGCCGGGAAAGCGTCGAGCCGGCGCGTATTGCGAACGGAGCTTCCCTTGACCAAACTCAGGTGGTTTCGCGGCCGAAAGGAAAATCCGGGCGGGTGGTCCTTCGCCTCTTTTTGGACGAACACGGACAGCTGCTGGAGGTGGAACCGGTCGCGGGAGATAAATCATTGTACCGGGAAGCCAGGGAGGCGGTGCGCTCCTGGCGATATGTCCCGAAGCTGGTCAACGGCCGCGCCGTGGCCGACTGGGTGACGGTGACAATCGAATTTCGAAGGGAGCAAGGATGATGGGAACGACCCGGATTGCGCCGAGGGGGAGAAGAGCCGTGCTGAATGTGCGTAAGCGCGCACCCCTTGCAACTACATTCGGCGACCTGGCATGCGTCGGAATGCGGTCACCCCGAGGGTGTCGCAAATGCGTGGGAATCGTGCGTGACGCAATCGTCCGACATGGGAGTAGTGCCATGAGAAAAAGAGACTGTCGGTTCGGCCTGAAGCGGTGGATGGGCTGGTTGGCTTTGACTCTCTCGTTGGGGGGCTGCTCGGAGGATCCCGTCGCTCAGCGGGATCGCTACATCCAGAGTGCCGAGGAGTATGTGGAGCAAGGAAAATACCAGGAAGCCGTCATTCAATATCTGAACGCCCTTAAAGCCGATCAGGGTTTTGTTCCGGCTCGCTTGGCTTTGGCGGAGACTTACGAGAAACTGGGAAACTTCTCGGCCGCGGTCAACGAATACCGCAGGATCGTCGACGAAAGCCCCGCCAACATTCCAGCTCGTCTCCGGCTGGGGAGGTACTACCTTGGGGCGGGACTGCAGGATCGACGATGGTTTGACGAAGCCCGGCGCTTGGCGCAGGAGGTTCTGGAGCTCGAGCCGGAAAACGTCGAGGCCAAGATACTCTTAGGTAACGCTCTGGCGGGGCAGCAGGATTTCGAAGCCTCCGTACAGGCTTTTCGGGAGGCTCTGGCGCGGGATCCGGAGAACCTGGATGCGTACTTGAACCTGGGAGCCACCCAGTATGCCCAGGCTCAGCAGCAAGAAGCGGAAAAGACCTTTCATGAAGCGGTGCGGCTTCATCCCGACGACCCCAAGGCCCATCTGGCCCTCGGCAACTTTTACGCTTTTTCCGGTGATTTCGACCGGGCCGAGGCCGCCTTCCGCCAGGCCTTTGAACTGGACAAGACGAACGGAGCCTCGATTCTGTCGCTGGTTCGGCTGTATTTGGCGCGGCAAGAACCTGACCGGGCCATGGAGGTGATCGACGAAGCCGTCCAGGTGAGCCCCGACCCTACGGCGCTACGCTTGGCCTCCGTCGGCTTACTGCTCGCACAAGGAAAGCGGGACGAAGCCCGTAACTTATTGGAAGAGCTTTACCGGGAGCAGCCGCAAAACCGCCAGGTGGCCGTTCAACTCGGCGAATTCTACCTGGCGGAACAGAACTGGGACCGTGTCGAGGAGATAACCCGACGTTTGCTCGAGGCCGACAGAGGGGATGCGGACGCTCTTTTCCTGAAGGGTCGCATGGCCGTGCTGCAAGCGAATTACGATGAGGGGCTGGAGTTGATCGAAGAAGCGTTGCAGGTGCGCCCGAACCTCACGCCGGCCCTCCTGGCCAAGGCGGATTTACTCCAGCGTAAAGGGCAATTGGCCCAAGCGGAGGAGATGGTGCGGCGAGTGCTGGAGTACGACCGAACGAACCTGGAAGCCCGCGCGCGCTTGGCCAAGTATGCCGCCCTGCTGAAACGGAACCGCAGTGAAGTCGACACCGCATTGGCGGAAGCCGACGCCATTTTGGAAAAGGTTCCCGCTCAGCCGGACGCCCTGGCCGCCCGGGCCGAGGCCTTACTGGTGCTGGGCCGGTTGGACGAGGCGGCCGAGGTCTTTGGGGACCTCCACCGGCGCAACCCAGCCAATCCTTACTACATCCATCGGCTTGGGACCATCGCGGCGATGCGAAAGCAGACCGACGTGGCGCTTCAGTGGCTGCGACAGGCCTTGGAAGTCAACCCGGCTTTCCCTGACGTCCTCAACGATCTGGTGGCCACATTGGTCCAAGCGGGGCGTTACGACGACGCGGTGCGCGAGCTGAACCAGTGGCAGGCGAAGGCTCCGGAGGAAAGCCGCTGGATGTTCGCGCTGCTGCGAGGCAAGGTCTTGCTGCACGCCGGGCGCCTGGACGCCGCCGAGCGTGAGTTCCGCCGGTCCATCGAGCTGAACCCCGACAACTATGAAGCATATTTGCAGCTGGGTCAGTTACAAGCCGCCCGCGGGAACAGCTCCAACGCGGTGGCGGAGGTCGACCGTCTGCTGGCGAAGAACCCCGATTTCGGACCGGCTCACTTGTTGCGGGCCTACTTTCGCGAAGCCGGCGGCGATACCTCGGGAGCCATCGAAGGTTACCGGAAGTGTTTGGAAGTCTTCCCCGAGGGGGATCCCGCCTGGGCCGTTGCGGCCAACAATCTGGCCTGGCTCCTGGCCGTCCGGGGCGGGAACCTGACCGAGGCTCTCAGCCTGGCGCAGCGGGCCCGGCAGATAGATCCCGAGAACGGCAGCTACGCCGACACGTTGGGGTGGATTTACTACTTGATGGGTAACTACGTACTGGCCGTAGACCAGCTGGAATTCGCCGTGAACCACGGGAAACAGCAACCCCAACACTATTTCCGTCTCGGCTTGGCCTACCACAAGAAGGGCGACGCCATGCGGGCCAAGCAGTCGCTGCGCCGGGCGCTGGAACTGTCGGATTCGTTCGAAGGCGCGGCGGAAGCGCGCAGGATCTTGCAAGAACTCGGGTAGCGTAGAGCGTGCCCCGCGCCACAGGACCGCAGGCGTCCTCGCCTGCGACCACGGGTAGGCGGTTCTCCCAGGGTTGCCGCGATTGCCGAGACGGCCGTCCTCCGGTCCGGCAACCTGCCCACGGGCCAGGCGAAACCAGCACGCGTTTGAACCGCCTACCCGACGTGTCGGTATAGGAACCCACCCAATAGCCGCAGCACCGGAAGCGGCAGACGACGGCAGACGGAGGCGACCAGCCGCGACGCGCCGGTCCGGGGCGAACCGGGCGGACAGCGATAGTACATGAGCCGCCGGCGTTGGGCGCCCAGGCGTTCCTTGTACCGCGCGAGGCCCGGGTTGTCCAGGTCGCAGCGACCCAGGTCGAAGCGCTCCAAGCCCGCGGCGCAGGCGTCCTGCATGGCCGTCCACATCAGCAGCGGATTGCCCCCCAATGGATTCCAGCGCTCATCCGAGGCTCCGTACTTGTAGGTCAAACACGAACCCCATCGAAGTGTAAAGATTCCCGACACCGCAAGATCGCCGTGATCCGCAATATACACGCGGGCCTTGTCGGCGAATTCTTTTGCCAGCACCTGGAACCACCGCAGCGGCTGGGGCGGAACGCCCTGCCGCCGGCGGGTGAGGAGATGTAGGCGGTAGTACTCCTTCACCAGTCCCGGATCATTTCCCCGGCGGACCTGCAGACCTTCCCGCTCGGCTCGGCGGATCTTGCGCCGGATGGAGCTCGGGTGAAGGTTCTCCCAAAGCTTGTCCGAACCGGGGCGCAAGTCGATTTCGTGGAATAGAAATTGCTGACACGGTTGAAACCCTTGGGCCTCAAGAACTTCGCCCCAATGATCGTGCAGCGGGCGAATCTCCGCGTATCGAAAGGCGCTTCCGCTTTCCCCAAGCAGACCTTGCAGTAGCACGCCAAGTTCCTCAGCGGTGTCGACCAAAGGTTCGCAATGGTCCGAAAAGGGCATTGACACCAGCCGCGCTCCGGTCAGCCGGCTTCGCACTTCGCAAGCGGCGAGACCAACCGAGCCCGTTAAAGGCGAATTCAGGTACCAAGCCCGCGGTCGGAATCCGTAGCAGCTTCCCAGCGCCCGCAACCAAGAAACCGAGTGGAAAACGGAGGTTGAGGGGTGACTCTCCAAGAGTTCTGTCCAACGGACCTCCCGGGTGGGATCGATTTCTTCGGGAGGATTCTCAGATCTCACAGGCGTCGCCTTGTCCTAAGCGGTACCCAGAACGGTAAATTCTTTCAGAGCCGATCTGACCACAAAGGCCGCTTCGTTATTGGCCGTGTCGTCGGAAACCCAGAGGAAGAAGCCCTTGCCGTCCATCAGATTCACATTGTTACGGGCTCGCCCTTCCAAGACCTCTCCGTCCACAAAGGTGACGCGTACCCAGAGCCAAGGTCGGGGCGGCTCCTTCGCAAAAAAGTGTATGGCGTTGTGAGCAGGATCGCCCCGAAAGTCCCGCACGAAAAAGATGGCTTTGAGTTCCGCGAGAGGGATCTTCGTCGGATTGCCTTTAGCATCGATCAGTTGGAACTCTTCACCGATAAAGTCGGCCTTGGAAAAACCTTTGAACAGCCGTCCGTCAAGCGCCCGCGCGATCACCTTCCCGAACTGGCTTTCCTTGCGCATTCAAACAAGAGTTTAGCTTACGCAACTAGCCGGGGAAAGCAAAACGTGTACGACGTACTTTGCAAAAGCCGAACATTGCGGCGTAGTCCGTACCTGTGCCGCGCCATGGAACGCCGGGCACGATACCGTCCGGAGGCCAACCGGTCTACGTCGGCTCGCCCGGTTCCCTGCCAGTACGCTCCGCGTAAACAAAGGTTTACCATGATCTCCTCGACGGCCGAGACGGCCGTCCTCCGGTCCGGCAACCTGCCCGCGGCGGCACGAGAAACGCTACTCCGGCGGTACGCCGGGGATCACGGGGAACGTCGTCAGCGTGGTGACGTCCTCCGGAAAGCTTTTGCCGACCCGCTGGCGCAATGTCACGGCCGCCAACGGCTGACTGCTTTCCACCGTCAGCACACCTCTCATTTCTGCGGCTTCCGCCACCAGACCAAAGAAAAACTCATGGACGTAGCGAGGAAGGTGCGCGTTGGGCCCAAGCCAATACTGCGGCGGATTCCCCGGCGTCACCATGTCCAGGACGCGTTCGCCCAACAGCTTGTGCTCAAGGTCGTATAGGCGCAAGGTGACAACCGCCGGATCCACGCCCGTGTTCACCAGGGCCAAGCCCGTATTCCAAGGCCCCAGGGAATCGACCAAAATGCTAAACCGCCGTCGGGGTGATACCGCCGCTACGCCGGCCTCCAGGACATTCACCCCCGAGATCACATCTTTCTGGCTGTAAACCGCCGTGCCTCCCAAGAACGGTGCCACCGCACCGAGTCGGGCATAGCCTACCTGAGGCGAATCGATTCCCCGGGTTTCCACGACCTGAAAGCCCCCGGGCGATAGTTCGGCTACCACCCCGGAAACCGGACGCTCCCCACCCACTCGGAGCCCCATGGCGGTGCCGTCCGACTTGAAGAAGTTTAGGACAACCCGGTTGTTCGGCACCGGGCTGGAAGCCGGGTTGGCCACGAAGAACGCCGTCGTGAAAGAGCTCGGAGGATTTTTACCCGAGGGATCAATGAACTCGCCGTCGGCAACTTGGGGAAAATGCAGGGTTCGGCTCCGGTTCAGGGGAGCGATGACCGGGAAGGGAGTCAGGGTGGCCACCTCCTCGGGAAACTCCTTGTCTACTCGATCACGCTGGCGCAGAGTCAGGGCCGCAAGCGGTACCGGACTTTCCACGGCCACCATTCCCCGCATCTCCAACGCCTTTTGCCGCACTTCCGGAAAAATCTCGTCGGCGAAGCGGGGCAGGTGCTCCCCTCGGGCCAGCTCTACAGTGGTTTCGGCCAACCAGGCGCCTTCCTCGTCGAGGAGCCGCAGCCGCACGGGAGCCGGATCCGGCTCCCCGGGGAGTCCGTCGGCCACGTTTACCAATGCCACGCCCGAATTCGTGTCGCCGATGGAATCCACCAGGAAGAAAAAGTCCCCGCCGGCTTGCGTCGCGGGCACTCCAGCTTCGAACAAGGTCACATTCTCTTGCCGATCCATTCGGCTGAAAATCGCCGTGCCGTCCACTCCCGGTCCCGCCGTGACCCGAGCGTATCCGACGCGGAGTCCAGCTTCCGTCCCTGGAGTTGAAGCATAGAAGCCGCCGCCGGCCGGGAGCCGGAGTTCAAGTCGTTCCGCGGGTGGCTCTCCCTCCAGGCTCAGCGTCATGGGCTCGCCGGCCGAACTGAAAAACTCGAGGACCGCCGGGCACTCGGGGCCCGTGTTCACGAGGGCGAAGGCGGTGCGAAAGGCGATACGTCCATTCGCTCCATCGGCCACCTGGGGAAAGTAGAAGATGTTTTGCGGCCGCAATGCGGTCAAGACTCCTGCAGAAACACTTTGATAGACGGCGTACCATCGTTCGGGGTGGCCGGGATCAACGGCCAAGCCTAGAACCGTTTTCGTTCCCAGTCCCGCCGAAGCGGACGACCAGGTGGCTCCTGCGTCCAACGTGTGCAAGACGCCGTCGGCCGCCGTCGCGGCCAGCAGGACTTGGGGGTTCCCGGGACGCATCTGAAGGTCGGTGATGACGCCTGCCAAACGGACTCCCGTCGGCGGGGTCGGAGAAACACTCCAGGTAGCCCCACCGTCGGAGCTCTTAGCTACGCCGGCGCCCACCTTGGGGAACACTCCGGAGGCGTACAAAGTGTCGGGAGCGGTGGGATCGACAGCTACCCCCCGCACCTGGCCGACACCACTCAGGCTGGTCGCGGTCCAGCTTTGGCCCCCGTCTTGGGTCTTCTGGAGGCTGCCGTTGGTTCCGGCAAAGAGGATGTTCGGATTACCGGGATGAAAAACCAGCCGGTAGATCGTCAAAGCATCTCCGCTGAGCCCCTCTGAAGCCACATTCCAGGTATCCCCCTTGTCGGTCGACTTGAAGATCCCTTGACCTTGCGTACCGACGTAGACGGTAGACGGATGCTTAGGGTCTATCGCGACGGCGGTGTAGAGCACCGCCGGCAGTACCGGCTCCTCTCCCTCTTCCTGCGGCTGACCGAGACGTTGCCAGCTTCCGCCGCCGTCCAGGGTTCTCCACAGCGCGGTGGCACCGCCGGCAAAAACCACCTGGGGGTCCGTGGGGTCGAGTCCAATGGACAGCACCCGCACCGCCCCCGGGCCGAGGGGTTCCCAGCTCTCACCCTGATCTTTCGAAACGAAGACGCCACTCCCGGTGGTTCCGACGAAGACCCAAGACTTGACGGGATGAACGGCAACCGCCTCCACGTTGGGATCCGTAGTCGCGGTAGGCGTCTGGCTCCACTGGGCGCCTTCGTTGATGGATCGGTACATGCCGCCTCCGGGAAAGCGCAGCTGCTCGCGAGGGCCGCCGAAGGCTGGGAGATCGGTGGAAGTGGTGACGCCGGCCGCTATCAGGGTTCCGTCGGCGGTCGTCATGCCGCCGGGAATTTCAGTGCCGGAACCGCCCAACAAACTCGAAAAGTCCAGTGTGGCGCGCCGAGGATCCACAACCACGAAAGACAGATCGGCTGGGCCCGACAGCTCTGACCGGGCAGTGCCGACTAGGGGGAAATCGGGCGAAACGGTTACTCCTACGCCGTTGAGGCGTCCGAACTCATCCAGCCGGCAGTCACGCAACGAGTCATTCCCCGCGCCGCCCAGATAGGTGGCGAAATCAACGGCGGAATAATCTGCGGCAATGCGTATAACGAAGGCGTCACCGCTTCCCACATAGGCGCTCTGGATCGGATCGACAAGCCCCAGGTCACTGCTTGAAGTCTCTCCCCCGATCAAGAGCTCCCCCGAAGGCGTCGGCACGACGCAATAACCGGTCTCACCGCCTCGTCCTCCCAGGTAGCTGGAGAAAAGGACGCTATCGCCGGAAGGATCCAGTTCCAAGACAAAGGCGTCGGAAGAACCCGAGCGGCTCTCCTGCAGCGGGTTCACCAGCGGAAAATTCTCGTCTGAAGCGGTGGATCCGGTGACCAGCAAATGACCCTGTTCGTTCAACGCCAGGTCGAACGGCTGATCGTCACGGTTGCCTCCCATGTAGGTAAGGTAATCGACACTGCGGCCGTCGGTGGAAAGGCGAGCCAGAAACACGTCACGGGCGCCACCCAATGTTTTCTGAACCGCCGCCCGCACGCGAAGATCTCCCGAACGGGTAATACCTGCGACGACGGGCTTGCCGTCGGCATCCAGAATCAAACATGACGCTTCGTCGTCGGCCGAGCCGCCCAGGTAGGTGGAAAATTGCAGCGTCTTTCCGTCCGCGCTAAGCCCGGCCACAAAGCCGTCGGTCCGCCCTTCGAGGCTAGACTGGAACGCGTCCGTCGAAACAGGAAAATCGTCGGACCAGGTGACGCCGGCGACCACCACGTTTCCGTTGCTGTCTACAGCCACGTCGGCGACGGTGTCATCTCGCGAACCGCCTAGGTAGCTCACCCAGACCAAGCTCCGATCCGCCCCCCGCAGGCGGACCACGAAAACATCTTGCCCGCCTTTGCGTGCCGTTTGGTATCGTCCCGCCGCCGGGAGATTGTCGGAGCTGGTGGTTCCCGCCACGTAGAGATCTCCGTCGGGTCCGACGGCCGCCCCCGCCAGAGAATCAGCCTGGGCTCCTCCGAGGTAACTTAGATACTGTACCGTCTCCGCGCCCGCCGAAGTCGCCGCCGGGCCCAGAAGCGATGCACTCAACAGCCACACAACTCTGCAATAACGACTTACAGAAGTAATGCGGCGAAACACGAAGCCCAGGCGAAAGATCTGCGGGTCATTGCTGCGTAGCTGCGAACTTTCCGAGTCTTGCCACCTGAGAAGAGCGATCGACTGACGAAGGAATGCCACCGTACCTCCTAGCGAACTCTCCATTCGGGCGCCCGCAACTGAGACCCAAACGTAAAACACCGTGAGACCCCCGATCGCCGTCCCCCGAGCTACGGTCGTCGGTGCAAAACCGAGCTACTCCACGTTCGGTACGGCAATCAGCTGTTGGAGAGCATTCCGGGCGACTTCCGGATCCATCCGCCGCAACTCGGTATTCCCGAGCAGCAACAGCTTGTCACCGTCCTGCAACTGGTGAAGAAAAGCCGAGGCCACAATAGGCTGGGGCGACACGATCCACACACTGCCGTGAAAATCCTCGTCCAGCAAATCCAAGCTGGTACGCTGCCAGGTGGCGTAACCCTTCAACAGCGGAGCTACTTCCCGGACGATCTCGCCGTCTTCGTTCACAAAATAGATCCGGGGATTGAACCAGTAAAAGGTGGCGTTGGTCAGCGCGAAGGTAGTAAAGATGTCGAGGCTCCTGACTTGCACGACGTTCGGCGCCACGTACACCGTTTGCTCAGTCGCAGACGACTGGGTGATCTCCGAACCCGCAGCCGACAGCGTCGGCAGACTGATCACTAAAGCCACCGTCAACCCCGGAACCCCTCTCCACATGACTCTCTCCTCTAAAGCGGTTAAAGCGAACCCGCATTCTTTCTCACGGCGTCAAGCTCTGGAAACACCTTACGGCCACTCCTTTCGCAGCAGTAAATGTTCCAAATCCCGTTCCCTTGGAGCGATAGTCTCACAACTACATATTATGCAATCACTTACAGAGACTCCAGGCGCTAAGAAGGAAACCGTTTGGGAAAGAGGTTTCCCAGAAACGGTCATACTTGTACCAGCGGGATTGTTCCTCATAATCCAGGCGCTGCCGAATGCCACGAGATCAACCTGCGAAACATCTCAATGGCTCGGCGCAGAAGAATGGATTGAAATGACTTTGTTCTTGCCGTCGCCCCCCTTCCCACGCCTTCTGGCACGAAATCTGCTGCACATGAAAGAGTCCGACACACCAAATCCCCCAGGAAAGGGTGCGGTTGGATGCAACAAGAAGAGGAATTACTAACGAGTCAAGGAAGGGACATAGGCCGATGGCACAAGAGGAGTTGCGGGCCCCCGAAAGTCTATTGCAGCCGAGTTTCCCGCCCGCTTTGAACTGCTTTTCCCGTGACAGTCTTAGGTTCTTCCTGACTAGGCAGCTGCTCGAGGCACGCCGCTACGGTTATTTCATTGGGATCTCCTTGTTTCGGATCGAGTCGCCTAACGGCAAGAACCTAACCAACCGCGTGGTCCAGTCCATCGCGCAGAGCGTCCGGAGAACCGACTATATAGGGCTTCTGAACGACGACACGGTTGGTGTGATTCTCCAGCACACCACCGTGCGAGACGCCGCCCGCGTTTTGGAACGGCTTCGGCAGGAGATCCGACAGTTTTGTCCTACGGAACGTCTGGATCTGATTCGCTCCTCGGTAGCCGTCTTCCCCACCGAAGCCAATACGTTGAGTGAGCTTCAGGCTTTGGCGGAACAAAGACTTACACGGTCTTCTCCCGTGTAGCTTGAAGTCGGCCCCAAAAGCTGTCGGAATCCCTTACAGCTTAAAGAGTTCGTGTCTTCGGGCCGAGGGATTTTCGTTTCAAGTTTCAGGAAAAGGCAATTCGTGAGACGCGCGGGACGCCATACGCGGGCACAGCTGCGGCTGGGCGGTTCTCCCACGCTTGCGGCGACGGCCGAGACGGCCGTCCTCCGGTCCGGCGACCTCCCCATGCCGGCAGAGGCGCGCAGCCACGGGACCGCAGGCGTCTCGCCTACGACTGCGGGGAGGCGGTTCTTCGTGGTCTCGTTGACGGCTGAGACGGCCGTCCTCCGGTCCGGCGGCCTGTCCACGCGGCACGCATTACGCTATTCGGCGTCAGCGCAGGGCCGGCTGACCTTGGATCGTAGAGAGATATTCTCCCTTATGGTCCCCGAAGATGGCGTAGCTGACGGCGGGCCGGCTCGACAAAACTCGCAGGTGACCGGTCACCTGCTCAAAATCTGGACCGAAGAATTCCGGATCCGAGAGGAGGCCTACTCGACGGCTTCCCGGATCCAGTACAAAAGACGTAGCCCTCACCTGTCGCCCACTCTCGTCGAACACCAAGACATCCACGGAAATCGGTTCCTCAAGGGGATTCAGCACCGCCAAACCCGTGAACATGGAGGACCGAGTCTGAGCCACCTGAGAAAAGACCGTCTCTTCGTAACCTTCATGCTGGAATGGCACGTAGGTCTCCGATTTGCCGGTTCCGTTTCTGAAGACGCTGCCGCCCAAGACGGCTCCAGGTCGATCGAGCCGGATCGTGACCGTCCCCGAGAAGTCCTGCTTCCTCCGCAGGCCGGCGGCCTGCACGAGTTCAAGGCCCGACAGAAGCCGTTTTTGTCCGGGTTCAAGGGTCACCGGGATTTCCACCAGCGTCTCGCCCGAGTCCTCGTGCACTTCGACCACTGCGGAAACCACTTCCTTTTCTTGAGAAATCAACTGAAGGGTGGTCTCGCCACCTTGGCGATCGACAAAGAAATGGGGAGAGTACAGCCGATCAACCACTCGGCTTGCACTTCCCATCGACGCCATCAAGGAATCCTGTGAAGCAACTACTTCGAATCCCTGTACCGGAAGATCCGCCCGAACGGTTACATAGCCCTCGCTCAGGGTGTATTTGGAACCGAAGATTTCCTGGATCGTACCCATGAACGACCCGCGCGGCGCGATCGCGGCACTAATCTTACGGACAAGGCGGCCACTCACCTCGTAAAGGTACAATCCGAGCCACACCGTTTCGGACTTTGAAGGGTTGATCAGTTGAATCAGCGTAGAGCTCTTATTGTCCTCACGAACGATCGGGAAGAGCAGTCCTTCGGCGGCCTCCAGCCCGGCTCCCACACCGTCCAAACGCCTCAGGGAATAGTCGCCGACCATGAAGAAACCTTGGGTGCCCCCCGCCATATCCTCCACGGCAAGCGCGGTCGCGTCGGAACGATAGCCAGGCACCTCATTGGTCAACGCCGCCACTTGGGCCCGAGGAGCCAGCCGATCGATCCAATCCTCACGGGTAAGCCGCACTCCGCTACGAGTTCGGCTCTCCACCACCAAGGACTCGATCATGGGACCGGAGTTGACCAGACCTAATCCGACGAAGGTGTTTTGGAACCAGCGCGCCGCCCCCGTATCTACCAGGGCGGGGAACACCAAGGCTTTCGGAGTGAGTTCGCCGGAAGTCATAACCGTCACACGAACCGTAGCCTCAGCCGCGAGACCGCCGTCGGAAACACGGTACGTGAACGCATCGGTCCCGATGTATCCGAATTCCGGCGTGTACCGGACGAGTCCTCCCTCTAGGACCTCCGCGGTTCCGTGTTCCGGCATACCGATCGAGACGAGCTGGAGGCTGTCGCCGTCCGCATCATCATCGTTGCTCAGTACGTCGACTTCCACCGGCGTGTTCAGCGTCGCCGTCACGTAGTCGTCGACGGGTTCCGGTGGGTCCGCCACCGGCGTGACGGTGACGAAAACCGTAGTCGTGGCGCTGCCGCCGTTCCCGTCACTGACGGTATAACGGAAAGTGTCACTGCCGTGGTAATCCGGTGCCGGAGTGTAGCGGATCTTGCCACCCGAGACGACCGCCGCCGTCCCGTGCGCCGGGTTGCCGACCCAAGAAACGGTCAACGTATCACCGTCCGGATCACTGTCGTTGGCAAGAACGTCCACCTCCGCCGAACCGTCTTCGGCCACCGTAAAGCTGTCCGTGGATGCACGCGGCGGATCATTGACCGGCGTGACGCTCACGGTCACCGTGGCCGTGGCGGTGCCGCCTCGACCGTCGGAAACGGTATAGGTAAAGCTGTCACTACCGAAATAGTTCGGGGCCGGCCGATAGCGAACGCTGGACGCCGAGACGACCTCCGCCGTCCCGTGGGCCGGCCGGCTGACCGAAGTCACGGTTAGACCGTCTCCGTTCGGATCGTGGTCATTCTGTGTCACATTCAGCACCACGCTTCCGTCTTCCGGCACGGATCCTTGGTCATTCTCGGCCACCGGCGGCTCGTTGGCTGGCAACACATCCACCGTTACCTCCGCCGTAGCTTCCGCCCCTTTGCCGTCCCCGACGGTATAAGAGAAACGGTCGCTTCCGGTATACCCCGGCGTAGATGTGTAACGCACCGAAGATCCCACAATCTCGGTGGCTCCATGAGCCGGCTGACTCACGGAAACCAAAAGCAAAGAGTCCCCGTCGGCATCGTGGTCGTTGGCCAACACGGAGATGGTGACCGACTGCCCGCTGTCCACTGTGGCCGCATCGGCGACTGCCCTAGGCGGATCGTTCACGCCCGTGACGGTCACGAAGATTGTGGCGGACGCTTCCCCGCCACGGCCGTCAGAGACGGTGTACGCAAACGAAACCGACCCCCACCAGTTGGGCGGCGGAGTATAGGTAACCGAGGTTGCCGTGAAAGTGGCGGTGCCTACGCTGGGTTTTGCCACCGCGACAACTTGCAAGGGATCGCTGTCGGGATCCGAGTCGTTGGCCAAGACGCTGATTGTGGCAACGTTGTCTTCGAATATCGTGACGAAGTCGTCCTGCGCCGCCGGCGGCCGTTGCGGCGGAACCGCGACGTACGAGATCTGATTGGAATAACCGCTTTCCAATCCGGCCGCGTTGACGGCAGTCGCCACGTAATAGTAGGTCGTTCCGTAAGAAATCGTGCTATCGGTATACGTCGTGTTGCGGATTAAAGAGCCGTTCAGCTTGACGTAACCCGTTCCGGAACGCAGGGAGCGGTAGACATTGTATCCGGCCAGATCCGGCTCCGAATTGGGATCCCACTCCAGCGTGACGCTTTGCGCGGCCAGAGTGGCTCCCAGCCAGGACCCGATTACCAGCAAGAAAGAGATCCGGAGCCAAGATGAAGAAGTCGAGGGTCGGCGGTCCTTTCGCTTTCCGGTTTTCATCCCGCCGCCAGCTTAGGTGGCGGATGGGTGAATCCCTTGTGCCGAGCGTCACAGAATCGGTGTGAGGGAAATCACCAAGGGGAGATCGTGGGGTTCAGGCTTCAAGAGCAGGGAGTCGCGCCATGGAATCCGCCGATCGTGGACGCGGGAAAGGGTGGCGTGGACGCCGGTGCCGCTGGGCAGCCTCGGCCGTTGTACCCCGTACGGCGGGCGCGGAACACGCTACGCCGTACGGGGTACGCCCGAAGGTAAGCCCCCAGCGAGTCAGTCGAGACTCTCCAGCAAGAGGGGCGAACCTAGTTTCTTATCGTAACGGGGTCGGTACCGGTCCGTGTTGTAGTGGCGCTCCACGTTGACGGTACGGGCACCCAAACCGGGGGCAGGAATCTCCGAGTGGTTGTAACGACCTCCGCGGACTCCCACCATACGACCCGTGACTCCGTCACCGATCAGATCCAATGCGATGTTGGCAAACGTAATGGCCACCAAGTGGTCGATCGAGTCGGGGTCACCGCTGCGCAAGTCGTAGGTCAGGTCGCTCGACATAGTTTCTTGCCCGGTACGACGCTTGATTTCCTGCGCCAAAGCGTGACCGATGTCCACTTTCTTCCGATGCCCGTAGGCGTCCGCCTCGCCGTATTCCTCCACCTGACGACCTTTCCACGTAGCCCCCTCGGAGACTACGACCAGTGCATAACTGCTCGGGTTGTTCTTCTTATCCTCGACGAGGAGCTCACAAAGATGATCAATATCAAAAGGATATTCGGGTATCAGGCAGCGAGATGACGTGACGTAACCGGTGTACAGAGCGGTGAAACCCGCGTCACGACCGAAGATCCGGAACACACCAATCCGCTCATGAGAACCCAGAGTCGTCCGCTGGCGGGTAATCAACTCCTTGGCTCGCGTGATGGCCGTCGAAAACCCGATGCAATACTCGGTGTTCCGAACGTCGTTGTCCATGGTCTTGGGAATGGCCATGACCGGGACACCCTCCCGATCCAAGCGGGCGGCATAACTCAGCGTGTCATCGCCCCCGATGGCAATTAAGGTTCCGATCCCAAGGCGCTCGAGATTCTGAAGAACCAACGGCGTAAGATCCCAAGTGTCGGCATCCTTCTGATATTTCCCGAGCTCCGCCTCGCCGAGGTGAGGTGGAAGTTTTCCTTTCTTCATGTTGGAAGGGTTGGTCCGAGAAGTGTGAAGCACGGTGCCGCCCGTTCGGTCGATGGCCCGTGTGTTCTCTCGCGTCAGCTTGCGAATATACTTGGGATCCATCTCCAGGCTGGGATCCATGTGCGTCAAACCTTCCCAGCCGCGGCGGATCCCGATGACTTCCCGCCCCATTTCACTGGAGCGATAAACCACAGACTTAATCACCGAGTTCAAACCCGGCACATCGCCTCCCCCGGTGAGAATCCCGATTCGAGTCCCTTTCATAATCGTCTTGTCCTCCGTTCCCAAGGTTGCACGCCCCGATAGTCTCAGCGCTAGTCTGCGGGCGGCCGGTTGCTGCGTCGGAGCGTTTCGTCCGCTGGTACCCCCGACCGCTTCGGGAAAGTCCATTGTATTCAAGCCGCCCTTTCCGCTCAACTCTGGAAGGCATAATCTGTCGAACCCAGCCCATCAGATGCTTCCGGCAAACCGGCACTAAACGCCGCCCCGACGGCCAAGGCCCGCTGAAGGTCGGGAGGCCGTTCTCTTCAAAACCGGCTTCGATTCACCGGGCGGTTTCAGACATCGCGGCTACGGTGCTCCACACGCGGCGGCAGGAAGAATTCCATCACGGCGAGGAGGCTGATTCCCAAGAGGATTCCCCCGATAACGTCACTCGGCCAATGGGCACCCAGATACACGCGCGAAGTTCCCACCGACAAAACCGCGAGGATGCAAAGCCAGGCCCAGTTCCGCGCCGACGGGATACGACGAAGCCACAGGAAGGCAAACCCGCAAAGAACGGTGTAAAACACTACGTGACCGGAGGGAAAGCTGGAATGAGGGTAGGCGAAAACCACCCTAACCTCCTCCGGACTGGGGCGGGGCCGCCGAATCCAGTGTTTTACTACGGCCGTCAGCACCCCCCCTAGGCTAAGCCCCAGTCCCAGTCCGAGGGCCGCCCTGCCACGGCGAAGCCATAACAGTCCGGCAACCCCAAGGGAGCCGATAATCCATGAGCGCGGCATATCTCCAAACCACGATACGGCCGCGAAGAACGATTGGATCCGGGCTCCCCCCAAACTCTGGACAGCCCGCACAAAGGTCCCTTCCCAGTCGGGAACGGGATACCGGCCGGCCCAGATCGCCAGCAGCAGGAACGCCACGGCCCACAGGAGCCGGCGCCAATGCTGAAGGGCGGCACCTATCCCGCGCGTAGCCGTGCGCAAGGGTGGGATCACTACAGGGACTCCCGGATGATCGTCTCCACGTCCTCGGGCCGAAGAGGGACCGGATTCGTTTTCATGCTGCCGGCACGCATCGCCCGCTCAACCAAGTCCGGGATCCAATCCTCCCGAAAACCCCAGATCCGCAAACGAGGGATCTCAAGCTCCCTCATACGCTCTTCGATCCACTCCAGAGCGGCCTCGCCCGACCGGACCCCCGTCAGCAATTCACCAAGCCGGCTGAACCGGCTTATCAGGTCTTCGTCCCGCTGTTGCAGAACACGGCCGAAATTGACTCGACATACGGCTGGGAGGAGCCGAGCGCACAGAGCTCCGTGCGGAGCCTCCACCATCCCACCCAAAGGACCGGCCAGCCCATGGACCGCACCAAGACCGGCTTGAGTCAAGGCAATACCTCCGAACAGGCTGACGATACACATGGCTTCACGGGCTTCCAAATTCGTCCCTTCCCGAAACGCCGCCGAAAGGGCCCATGCCGCTCTCGTCAAGGCTTCCCGGCAAAGCCCGTCCGCAAAAGGGTTGCGGCGCGTGCTGAAGAGCGGTTCCGTCACTTGAACCAAAGCGTCCATCCCCGACCAGGCGGTGACATGGGGAGGATTGCTTACCGTGAGGAGAGGATCCACGACAACGGTGCGGGCGAACAGTCGGTCGCTTCTCAAGCTTACTTTGACTCGGTGCTCGCGGGACGCCAGTACGGCATTGCGGGTCACTTCGGCTCCGCTGCCCGCGGTGGTAGGAACGGCAATCCAAGGAAGGGCTCGATGGGGCAACGGCTTTCCGGCTCCTACTACCTCCAAATACTCGAACGGGTCACCAGGATTCACCGCGAGTCCGGCCACCGCCTTCGCGGTATCGAGAGCGCTGCCTCCCCCAAGACCCAGCAAAACGGAAGCTCCAAACGCGCGGGCCTTGTCCAGTGCCTCCAGGACAAGCTCAACGCTCGGTTCCTCCCCCACCGAAACCACCGCCACGCTTTTCATCACCCTCCGACAGCCTTCCAGCAAGGCGTCGTACCGCTCCGGATGGCGGCCGGTGACCACGCAAAGGTGATCTCCCCACTCACGGACCAGTTCCGGCACTTGCTCCGCCGTGCCGAAACCGAACAAGATTCGATCCGGACCGGAAATCTCAAACTTCACCATTCCTCTCCTTCTCCCTCGTCCGGAACCACTCGCACCGTTTCTGCGGCACGGATTTCTTCCCGGTGTACTAGAAAATAACCGAAAGCCCAAAGGCAACCAAACGCCAGGCCTATCCAGTGGGTACGATAACTGACGGAAGGATCGGCTGCGCTGGGTAGTAGCACGAGCAGGCCGACTCCCACCATGCGACTCAGACGTTTGCCGAAACGCAGGCGCCGTTCGACCAACAAGTACATCGTTATCCAGAAGCCGGCCATGAGATAGACCACGCCGGAAGCCCCGATAAGCCGGACGGGTTGCGGGGAGTAAGAACATACCGACACCATGTTGACGACTCCTCCGAGCAGCAGCGTCCCGACGGGAAAGACCGCAAATCCGTAGTAGCCATAAAGCAGATACGACAAGAGTACGAACAAAGCACTGTTGGAAAGCAGGTGGATCCCGTCATGGTGCACGGCGATCGCCGTCCAGAAGCGCCAGTATTCGCCGGATCCGAAACCTAGCCTGCTGTCCGCCGCCAGGGCCGCACGCAGCACCGGTTCGTCGCGCCAGCACAAAACTGAGACAAACCACAGAATCGAAGTGAACAGCAACGCTAGAAGAAAGCTATGGTCTCGCGGGGACTCCCCCAGCATGGTTCGTTCAATCCGGACGGTCGACATGTTAAGAAAAGTCTATCGAAGTCTGGTGCTCGGGATCGGTTTCCAAAAGCGATTGGAGTCCACGTCCGGCACATCCAAAATGCGGAGCCGGGGATCACGTCTTGATTTTGGCCGATTAGGCTGGGAAACTAGAGAGGTTAATGGTTTGCGATACCGACGGGCGTCAGCTTACAAATTCCTTTTAGGAAGGAACAGAGGCATGAGTCAACGGGTACAAGGAATACTGTTCGGTTTGGTTTTGGTGTTCACCGGGGGGGCAATATTGTGGGCGCAGGAGCCCTTTTCCATGGAAGGCATACCGCCTGAATCGGACTACGTTTATCGCCAGCACTATCAGCAGGTCGAGGAAATCATGAAAACTCCCGACTTGCAGGAGAGGGAAAAGAAGCTGGAGGCTTTCTACCAAAAGCTTCACCCCAACGCCAAGATGAAGCAGGCGATCGTCGGCTTCTTCGCACAAATAGTCGAAGAGTACAAGCAGAAGGGAATGACCGCTCAGGCCAAAGCTCTGAGCGACAAGATGACGAAATGGTTCCCTGGGGACACCGGCCTTTTGGGGCAGCAGTTTAAGGAAGCTTACGAGGCAAAGAACTGGAGTCGGGCCGTCCAGTTGGGCGAGCAACTACGGGCCAAGGCGCCGAATGACGCCGGCCTTCTGGTGATGCTGGCGGAGGCCTACGAGGGCGCGGGGAATTCTGCGAAGGTCATTGAACTGGCACCGAAAATCGTCGAGCTCCTCGGTCCTCAGAAAGGTGTCTACTACGCCATCAAGTTGGGAGATCACTACGCGAAACAAGGCGATACCGCCAATGCACAGCGTTATTACGACATGGCGTTGGAGGCCTACCCGAGCAGTCCTCCTCAAGGGTGGACACAACAGCAATGGAATGCGGTCAAGATCACAGGCCTTGGAATACGGGCCACCGCGGCCTGGAAGGCTCAAAATTACCGGAAAGTGATCGAGACCTACGATCAAGTTCTAAAGCTGGATCCCAAGAACGACGGGGCTTACATGATCAAAGGCCTGAGCCATTGGCGCTTGCAGGAGCTGGATGCCGCTCAGGATGCGTTGGCCAAGGCGGTGGTCCTCGGCGGACCCAACTCCCAGAAGGCGAGAGAGTATCTCGAGCAGCTCTACAAGCCGCGGAACAACAATTCGCTGGAAGGCCTGGATCAAGTTTTGGCGAAGGCCAAGAGGGAGCTTGGCGTCTGAGGAGGTCGCCCACGCCGAAGCTCGGTTGGGCCCATACTTCGCGGAAATCAGCCGGCTGCGGATCCCGCCGATTTCGGAAGTCTTGTACCCATGGAGGAGATTGTCGAATCGGCTTCATCGGCGGGATCTGCAGCCGCCGTCTTTTTCAGGTCTTCGAATCCCCGCCGAAAGTCGAAGCTCGGGAGTCTCGAAATCACCCTTTCTCCGGTTACGAAGGTACGTTCCGACCGTCGCGAATTCCCGAGCCGTACGAGGCAGGTGAATCTCGATCCGGATCGCCGCGTCCGATTGAGTGGGAGAGGATTCCTCTCGGCGAATCCGGCAGTGTTCGGCGAGCAGACCACACCTCTCTAGGAGGCAGCCCCTTCGCTTCGTAGCCGAATCTCGGGAGGAAGGACCGGGAAGATCCCTCCTCCACCTTCGGTCTTAGGGCAAGGTCACCCACTCGTGGTTGCGTCGGTTGCTTTCCACCGCCGCCACCAGGAACGCGATACCTGTCCTTCCATCCTCCACTGTGGCGTATCGGGAGCCGTCCGCACCACGGTATTCGCCACGCTGATACGCCCGTACATCCGCTTCAAAGCAACGGTGAAGCCGCCCGAAAGCGTCGTGGAAGCCTTCGGGATGTCCCGAAGGGGTCGTCGGTTCCTGCAGCAGTTCCGGGGGAACATCTCCCAGGAAACCGTCATGAGGCTTCACTTCTCCCCTCCAGTACACCCGATCCGGCTGACCAGACAGGTAAACCCGGAGGCATTCGGGTTCTTCCTGGTTCCAAACCAGCGTGCCGTTCTCTCCTGCCACCTCGATGCCGAGGTCGTTCTTGTGGCCGATGGTGATTTGCGAGCACCGAATCAGCGCCTTCCCGCCGTTGCTCAGCTCGCAGTAGGCGGTGAAATGGTCGTCAAGCCGCCTCCCTTCCACAAACGTCTCCAGAAACGCTTTCAAGCGGTGAACCTCCAGCCCGGTCACATAACGCAACTGCATCAATGCGTGGGTCCCGATATCTCCTCCGCAGCCGCTGATGCCGGCCCGCTTCGGATCCACGCGCCACTCCGCTTGGAGCGAGCCTTGCTCCTCCGCTCTGCTCGCCAGCCAGCCCTGGATGTAGTGTGAATCCACCCAGCGGATCTTCCCAAGCAAACCGGATCGCACGATGTGTCGGCTCAACCGGCTGGTCCAGTGGCCTAGGTAGGTATGGGCGACACAGAAGGGAATGTTCTTGGCTTTTACTATGCGGACCAACTCGTCTGATTCTTCCAGCGTCACCGTCAGAGGTTTTTCGCAAAATACGGGGAAACCCGCCTCCAGCGCCAACTTGGCCGGTTCGAAATGGACATGGTTGGGCGTTACGATCAGTACGTAGTCCATTCGCTCGCCGACCGGAAGCCTGCTTTCGTTTTCAATCATCTCGCGGAAGTTGCGGTAGCCGCGAATGGGATAGGGCCAAGCTTCGGCTTCCCTCATTGCCACCTCGGGGTCGGGATGGAGAGCTCCACAGACCACTTGGCGGGTACCGTCCATGTGGATGGCACGCTGATGGGGATGCACGATGAAGGCTCCACCACCCCCTCCTACAAGACCGACATTCAATTTTCGTTCACTCATGGCAACCTCCTTTCCGCTTTACCGCAGGCAAGGAAGTCTTGCCTGCACCATGGAATCGTCCTGATGTTCGCACCCCTGCGCTTCCTTATCTTCCGCGAGAAACGTCGTTCTGGCAAGCACTCAAGGGGGGCGCGCGGTGCGCCGGTGCGGCGTATCGCCCGCACTTTCCCGGCGGCGACCAGGCGTCGGCGGACGACGGCGACGCCCGCCCCTCGGACCCAAGGGCCTTGGCGTCGCTTTCTGCCGACGACGGGACCGTCGGCGCCGCAAGAAAGTCCCGCGGTCCTGTCGGAAGAGGCGACACGGAGTACCCGACGGGGGCGTTACGGCGCAAGCAGCCCAACGGCGCCGGCAGTGCCACTGCGCAACCGCATAGAGCTGAAATCCTTGGCCTAAGGATTCGCCGTCGACCGGGGCTTTTGCCGACGCTTTGGTGCGATACTGTCGCCGAGCGGGACAACCCGGTAAGATCCTCCTGTGACGACGTCATCGGATTGGACGCAAAGGATTGCCTGCGCCGCTTCGTTCTTGCGGCCCCGCGTCCGGCGGACGCCACTGGAAAGAGTTAGCATCCGGAAGGATGACCCGGCTCTCCCCGTGTTGCTGAAACTGGAATCGCTGCAAATTACAGGGTCTTTCAAGCTCCGGGGAGCCTGGTGGAAGCTTTCTCGCCTTTCTGAGCAGGACAAGCTTCGCGGAGTCGGCACCTGCTCGGCCGGGAATCACGGTCTGGCACTCGCCTACGCCGGTTGCCGGGAGCGAATACCGACATTCGTGTACCTACCCCGTAACGTCGACCCCGCCAAGGAGGCCAAGATTCGCGCTTGCAAGGCCCAAGTGATCCCGACTCCACACGAAGGCTTTGACGCCGCCGAGCAGTGGGCGTTGGAAGACGCCGCGAGGCGCGGCCTCTGTTATGTCTCCGCCTTTGACGACTGCGACGTCATCGTCGGCAACGGCGGGACCGTGATGCTGGAGATCTTGGAGGATGTACCGGAGCTCACCACACTGGTAGTTCCGGTGGGAGGCGGAGGCCTCGCGGCCGGAGCCGTCCTCGCGGCTGAGGTTTTAGGCAAAAGAGTGCGTTTGGTCGCCTGTCAACTGAAAAGCTCACCCGGTCTGGCCAGATCCCTGGCGGCGGGCCGAGCGGTCACCCGACTACCGGCGGTGAAAACGAAAGCCGCCGGAATCGAAGGCGGGATTGGGACGCTGCCTTTCTCCATCTTGCAAAGACACTCTCCGGAGGTGGTTCTGCTCAGCGAATCCGAACTGGAGGGAGCGGTGCGCTGGTGCTTGGAAGAGCTGGGGTACCTGATCGAGGTATCCGCCGCCGCTCCCTTGGCCGCCTTGCTCGGCGGGAAAGTCACCTTGGACCGGGGCCCGGTGGCGGCGGTCCTGACCGGCCGCAACCTCGGCCTGCCGTGGCTGAAGGAGATCCTGCAGGCAGACGGTTCGTAGGATGTCTCGAAGCAGGTGCTTTCATCCGGCCGGCTACCGTATGCGACCCGAGCCGCGGAGGAGACGAGCAACCGATATCGTAGGCATTCTTCGCCTGAAACCCGACATGCTGCGGCTCAGGCAAGTATGCCCCCAGTACTCGATGCAGGCAGAGGTTCTCCGGCGCGGAACAAACTGGGGTGCTTGCGATGCTGCGCGGCACAAGGCGCGAAGCTGGTCCTTTCTTTCTCGGCAGGGAAAGCTCTAGAATCTGCTCGCAAACGGTTTCTCAAGTGAAAGGAGCAGTAAGTGAAAAAGGACCTTTCCGTACCGGTACCTGGGCGTGTTATTTCGCTGGATGCATTCCGCGGACTGACCATGTTCCTGTTGGTGGCCGAAGGGGCCGGACTCTATGAGGCGCTTCAGCGCCCG
>Ga0116188_1000998_pt1 | contig 25587 bp, 18 predicted proteins | sample AD_JPNTR2_MetaG_FD_89807 | JGI IMG/M metagenome (GOLD analysis project Ga0116188, IMG submission 89807) | Active sludge microbial communities of municipal wastewater-treating anaerobic digesters from Japan - AD_JPNTR2_MetaG | ecosystem: Engineered > Bioreactor > Anaerobic > Digestate | place...
CGAATCACCGCTCTGATCGGACCCTCAGGTTGCGGGAAGACCACCTTGCTGCGATGCTTTAATCGAATCAACGAGCGCCGCAGCGAGGTCCGCACCAGTGGACGTGTGCTTGTCCTGGGCCAGGACATTTTCGCCCCCGAGGTGGAGCCGGCCCAGCTTCGGAAACAAGTAGGCATGGTCTTCCAGCGGCCCAATCCTCTGCCGCTCTCCATCCGGGACAACATCCTTTTCGGCTATCGAGTTCATCATCATCGGTCGGAGATCCACTCGGACGAAGAAGAGCGGCTGCTGGAAGAAGCCTTGACCAAAGTGCTTCTCTGGGACGCAGTGCGGGATCGACTCAACAGCCCCGCTACGAGTCTTTCGTTGGAGGAGCAGCAGAAACTTTGCATCGCCCGCCTCCTCCCTCTCAAGCCTTCCATCTTACTGATGGACGAGCCCTGTTCCGCTCTGGATCCTGACGCTACGCTGGCTATTGAAGAACTCATCTGGGAGCTCCGTGGCTCTTACACCATCGTTCTGGTTACCCACAACATGGCACAGGCCCGGCGGGCCAGTGACGAATGCGCCTTTATGCTGATGGGACGGCTGGTAGAGTTCGGCCCCACGGAGGAAATCTTTGTGACCCCGGTCCGGCGAGAAACCGCCGACTATATCGAGGGACGTTACGGTTGAGGAAACGGGCTCTCAGATACCCAACTCCACAGAGCTGCACTTACGTCCCGTAGCCCTGCGGAAGGATTGGATCAGCGCTTCCGCCGCCTCCCACCTCGAAACCGCTCGACCCGCCGCCTCCTCAAGGGAAACCATGGCCGCCTCCAGTAGTTCCGGACTGCATCCTAGAAGCTCCGCCATCGTCGGGTAGTCGATTCGCAACGGCAGAGATCCGTGCTGAAGAAAGGAACGACCGGTCCTGTACTGGGCCGAACCGACCAACTTTCGTCCTCTGACCACAATCTCGCATCGCGAGGAAGCCGCGAAACAAGGTGGACAGAACTCTCGCCCGAGGCGGGGTCTCAGCGCCCGCCGGTCCGCGCCCTTGGCCAGCTCAGCCGCCACACCCAGTCTCTCGAGAGCGGAGCATAGAATACCCGCTACAATCCTATAACTCCCCTCGATACCACCACCCACCCAAGCCGGGGCATTGCTCACCACGGTATATGTGACTTCGTCGTCGTGGTACACAGCCCGCCCGCCCGTCGGACGCCTCACCACTTGAACCTTCCGCCGGCGGCAGCACTCGAAATTCAACGCCGTTTCGAGCTTCTGATTTCGTCCGATGGAGACGGCGGGCGGGTTCCAGGAGTAGACACGCACGACCGTCATGAGACCAGGGGCGGTTTCCACCGCCTGCAGTAGATCCCGGTCCATTCTCATGTTGGTCTCACCGTCCTCCGCAGGATCCAAGCGCAACTGAACGTTCGACGAGTCACTCAATCCCGGCGCCTTCTCGAAAGAGCTCATCCTTCCTACCAATTGTCATAAGTCCAGGCAAATCTCTGCTGAACTTTGCATCCCGAAGACTCGTGGCAAGATCCCGGTGGGTTAGCACTTCGGCTACACATTCTCAAAACTACCGACGTTTTCCTCGTGGCCGTGGGTGTCCGCCCCTTCTCGCCGCCTATCCAGTGCGAGAAACTCCGGCCGAGATGTCCGAGCTGGAGAACGGCTTCAGAGCAATTTCCCAGCGCTTCCGGTGACGGATCCGGGAGCTCTTGAGCCCCCGGACCCGTCCTTCAAACCCTAGCTCGAGTTCTAAGGCTTCACAAACGAGGTGTAGCGTATCGACAGCCGGTAACCGTCACTTGGCGGAACAATAACCCGTACGATCACCGCCTTACCGGAGGGAACCGCTGTCACTTTGTCCTTGAACTCCCGTGCCGTCGTCACGGGCTCACCATTCACGTGCGTCACCACCATGCCCCGTTCCAGGTGCGCCTCGTCGGCTAGGCTGCCGGGCACCACATTCAGAATCAGAACGCCCTTCTGTCCTTCCAGATTTAGTTGAGCGGCGTCTCGCTCACTCAACGTCTGGAACTCCAAACCGATTTCCTTCGGCCGTTCAGGCTCCTCCGGCTCCTCCTCAAACGAGTAGCCACGTTGCTGAGCCCGCATTTCTTGCTCCAGCTTCCGCTCGGCCAGAACAACCTCCGTCTGGATGACCTGACCCTTCCGGACGATCGTAACCGGAATCTTCTCGCCCGGAGGAGTGTTGGCCACAGCCATGCGCAGATCCCAGTAATCTTCGATCTCCTGATCTCCGAACTTTACGATTACGTCTTCCGGCTGGATTCCGGCCTTCGCCGCCGGCCCAACCGTGTCGTTCGGGTCTCCACGCTCATCCAGCAACTGCGTCACGACAACGCCGTCCCCGTCTTTGATCCCCGAGGGGTCGTCACCTGCGACCCCAAAGTATTCGGCCATCTCGGGAGTCATCGGCAGATCGTTCATCTCAACACCGAGCCAACCTCGCTGGATTGTCCCCTTGGTCACGAGCTGGTTGTAGGCGTTGACGAATACATGAGAAGGAATTGCAAAACCGAGTCCGGCAAATTGACCGGTAACCGTGGTGATGAACGTATTGATTCCGATGACTTCCCCCTTTAGATTGACCAAAGGGCCGCCGCTGTTGCCGGGGTTGATGGCGGCGTCGGTCTGAATGTAGTCACCGAACGACAGCGTCTCTCGGACCACACGACCGGTCGCCGAAATGATGCCCGCCGTTACCGTCTGTTCATATCCGAAGGGACTTCCAACCGCAATGACCCAGTCGCCGACTCGAAGATTGGAAGAATCGCCAATCTTGGCGGCGGGCAGCGGATTTCCCGCGTTCAGACGCAGAACCGCAAGATCGTTGTTTTCGTCCCACCCGACCACTTCAGCTCGGTAAATGGCACCGTTCTTCAGTTGCGCTTCGATCTTGTCGGCCAGCCGAGGGTTACCCTGACGGTCGCGAACCGGAGCAATGACGTGGAAATTCGTCAGGACGTATCCCGACTCATCTACGATCACTCCGGATCCCAAACTTTGTCGCTTCATCCGCCGGGTACCCATATCGGGGGACTCACCGAAGAAGCGACGCCACAGCTCCTCCGGAAAGAATCCGGGGACATCCGGATGTTCAAACAGACCCCGGCCCGAAACCTCAATGATCGACGTCGTACTGATATTGACCACCGCAGGCTCAATTACGTCTGCGACCCGCCGAAAAGCCTGCTGCAATTCAGCCACCGCCGGCAACAGACCCTCGTCATCGGACGACGCGACCGACAACAAGGCCGAAGCCTTTTGCTCGGCACTCTCCACTCCGATGGAGATAATGGACCCAATCAGAACCCCCAGGGACAGCATCAACAGCATTGCAACGAACATCAAACCTGGACGATTCCGCAACCTTCCAAAGAAACTCATTTCCCCAACCTCCATTTCACACCATTATCACGGCTTTCATCCGATGGGAGATCTTTCAAACGCCCCGCGACTCAGGTCGGCCTCTTTGTCCTCTCCTCGACCCAATGACATGGAGACATCGCTCCCCTGACCCATCGGTCTACAGAAGAGCTTTCCCCGATCCCGGCTTCCCGCTACGCTCGCAGCGATTCGGCGCTCCCGAGGACGTTTGCCAGAGCAACAAATGCCGTCGGCTCCTTTCCGTCACCTCGTTCCTTAGGCTCCGTCCCGGACTGACGTAACTCGCCAAACGAGACACTACAGAGTCGTGTGTCGACCGAGCCTTCCTGTTGTCAAGTCCAAAGGAAACCACAAGTAAACTTCATCGGATGATTATACGTCCTCACTGCACCGAACGTTCTCTTCGCGACCACGGACGCACCCTCGCGCCGAACCGGAAAGCTATAGTCCCAACCTCTTTCCCGGCCGACCACCAGCGGATTTTCTTCAGGCAAGTGCGTGCTTCGACAATTCGGCCCGAACACGGCCTAAGGAGATCCGGTAATCACACGATTCAACAAGCCCTGGGCCCCCAACCATCGTAGCTCCTTGATTCTCCCTTCTCCACGAGTGATACCGACCCACACCTTCTACGACTTCAGGGCCTTCCAGCTGTTCAATCCCCGCAAGACCGAACCCACCGCACTAGGCATCTTCCCGTTTCAGACAAGGAACCCGTCAATCCGACAGCGCCGCAACCAATGGGGGCACCACGTACCTCATGCACGCTCAAAGTACTTGCGGGCGGCTCGCATAACCCGGGGAGACAACCACAACACCGCCAACATATTCGGTAAGGCCATCAACGCAAAAGCCGTATCCACCAGATTGACCACCATTCGAGCGGTCCAGACGGATCCGACGAAAAGGGTGGCGAGGTAGAAGTAGTCGTAGTAACGAGCCCTTTCGGCTCCGGCCAGGAACGCGAAGCACTTCCTGCCGTAATAGGAGTAGCCGAACATGGTAGAAAGTCCGAACAAAAGGGCAACCAACGTCAAGATCGGAGGCCCCCAGACTCCAAGACCCACTTCAAACGCTTTCGCCGTCAGCGCGATGCCTTGGAGGGGTGCGCCCGGTTCCCATACTCCGGTTACCAGGATCGCCGTCGCCGTCAACGAGCAAACCACCACAGTGTCAACGAACGGCTCCACCATAGCCACCAAACCCTCACGGATCGGCTCGTTCGTTCTGGCGGCACCGTGAGCCATCGGAGCCGTTCCAATACCCGCCTCGTTAGAGAAAGCCGCCCGCTTCACGCCGGTCAGAACCACCACCAACCAGGTCGACCCCGCCGCTCCCGCGGCTACCCCTCGCCCGGTAAAGGCATCGCTGAAGATTTCGAACAGGGTCGGCACAATGCGATCCCAGTGGACCAAGCCAATCCAGAGCACCCCGGCCAGGTAGAGAAGACACATCAAGGGGACGAGGGCGGCGGCGACCCGGGCGATTCGCTGAAGGCCGCCTAACATGACCGCCGCCACCAACAGCAATGCTATAAGCCCGGTCCAGGGACGGGGGATCCCGTGGCTCGAATAGAGGATTTCAGCCACCTGGTTCGCCTGAAAGATTCCCAGACAGCCAATGGTTCCACACAGACTAAAGAACACGGCCAAGGGGCGAAACGAGGGTCCGAGCCCTTCCTGGATGTAGTACATCGGTCCGCCTTGTAGTTGGCCGGCGGAATCTTTTCCGCGATACATCACGGCAAGAGAACAAGAAAAGAACTTTGTGGCCATCCCGACGATCGCCGCCACCCACATCCAAAACAAAGCGCCCGGTCCGCCCTGAGTGATGGCGATAGCCACTCCTCCAATATTCCCCAGACCAATGGTAGAGGCTAGGGCCGTACTGACAGCCTGGAAGTGAGTGATCTCCCCTGGAGCATCGGGGCGATCGAACTTGCCCCGCAAGATCTCGAGGGCATGGTGGAAGCGGCGGAAGGGCAGGAATCGGCAGTAGAACAGCAAGAAGGTACCACCACCCATCAGGAGGAGTACCAAAGGCGGCCCCCAGGCCAGAGATACGGACCGACTCAGCAGCGAATCGAGAAACTGCACTACTCCTACTCCCCAGACGCCTCCTCAGAAGACAGCCGTCAAGCCCGCTGCAGACGAGCATATCGCTGCAATAATCGCTTGACCCCGGCTTCCAAAAAACGCACGGTTACCTTCAGATCATCCTCGTCCGCCGGCTCGACCGCCAAGACCTGGCCCACGCCAAACCGCTCGTGCCGCACCAACTCACCGACCCGAAACCTTGCTGGTTTCTCAACTACCTGTTCGTTCTCCGTCCTGTCCGCCAACGCTCTCTTGACGTCGGCCACCGTGTTCAGCGTGTTTCCTGAGAAAGGCCGCCCTTTCCGATTGGACTCCAGCGACTGCAAAGCGGCCGCTTTCAGTTCCACCGGCGTGTCGTACGTCCTTCGGCCGAAAGCAAACTCACCCTGCACCTCGAGCAACTCCCGCGGCAATTCCTTCAAGAACCGACTCGGCGTGCTGAACCCTTGGGCACTGGCGCCATAAAGGCGCCTCCGCCGCGAATACGTCAGGTACAACTTCTTCTTCGCCCGCGTCAAACCCACATAACAGAGACGTCTTTCTTCCTCGATCGCACGGTCCTCAATGGCACGCGCGTGCGGGAACAGACCATCCTCCAGACCTACCAGGAAAACCACGGAAAACTCCAGGCCCTTCGCGTTGTGAAGCGTCATCAGCGTGACTGCGGCATGTTCGTCAATTTCGTCGAGCTCGGTGTGAAGCGATCCCTGATCGAGGAATTCCTGCCAGCTCTCGTCCCCGGGACCAAAACCTGAGGCTACGGTCAACAGTTCCTGGAGGTTCAGCAAGCGGTCACCGGCCTCCTCCGTATCCTCCATCTCAAGCGCCGCCCGATATCCACTTCGTTTGAGAATCTCGTCTAAAGCGATCGCCGGCGCTTCACGACTCAACGTTCGTAATCCTTCGATAAGCTCGCCAAAAGCCTTCAGACTCAAAACCGCCCGCGGACCCAAGGTCCTCTCCTCAACCGCCCATTGGATAGCCTGCCAAAGGGAGCCCCCATGGTCATGAACGTGCTCCTGCAATCTCTGAATGGTTGCAGCGCCGATGCCGCGAGAAGGCTCGTTGATGATACGTAATAGGGAGATGTCGTCGTCGGGACGCCGTATGACCTTGAGATAAGCCAAGGCGTCCCGCACCTCTTTGCGTTCGTAAAAGCTGACTCCGCCGACCAACCGGTAGGGAATGCTCCAGCGGCGAAATACCTCCTCGAACTGCCGTGACTGAAAGTTCGTCCGATATAAAACGGCTATCCCCGATTCACCCCACTCCAGAAACCTGCCAACCTCTCGAGCGACGAATTCGGCTTCCGCCGCAGGATCTTCGGCCACGAACATCGTGAGGAGATCTCCCGCCCCCGCTTCCGTCCAAAGTCTCTTTTCCCGTCGGTTCTCGTTGTGCGAGACCAAGGCGGAAGCCGCTTCGAGAATGTTTGCGGTGGACCGGTAGTTTTGCTGGAGCTTGATCACCCGGGCACCCGGAAACTGCTCCTCGAAACGAAGAATATTCGTGACATCCGCACCCCGGAATCCGTAGATGGCTTGGTCCTCGTCACCCACCGCCGTAATGTTTCGATGAGCACATGTAAGTAAGCGGAGCAGTTCACATTGCAGGCTGTTGGTATCCTGATATTCGTCCACCAGCAAAAACCGATACCGGCGGCTGTAAGACTCGGCCAAGTCCGGGAACCGCTGGAACAGTTCGACCGTCAGCAGAATCAAATCGTCAAAGTCCATCCCCCCCGAGCGGCGAAGCTCAGTCTGGTAACGCCTGAAAATCTCAGCCAAGATCGCAGCATCGAAGTCGTGACTGCCGACCAGATAGTCCTCGGGAGACCAACGCTGGTTCTTTGCCCGGCTGATGACGGAGCGCACGCGGTCGACAGGTAGGCTGGAGGATGACAGTCCAAGGTCTTTCTGAATGCGCCGCAGCAGGCGCTTCTGATCGTCTACGTCGTAGATCGTGAAATCCCGCCGGAATCCCAAGCGCTCGGCATGCCGGCGTAAAACCCGCACTCCAAAGGAATGGAACGTACAGATCAGAGGCGCCGCCGCCAAATTCCCCAGAAGATTCTCCACCCGCTCCCGCATTTCCCGCGCCGCTTTGTTGGTAAACGTTACGGCCAGGATCTCAGCCGGATGAGCCCGCCCCGAGTCGATCAGGTACGCCACTTTATACGTAATGACTCGAGTCTTGCCGCTTCCGGCGCCCGCGACTATGAGCAAGGGGCCCTCCGCATGGCGCACCGCCTCCCACTGGGGAGGATTCAGCTCACGTTCATAATCGATCTTCATCAGCTCCGATTACTAAAGAACGTTCGAGTAGCAGTTCTTACTACCGAATCAGCAGGGGGCGGGCAAAAAAAAGGCGTGCCTCACGGCACGCCTTCGGTGTGATTCCGCCTCCGCTATTATTCTTCACCGGCCGTACGCTGCACCCGTTCCAAGAACTCCTCCAGTCCGGCAAGTGACCCGTTGTGGGTCGCTCGGTACAGGGTTTCCAGTTGTTTACGGCACGGCTCCGCATACGGGGTCCCTTCAAGCACGGTACATCGGGCAAAAGCATTCATGGCCGGATCGATCTTCTCTTGCGTCCAACGCGACATACCTATGTAGTAGTGCGACTCGGCCACCAGCATCTTGTTCTCCGGCTGAAGCTTCATCGCAGACGCGTAGTGCTTCTCCACGTTTTGCCACTGCTTCCGCTCAAAGGCGAGACGACCCAGCACGGCATATGCGGCGGCTTTTTCTCCGCTTACAAACGCTTTCCAGTCCTGCTCGGAAACCTGGGAAGGTTTCTCTGTGGCATCCAGTGCTTGCAGCGTCTTCTCGGCGTAGCCGGCAGCCGTCTCCCATTCCTTTGCCTCGGCATAGTGGCGCGTGAGGACCGGCAATAAGTCGTAACACTCCTTGGGTTCTACGTGATTGCAAAACTTCTCCGCATAGGTAACGGCTTCCTTCGTCTTCCCGGTGCTCAGGTATGCACGTGCCAGCATTGGCGGTAATTGGGCGGCGTCCGGCTTAATCTGGTAGGCCTTCTCTCCGTACTCCACAGCCTTGTCAAACTGCTGGGAATAAAAGGACGACCAGAAAACCATGTAGATCACTTCGAACCGATTAGGATCGATCTCCTGCAGAAACTTCTCTCCGTCTCTAATTACTTGCTCGTGCTGACCTTGTTCAATGTACCCCTGCAAGCGCTGGATGTAAGCCCCCACGGCATACTCGTTCAGCGAAGATTCGGGGTGCTCCTTAATGAAAGCGATGATGGCGTCGGGACCTTCTTCGACGGCCTTCTGATATTGATTGTATTCTTCGATCGTGTAGTCCTGGGCGGGCGCAATACCCCAGAGCAGACCAAGGGTCGCAACAACAGTCAGGAACCGACGGCCGATTGTTGGGAGGGAGTGACGTTCCATGTTGTTTTTTCCTTCTTTTGTTATCTCGGTTTCGGCGACCAGCCTCACGGTCCGGCTGGAGTAAGCCGACTGCACGGATCAGAGGCTCGTTATTGTAAGCTCCTTATACTGAGCTCGCAATACTATTCGATGAACATGCTTGTAAAAGGTTGCCACCCAAAGGCTGTCACCGTCTAGGGACCGCTCAACATGATGAACTTCTTACACAGTGCGACGGTCGTCAATTCGGAGCGGATCTGTCGCGACGACGAGACGTTTCGCATCTCCTCGCCGTGGTTGCCCCCTTCACCGCAACTGATAACTTCAATCCGTCAAGTAGGTCTCTTGACCCCGCTTTGGGTCGAGGCTCAAGACGACGGCGGATTTCGTATCGTGAGCGGGTTTCGCCGCTTCGCCGCCTTAAGCCGCCTCCAAGTCGACCGCATCCCCGCAAACCTAGTCGAAGGACCTCCCGAAGCCCTGTTGAGGGCGGCGGTGCACGAGAATATGACAGGGCGCACATTGAGCGGAAACGAAGCGGCGCGGGTCGTCGTCAAGTTCCGGGAAGTAGCCGGATATTCCGAGCATAGACTTATCGAGGATGTCTTGCCCCTGTTGGGTTTGCCGGCCTCGACATATCAGCTGCGGCGACTGGAGAAGCTGGCCCGACTCCCCGTGATTCTGCAACGGGCCCTCGATGACAAACTTACCGAGCAGTCCGCTTTGCGGCTGGCCGAATGGCCGGCCGCTGAACAAAACTTCTTGACTGAGAAGATTATCGGCTACCGGTTGGGCCCGAACAAGCAGAAGGAGCTCCTTGATCTGTTGGAGGACCTCCGGTACTCCTACCGTCAACCGTTGGAAAGCCTGTGGCGTGAGTGCGGTTGCCAGGCGGTCGAGGAGACAGAGGGTCTGGCTCCTGCCGACCGTTATACTCGCCTACGTGACCTGCTCTGGGAACGCCGCTATCCCACGCTTACCGCCTTTCGCCAACGCGCTCGGGAACTACTACAAGCCTTGGAACTTCCTCCGGAAATCCGAGTTGAGCTCCCCCCCAACCTGGAGGGAGACAAGCTTATAGTCAATTTACAGGGGCGGTCGCCCGAACAGTTGCGCGAACTCCTCAAGAGCTTGGAGCACTCCCTCGAGCGAGAGGCATGGTTGCGACTCTTCGAATTACTCTGATCCACAGAGCGGGAAGCCGACTCCGCCGGACGGTGTCGTTGCGACGGCCGCGGACTTCAGTGTAGCCTAGCCGGCGGGCCTGCCGCTGAAATCGGCTCGGCGAAACATGCCAAAGTTCCACGAAAGGTTAGGTAATGGGATATTAGGAAACGCCGGAATATGCGAATCACGCAGACAGAGCGCTAAGCTTAGGGAACCGCGTGATTGGCTTGGCCCCGCCGCCCGCCGCGCCGGCCGGACCGGAGATACCACTTGCGTCCCTGGCCGCACCGCTTTTAGACACCAAAGCCCGATACGTCATCATGTCGTCATCCAAACCCTATCGCCCTGAAAAGATCTTCCTGAGTCACGAAGCTGAATCCTGCCCGGGAACGCGCTTGGTTTTGGAGCGTCTTCCCGATGTGCCCGTTACAAGAATCGACGACCCGGACCCACTGGTTCGTCCGCCGGCTCCGCCGGCCGAGACGCTGACAGCCGGAAAGAAATCGCTCCTCCTCGTGCGGCATCACGGCCGTTTTTTCAAGCCGTGTCCCGGTCGGCAAGCCCGCCAAGGGACTACCAATGTTTGCTGCGGCTACTACGTTATCAACTTCGCCACCAACTGCCCGCTGGAATGCACGTATTGCTTCCTTCAAGGGTATCTGACGAATCCTTATGTGACCGTCTTCGCCAATTTGGACGACTTGTTGGCGGACGTTCAAACCGCGCTCAGGGAGCTCGACAACCGCCCCCTTCGCGTCGGAACCGGTGAACTAACCGACAGCCTTGCTCTGGATCATCTGATCGATTACGCCCGCCCCTTGGTGGAACTCTTCGCCCGTCAGTCGCACGCCGTTTTGGAACTGAAAACGAAGACGGACGCGATTGATCATCTGCTGGGCTTGGACCACCGAGGGCGAACCGTGTTGGCTTGGTCCTTGAACGCTCCCGAGATCCAGCAGAGAGAGGAGCTGAAGACCGCGTCCCTGGGTGCTCGGCTTCGCGCCGCGCGACGCGCCGTCGACGCCGGTTACCCGGTGGCCTTTCACTTTGATCCCTTGGTTTGGTTCGCGGGTTGGCGCGAAGCCTACGCCGGCGTCATAGAACAGCTGTTTGATTCCGTTCCTTCCTCGGCGACAGCCTGGATTTCCCTGGGAGCCTTGCGCGTCCCACCCGGTCAGCCGGAGATCATGCGCCGTCGGTTTCCCAAGAGTCCTCTCCCCTATGGAGAATTCGTCACGGCTCCCGACGGAAAGCTTCGTTACTTCAAACCCCTCAGGATCGAACTCTACGGCGCCGTCTTGTCCGAACTGCGGCGTCGCGCCCCGGAGGTCAAGGTCTACCTCTGTATGGAACGACCCGATGTTCACCCTCATCTGAACGGTATTCCCGCCTACCGAGACGAGGTCTTGGGAGAATGGCTGGCCCGCGACCTGCCGGTCCTTCAGCCGGCTTCGCGGCAAGACCTCCCTCCGTCAGGTAGGTCTCAATCAGCGGGGTAACATCTGTCAAGTCCTTGATCAGCGGAAGCTTCTCGGCGAAAGCACCCCACACGGCGGTTCCTACGGGGTTTCCCGTATGCATTCGACTGGAAGCGTCTTCCAGATTCCCATGATCACTGGAAATGAGCAGAGAAATTCCCGCTTCTCCCGCCCTCTCCGCAGCCGCCAGCAGAAACTCGTCGAGCTCCCGTACCAAAGTGACGGCGTCCTCGAAAGATCCCCGGTGCGCCACCAGGTCGGTGAGAAAGTATTCGTACAGCGTAAGATCGTAAGAACCGGCCAGCCTCACCAGCTGCGCAGCCGCTTCCTTCGGACCCAGTTCAGGTACATCGTAAGACCGACGGCGGAGCCGACGATTCGTAAAATCCATGTAGAGAGCCCGTCCCGCCCGTAGGTCATTGAACGTCCGCAAGGGGACGCCCGCCGATTCCGTCATCGCAGTGGTCGCCGAGACCAAGCGGGGCCGTTGTGAGAAGAAAGAAGGACTGAAGGCGTTCGCAAAAGCGACCTCCTTGCCGACCCTCCGCAACCGCCGAAACAGCGAAGCTTCTTCCAGAAGTTGGCGCATAGGTTTTGTAGGAAAGCCCGGCCAGTGCCTTCCCACAAGCCGGGCGGCATTCACCCCGGAAAACAAGCTCGTCTGTCCGGTCGCACTCTGCGGAAGACCGGGAACCCGCAGACCGGCGTCCGTCGGGCACCAACGGCCCTCCAACGGTAGCGCTTCTCCGTCACCCGCGGCATACCTGAGCAGCCGAGGTTTCGCGGCGGCAATCGGGTTTCTCCCGGGGTCGGATGAACCAATCCCCACACCGTCGAGAAACACGAACAGGATCCGTCTACCAGCGCCTCGTCCATGTCGACGCTCATCATGCCGTCTCCGGAGATCTACAGAAACGAGATGCATTTATAATCTCCGGTGATCTTAACGCATCAAGGACGTCGAAAAGGAAGCACTGGTGTCCGCGAGCACTGCAAAAATCGGCCGTCCACTTCAGATCCTGGCTCTCGGATTGATGGTTTGGGCGGTCGGGCGTCTCACCAACCAATACTTGCCCGGTAACCTTTTGGGCGCTCTCGAAGATTTGGCCCTCCTTCTCTTGCTGGGCGTCGGAGCCTACTACGCCGTTGTGCTGCTCGTTTCGCTGATCAGACGCGCCTTGTGGAAGGTCCGCAACAAGCTGATCCTTTCGTTCGCGTTTGTCGGGGGCATCCCCGTCTTATTGTTGCTGGCTTTGCTGGTCTTCGTTACGGGCCTCATCTTCAAGCCGTTAAGCGGCTTCTATGTTCAGCGCGAGATCGAAGTTACCACCCGCACCGTTTCGTCCTTGACGGATCACGCCGTAACCGCCTACCTACGCAGCCCGGTCCGAGACCGTACTCGGCTCGAAGAATACCTGGCAGCCGCCGCTCGGGACGTGCCTCCGGGTATGCAGCGTCTAACCTTTTTCCTCTACGAGAAGTCGGATTCCGGAATCTGGAAGCCGGTCTCCCGGATTCCCGTCGACTCCCCGGTCCACGCACCGTCTCAGCTACCCGACTGGATTGAAGACGGTTATTCCGGGATTGTGCTTAGGGGCGATGAACTCCACTTCGTTCATGCCGTGGACTTCTCGCAGGGAGCGCGTATTGTGAGTGACCTACCGTTCGATGACGCGGTCCTCAACTACCTGCGCCGGCGAACCTCCGTGCAGCTTGCCTTGACACCGGTCACCGCCGCTACGGAACCCGCTCAATTCACTAGCCTACTCTCGGAAATTGCCCGGTCGGACAGAACACCGTCGGTCCGATGGGTCCACTTCTTCACCCCGGCAGCTTGGAATGACGGCCGCTCCGCTGAGCCCTGGGCTCTCGCCCTGAACGTCCCGGTCGACACGCTTGTCGAGTACTTCTTTGCTCAGGACGCCGGCCCGCTTTTCATCGTCATCGGCATCCTGGCGGGAGCTTTCATCATCGTCGAACTGGTTTCCTTGGCCGTCGGGATAGGGATCGCTCGTAGCATCACCAACACAATTCACGCTCTCGATAGTGCCGTGCAGCGTATTCGCGAAGGCGACTTTTCGGTGCGCATCCCCACCCGTGGGCGAGATCAATTGGAAGCCGTCGGCGAGTCATTCAACCAGATGTGCTCGAGCATTACGCAGCTCATGGAGGAGGTCGGCCGGCGGGAGTGGATTGCCAAGGAGCTCGAGATCGCCCGAGAAGTCCAAAGCCTTTTGTTTCCCCACGGCCTACCCGAACTGCCTGGACTCCAACTGGCCGCTTCCTGTCGACCTGCTCGGCAGGTCAGCGGGGACTACTATGATTTCCTGGTTTACGGGCGTCACCACCTGGACATCGTAGTGGGTGACATCGCCGGGAAGGGCATCTCCGCAGCCCTGCTGATGGCCAGCTTACAATCGTCCATCCGCAGCGCGCTGGGAGAGTACGGCATGGAACAAGACCCCTGCCTCCGGCTTACCCGGGTCGTGGCTCGAGTTAATCGGCATCTCTACCAATGTTCGGCTCCCGAGGCATACTCAACGCTTGTCATCGCCCACCTGAACCTAGCCGACAACCGCCTCTGCTATTGCAACGCAGGCCACCATCCGCCCTTGCTCTTTACCGACAGCCGCCGCATCCCCTTGGTCCCCGGAGGAACCGTGGTGGGATTGTTTGAAGACACAACCTATGAAGCGGGTTCGCTCTGTTTCGGTCCGGGAGACCTAACCGTCTTCTTCACCGACGGGCTCTTGGAAGCGGCGAATGAGCAAGGAGAAGAATTCGGCGTAGAGCGCCTCGCCCAGCTGATCCAGGCCAACGCCTTCTTGACTTCGGAAGACTTGCATGCGTTGGTTTTGTCGGAACTGGAAAGATGGACCGGTTCCTGTGAACACGACGATGATGTGACCCTTGTCATTATCAAGCGCGAGAAGAGCAACGATAGACACGAACCGGAGGCAGGATGACTGGATGGTGCATTCCAGGTAGGCCGGTCGTTTCTCTCCCTGAGGAGGAGCCGCCCGACCGAAGGACCGGCGTCCCCGGCTTTCGAGGCGATCGCGGCAGGAGCAGCCTACCCGCAGTCGCAGGCGAAAAGGCCTGTTCTGCCTTCTCTGTGCGAACCTCGCCTCATCCAGAGAGCTTCGGGCCGGACGGCCGACGTCCCTCCTGAGCGAGTGATTTGGCTTCACCAACTGGCCATTTTGAGCTTGATCAGGCATCCTTGTCATGGGTGCTTATGGTGCGCGGCTTGAAGATTCCTTTCGTCCTTTTTGTGTTTGGCGTTTCGGCTCTCCTTTCATCGGCGACCTGTTCCTATGAACAGTGGCCGCGGGACGAGTACGGGTTTTCCGTGGACGGCGGAGACCTACTCCGAGGCGACAGGCCTTTCACGCTTCGAGGGCTGTATACGCCGTGGTTGGGAGACCCGGGCGTCTCATACGATTGGAGAGTCGATCAGCTCAACCGGATCAGCCTAGTCGGCGGAAACGCCGTCTTGATCGATCTGAACCCGGAATTCTGGGAACCGAGGGCGGTTTTCCAAGACTGGATCCACTCCTTCCTGAAGTTCGCTCAGGTTACCCGCCGGAGGGAACTCGGCCTGATTCTTCGGGTTCCCGAGGCGTCGGGCGGCGATCAGCGCGGGTCGATCTTTGCCGAGCTCCTGTCGAAGCGGTGGGACATTCTGATCTGGTTTGACGGCGCGGGCGGCGACCGACAGACGGAGATCTTCAAGCGCCTGAATTCAGATCTGGTCACCTTAGGTCCACCCTCGAACCGCTTCGCAGACGTTGTGGTCCTTCAGAATGGAACGTCACTGTCTTCCGCTCCCACCATTCGACTCTTTCCCGACCTCGATCGGATCGATGTTTCTCGGAACTTCATCCTAAAAGGCTCCAACGCCGCCTTTCGGAAGCTGGAGGAAGCATTCGGCGCCCGCGTGACCGCTGAAGACTTACTGGCGGGGCGTCCGGTCGACGCGGATGGCTTCGTGGCGCTCTTTGACGGCACCGACCTCTCGGCGTGGGAGATCACAGGGGATCCGGCGGGCTGGAAGGTTGAAGGCGACACCCTCAGTTGGGTTCAACGAGGAGGTCGCTATGTACGCACTCGCGCCGTTTTCGCCGATTTCGTCCTCAGGCTGGAATTTAAGATCTCGACAGGAGGAAACAGCGGAGTCTTTGTCAGGGCTCCGGCCTCAGGCCGTCATTCCAGAATCGGGATGGAAATCCAGATCATGGGTGACGCCGGAGAGCCGCCCCACAAGAATGGAACCGGAGCGATTTACGACGTCCGTGCACCACGAGTCAACGCCTCCCGGCCTCCCGGCGAGTGGAACGAGCTTGAAATTCGGTGCCATGGAAACCACTTTAGGGCGGTACTCAACGGCCGGGAGATTCACAACTTCGATCTGGCCGCCGATCCGGAACTTAGATACCGGCTCCACGAGGGCTTCATCATGCTGCAGGACCATGGGGCATCGGTCTCCTTCCGGAACATTCGGATCAAGGACCTCCGCTCTTGAAGTACCTTACCTTGTTAAGTTTTTCCTCCTTGCCGTTGCTTGCCGCTCTGACCGCCGGAGTCGATGAACCCCCGCCCCGGGCACCCGACGGCTTGCGGGTGGAACTGCTGCTCCACCCCGATCGAATCTCCGTCGGGGGAACGTTGTCCAGCGCTTTTTTGCCGGATTTGGACACCCTGCAAGAGCCCGCTCAAGTGCCGCTGATCCGTACGGCAAAACCTCGATTCTCCTGGATTGTCGACGGTACGCGTCCAAACGAATTCCAAACGGCCTACCAGATCCTGGTAGCCTCAACAGCGTCCGCATTGGAATCCGATAGAGGTGACATCTGGGATTCCGGGAGAGTCGAGTCGGCCTCGTCGGTGGCCGTTCTTTACGCCGGGTCGCCTCTCACCGCTTTCACAAACTACGCTTGGAAGGTCCGTACGTGGGACGGTGTCGGGAGAGTCAGCCCCTACTCTCGAGTCCAGTTCTTTAGGACGGGGGATCCGACCCGTGGTGAACCTACCAGTTTCTATCCATTGGAGAGAGAGGTGGTTGAGCCGAAGCGTTGCATTCGCCTCGGTGACGGCCGTTACTTCATCGACTTCGGGAAGGCCGCCTTCGGACGTGTCGAATTGACCCTGACGAGCGCCGCCGACCGTCAATGCATTCGGATCCATCTGGGAGAGGTGCTGGACGCCCCCCATCGGGTTCATCGGAACCCCGGCGGATCACGTCGGTACAAAGTGATCCCGCTCACCCTGAAACAAGGCACCCATACTTACCAGGTCCTCATACCGCCGGATCCGAGGAATACCGGGCCTGATGCCGTACGAATGCCCGACTACGCGGGAGAAGTCCTCCCCTTCCGGTACTGCGAGGTCGAAGGATTGCAAGGGGAGCTGGAACCCTCCCAGGTGAGACAGATCGTCATCCACTATCCCTTTAACGAGCGGGCTTCTTCTTTCCGCTCGTCCAACCGGATCCTGAACGACGTCTGGAAGCTTTGCAAGCACTCCGTCAAGGCCACCAGTTTTGCCGGAATCTACGTTGACGGCGACCGAGAACGCATTCCCTACGAAGCGGATGCGTATATCAACCAATTGGCGCACTACGGAGTCGACGCCGAGTATTCCTTGGCCAGACGAACCCACGAATACCTGATCACCCATGCCACGTGGCCGACCGAATGGATCCTGCATTCCATACCGACGGCCTGGGAGGACTACCTCTATACGGGCGACCCCCAATCCTTGGAACGTTTCTACGACGACCTCAAGGCCAAAACGCTGACGGCCCTTGCAAGAGAGGACGGCCTGATCAGTACGCGAACGGGCTTGGTGACGCCGGAGGTCCTCGAATCCATTCATCTGAGCGGGGAACTGCGCGACATCGTCGACTGGCCGCACACGGGGATCCTGGGCTTGGGGGAAGCGGAGGGCGGCGAAACCGACGGCTTCGTCTTTACCGATTTCAACGCGGTCGTCAACGCCTTCCATTATCGTGCGCTGGTCCTCATGGGTCGGATCGCGGAGATTGTAGGTAGAGACAAAGATGCGCAAGCCTTTTCCAGCCGCTCCGATTTGGTCAAGGAATCCTTCAACCGGGTGTTTTTCGATTCGCTGAAGGGGTACTACGTGGACGGCGAGGGGACCGCACACAGCTCACTGCACGCCAACATGTTTCCCTTGGCTTTCGGGCTGGTACCCGACGAGTACAAGAACTCGGTCCTACAGTTTGTGATCAGCCGAGGCATGGCCTGCAGTGTGTACGGCGCTCAGTATCTTTTAGACGGCCTTTACCAGGCCGGCGCCGAAGACTATGCTCTCGATCTCTTGACTGCGACCCACGATCGCAGCTGGGCGCACATGATCTACGGTTTGGGGACAACGATTACCACCGAGGCTTGGGATGCGAAGTACAAGCCGAATATGGACTGGAACCATGCTTGGGGAGCCGCCCCGGCGAACGTGATCCCGAGAAGGCTGGTTGGAGTCCGTCCGATCGAGCCCGGATGCAAGAAGATCCTGATTCAGCCCCAACCCGGGTATCTGCGGGAGTTTTCCGCCACCGTTCCCACGATCCGAGGTCCGGTAACCGTGCACTACCGCCGGAACCCGTCAGGCGAGAGACAGCTGCAGCTGGTTGTTCCTGGAAACACGACCGCACGGGTTGAGCTAGCTTGGCCTGCGGACGGGAATCCTCCCTTGATAGATCGGTCGATCCCTATGGAAAGAGTAGAAAATACCGCCGTTCTGGACTCGCTGGGACCCGGATCGCACGAGATTCGATACTGAGGCCGGCGCTGCGCCGGCGCGTACGACGTACCGGGGTATTGCGTACGGCGTACTGCGTTTCTCGTCGACGTACGCAATACGCGCTACGGGCCAGGACGCCCGTACCACCACTGACCCCAGGCGTCTCGCCACGACTGCGGGTAGGCGGTCCTCCCACGGTCGCGTTGACGGCCGAGACGGCCGTCCTCCGGTCCGTCCGCGGCAGAAGGGGAGCGCAGGCGTCCCGCCTGCGACTGCGGGAAGGCGGTTCCCCCACGGTCGCGTTAACGGCCGAGACGGCCGTCCTCCGATCCGGCAACCGCACCACGGCACGGAAAACGCGCCCCGGGTCACGCCACCATGATCAACTGCAAATCCATCACGTTGGTGAGGGTAGGCCCGGTGACAAGCAGGTCATCCAAGTTCGCGAAGAAAGGATAAGCGTTGTTATCTGCCAGGTGCCGCCTAGCCTCGAGTCCCAACTCTCGAGCTCTTTGAAGCGTACTGCCGTCGACCCAGGCGCCGGCGGCGTCCGTCGGGCCGTCGGTACCGTCGGTGCCGCCGCTGAGCAAGCCGACCCCTTCCCATCCGTCCAGCGACAAAGCCGCCGCAAGCGCCAGCTCTTGGTTTCGGCCGCCTTTCCCCTTCCCCCGCAGTGTCACGGTCGTCTCCCCTCCCGCCAGAATGCAGGCGGGAGGCTCCAACGGCCGCCGGTGTTTCTTCACCTCCTTGGCGACCGCGGCCAACACCCGGGCCACTTCACGGGCTTCACCGTCCACCATGGTGGAAAGTATGAGAGAGCGGAAGCCCAGATCGGCCGCCGCCTCCGCTCCGGCCTCCACGGCGGCTCGGTTGCCGGCCACGATCACGTTCCGCACGTTGCGGAAACACGGATCACCTCTCTTCGGAGTCTCCGGTACCCGTCCGGCGGCCCCGGCTTCGAGATGGTGGAGGACGGAACCGGGAAGACTCGAACGGATCCCGTATCGCTCCACGATTTCAAGACAATCGCCGAACGTACTGGAGTCGGGAACCGTAGGACCGGACGCAATAACGTCCAAATCGTCGCCGATCACGTCCGACACAATCAGGCTCAGCACTTGAGCCGGTGCCGCGGCGGCGGCCAACCTGCCTCCCTTGACGCGAGACAGGTGTTTTCGGATCGCGTTGATTTCATGAATCGTCGCCCCGCAGCCCAGCAGCACCCGCGTAGTCTCCTGCTTGGCTTCGAGGCTTACCCCGTCCACCGGCAACGGCAGCAGCGCGGAACCGCCGCCGGAAAGCAACACAATAACCAGATCTTTCGGGCCGGCCTCCGAAACCAGATCCAGAATCTCTTTCGCCGCCCGGCAGCCGGCATCGTCCGGAACAGGGTGGGAGGCCTCACGTACCGCCACGTATTCCAAAGGTACACGGTGGTCCACCTTGACGGAGACGACGCCTCGAGTGATGCGGTCCCCCAGCATCGCTTCCACGGGCTGAGCCATGGCGGCTGAAGCTTTGCCGGCACCCACCACGTAAACCTGCTCGAGAGACGCCAAATCGAGCTCCATCCCTTCGACCCGCAGCCGTCCTTCCTCCAACCGGACCTTGGTCCTGACGGCCGCCCGCGGGTCGACCGCCCGCAAAGCGGCCTGAAAGATCTCCACCGCATGCCGTTTCAGACGGTGCTCGTCACCGGATCTCTCCATGTTTCCTAGGATATCCCAGCCATCCCGGAAACTCTTCCCCAGAGTCCATGTATCACGTACCGAGTGTCACGTACGAGGCACGGAGGCGGATGCGGAATACTGCGCAGGCATAGAGAATACGGCGCCGTGAGACGGGCTGGGCGGATCGTAGCGGCGGGCGGGTGTCTGCCGCTTCTCGACTCGGCCGCTCGCATCGCGGCGGAAGACTGCAGGAAAGTCCTTACGAAGGTTCCAAATGTCAGGTTGACACGGCGGCTTCCAGCAGTCGGATGGTTCCCAGGTCGGCGTCGATCTCCGCCGGGATCCCCTCGGGTAAAGTGAATTTGTCGCTGATGTGACCGATCATGGCGCCCTGCCAGGCGGGTATCCCCAGGGGCAAAACGTGGTCGTCGAACACCTGCTCCAGCGTCAACGATCCGTAGCCTTCTCCGGGGCCGCATTCCGTACACTTACCGAAAACGAATCCGGCGATCCGATCCAGCACTCCCGCCAGCCTCAGTTGAGTCAGCGCCCGGTCGATACGATAAATGTTCTCGTTGATGTCTTCGAGAAACAGAACTGCTCCGTCCCAGGACGGAAGGTAGCCCGAGCCCATCAAGGCCGCCAGCACCGTCAAATTGCCCCCAAGCAAAGGCCCAGCCGCCTTTCCCGAACGGATGGTTTCCACCCGATCCTCCACCTGCGCCAGGTGATTTCCTTTGCGACGCGGGTTGGTGTAGGTAACCGCAGTCCCGTCCATCAGAACACTACGAAAGTAGTCTACTGTGAATGGATTCCAGGGCCCCAGGCCCACCGGGCCGTGAAACGTCACCAGGCCCGTCCGGGCATGCACCGCCAAGAGCAAGGCCGTGACATCGCTATAACCCACCAGGATTTTCGGATTCTCCCGCACCAAGCGGTAATCGATACGGGGCAGGATCCTGGCACACCCCCAACCTCCCCGCACCGCCAGAACAGCGCGTACCGACGCGTCGGCGAACTGCTCGTTGAACTCATCCGCCCGTTCCTCGTCGGTGCCCGCCAGGTAGCCGTATCTTCGAAGCGGTTCCCGAGGCCGTTTCACTTCCAAACCGAGCGCCTGCATGCTCTCGGTGATGATTTCGATCTCCACTCGATGGGTCGTCGCACCTGCAGGATTGATCAGAGCCACTCGATCGCCGGGCCGGAGAGCCGCAGGTTTGATCAACTGCGCTCGCCGGGCCGTCCCCTCGGCCGGTTGCACCGACAAAGCGGCAACCGCTTTCAGTGCCTCCGTCGAAGCTCCAAAGGCCAACAGTCCTCCGGCGAAGCTCCGGCGATTCATCCTTCCCTTCCTCATGCCCACCTCCAGGTTTCGCTGTCCGGAATCCGGCTGCTCCACCCTCCCGGATTCCGTAGCTCGGGCTTTTCCCCACAATGGCCCCACGCAACACGCAGTACCTAGTACGCGGCGCGTCCCAAGGCGGCCGTCTTGACCGCCTTCCACATCGGTTCAAGATCGAATCCCTAGGGTCTCAGGTCTCGAGCCGCCTGACTCAAGGGCCGAAACGACCGCGCCTCCAGATCCACTTCGAACACCAAGTGCACTTCTTGCTCGTCTTCCGACCGTTTCACAATCACATCAAGCCAGTACCGCGGAGGCTCGACTTTCACCGGTCGCCACTCTTGAAACACAAAGGTTTCGTCTTCGCCCCCCATGATCTTTCCCATCACCGACGAAAGTTCCTGCAGCACTTGCACAGCCTCTTCGGTGGCCGGAGTCTTGGAAGGAGCAGCAAGACCGGGCTTCTCCTGCGATGGAGCGGCCGGCCCCGGCGCTTCCGGACCCGGTATCGTTGCATACAGCACCCCTTCGATTTCTCCTTCCAAAGAAGTGACCCCCGCCGGTACGACCGACTGCACTTTCGCAACGACAGGTTCCGCAGGAGGGGGAGGCAAACGGAAAATCCGGGTGGAGGCGTCGGAACCCGGAAAGGTCCGATATGCGATCCACTGGACGACCACACGGCGAAAATCCGGAGCTCCCAACAAGAACATACCGCCTCCCAGGAAAAGAAGCAGTACGGAGGCGATACACGCTCGTGCTACCGTCCCCGGAGGACGCTGTATCTCCTGTAACGCCCGCTCACGCAAGAGCTTTTGCAGCTCTTCCGCCTCTTGTTTCAGAATTTCCGAAGATTCCGCAGACTGATCCTGTGAACGATCGTCCGTCATGACCCCGGGGCAGACGATTCAACCGCCTGCCGCTCCAGACTTCGCTGACGCAAATAAGCAATGATGAAGTCGTCGATCTCACCGTTCAAAACGGCGTCGACGTCGCCTTTCTCCAACTTCGTGCGGTGATCTTTTACCAGGCGGTACGGATGCAGCACGTAGGAACGGATCTGGTTTCCCCAGGCGATATCGGCTTTCTGATCCTCAATCTCCTGCTGCTGCCGGCGACGCTTCTGCATTTCCAGCTCGTACAGCTTCGAGCGAAGGATTTTCATCGCCGTATCGCGGTTTCGATGCTGGGATCGCTCGTTTTGGCACTGCACCACAATCCCCGTGGGCAGATGGGTAATGCGCACCGCCGAATCGGTTCGATTGACGTGCTGACCCCCAGCCCCCGAAGACCGATAGGTGTCGATCCGCAAATCCTTCTCGTCGATCTCGATCTCTACGTCGTCCTCGATTTCAGGCGTGACGAATACCGAAGCGAAGGACGTGTGTCGCCGGGCGTTCGCGTCAAAGGGCGAGATCCGTACCAGCCGATGAACTCCGACCTCCGCCGACAGGTAACCGTAGGCATAGTCGCCTTCCACCAGGAAGGTCACCGACTTGATTCCCGCCTCTTCCCCCGGCTGGTAATCCGTGACTTCGGTGCGATAGTCGCGCGCCTCGGCCCAGCGCAGGTACATACGAAGAAGCATCTCGGCCCAGTCCTGGCTTTCCGTCCCACCGGCACCCGGATGAATCGTCACAATGGCGTTGGCCGCGTCATGCTCTCCCGACAGCAGGGCCTGGGTCTCGATCAGTTCAAGCTCTTGGGCGACCCGATCCAGCTCCTTCGCAAGATCCCCGGCCACGTCCTCTCCTTCGTCGTACAGCTCAACCATGGCACCCAGATCGTCCAACATCGACCGGACCTTCCGGGCCAAGTTCACAGTTCGCTCCAGCCTGCTACGACGCTTTAGGAGAGGTCGAGACGCTTCAGGATCGTCCCACAGATCTTGAGCTGTAAGCCGAGCTTCCAGATCCTGCAGCTCGGCTTCCTTTCTCTGCACGTCAAAGATACCCCCAAAGGTTAGAGGTACGTTCCTGCAAATCTTCAAACCGCTGGTGAACGTCTTCCAGCATGTCCGTCTCCTTTAGACAGCCCTCTGTTCCGATCCAGCAGAGGTGCCGCCAATGCTATCGACAGTATTATAACCGCCCAGCAGGGGAGCTCACCAAACACCAGATAGGGCGTACGGCAGGCACTCCCGTAGACGTCTCCGACCAGAACCGTTTCTTCGAACAACCCGGTTCTTGCGGTGACTTCGCCCAGAGGCGAAATGAAAGCGCTGAACCCCGTATTGGCGGCACGAATCATCGGTCTGCGCGTCTCGACCGCCCGAACCACCGCCATCTGTAGATGTTGAGCCGGCGCGGCACTCCGCCCAAACCAACCGTCATTCGTAATGTTCACCAACACTTGAGCGCCTTTTCGGACGGCGGCTCCCGCGCTCCGGGGAAAGGCCGCTTCAAAACAGATCACGGTTCCAAACTGAAGCGAGTCGACTCGCCCGACGACAACTTGAGACCCGGGGCGAAACGAGCTGACCTCGGCCACCAGAGCATCCGCTTTTCCCAGCAACCGTTCGAGGGGGAGATATTCTCCGAAAGGGACCAGATGGATCTTGTCGTACCGGTAGACCACCTCTCCGGTAGGGTTGATGAGGTAAGCACTGTTGTAATAGCCGTCGTCGTCGGAATGGCTGCTGTTGAGCAGGAGATACGTGGAGGTGGCAGATGCTCGGTCCGACCAAAAGGTCCGGAAGTAAAAGTCTTGTTCCAACCTATACGGATTTTGAGCTTCCGGGAAAATCACCCAGCGGGCGCCCTCGGCAACCGCCCGGTCGAAAAGCGAAGCGAGGGTCTTAAAGTACTTCTGAGCGTAGTGATCGGAACCCTCCATGAGTGCGATATCGCCTTGGGCGATTCCCACGCGCACAACTCCTACGGAATCCGGGGACCACACGGAAATACGATAGGCTCCGTACAGGCAGGCGAGAGCACACAAACAAACCGCGGTGAGCATGGTGCGTCGGATACCCCTCCGCCACCACAACCAGAGTGATCCGTTGACCAGGACCAAGAGATAAGAGATCAAGTAGACGCTACCCACATCGGCCAGCTGGAGCAGCCAGGGGAACGGCTGCTGGGAATAACCCAACGCCGCCCAGGGGAACCCTCCGAAAGGAAAGCGATCGCGCAGCAGTTCGGTAAGCAGCCAAACGCCCGAAGCCGCCCAAACGGTCCCCTCTTCGGAACGGCTCATTCCCCAAACCAGAAAGGCCGTAAACGGCAACAAAAACAAAGCCAGGATCAAGACAAGAAGCAGCCACGCGAGAGCCGCTACCACCCAGGGTAATCCCCCGTAGCGGATCAGAACACCTGGAATCCAGTAGAGCACTGTCCCGAAATAGCCCAGACAAAAGAAGACATGCCCCGCCACCGTTTCCCTCCGACTCGGTCGGCGAGCCGCCGCCTCGTAGAGCGGAATCAGGCTCAGCCAGGCCAGGGGAAAGAAACTGAAGTCAGGGAAAGCCAGCGCAGTTGCCAGCCCCGCCGCCGGATACAGGAGGAAGGTGACCATCAATCGATCCGGCGGACGTAAGTCGGAAAGCCGGCGTCCTGGAGCCGGCGTTCCATTTCCCGCGCAGCCTCTGCACTGGGATACTCACCCACCCAGACCCGATAAAAACCTCCCGCTTCTCCCGGAACCGGGGGGCGAATCCTCCCTACGAAGTTCTGAGCCCGCAACCGAAGCAACGTGGCCTGAGCTTCTTTTTCCGACGAATGAGCGGCCACCTGAATGGTGAACCGAACCTCTCCGCGTGAAGAGGGTGCACCGGACGGCGTCGGCTCGCTTCCCGCAGATCCGGTCACCGCCTTCCTCTCCGCCGGGCCGGAGGAGGTTGGAACGGCTGGGGTGGGGGAAGCTTCATCCCCGCGATACGTCTCCAGCGCCCCTCCCTCCACTTCGATCCGAGTAGTGGAAGCGGAAGAGGGCGTCACCTCCTCTGGAAGGCCGTCCCCGCCGAGGGTAGGGGGTTCCACCGGTACAACTCTACCGCTTTCCGGCTGATAAACACGTGAGCCCGCAGTTTCCGAAGAAGCCACCGAAGACGTCTCTGCGTCCGACCGCCCGGACGAAAACCGACTCCCAATCTCCAGCCCGGCAACAAACGCCACCCCTACACAGACCAATGCCACGGCATAGATCAAAAGCGAACGCCGAATGTCCAGTGCTCCTCGCATAAGCAATCAGGATACGCGAAATAACGATCAGCGACTGCGGGCTACTTGTCCTCCTTCGGCTTCCTTATAAAGGGGCTGAA
>Ga0116188_1001000_pt1 | contig 25541 bp, 25 predicted proteins | sample AD_JPNTR2_MetaG_FD_89807 | JGI IMG/M metagenome (GOLD analysis project Ga0116188, IMG submission 89807) | Active sludge microbial communities of municipal wastewater-treating anaerobic digesters from Japan - AD_JPNTR2_MetaG | ecosystem: Engineered > Bioreactor > Anaerobic > Digestate | place...
AACTGGTCCAGGAAGTCTCTAACTATAGATGAGATAAATGAATTGATTCTTAATATAAAGCGCATATTTGATGAAAGTATTATACTCGTTGACAATTGTTACGGAGAATTTGTAGAAGATAGAGAACCTCTAGATGCAGGTGCCGATATTATTGTCGGGTCTTTAATTAAAGGGGTGGGAGGAAATCTCGCACCTACAGGTGGATATATAGCCGGGAAGAAAGATGTAATAGACAGGATAGGATCAACCGTTACCGCTCCAGGACAGGGAAGGGATATTGGTCCTACATTGGGACTTCAGAAGGATATACTTCAGGGATTGCTCTTTGCTCCTCACTTTATAGGGGAATCTTTGACAGGTCTGACAATATCTTCCTATATTTTAGAACATATGGGTTTTAAGACTCTACCAGAGTGGAATGAGGATAGGGGAGATGCTGTATTGAGAGTGATTCTGAATAATGAAAAAAGCCTTATAAACTTCTTACAGGGGATACAGAGTTCCTGCCCTGTAAATTCTATGTATAAGCCAGAGCCTCAGGAAATTCCAGGTTATCCTGCCCCAGTGATCCTGGCAGGAGGAGGTTTTGTTCAGGGCTCTACCGGGGAGTTTAGTGCGGATGGTATATTAAAGCCTCCCTATGTTGCTTTTATTCAGGGGGGTTATTCTTCTAATCTGGTAACTTTTGGTATAATTAAAAGTATAAAGAAGATTTTAGAGGAGGGTTAAATGAGGAAGAGTTTAAGTATTACCGTGGTAATTTTAATTCTTTTTGAACTTGTCCCAGCAAGTGTATATGCTTCTCAGAATAAACTGAGGGTGGGTTTTTTGGGTGTATTCATGGAGAATAAAGAAGAGCCGTCTCTCAGTAGTATGGTCAGCCCTATGTTCTCTGATAGTAAATTCTTTGTCTGGGAGAAGATAACTAAAGATACTCCAACATCAATCTTCTGGGGTGTGGCAAGGATTGATGCAAAGTTTCAGCATAATTCTAATAGTGTCTCTGGCAGGTTTACCTTATATATAAGAGAGCCTTCCACTAATGTTGATCTGTTTGTCCTTGATGCTACAGGAGTGAGCTCTACTTTTTCTGGAATGGTGGTGGATTGGAGTCCTTTTGAAAAGGAAGCTCTTCTTAATGGTCTATCAGTCTTTTCAAGGAGGCTTGAAGATTTATGGAGGAGTAACAGTATAGTTATCTATTCTGAAGGAAAAGTCTTCGAATGTGATATGGGAGAGTTAGTCGGCATAGTTGAGGGAAGTCATCTGAGTGTATTCAGAGATGACAGGCTTATAGCTAAAGGTAAGGTTACAAGTTTAGACCAAAAAAAGTGTAGGGCAGAGATTATATATAGTTCGGGGGATAAATCTCCCATTATGGGAGATTTGGTTAAGATTGCCTATATACCTCCAGCTCCAGAGGTTTCGTTTGTGAATCAGGCAAATTCAGTATTGAGCGCCATTGCCGGGGTAGCCCTTCTGGCTGGAATTGTAACGCTTTATAATATTGCCAGGGCAAATGCAGCTCCCAAGATAACACTTATTGCTCCCACGGACGGCATAGAGTTTAAGACTGGTCAGAAAGTCAACTTTTCCTGGCTCAGTAATCAAGACTTTCAACGCTATAAGATAGAAATAATGGATGCTACAGGTAATGTTATTGATGAGAATGACGATTCCGGTACCTCTTATCAAGCTAGCTTCTCTTCCATCGGTGAATATTCCTGGAAAGTTACAGGTTACACAAGTAATGGTACCTCTGTGGAGAGTGAAACCAGGACGTTTTATATAGTGTACTAATGAAGATAATTCCCAAACTATATTTCATCGCTGCTGTGATTCTGCTTTTCATATTTCCATCCATCTCTTTTTCTGCTGTTCTCAGTGGAGACCTGGTGAGTTTTTATCCATCCGTCTGGGAAGTCAGGGGCATAGGATCAGCAAAATGGATGGATAAGGGCTTAATTGTATATGCTGATGGAATTATTGTGGATCTAATTACAGGAAATCTGGTGGCTTTCGGAAACGTGATAGTTGAGAGGGATGGTAACAAAGAGAGATATGATATCTTCTATACTAAAGAATTAATTGTGAAAAGCCATGGAGAAGCTGTTAACCCGTATATCCTGGCAAAAGAGGTAGAGATTGACTGGAAGAGCACCACTATAACTTTAAAAGATGTCCGGATAACTTCGGATATCACATTACCAAGACTGTCCTTCCCATTTGGACCTTACAGCTCAGGTGTTGATTTTTCTCTATCAGAAGAAATCATATCAATAGATACAAGTACTCCTTATATCTCAATTGTAGTCCCTAATAACGGAGGAATATTTACCCAGATCTTAACAAAATCAGGTATGGAGGTCTTCTATGAAAAAGAAGATTACTACCTGCTGGGTGCCAGGACTTATATGGATACCGAGCCTTCTCTATTTGGAGAGTATACACTCTACTCTTCAGACAAGTCTCTGAGTTTTACTGCAGGATACGATGAAATTTTTTATAACACACTTAAAAAAGAGGTGCGAAACGGGTTATGGCTTTATACCGGTATGGTTGAAGTCAACTGGGAAAGTAGTCCAGGACTTACTCTTTCTCTGTCAGCTACGAATTGGGACAGACTGAGTTTGAAAGGGGAGGTTTATATAGATACTTCCACTGGAAAGATTGATTTTAGTCCTTACATTGGTTACAGATTTGATATCTCTAAGGACCTAAACCTGGATATAGCCCTTTCCAAAACAGGGATTGAAAGTCTGAAAGTTGTTTACAAAATCCAGCCAGCTGTTAATCTCAAGGTTGGCTATATAAATCCCCAGAAATATGTTATTGGTGTAGAGTGGGGGTATCGTGGTATAGATCTGGTGAGTTATGATGGTATTCTGAGTCTTATTCTTAAATAGGAGGATGATAGAATGCTCTGTGCATATCTAGATGAAGAGGGCAAGCTTAAATTGGGAGATAGAGATATTCCCGAAGTCAGGGAAGATGAGATACTTATAAAAGTTTTAGCCTGCGGGATCTGCGGTACAGATATTCATGTATTCAAAGGTATAAACAAGGGGAAACCCAATATTATACGTGGACATGAGTTCGTGGGGGAGATTCTAGAGGCTGGAGAAAAAGTAAAAGATTTAAAAATAGGAGATACAGTTATAATAGACCCCAATATACCCTGTATGAGTTGTTATCAGTGCAGGAATGGCAGGATACATCTCTGTAAAAATCTAACCGCTATAGGGGTTGATATGGATGGTGGTTTTGCCGAGTACTGTGTGGTACCATTAAAACAGGTTTATAAACTACCGTCCAATATAGAACCTGTTGTTGGAGCTTTAGCAGAGCCACTTGCCTGTGCAATCCATGGTATAGACAGGGTGGGGATAAAAGAAGGGGAAGATGTACTTATAATTGGGGGGGGTGCTTTGGGTCTTATACTCACCCAGTTATCAGTGAATGCCGGTGCGGGTAAAGTTTTCGTCAGTGAACCGTATAAAGAAAAGAGAGATTTGGCACTGGGATTTGGAGCGAGCAGAGTGATAGACCCTGGATCTGAAGATTTAATAGATGTTATCAGAGAAGAAACTAATAGAAGAGGGGTAGATGTAGCTATCGAAGCTGTGGGGTCAGGGAAGACTATTCTTCAGGCTATCAATGCGGCAAGTGATGGTGGCAGGATTTTATTCTTTGGAGTTGCCCCTGAAGATATGTTAATAGAGATATCACCTTTCGAGGTTTACAGGAGAGAACTTACTTTACTGGGTTCATTTGTAAATCCTTTTACAATGGACAGGGCTGTCTCTCTTATCTCCAGCAGAAGGGTAAATTTATACCCGTTAATAAGTGAGATCGTTCCATTGAAGGATATGGAAAAGGGGATAGATATAGCCAGCTCTGGTAGAGCTATAAGAGTTCTGGTAAAACCTTAACCTGTCAATAGTCTGTGAAGATGTCAGGGGAAGGAAATGAAATATATGATATTAATCTGTATCCCGTAGGGGCAATTCATGAATTGCCCCTACAATTTCGTCTTTTATAATAAAAACACCATGCCTTTATCCTTCCTCCCCCATCTCGGGGAATCAACCTTTTTCTTCCTCCCCCATCTCGGGGAATCAACCTTTTTCTTCCTCCCCCATCTCGGGGGAGGATAGAGGTGGGGGCATTCTTCTCTCTTTCACCCTCACCCCTGCCCTCTCCCATCAAGGGAGAGGGAGAAAGAAGAACTTCCGTCGAGAGGGAGAAAGGGAAGTCCGTCAAGGGAGAGGGGAATAGGTCAGAACTATTTACCCATGACAATATCACAGATCAGTTAACATAACCTTGAAAATTCTACATTTATATGTTAAGCTCTTTAGATGATGAGACTTGACATTTTAAATGTAATACTGAGTATACCGGCAATTCTGATAGCTATAACATTTCATGAGTACTCTCATGGGTGGATGGCGTATAAATTGGGTGATCCTACCCCAAAGGCTTATGGCAGGCTGACGTTAAACCCGCTTGCCCATCTTGATCCTATTGGTACCATAATGCTTTTAATATTTAGATTTGGGTGGGCCAAGCCAGTTCCTATAAATCCTTATAATTTTAGTAACTATAGGAGAGATACGGTACTGGTATCTTTAGCTGGTCCATCTGCTAATTTTCTTCTGGCTGTACTGTTTGCCGTGGTAGCCCGTTTGATCACTCCATTATATATTCTCCCCTTGAATATATTTATATATATGGGAATCTACATAAATATTGCTCTGGCTATCTTTAACCTCATACCTATCCCGCCCTTGGATGGTTCCAGACTGTTACTTCTATTTTTACCTGATAGATATATGTATGTTATGGATTTTCTTGAGCATTACGGATTTATATTTATAACGATACTGATAGTCTTTTCTAATTTTGTAGGTGCAGTAGTTTCTCCAATTGTAAACTGGTTATTCAATATATTTGTTTAGGATCGGAGGCTTAATAAGATATGGAGAGAATCTTAAGTGGTATAAGACCAACAGGAAAGATGCATCTGGGAAATTATTTTGGAGCAGCGATAAACTGGGTAAAGCTGCAGGACGAATATGAATGTTACTTCCCCATAGTAGATTGGCACGCTCTCACAACGAGATATGAGGATGTATCTACACTATCACAGGATGTATGGGATTTAATTCTTGACCTTCTAAGCATAGGAATAGATCCAGAGAGAAGTGCTTTATTCATACAATCGTTCTCTCCTGACCATGCAGAACTTCATATCCTGCTCTCTATGATTACCCCTATAAGCTGGTTAGAGAGAAACCCTACACTGAAAGATATGACCAGAAATATCGATGTAAGAGAGGGTATGAACTATGGACTATTAGGATATCCGGTCCTTATGGCTGCCGACATCTTGGTATATAAGGCAACAGTAGTTCCTGTAGGTGCAGACCAGATCCCTCATTTAGAGCTGGCAAGAGAGATAGCTAGAAGATTTAACTATCTCTACGGTGAAGTATTCCCTGAACCTGCGGCTAAGCTTACAGAGGGGGCGGTATTTCCCGGGATTGATGGAAGAAAGATGAGTAAGAGTTATAATAATTATATCGGGGTAACTGAGGACCCGGAGAGCATCAGGGAAAAAGTTATGGCAACAGTTACAGACCCGCAGAAGATTAGACTTAAAGATAAAGGACACCCGGAGGTATGCAATATATTTACCTTCCATAAGTTCTTTACCAGCGAGATAGATATAGTTGAGAAAGAATGCAGGAATGGAGATAGGGGGTGTGTTGCCTGTAAGAATCAGCTCTACAATAATCTAATTAATTATTTTTCCCCGATAAGGGAGAAGAGGAATTACCTGCAGGCGAACCTGGAATTAGTAAAGGATATAGTTAGAAATGGACAGGAAAAAGCCAGAAAGGTGTCTTCTGCTACAATAGCTGAGGTGAGAGAACATATGGGGATGTCGTACGGCTTCAGAAATACCTAGCCAGCTGTGGTATAGCATCGAGAAGAAAAGCAGAAGAGCTGATAAGAACCGGAAGAGTAAGGGTTAATGGTGTTATCTCCAGGATAGGAGATAAGGTAGACATAAGTAGTGATGTGGTTGAGCTTGATGGGGTTATCCTCAGACCGAAAGAGAAGGAGTACTTTCTGATAAATAAACCTAAGGGTTCTATAACCACTCTTTATGACCCTCAGGGGAGAATTACCGTGATGGATTTTTTAAAAAGAAAAGACCTGTTTCCGGTAGGAAGACTGGATAAAGATACCAGAGGACTGCTTATAATTACAAATGACGGAGAATTAGCTAATAGAATACTCCATCCCAGATATGAGGTGGAGAGAAGATATATAGTAACTGTTAGAGGAAGGATAGATAAAGAAAGGATAGATATTCTTTTGCAGGGGATAAATCTTGATGATGGACCTGCCAGGTTTGATGATATCAGGCTGGTAAAACTGGAGAGTGATAGGAGTATATTGGAAGTATCTCTCCATGAGGGGAGAAAGAGATTGATCAGAAGGATCTTTTGTACTATTGGTAACCCTGTACTGGACCTGGTCAGAGTGAAATTTGGACCTGTAGAGCTGGGAGATTTGAAGGAGGGGAAGATAAGACCCCTCACAAAAGGAGAGATAGAAAGTTTAAAATGTCTTTAATAAATATCGCTTTAGATGGACCTGCCGGATCAGGGAAGAGTACGGTAGGGAAGATAGTATCTCTCAGGTTATCCTATGATTATCTGGACACCGGGATGATATACAGAGGGATAGCCTGGTGGCTCTCTGCTATGGGATGGGAAGAGAGTATTGATATCAATGGGCTCATATCAAATCTGGAGATTATATCTTGGATCGAACCTGGATTTTGCAGGATAATTATAAATGGTATAGAACCACCATCAGATAAGCTCTATTCGAGAGAAATATCCGACCTTTCTTCTAAAATCTCGGCCTATGGAGAGATAAGAGATATAGTAAATAAGGTAATCAAAATACTAGCAGGGGAGAAAGGAACCGTGGTAGAAGGAAGAGATATAGGGAGTGTGGTTCTTCCTCAGGCAGAGGTGAAGATTTTCCTTACCGCTTCAAACGAAGAACTGGCACGACGGAGATATATGGACTTTCAGAAGATGGGTGAAACAGTTTCTTACGAGACTGTTCTGGCAGAGATAGTGGGGAGAAATATCAGGGATAGCAATAGAGAGATAGCCCCTCTTAAGATGGCATCAGATGCTATACATATAGATTCTACTAATCTGAAGATACAGGAAGTAGTGGATAAAATATTAACTATAGTTAATGATAGATTGTCAAGATGTTTTACTGGTTTGCCTGGATAATACTCAGAACCTTTTTAACCTTGTTTTGCAGGTACAGAATAGAGGGGCTAGAAAATGTTCCCAGGTCAGGGAGGGTTATTCTGGTAGCCAATCACAGAGCTATGATAGACCCTATAGTTATAGGTTGTGGTATACACTTTCGCAGGACATACTTTATGGCTAAGGAGGAATTATTCAGGTTTAAGCCTTTTGCCTTTATCATCAGTTCTTTAGGGGCATTCCCTGTGAGAAGAAGTAAAGTTGATAGAAGTGCTCTGCGTATAGCAGAGAATCTACTTAAAGAAGAGAGATTAATCTTGATATTTGGGGAAGGAACCAGGAATAAGGATTTCTCCAGGGTCCTTGGAGAACTTCACTCTGGATTTGTTTTTCTGGCAACGAGGACAGGAGCTCCTGTAGTTCCTGTATACACATTTAATACCCATCAGATATTCAAGAGTTTTTTACGATGGCCAAAGGTAATTATAAGGTTTGGGAAACCAATAGTGGGAAGCGAGGATTTGCTTGAGAGAACCAGGACTGCGTTGACTGAATTGGGGATGAGAGGAGAATAGATGAATCTTTCTAATATCAGAAACTTCAGTATAATAGCACATATAGACCATGGGAAATCTACCCTGGCTGATAGACTTCTGGAAAAGACTAACTCTATGCCAAAGAAGAAGATGGCAGAAGAACAGGTCCTTGATCAGATGGACCTTGAGAGAGAGAGGGGCATCACTATAAAATCCCATCCGGTAAGGATGTACTACATACTGAACGATAGAGAGTATGAGCTACATCTCATAGATACGCCGGGACATGTGGACTTTTCTTATGAGGTATCGAGGAGTCTGGCTGCCTGTGAGGGTGCTCTACTGGTGGTTGATGCCACTCAGGGGATAGAAGCACAGACCCTCGCCAACTATAACCTGGCTTTAGAGAACGGGCTGGTTCTGATCCCTGTTATAAATAAAATAGACCTGCCAGGGTCTGAGATAGAAAGAGTCAAGATGCAGCTTATAGATACACTGGGGTTTTCAGAAGATGAGATACTTCTGGTAAGTGCCAAAGAAGGCATCGGAATAGATAAATTACTGGAGGCTATTATAACAAGAATTCCTCCACCCAGGGGGAGCACAGAGAAGAGTCTAGAGGCATTAATATTTGACGCCTATTTTGATTCCTATAGAGGGGTGGTGGTATATACCAGAATATTTAATGGAAGTGTGAGGAAGGGAACAAAGATTATGATGATGTCTAACAGGGGAGTTTATGAGGTGGATGAGGTTGGATACTTTTCCTTTGGCTTACATCCTACCGAGACATTGGATGTTGGAGAAGTTGGTTATATAATTGCCAATATAAAAAATGTGAAGGATGCCCAGGTTGGAGATACAATAACAGATGCAGATTCTCCGGTAGAACATCCGTTACCTGGCTTTAAGAGAATAAAACCTATGGTATTCTGTGGATTATTTCCTCAAGAATCGAATGGTTATCAGGATCTCAGGGATAGTCTGGAAAAATTACAGCTGAATGACCCAGCACTGGTGTTTGAGCCTGAAAATTCGGAGGCATTGGGTCCAGGTTTTAGATGTGGTTTTCTTGGAACCCTCCATATGGAAATAGTTGAAGAAAGATTAGAGAGAGAATATGGGGTTAAACTTGTAGCTACCGCTCCCAATGTTGTATATAAGGTTTATACTAAAGATGGAAGGCTCATAGAAATAAATAATCCATCCCAATTTCCATATTATAGTGAGGTAGAAAAGGTGGAGGAGCCCTATGTCAGGGTATCCATTATAAGTCCATCTGAGTTTATAGGACCTGTAATGGAACTGTGTCTTGGTAAGAGAGGGGTCTTGATCGATATGAACTATATAGACCCTATTAAAGTGGTATTTACGTATGAACTCCCATTAAGTGAAGTTATGTTTGATTTCTTTGATAAACTTAAATCAGTAACCCGTGGATACGCCTCTCTGGATTATGAACCCATCGGTTTCAGGGAATCCGACCTTGTCAAGTTGGACATACTGGTAAAGGGTGAGCCTGTAGATGCGTTGAGTATTATTGTTCATAGAGATGAGAGTGAGAAGAGAGCCAGGGAGATAGTTAAGAAATTAAGAGCACTTATACCCCGTCAGCTTTTTGAAATTCCTATTCAGGCTTCGGTGAATGGAAAGATTATTGCCAGAGAAAATATTCCACCTATAAAGAAGAATGTCCTGCAGAAATGTTACGGTGGAGACGTAACCAGAAAGAAAAAATTACTTGAGAAACAGAAAGAAGGGAAAAAGAGGCTAAAGCAGATAGGTCAGGTGGAAGTTCCTCAGGAGGCTTTCCTGGCTATTCTTAAGAGTGAATGAGATAGCTCTTTATGTTCACATTCCGTTCTGTATAAAGAAATGTTTTTACTGTGATTTTAATTCTTTCAGATTCGATATATCTCTTTTTCATCGGTACAGGTCTGCTCTTATGAAAGAGATCGAATTGTATTCTAATAAAAATTATATTATAGAGTCAATCTATATTGGTGGAGGAACACCAAGCATCTTTCCCGCAGAAGATATCGAGGAGATAATCAATGCTCTATCCTCTTCAGGAGAAGTAAAAGATGATATTGAGTTCACGATTGAGGTAAATCCTGGCACGATAGACAGAGAAAAGTTAGAGAGGTACAGAGCTCTGGGGATAAATAGAGTAAGTATCGGAGTACAAACTCTCAGGAGAGAAGAGTTAACTACTCTTGGTAGAATTCATACTTCAGAAGAGGCTTTATGCTCTATTCAGCTGGCTAAAGATGCGGGCTTTACAAATATAAATGTCGATTTAATCTATGGAATACCGGGGCAGACACTGGAAAGTTGGAAGGATACTTTGAAGAGGGTCCTGGATCTGGATATTACTCATATATCAATATATGGATTGATGTATGAGCCTGGAACTCCTCTTTATAAATCCTTGATAAGGGGAGAAGTCAGTCCCATCCCTGAGGATACAGAGGTGGAGATGTTCAATATAACACAGGACATATTAAGAGATTATAGCTTTTTCTGGTATGAGCTCTCAAACTATGCCAGAGAAGATTATGAATGCAGACATAATATAACATACTGGGAAGGGAAAGATTATCTTGGGATTGGTTCTTCATCTCATTCTCTTATAGAGAACACAAGATATTCGAATACGCCGAATATAGAAGCTTATATAGAAATACTGAGCAAGAATAAAACTCCCAGAGTATGGATAGAAAAACTTACCCCCTTGGAGAGAGCCAGAGAGCTTATTATGCTTGGACTGAGGATGAAAAGAGGTGTATCTCTGAGTAATATATTTAATCGGACAGGGGTGGATGTAAAAGAGATATTTGCTAAAAACATTGAGAAGCTTATCTCTTTGGGACTTGTTAATTATGATGGGGATCGGCTAACTCTGACCGAGTATGGCAGACTTCTGGGTAATGAGGTCTTTGTGGAGTTTTGCTGACTATAATGTAGTATAATACTTTTTATCATAAAGATTTTAAGGAGGAAGATAGATGATAGATAGGGAATATGCTCTTAGTTTGCTGGATAGATATGTAAAATCGGATAATCTAAAGAAACATATGCTTGCAACAGAAGCGATAATGAGGGCTCTTGCTGAAAAATTTAATCAGGATGAGGATCTGTGGGGGATTGCTGGACTTGTCCATGACATAGACTACGAATTATGTGGTGAGGATACGTCCCAACATGGTGTACTGGCGGTAGATATTCTCAAAGAGGCAGGCTTTCCTGAAGAAATCATAGAGGCAGTTAAAATGCATACAAAAGGGGTGGAGGTTGATGATAACCCCATGTATATAGCTATATGTGCAGCAGATGCGGTGAATGGACTTATAACCGCCGGGGCTTTAATTAAACCTGAGAAGAGTCTAAATGCGATAGATACAAAGTTTATAATGAAAAGATTCAAGGAAAAAGCTTTTGCCAAAGGGGCTAACAGAGAAGAGATAAAATTATGTGAGAAGTTAGGTCTCAGCCTGGAGGAGTTTATAACGATATCTCTTTCTGCCATGCAAAAAATACATGAAGATTTGGGTCTATAAGGAGGAATAGAGTATGGATGCTAACAGGGAATGGTATAAAGAATCTCTTTTAGAAAGAGTTTCAGAGAATCTGAAGAAGCGTGGTTTCAATGCATTCTGGAGCAGGAATAGGGATGAGGCAAAAGCGAAGATTCTTGAGCTTATCCCTGAAGGCTCCAGGGTTGGAATAGGTGGTTCCATCTCTATAAGAGAGCTGGGAATTATTGATGATCTGGAGGCGAGAGGTTATACAATAGTTCATCACTGGAAATCTGAGCTTTCTCCTGAGCTGGATTTTCAGATAAGAAGAGAAGAGATTGTAACAGATGTCTTTCTCGCCAGCACCAATGCACTGACCATTGATGGGATTATAGTAAATACTGATGGTGTGGGAAACAGGGTTGCAGCTATGATCTTCGGTCCCAGGAAGGTTATACTGATCGCTGGAGTGAATAAAATAGTGAAAAGCCTGGATGATGCAATCTGGAGGATAAAAAATGTGGCTGCCCCTATAAATGCCCACAGGCTGGGTTCGAATACTCCCTGTGCCAAACTTGGTTATTGTGCCAATTGTTCAGGGACTGCAAGTATATGCAGGGTTACCACCATAATAGAGTACAAGCCTTCAAAGACAGATTTCACTGTGGTTCTTGTAAACGAAGAATTAGGGTACTGAATGAGAGAGAATAGAAACAGCATATTTATAAAACTGTTCTATTTTTTCTATTATATAGGATGGGCGCTTGTTTTTTCCTTTATACCTGTTTATCTTAAAGGTATAGGATTTTCTATAGGAGAAATAGGGACTTTCTCAGCCATATCAGCATTGATAGGAGCCTTAATCCAGACCCCGATGGGTAACCTTTCCGATAGAGCAGGGAAGAGAAAACCCTTTATTGTTCTGGGTTTATTGATAAATAGTGCTATTTTTCTGTTTTTATTCCCGGGATTGACTAACTACAGAGATTTTCTGATAGTCTACTCATCTATAGGACTCTGTACCTATACCGTCCTGACCCTGTCCAGCGTGCTAGTTTTAGACCTCAGCCTTTCGGGTGAAATTGGTAGAGACTATGCATCCAGCAGGATGTGGGGGAGTGCTGGCTTTCTGACGTGTACACTCTTTACAGGTTTTTTCCCATCCCTTACTCAAGGTAATACTATATTTTTAATAACAGGAATAGCATTTCTGATTTCTGCGGTATTTATCGCCTCTGTAAAAGAACCTGAAATTAAAACAAGTGTCTTGACTCCAAGTATGATAAGTATAAAAAGATTGATGAACAATAGACAGTTACTCAGTCTACTGGTCTTTTATTTTCTATACTATACTACCCTTACTGGTGCATCAAACTATGTAAATCTTCTGGTAAAGGCTTTAGGTGGATCGAACAGTATGGTAAGTTTCGCCTATGCCATGAGCTCTGGAATTGAGATACCTTTTATGTTTATTATGGGTAGCCTCTCTGACAAAATAGGCAGGAGACCTCTTTTGGTACTGGCATCTCTGGTCCTACCTGTAAGGATGCTTCTCTATTTTCTGGCAACAAATCCCCTGCATATAATAGGAATACAGACCATACACAGTGTAACCTTTGCAGTTATGGTGGTGGTTCCTATGGCTTATGTAAATGATATAGTCTCTCCGCTGGAGAGGGGAACCGCTCAGGGGATGTTTAATATGACAACTGGTTTTGCCTCAGCATTTGCTCCATTTCTGGCAGGTTATGTGGCGGACGCTGTTGGTATTTCCAGGATGTATATATTCCTTATGTTACTGGCAATTATATCTACAGTTGGTATAATTGGTTTTCTGGAGGAATCTAAGAAAGAAAGGGTTACTTTAGGGAGCAAAAATCATACGATAAATAAAGTATTGGGTATATTCTCCGACCCTTTCTATAGAAGAATCAAATAACTGGTGATATAATAATCTAACTATGATTAAGGCATTGATTACTGACCTGGATGGTACCATACTGTTTAATGATGCCTTTCCTGAGGTGGTGAGGGAGGGCATTAATACACTTATAAAAAATAGGGTAAAAGTATATATAGCTAGCGGCAGGATGCTGAGCTCTATATATCACTATCACAGAATGCTTGGTTTAGATACCCCAATTATAGCTTATAATGGAGCTATGATAGGAGATAAAGATTTAAATATCATCTATCATAATCCGATTGAATACTCATTATGGTATCAGATCTTTAATATGTTGCTGGAGGAAGACCTTCAGATAAATCTCTACTTTAACGATAGCCTCTATATATTCAGGAAAAATGGGTATGGTGGGAATTATCCTATACAGAATAAAGTCCCGGCATTTTTCGTAGATAAGATAGAGGATTTACCAGAGCTTCCAACGACAAAAGTTCTGGGGATTGGAGATCCTGATATAGTAAGAAAAGTTCAGGTCCAGTTAAAGGAAAGGTATAATAGTAATCTTTATATAACTACAAGTAGTCCGACCTATCTGGAGATTATGAATAGAGATGTCTCCAAGGGAAGAGCTCTAAGTATCCTGTCCAGTATCACAGGAATCTCTGTCTCTGAGATGGCTGGTTTAGGAGATAGCTTTAATGATCTGGAGCTTATAATGGATTCTGGTCTTGGAATAACATTTGATAATGCTCCCCTGGAGTTGAAAGAAAATGCAGATTATGTAACGGGACTTTCATCTCCAGAGGGTTTTAGAGAGGTGGTAGATTTTATATTATGGAAGAATCTTTATTAAATCTTATAATAATAACTGGATTTTCTGGTGCAGGTAAGTCTCTTGCTATAAGATACTATGAGGATATGGGGTATTTCTGTATAGATAATCTCCCTGTCACTCTTATACCCAAACTTGTAGAGCTATGCCTTCAGTCTGATGGTAAGATAAAAAATGTTGCTTTAGTTATAGATATAAGGGGTAAAGAGTTTTTTGATTCTCTAAAGAATTCCCTGGAAACAGTACATAAAATGGGGGTAAAAGAAAAAATAATCTTCCTGGAAGCTACTGAGGAAGTTCTGATAAGGAGGTATGAAGAAACCCGTAGACCCCATCCCCTTGGAGAATTTGGAACGCTTTCTGAGAATATAAGGAAAGAAAAAAGAGCTTTAGAGCCGATCAGAGAAATGGCGGATTATGTGATAGATACATCCAGAATACCTCCGTCACAGTTGAAAGAGGTCCTTCAGAAGCTCTCATTGTTTAAGGCTAAGGATACTATAGTATTTAATCTTGTGTCATTTGGTTATAAGTTTGGAATCCCTCTGGATGCAGATTTAATCCTAGATGTGAGATTCCTGAATAATCCATTTTATGAGCCCGAATTAAAATATAAGAGCGGATTGGATAAAGAGGTAAAAGATTATGTGATGGGGGATGCTGCTGCAGAGGGTTTTTTGGAGAGAGTGGCAGACCTGATAGAATTTCTTGTACCTCAGTACATCAGGTTGGGAAAAGATCAGATAACGATAGGGATAGGATGCACCGGAGGAAGACACAGGTCACCGGCTATAGTCGATGTCTTAAGGAAGAAACTGGAGGATGAGGGTTATAGGGTAACAGTTACCCATAGAGATATAGAAGCAGAGTGAAGTATGGAGCGATATTCTGAATCTTTAAGATTTGAGCTGTGTAAAAAAGTTCCGCAAGATATTCAGGAAGCGATCGTCGAACTTCAGGGTATAGTTGGCTCCAGAAAAAATATCAAAAAGAATTATATATATACCGATAGAATGAATGTCGCAAACAGGGTAACTCTTCTCTGGAAGACCGTCTTTAATTCAACTGTTAACCTGGATATAAAGAAACATAAAGATACCTATCGATTTTATATAAAACTTGATGAGAGTTATTATGATCTTTTAGAGTAGAAAGGAGAACTCCCCGATTATTTTTTGAGGGGAGTGTTTATAGCCTGCGGATTTATCTCTGATCCAGAGAAGGTTTACAGGATAGAATTAATACCAATCAACAGAGAATTTACCAGATATATCTCAAAAGCGCTTGATTCTCTTAGTCTCAGATATAACGTATATGGAAAGAGAGTCTATATAAATGGATTTTCTAATGCCGAGAGATTTTTAAGTCTGATAGGTGTTCAGCATGGCATTTTACAGTTAGAAGAGGTCAGAACCATGAAGTTGATCAGAGAAGATACCAACAGGAGGATAAATTTCCAGGGGTCCAATATTGAGAAAACCCTGAGGACATCTGATAGAGAGATAGATGTTATAAACAGACTTATGGAGAGCGGGAGATTACCTGAGAGATATATAAAAGTAGCTGATCTGAGGCTCAGATATCCTCATGCTACTCTCAGTGAGCTTGCACAATTGTCTCAGCCACCTGTGAGTAAAAGTACCATGGCATATTATATGAAGAGACTGGAAAAAATCGCCAATGCCGTTAATAAAGATAGACCCTGACGCATACTCTTATACTGAGTCAAGGGTAAAAGATTTCCCCAATGTAACTGCTTACATAGCTATTGGTGGGGTGGATGTCGGTAAGACTTCCTTTGCTATAAGTCTCTCTGCTTATCTTCTAAAGATGGGTTACAATGTATTATTTATGGATTTAGATCTCGGGCAGTCAACTATAGGGTTACCTACGACCATCTCTCTTGGCAGAGCGAGTTTAGATGGAGAGGATTTTATAAGGATTGATCTAGTAATGTCTGAATTTATAGGTAATAATACACCAGATGGGCTTGAGCCTCTCATCCTATCAAGATTTTATAAACTTCTCTCTCTTGTCCCTGAAGATGATAATGTTAAGCTTGTAGTGGATACCTGTGGATATATAAATTCTCCCAGGGCTCTTGGTTACAAGAGAGGTATAATTGAGTCTATACCTGATAGACTGACAATAGTCATATCTGATAGACCCTGGGCTAAAAGATTTGTCGATTATACCCCGGGGAAAAGAGTGATATTAGAACCTCTACCAGGGGCAAAACGGAGAGATTTCCAGGTTAGAAAAGAACGAAGAGAGTCTTTATTAAAAGAATACTTTTCTACCAATCTCACCCTTTTTTATGCAAGCATATATTTGTTCTATTTTCCTTACCCGCTTCTCTCTTTAAAGGAGTGTTTGACTGATATGCTAAAATATAAGTGGACTATCAGAGAAGAAGACCTTAACGGGTTAATTGTGGGGTTAAAGGATAGGGATGGCAGGTTTTTAGGTCTGGGAAGGATAATTGAGATGACTGGAAATAATCTTTTGTTAGAGACTCCTGTAAATTTTATAAGAGAGATAAGATTTATAGAATTATCGAAGATAAGGGTTGATGGTCAATATAAAGAAACAGGAAAGTTATTAATTTTTCAAAAGGAGGAATGAAGAATGAAAGTAGGTATAAACGGTTTTGGCAGAATAGGAAGACAGGTTTTCAAAGCACTTATAGATAGATATCCAGATATAGAGGTAGTAGCTATAAATGATATAACAGATATAACAACAAATGTACATTTACTCAAGTACGATTCTAACTATGGAAGGTTCCCTGGTGAAGTAAAGGTAGATGGAAATGATATGGTGGTTAATTCCAGGAAGGTAAAGGTTTTTGCTGAAAAAGACCCGGCAAACCTCCCCTGGAAAGATCTGGGTGTGGATCTGGTTGTAGAATCTACCGGACTCTTTACAGATGCGGATAAAGCTTCAGCCCATATTAAAGGAGGAGCAAAGAAGGTTATTATTACAGCTCCTGCTAAGGGGGAAGATATAACAATAGTCCTTGGGGTAAATGAGGACAAGTATGATCCGGGTAAACATCATATAATATCAAACGCTTCCTGCACCACCAACAGTCTTGCTCCTGTTTCTAAGATTTTAAACGACAAATTCCATATAATAAGCGGTCTTATGACCACCACACATTCTTATACGAATGATCAGAGAATTCTGGATTTGCCTCATAAAGACCTCAGGAGGGCGAGAGCAGCTGCATTGAATATTATCCCAACCACTACCGGTGCGGCAAAAGCAATTGGTGCAGTGATTCCAGAATTAAAAGGTAAAATGAACGGAGTGGCATTGAGAGTACCAACTCCAACAGTTTCAATTACAGACCTGGTATGTGTGGTGGAGAAAGAAGTAACTGTTGAAGAAGTGAATAAGGCTTTTGAAGAGGCAGCTTCTGGTCGTATGAAGGGAATTCTGGATATTACCTATGAACCTCTTGTCTCTATGGATTTCAAGGGGACAACATACTCCACAGTGGTCGATGGACTTTCCACTATGGCTATAGGAAATCTGGTAAAGGTTCTTGCCTGGTATGATAATGAGTGGGGTTATTCTTGCCGGGTAGCTGACCTGGTGGCATTCGTAAGGGATAAGGGAATCTAAGGAGTAACCGTTATGAATAAACTTACTATTAAAGATATAGACCTGAAAGGGAAAAAGGTTCTGACCAGGGTGGACTTTAACGTCCCCCTGGCTGATGGAAAGGTGGCTGATGATACCAGAATAAGGGCTGCCCTTCCCACCATAAATTATATGAGAGAGAAGGGGGCTAAAGTTATCCTTGTTACTCATCTTGGAAGACCCAAGGGTGTTACCGAGGGACTGAGATTGGACCCTGTAGCCCAGAGACTAAAAGAGCTTGGAGTTCCAGTGAAAAAACTAAATGATTGTATAGGAGACGAAGTAAAGAAAGCTGTATCAGAGATGAAAGAAGGAGAGGTAATTCTTCTTGAGAATGTAAGGTTCTATCCTGAGGAAGAGAAAAACGATCCAAAATTCGCCCAGGAATTGGCAAGCCTTGCAGACATCTATGTAAACGATGCCTTTGGAACTGCACACAGGGCTCATGCATCTACTGAAGGGGTTGCTAGAATACTCCCCGCAGTTGCAGGATTTCTTATGGAAAAAGAGATTACCTTCTTTTCCAAGGTGCTGGAATCTCCGGAAAGACCATTTGTAGCGGTATTGGGTGGGGCAAAGGTATCTGACAAGATCGGGGTTATTAAGAATCTTCTGGACAAAGTTGACATTATCCTGATAGGTGGGGGTATGGCTTATACCTTCTTAAAATCCCTGGGTTATGAGGTGGGTAAGTCTATCTGTGAGATAGACAAAGTCTCACTGGCAAAAGAACTTCTGAATTTAGCTAAGGAAAAGAAGGTAGAACTTATACTTCCAGTAGATGTGGTTGTCGCTGATAAGTTTGCTCCTGATGCCAACACAAAAGTTGTACCTGTATCTCAGATACCGCCTGACTGGCAAGGTCTGGATATAGGACCAGAGACAAGACAGCTCTTTTCTCAAAAAGTGTCTCAGGCTAAGACTATAGTATGGAATGGACCTCTGGGGGTATTCGAGATGCCGGCTTTTAGTGAAGGCACAAAGGCTGTTGGAATTGCCATAGCAAATACTGATGCACTGAAGGTAGTTGGTGGGGGAGAAACTGCAGAGGCAGTGGAAAAGTTTGGACTTACAGATAAGATGACCCATGTCTCCACTGGTGGCGGTGCAAGTTTAGAATTCCTGGAGGGTAAGGTTCTCCCAGGAGTAGCAATACTGGATGATAGTGAGAGTATAAAGAGGAAGCTTAAATGAGAAGAAGGCTTATCGCGGGGAACTGGAAGATGAATGGTACTGTATCAGATGCTATTGCTCTGGTACAGCGCCTGAAGATATTAATTTCTGACATTCAGGATAGGGATGTCGCTGTATGCCCACCATTTACTCTTTTAGATACGGTATCAAAGATGATAATTGATACAAGGATATTTCTTGGTGCTCAGGATATGTTTTGGGAAGAAAAGGGAGCTTTTACCGGTGAAATATCCCCATTGATGCTTAAAGAGTTTAACTGTACATTTGTTATCCTGGGACATTCTGAAAGACGCTGGATTATAGGGGAGACAGACGAATTTATATCTAAGAAGGTTGATTCTGCTATCAGAAATGGGCTTACTCCTATCCTCTGTGTCGGGGAACGTCTGGAAGATAGAGAGGCTGATAGAACCAGGGATGTGGTGATCTCACAGTTAAATGGAAGCCTCTCCTTAATTAAGGACCCTGAATCTCTGGTTATTGCATATGAGCCAGTGTGGGCTATCGGTACCGGGAAACCTGCCTATCCTGAAGATGCAGTAGAAGTTATATCTATGATAAGAGACTGGTATCGAGAGCGGTTTGGGAAAGAGAAGGGAGAAAGTGTAAGGATTCTCTATGGAGGAAGTGTAACTCCTTCCAATATAGATAGCTTTATGAAAGAAGAAGAGATAGATGGTGCACTGGTTGGTGGGGCAAGTTTAAATGCGGATAGTTTTGCTAGAATAGTGAAGTATTTGATGTAGATGGAGGTCTTATGAAGACAACATTTATGATAATACAGCTTGTAATAGCCATAGTGTTAAGTCTGGTGATTCTATTAGAACCTCCAAGAGGAGAGGGTTTGGGAGCTATAGGTGGTTCTGCTAAACTTTTTCACGTTGGAAAAGAAAAAGAAAGACGGCTGGATATGATTGTGGCTATTGCGGGTGGGGCATTTTTTGTACTGGCTGGAATCCTGGCTTGGGCTATGTAGACAGGTAGACAGATAAAGGAGGCGGAATTCCGCCTCCTTATTTTTTTGTTTTTATACATACTGATACACTAACTATCTATAGTCAAAGATAAATCTTCCTCACTTAAGTTCTCCCACTTTCCACATCTTCCCCCCAACCTCGCTATAAGTTTCCCCTCTATAAGGACATTGGTAATCTCACAAAGATTAGAGCATCCTTTGCATTCAAATCCTCTTGTGGTAATATTCTGGTCAGCTGTCTCAAACCCCTTAAACCTTGTCCTTTTTATTCCATATTCCTGGGCTAATAGTGCAGCCCCTATAGCACCCATAAGAGAAAAATATGGTGGTATTATAATCTCTACCCCCAGGGCTCTTTCAAGAGCTACCTTTATCCCCTTATTAGCCGCTACGCCACCTTGAAAGAGTATAGGTGGTCTTATTTCCTTTCCTCTACCGACATTGCTCAAGTAATTTCTTACCAGAGCTTCACAGAGACCAAACAGAATATCCTCTTGCCTGTGACCAAGTTGTTGTTTGTGTATCATATCTGACTCTGCAAAAACGGTGCATCTACCAGCTATTCTTACTGGATTAGTGGACCTAAGGGCTATATCACCAAAATCTTCTATAGATATCCCCAACCTTTGTGCCTGATGATCAAGGAATGAACCCGTCCCAGCAGCACATACGGAATTCATGGCAAAGTCCACAACAATCCCATCTCTTATTATAATAATCTTTGAATCCTGCCCACCTATCTCTATTATTGTCTGGATATCTGAATTATAGTGTAAACCTGCAGTGGCATGTGCGGTAATTTCATTCTTTATGACGTCTGCACCAACAACAGCCCCTACCAGGAATCGAGCGCTTCCAGTTACCCCTACCCCTTCTATCTCTAACTCATCTCCGAATTGAGCCTTAATTTTAGAGAAACCATCCTTTACCGCTCTTATAGGGTCTCCTCCAGTCCTGAGGTATAGACCCACTACCAGATTCCCCTTTTCGTCGATTACCGCTATATCAGTACTTACAGAACCCACATCTACACCGAGATATTTCACCCTGCTAACCTCCGTTTCTTTTTAGCTCTGAGCATGTCAACAAAAGCTTCAAGTCTGGTATTTATACCGACCAATCCTGTTTGTTCATCTATAGATAGAGTTAGAGTGGGTATATTGTAATCCTTACTGACTCTTTCCAGAACACTCTCAGAAACTATCTCTGGCATACAGGTAAATGGCAATAAATGGATTACTCCATCAAATCCCCTTTCAGCAAACTCTATAGTATGAGCTATAGTTCTCTGACCTTCACCTCCAACTGACCTCTTTATATAGGGAATAGCTATTTTAACTTTTTCTTCCAGGTCTTTGGACTTAAATATGGGGAAGTATATTCTGACTATATCTTCTATGTAAAAAGCGTTCTCAGCCAGGACTCCAATTTCTCCCAGTCTTCTGGCTATTTCAAAGTTGGTAAAGTGATCAAGTACCACATAAAATTCTCCCACTATCCCTATCTTAACTAAGTCATCTAAAAGATTAGAATCTATAAGCTTGCTGGTTCTCTCCCTGTATTCATCCAGTACCATATCTACATCTGAGAAATTTTCAGCAAGTTCTAATCCCCTATGCGCTTCTTTTATAAATTCATCCACCTGTCCCTTATATCTTTCAAATGGTCTGGCTCTTCTGGCTGTTTTGTCTATCTCATCTACAGCCAGGACTTTCTTCCATGCAAGTTTAAGGGCTTTAACTACGGTGATAATACTCTTACCATTTATAAGTTTTCTTATATTCTTAAAAAGATTTATCCAGCCATTGGATAAATCCAGTATAATCCAGTTAACGTCATAGCCAAGATTCTTTAAGATTCTTCTCTGCACCTCTGCATAATATCCAAAACGACAGGGTCCAATCCCCCCAAGCATCAGGATTGTATCTGCTCCTTTTTCTATGGATTCAATATAATTGCCCAGTGTAATTTTTAGAGGGAGACAGGCAAACTCCGGTGCATATTTCACACCAATGGAAAGAGTCCTGTTGGTGGATGGGGGAGGAGGGACAATGTCATGTCCAAGGTCTCTGAGCAGAGATTCAATAGCGATTCTGGCATCACCAAACGGTGGATAAGTTATTTTCACTCTGTTTCCTCCTGGATAGCATATCTATGAATGCCTCCAGCCTGGTAACAAGACCAAGCTCGCTGGAGTGCTCATCTATAGTTATAGTGATCTCAGGGAAGTTGATGGGTTTAATAAGGTCTCTCTCTATAAGTTCTCTTACAAGGGAGTCTGGTCCGCATCCAAAGGCTACCACCAGGATAATTCCATCTACCAGCCTATTCCTTATTATATATCTGGCGGTTCCATATAACTCTCTTCCAAATGTCCAGAAGAGTCTTTTAGGCAGGACATCTGCATCCTTCAATATGGTCTTCCAATCGAACATCTCCATAGAGAGAGCTTTGGCTCCGAGTTTATTCAGTGTTCTTAACATTCCTCCACTTATAAATTCATCATAAATTTCATAACAATGACCAACAATTCCTATCCTTATTTTAGGATCGTCATTCTTAAATTTCTCTCCATCTATTATCTCCAGAGGAGAGGCTCCAGTTTCTAATTTTTTATTATATTCTTTTAGAGCACTCAATCCTTCTAAATAAGCCTTTAAAATCCTTGATTTATTCTTTGTAAACATCCTGCCGAGATCAAAAAATCCTCTTAAAAATCCATCTCTAAGATTTCTCTTATCTATCGTGTTTTCAATAATCGGTGGAGCATCTATCTCAGAGTTTCTTATCATATCTGGTAGTCCCAGAAATTTTGGACACATATAGGTCTTATACTCCAATCCCACTATCCTTGGCAGAAAAACATAGTCTACCTTATCCTTCAGGTCCAATATATGTCCATATGCAAGTTTTATCGGTAAACATGCCTCACTGACAGCGTGCTCCACCGAAGCATCCATAATCTGCTTATTGGTTATAGAAGAGGGGATAACTTCTACCCCAAGACTTTCGAAAAAAGCCTTCCACATTGGATAATATCTATAGAATAGTAAAACTCTCGGAATCCCCACCTTCATGGCATTATTACCTCTGCCTGAGCGGTACTGGAGTTATAGTCTGTATCGGTGAATAATAGAGTTACCAGTTTGTCTATCTCCTCTCTATTGGCAATCCAGTATCCTCCTTCTGCAGTTCCTGGTAAGATAGCCGTTTTTAACTGGAATTTATCCTTTTCTCGAGCGAAAAGTGTAGCGATACTTACCATCTCTGAGCTGGGGAGGTCTGTATGGACATATTTAGAAAGCTCCTGCACAAGTGTGGGAATTCTGGCAATAATATTTGGTTTCATTACCTGAGATAATAGGGCATGGAAGAACTTCTGCTGCCTCTCTATCCTACCTATATCTCCCATTGGATCGTTTCTAAATCTTATATATCCCTCTGCCTGTTCTCCGTTAAGACGCTGGTATCCCTGCTTTAAATCGATATTAAGTCTAGCCCAGCTGTCCTTATACTTCATATCTTTTTCTACATAAATCTCCACACCACCTATAGCATCTATTATCTTTTTAAAGGCATCGGGGTCTAGAAGTACGTAATAGTCGATCTTTATATCTAAGAGATTTTCTATGGTTTCCATGGCAAGAGGGATACCGCCTATATGGTATGCTGAATTGATCTTTGTTTCTCCATAATTGGGTATATTGACAAGAGTGTCTCTGGGTATAGAAAGACCATTAACTTTTTTATCCTCACAGTTTATATGGAATACCATAATTGTATCTGTCCTGCCACTATCAATTCTTCTCCCCCTATTATCATAGTCATAGTCCCTGCCCAGCAGGACAATATTAAAGGCGGGAGGACCGTAAAACATCCTCTGGGTAAATGTAACTATTCTGGATGGATTGTGTGCAATATCGCCTATAGTCCCCCCGCTCTTATAGAAGAGGAATAACCATCCTCCAACTATAACGCTAACACAAGTTATTACTATTATACTTACAAAGAGTATTGCTCTCTTTTTTATCATAAAGGTCAGGCTTCTTCCTTTTCCTTCTTGTTAGCTGCTATTATCTCTTCCGCAATCTTAGATGGAACCACATCATAATGTGAGAACTCCACCTTATATCTCCCTCTTCCCTGAGTTATGGATTTAAGATCTATAGAATACCTTAGAATCTCAGCCATAGGGACATGAGCTTTTATGATCTGGTATTTCCCCTGCGGTTCCATTCCTAAAATTCTTGCCCTTTTACTGTTAAGATCTGCTATACAATCACCCATAAACTCCTCAGGGACGGTAACCTCAATGTACATAATTGGTTCAAGAAGGACCGGATTGGCTTCAGCTGCACCCTTTTTAAGTGCCATAGAGCCTGCTATCTTAAAAGCCATATCAGATGAATCTACCGGATGGTAAGAGCCATCGACAAGAGACACACGTACATCAACTAATGGATAACCTGCCAGGACCCCTTCTTCCATGGCTTCTTTTATACCCTTCTCAACGGACGGGATATAATTTTTGGGGATAGCTCCACCAAATATCTTATCTACGAATTCATATCCTCCACCTCTGGGTAGAGGTTCAATTTCTATCCAGCAATCACCATACTGTCCCCGTCCACCAGTCTGACGCTTATATCTACCCTGGACCTTAACCTTGGTCGTTACAGTTTCTCTATATGGGATCTTTGGAAGGTCAGTTTCAACTTCAACTCCAAACTTCCTCTTTAGTCTCTCCAGTATAACCTCTACATGTAAATCTCCTAACCCAGAGACTATTGTTTGATGGGTTTCAGCATTATAGTAACTTACAAATGTTGGGTCTTCCTCCTGTAACCTGCTGAGAGCATTGCCTAATTTTTCTTCATCCCCCTTCGATTTAGGTATTACTGCTACTGAATACTGTGGTTGAGGAAACTCAATGGGAGTATACTTTACCATATAGCTTTTATCGCATAAGGTATCAGATGTTCCTACAGACTGGAGTTTTGCTATTACACCTATATCTCCAGTTATTATCTCACCTACCGGTTCCTGAGTTTTTCCCTTCGGAAAGGCAAGATGTCCTATCCGTTCTTCTACATCCTTTGTTATATTCACTAAAGTCACATCGGATTTTAGTATTCCAGAATTGACCTTAAACAGGGCTAATTTCCCGACAAATGGATCGGCGGTAATCTTAAATATAAATGCAGATGCTGGCTTGGATGGGTCCAGATTGGATATGGTTACAGAACCGTCATCGTTTAATATCTCTACCTTGCCATCTTCAGGAGAGGGTAACAGTTCTTTAATACCATCCAGGAGTTGATGAATGCCTATATTTTTAACTGCAGAACCGCACAAAAGAGGGAAAGCCTTCCCCTCTTTTACAGCAGATTTCATGCCTCTTATTATCTCTTCACCTGTTAGTGTTTCCCCTTCTAAATACTTCTGTAAGAGTTCATCATCATTTTCTACCACTGCTTCTACAAGGTGCTCTCTCAGCTCTTCAACCTGAGACTCATACTCTGCAGGTATATCAATCTCCTGATATGTTCCATTTGTGAACCTGTAAGCCTTTCTATCCAGGATATTTATTATTCCTGAAAAACCCACCTGTTCTCCAAGAG
>Ga0116188_1001008_pt1 | contig 25443 bp, 23 predicted proteins | sample AD_JPNTR2_MetaG_FD_89807 | JGI IMG/M metagenome (GOLD analysis project Ga0116188, IMG submission 89807) | Active sludge microbial communities of municipal wastewater-treating anaerobic digesters from Japan - AD_JPNTR2_MetaG | ecosystem: Engineered > Bioreactor > Anaerobic > Digestate | place...
CTTGAGAAGTCAGTGCGATCACGCCAGTCGCTACAACATCTCGTGATCTCGGCTACTCCGCCCAAAAATCGATCACAAAAACGTCTTCTAAAATCGGTTGCAACACTTGTCCGAAGGCTTTGTGGGCGGGATGGTCCAAATACAGATCTCGATCCGCGGACGTATGGAACGTAACAATGAAACAGTGCGTAAAACCTTTGTGCAAACCCTCCGGACTGACATTTGTCCCGGCCTCAAGGGTCACAATTTCCGGGATTTTATTCTCAAGGTCCCGAAAGGCCGCCACGATTTCATCGATCTGTCGCGGAGTGGCGGAATCTTTGAACTTAAAGGCTACCACGTGGCGCAAAGTGCCGCTTCGATCCTCTCGAGAAGCGGCAAAGAAAGCCAGACTGAATAAAACCAACAGTCCAACCGGTATAAATCGGTGCATAGTCTCTCCCCCTACCCCTGCGCAGTAAAGATACACTGTTGTTTGCTGCGCAACAAGCGCCCCGGGGTGGGAAGCTCGTGATAGGGTGTTCAAAAGAGCGACCCTGAGCGGCGAGCGCTGTAGGAAGGGGTTGGAAAACCGAGGAAACCGACTTGGCCGCCGGGAAACGTGAGATCCGGGTTCGGCGGCGCCGGAGGTACAATCGAGGGCCCACAGTGACTTCGATTCCCGGCTTCTCCCGCATCGGGGCCGGCCGACCGTGGGGATCCGCGAAGTGAAGGTTACACGTTTGGTCGGGTGCTCCGCGGTGGCCGGCGGCCAACGATGGATTGCGCACCAAACAGACACGGAGCCGCGGGTTTCGCCCGAGAGGGGGTACGGCCAGGACCTGACCCGACAGGGCCCTCAGGACGTACGCGATTCGGAGGAGGAGACATGAACGTTATTGCTGACATATGTATCGTGCCGCTGGGGGTGGGCGTAAGTCTTTCCCGTTACGTTGCCGCCTGCGAGAAGGTGATCCGGGAGGCCGGACTGAAAGCGCACTTGCACGCTTTCGGGACCAACGTGGAGGGGGAATGGGACGCGGTCATGGGAGCGTTGAAACGCTGTCATGAGACACTTCACGTCATGGGCGCCCCGCGCATTACTACGACGGTGAGGCTGGATACGAGGGTGGATCGTCGGCAGACTATGGAGGAGAAAGTCCGAAGTGTCGAGAAAAAGCTGGTCGAAGAACAAAAGGCCTAGTCACCGGTTACGTCTTGCAAGCGGTTTGGCCGCAATAATGTGGTCGGCCGTTTTCGCTCTCGCCGGCGGTCGAGTGGTAAGCGACGAGCTGGAGCTGGAGTGGTCCGCCCGAGCGCTGACCCCGGGAGAGGTGATCTCCTGCAAGATTCTGGCTCCGCCTCAGGTTGTCTGGATGACGGCGAGAATGTTCGGGAAGGAGTTCCCGGCGTTTCGATCATCACTGGACGGTTCATGGAGAGTTCTCGTAGGTATTGATCTCGGCGTGCAGCCGGGACGCCATGTGCTGGAAGTGCAAGCGCGAAGCACACAGAGAGAGACTCGGGCTCTGCAGGCGGTGTTCTATGTTCAGCCGAAGGAGTTCCCCGTGCGGCGCATTCAAGTCGAGGAACGATACGTGGAACCTCCCCCCGAGGAACTCGAGCGCATTCGGCGGGAGCAAGAGCTTGTCCGCAGGATCTTCGCCGAGCTCACTCCCGAACCGCTATGGGACGGCGAATTCCTGGTGCCGGTACCGGGAGAGGTCATCAGTGCCTTCGGCAAGCGGAGCATCATCAACGGGCAGCCGCGTAGCCCGCATTCGGGAGTGGATTTGCGGGGCGCCGCCGGGACACCGGTCAAGGCGCCGAATCGAGGGCGCGTGGTGCTTGCTCGGGAACTGTATTTTTCAGGGAACACCGTCATTCTCGATCACGGGCTGGGCCTGTTCTCCTACTTCGCTCACCTTTCCAGTTTCGATGTCGCCGAAGGGGATCTGGTGGAGAAAGGTGCTGTGGTGGGCCGGGTAGGTGCTACCGGTAGGGTGACGGGTCCGCACCTTCATTGGACGGTTCGCCTGGCCGAGACGAGGGTGGACCCGTTGAGCCTTTTGGAAGCGGTCCGACTGATTCTCTAAGCGCCTTGCGCCGGGAAGCATCGGTATCTCACCGGGCGGGTCCAAAGCGCCACCCACTGCGGGGGAAGCGACTCAGGAGCCGGTATTCGTCGAGCCACGCGTGGCCTATCGGGTGTCCCCGAAAGCGAACGACGACTTGTCCTCTTTCGGCGAGGGTTCGACTCGATGACGGCAAACGGCGGATATCCAAGTCGTCGCGATTGACATACTTCGCCAACTCATCGTAGGACGTAAGTTCAACGACGCTCCGACGTGCGGCCGCGCCTACGAGGTGGCAACCTTCAGTGGTCAATTTCGGCGGGTCGTTTCGCAGATGCACCACGGGAAGACCGGCGGTGAGCCACGGGACAAGCGCCGGACAGTCGGCTACACCCGCGTGCACGGCGCGCAGCTCCTGCCCGTACAGGAATTGCAGATCTCGCCATAGATCCGGGGGAAAATCAAAATGCTTGGCCAAAAGCCCCAGGACGGGTGACACATCGCGCTCGTCGGCTCCTTTGAAGCGAGGTGGTTCCACCGGCTCCCGTTTCTTTTCCCGAGACCGCCCAAATCCCGCTTCTTTTCGGAGTAGGGCCACGAAAAAAGCCTCGGTCGCGGCGGTGTGAGGATAGACTCTACGAGCCCGCTTCATTTCTTCCGAATAGTGCTTTTCGCGGAATCCGCTGAGCCCCGGAGAAGAAGGCATCGGCATGTCCTCAATCGCTTCCAGGTGCACCGGAAAGCGATCGAGCACGTCCTGGATGACGTCTTCGTTCTCCCAGGGTGTCAAGGTGCAGGTAGAGTAAACCAGCCGTCCACCCGGCCGTAAGGCCTTGAGACCGCCGTGTAGCAACTGACGTTGCTGGACACCGAGGCGGCGACTACGGTCCGGAGTCCACCAACCAAGTACTTCCGGAGACTTCTGGAGTGTTCCCAATGCCGAACACGGCGCGTCCAGGAGGATCTTGTCGAAGAACTCGAAGTACAAGTTTCCAAACGACTCACCAAAAGCTTGAGTTACCAGGGTGTTGACCACACCGGTTCTTCTCAGATTGAAGATTAGCTTGCGGGCTCTGCGGGCCGAGACGTCGTTGGCCACGATACAACCCCGATTCTCGACGGCGTCCGCCAGCTGAGTCGTCTTTGAACCGGGTGAAGCACAAAGCTCCAGAATATGTTCACCGGCAGTCGGTTGCAGCACCCAAGCCGGAAGCATGGAGGCGGGATCTTGAATGTAAATCCCGCCGAGAAAGTGAGCAAGGCTCTTGCCTACCGGGACGGACCCCTCGATTACCTCAAAGCAGTCGGGCAGGTGCCGGAAAGGTTGGTAACCGATTCCTTCCCAGGCGAGCAAGTCCTCCAGGAAGAAAGGATCAAACTTGAGCCGATTGAAGCGAAATCGGATTCTGCGGGGAGAACGGACAGCCTCGAAGAACGCGTCGGCTTCGCCTCCAGTCACCTCATCCAGGAGGCGGCGAAACTCGGGGCCTATGACCGGCGAAACGTGCATGGGATCAGGATGTTATCAAACGCCAATTTCCTTTGCGGATCGGCGGGTTCCTTGCCGGGCGTCCGAGTGCGGTATCCTACAAAACGGGGACGCCGGTGCCTGGAGGTTTCGTGGTTCGGTTTGTTCGTGGCTCTGTCTTGTCTGCATCATTGGCCGCCGGAGGGGTACTGTTGCAGCAGGCGTCCTGGTCCTGGTTTCTGCCGGCGGACGAACCGACGGCTCCGCAATTTGGAGAACGATTGCCGGCAGACTCATTTACCTTTGTTCGTCTCGTTTATTCCGGAGGAGGTTGGCGCGGAGGAAGTTGGGCCACCGATTACCCCAAGGCCGACATCCAGTTTCTCTACGCGGTGCGCAAACTGACCGACCTTAATTTCATTTCCCCAGATTACAAGGCCCTGACGTTGCTCGATGATACGGTGTTTGATTTCCCTTTCTTGTATGCCGTCGAAGTCGGCCGGATGCGGCTAAGTGACGAGGAGGCGCTCCGGCTTCGAGAGTATTTGCTTCGGGGAGGATTCCTCATGGTTGACGATTTCCATGGGGAGTACGAATGGCGTTCTTTTTACGGCCAGATCAAGCGGGTCTTGCCGGAATACGAACCGGAGGATCTCCCTCGTACCCACCCGCTGTTTCATTGCTATTTCGACATCGACCACCTCGAGCAGGTGCCGGGAATCCAGTTTCTATACAGCGGCCGGACGTGGGAGAAGGGAGGGCGTCAGGCGAGGTACATGGGAATCAGCGACGAGAAGGGCCGATTGATGGTGACCATCAATTACAACGTCGATTTGGGTGATGCGTGGGAATGGGCGGAAGTCCAGGAGTACCCTCGCCGCTATGCCAACCTGGCTTTTCAACTCGGGGTGAACACCATCATCTACGCGATGACCCACTGACGGAGCCGATGCGGCGGATGTTTCGCGGCTCTTGCGTCGATATCCTCGAGCGCCGCACGGCTTCGGAGAATTGCATGGGATAAGGGAGCGGACTCACGGTCCTTCGCCGATCGGGACGGCCCAACCTGTAGAAATTCCAGAACGTTCCGCTCGCAGTGTTTCGTGGCCCCGGTTCGGCAAGAAGTGGATTTCCTCGGCTCTCGCCGATCACCCGGCTCGAGAGGGCTTGAGATCCATTTATCGGATTCGGGTCGCCGGTTGCTGAACCTGGGCTCGGATGCCGCCGTTGTTAACCGGTGTAAGGGCTTTTAAGATAACGTTCCGCCTCACGCCGCAGGTCCTTCTCCCGGGCCAGCTCCAAGACTTGGCGGTAGTGATCAAGGGCCGCCTCCCGCATACCCTGCAGGTCGAAGGTCTTGGCAGTTTCCAAATGAACTTCGGCCCGTTCGTTGGGATCAACGTCCGAAGCGGACAGTGCGGCGTGCAGAAAGGACTGTGCCGTCTCAAAGTCCCCGAACGTCCGGAATTTCCGGCCAAGTTGCGTCAAAAACGGCAACAAGGGAATATCGTCGTAGTGAGGTCGCCCCTGCCGCTGCAGCTCCAGCACTTGGCGGTAGACGCGGGCCGCTTGCTCTGTCTCCCGCATCCGCTCCAGGATTTGGGCCTGATTGACATGGAGGAGCCAGTTGCCGGGGTATCTCTGATGGAGCTCCCTGGCGATCCGCAAGGCGTCCCGGTATCGCTTTTCCCGAACGAATAGAACCATCTGGATCACCTTCGTGTCGTCCGCCACGTAGACACCCTGCTCGCCGGCCAGGCGAAGGTATTCGAAACCGCGCTCTTTGCTTCCTTGATAACCCGCCAGGATCGCGAGCCATTTGATGTACCAGGGGAGGTTGTCGACGATGTACTCATAGAGTCCAACCGTCATGTAAGCGTCGTAAAAGGTGGGATCCTCTTCCACTAGTTCCAGATGCGTCTGGTAGGCACGTTTTCCGTACTTGATGGCGTCCCCCACATCTCGTTCCACCGTGATGGCGAAGGCCGCACGAATTCCGGCCACGGCCCCTTGGAAATAACGTGCTTCCAGGTCGTCCGGATCGACGGAAAGTCGTCTCTTACATCGCGCGTCGGCTTCGTCGAGATGTTTCTTGAAACAGCGACGGTCTTCCTCAGTCATCTTTCGGCCGCTCTTCTGAGTGAAGTAACTGGGAGAGAGGAACTTATCCAAGTCCAGATCGCTACGGACATACATCTCCCGGAGCCAGACGGTCGAAGCTGCATACAGGGGTGGACCGGGGTGCTCAGGCCACTCTTCCGAAAGTCGCTCGAAGAGGTCTAAGGCGGCTTCATACTCCAGCTCGTATAGCCGACGAAAACCGGGCTCGACTTGCCGCAAGAACTCGGAGCTGCGCAGGCTCTTTTCCTCGGGGGCCGCAATCACCTGAAGGAACGAGCAAATCAGGGTAGACAGGAAAATGCCGCTCCTAAATACCATCCAGCAATATCATAACGCCCGTGCTCACTTGCCAGTTGTGGAGGAACCCGTCGGGCCGGAAACCGACCCCAACCCCTCCCTCGGAGCTGAATGCAGTGTGGGGCAAGCCGTAGTCGGGGATACCCGTTACAACATCGCGCGCGTCAAACCGAACCCCCCAATGTTCACCCAGCCGGACTTTCAATCCCCCTCCCCAAGCGCCGGCGAACTTCCAGCGATCCTTCAGTTCAATTCCCTGTAGCAGCTCGGCCTCAAGTTTGGAATCGCCGCCGATGCGGAAAAACGAAGCACCTATGCCGACGGACGCATACGGCCGAAATCGTGCGGTTCCCGGGGTGAAGTTGTACAAAACGCTGTAGACGGCCGTATGGACCTGGTGGCTCAAGTCTAAGCGAGGAAGTTCCGAGTTTAGGTTAAGGAAGCCCAGCGGCTGATTCGCGTAAGTGTAGTCCAGCTCGGCCGAGAAGTGGGCTCCCCGATTCTCGGTCACACGCGCGCCGATCAGAAAACCGGAGGCGGCGTCCCGTGTCACCAGCATGCCCGACTCCTTGCCGTCTATCGGAGTTAGGGATTCCTGTTCATTTCCGAAGTTGACTCCTCCGAAAAAAGACACCTCCCATTTTTGCTCGGAATAACTTCCCGTCCATTGGGCGGGAGCCGTCTTCGAAAGAAACAAAATACAAGCCGACAGTGCAAGAAATGTCCGGTGGTTCATCCCGTTTCGTCTCCCCGGAGCCTGAGAGCTCCGAATAACGTTCCTAACTATACCGAACCCACAAGGTTCGCGGCAAAATTACCGCTTTCGCAGAGTGCTCACGCTTCTTTCCCGGCGACGACGGTGAACACGCCCCAACGCCGCGTTACGCTTTCCAGCAGGGGGCCAAGATGAAGTAGCGGCTTCAGCAAGTAGTAAGCGAAAGGCGCGCCTAGACGGTTAGACGTCCAAGCCCGCAGGCTGTGCTTCCAGCAGTGAAAGTTGACCCGCCGCGAGAAGAAAAGAATTCTCTGAGGATGGAAGCCGTGCTGAAGAAGCAGCCGCCATAGAGACTCGGGCCCGTAGTGATAAAGGTGACGGGACCCTTCGCCGAAGGCAAACCAATCTTCGCGGAACCAGAGAGCCTGCCAACTCTCCACGTTGGGCAAAGACACCACCAGCCGGCCTCCCGGCGCAAGAATGCGCCGTACTGCGGCGAGGGTTTCGTGCGGATTGGGCAGGTGTTCGAAGACGTGCCAGAAGGTGACAACATCGAAGGCGCCTTCGGGGAGAGGCAGCGAACCAAGGGATCCGCTGTGCAGGCGAAGCTCTGGAAAGCTATGGCGTGCGAGGTCCACCAAGGTGCCTTCGGTTTCGACGCCTTCCGCCTGCCACCGATGCCGATCCAAAGCGAGCAGGAACTTGCCGATTCCCGCTCCCACGTCCAGCAGACGACCGCCGTCTCGAAGCTTCGCGACGAGGTCAACCTTTTCCTGCTCCATTCGCCAGAGAGATCTGCCTAGCCAAGCGCCTGATCGAATCTTTTCGATCTCTTCTTTGACCGAGCCCCAATAGTGGGGAGGATAGACGGGTACGGGAAGGCGGTCCGCATCAGGTTCCCACGTAAACGCCAACCTACAGCCGGGGCATTGCATGATCCGGTAACGCAGCGGTGAGCGGACGAGTCGATCCGTCGCCCAGCAAAACAGACAGGGGGTCTTACAACCGCAGATCGGACAACCTTGCCAAACGTGGTCCATAGGGAGTTACCCTTGGCTTGGGGGCGCCGTCTCCCGTTCGGCGAAGCGATGCTTCAACCGCTCGAAGATTTGCAGAAGAGCGCTCACAGCCTTAGGGGTGTACTCACTCTTCAGCCTGACCCAACCGACTTCTCGGAAGATTCGTCGACCGGTGATGCGTCTCCAGACAAGCCCGCCGTTTCTCTTTCCGGCGACCGCCGGGTAAGGGATGATACTGATGCCCAACCCATGGGCCACGAGGGGTTTCGTAATCTCGACGTTCTGAAGTTCCATGGTATTTTCGAAAACGACGCCCTCTTCTTCGAACGTCCGATCTAGAAGCTTTCGGGTGTTGGAGCCCGGTTCGAAATGGATGAAAGTGTAAGGAGCCAAATCGCAGAATTCAATCTGTGCCTTTGTCGCCAGCGGGTGCAGGGGATTGGTCACCAGTACCAGCTCCTCCCGGAGCGCGGGTGTCACTTCCAGATCCGGGTCGTGAAACGGTAGAGTGAGAAGAGCCAGATCCGTCTTGTCTTCGCGCAACATTCTCAGCAACTCCTCCGTCACCCCGGTTGCTATCCGAACCTCTATGTTCGGATAGGCATCGTTGTAAACCTTGAGAAGTTCCGGGAACAAATACGTGCAGACGGACATTCCTCCTGCCAGTTGCAGACGTCCTTTCTGTAACTCCCCCAAATCGGTCAACGCGGTGGAAAGCAGACGCATTTCGTGAAAGATGCGAAGAGCATGGTGGGATAGGATCTTTCCCGTGGGTGTAAGGACAAGTCGCCGGTGGACTCTCTGAAACAAGGGGGCCCCAAGTTCGTGCTCCAAGAGAGAAATCTGGCGACTGACGGCGGATTGCGAGACGTAGAGACGTTGTCCGGCTTTGGTAAAGCTCCCGGTTTCGACCACAGCCCGAAACATCTCCAGCTGGCGCAAGTCCACGACATCATTGTATGTGACTTTCCGTGATCAGCCGTAGGTACGTACCGTTTGACCGAAACTTGGGAGTGGGCTACATTCCCACCGGTGAGGGAGCGAAGTCTCGCCCGGATTTTCCTGCTGGTGGCGGCGGTCACCGTCGGTTATTTCGTGTTTCGGATCTTTCAGCCGTTCCTCCAAGCGATTGCCCTGGCGATCATTTTTGCCACACTCTGCCATCCCCTCTATCAGCTCTTTCTTACGTGGCTGCGAGGGCGGGAGTCGGCGGCCTCTCTGCTGACATGCACGGTCGTGGTACTACTGATCGTCATTCCGTTCCTGGGATTATTGACTGCCCTCGCCGTCGAGATAGGTCGTATCTACGACTTGATCCAGGAACAGCGCAACAGCGGAGTTCTGCAAGAGATCCTTGAATTGCAGAAGCTGCCGTTTCTCAATCGGCTGCAGGAATGGTTGGGACCATACGTGGACCTCGAGCGGATCAATCTTCTGGAGGGGGGATGGGGTCTTCTCCAGCAACTTAGCGTCTACCTGATCCGCTACAGTACCGCCGTGCTGGGGAGCCTGGCCGGCTTGGTTGGTCAGTTTATTCTGATTGTGGTCACCATGTTCTTTCTCCTGCGGGACGGTGATCGCCTGGTGCGCCACATGGACAGCTTGACTCCCTTCTCCCGACGTTACGAAGAATTGCTGGTGTCGAAGTTCCGTGAAGTCACTCGGGCGACGGTGCTGGGTACCTTGGTTACGGCGTTGGCGCAAGGCACGGCCGGCGGACTTTTGTTTTTGGCTTTGGGAATCCATAACGTTGTTTTCTGGGGAGCCTTGATCGGACTGTTTTCGATGGTTCCGGTGGTGGGAACCGCTCTGGTGTGGGTGCCGTGGGCGATTTATTTCGTTGCGACCGGGTCATACCTGAAGGCTGCGGTTCTGGTGGCCCTTGCCGTCACCGTAGTGGCGTCGCTTGACAACATCGTTCGCCCTCTTTTCATTGAGGGTCGAGCGGGGATGCACACTCTTGTGGTGTTCTTTTCTCTGATGGGCGGTGTGGCCTACTTCGGAGTGGTCGGGCTAATCTTCGGCCCGATCCTGGTTTCGCTGGCGCTTACTCTCCTGGAGGTGTACCGGTTGGAGTTCCAGGATGAGCTGCAGAAGAGGGAGTGATGAGCTGGATTGGTCCCTTGATGCACCTCTGGGAAGGTTATCTTTCCCGTCGGGATCTCCGCCGGCAAGCCCTCCCCTTTGAATGGGGTCTTGAATGGCTTGACGGTCAAATGCCCGCGGATCCCCCGGCGGAACGGTTCTTCCAATATGCCCGGAAAGCGCTGGAGAACAGCGAGTCGTTCTTCACCCCCGGGTTGGAACCTTCATGGGAAGAAGAAGGTGCGCACTGGCGGTTTACCACGCCTTTGCCTTCCCCTTACCCCGCCAACAACGTCGCCAGGGTCAAGGTCTGGGTAAGCCGCAGCAACGGACTGCCCCTTTCGCCTGCGGTCGTTGTGGTACCGCAGTGGAATGCTGACGCCGGAAGCCACGTGGGCCTCTGTCGGGCTCTTGCCGCGGCCGGAATGACGGCCTTTCGCTTGACACTTCCCTACCACGAGGAGCGGAGGGTCGACGGGCTCGAACGGGCCGAGTACCTGGTCAGCCCCAACCTGGGTCGGACGCTTCAGGCGGCGCGTCAAGCGGTATGTGAAGTGCGGGCGCTTGTCCGGAGGTTGGCCGATTTGGGAATTCGGCGGATCGGGATTGTGGGCAGCAGCTTGGGTTCGTGCGTAGCCTATCTGGCTTTCGCCCACGAACCGCTGTTACAAACCGGTGTGTTCAATCATGTCGCCGCCTCTTTCGCAGATGTCGTGTGGAGGGGACAGGCGACGCGCTATGTTCGAAAAGGACTGGAATCTCACATCGACCTGGAGACCCTACGCCGTTGTTGGGGGCCGTTGAGCCCTTGGTACTTCATCCCTCGTGTCTGCCGGTCGGGCCGCAACCACCTCTTGATTAGCGCCCGCTACGACACCACTTTCTTGCCCGAGCTCGCCGCGCCCGTTTACGCGCGATACCGCGAGCAAGGCGGAGCTTACGAGTGCCGGACCCTTCCCTGTGGTCATTACACGACGGCGCGCTGGCCGTTCAAGTACCTCGACGGTTGGTATATTGTGAATTTCTTACGGAGCAATCTCGTGAGAGGCAAAGATGCCTGAGAACTTTCGGCGGCGGATTTACGTTTGTTCCGGTAAAAGGGAAGAAACACGGGTCGTTTGCCATGGGTGACAGTGGAGAGCTCAGTCGAAGCTTCAAGTTCCTGCTCGGAGCGGCCGCTTTTGTGATCGTGGTGGCCGGTATCCGAGCGGCTGCTCCGCTTCTTGTGCCTCTTCTGTTGTCTATCTTTCTTGCCGTCTTGGCGGCGCCCGTTTTTTTCTGGCTGAAACACCGCCGTGTGCCGGTGGCCGTAGCGGTTTCGTTGGTAGTCTTCGGATTCCTGGGGCTCGTCTCCATAGCGGCGGTATTTGTAGGTAACTCGTTGAATCGTTTTGTCGGATTGTTGCCGACCTATGAGGCCCGTTTGAGCCAGGAATTTGTGTCCTTTGTTGATTGGCTTTCACGGCACGATATCCAGGTGTCATGGCGGGGCGCCTTGGCGTGGCTGGATGCAGGTCGAACGATGGGCTTCGCGGCGGACCTACTGACCTCAGTCGGGGGAGTCGCAACCAATTTTCTTTTGGTCCTGCTGACCGTCATCTTTATCTTGCTGGAGGCATCGGGGTTCCCCTTGAAAATCCGGACGGCTTTTTCCCGCGCCGAGCCGGCTTTGCAGGGTTTCGAAGAATTTGCCCGGAATCTGAACCGCTACATTGGGATCAAGACGCTGATGAGCTTGCTGACCGGTGTTCTCGTTTTCCTGTGGACACGCCTGCTGGGGGTCGAGTTCGCTCTTCTTTGGGGCCTGCTCGCATTCGTGCTGAACTACATCCCGAACTTGGGTTCGATTTTCGCCTCGCTTCCAGCCATCCTGATCGGTCTGCTGCAGCATGGGTGGCAGGGGGGCCTATTGGTGGCCTCGGGTTATCTGGCTATCAATTTGGTGGTGAGCAACCTTTTGGAGCCCCGGCTGATGGGCCGGGGACTTGGCCTGTCGCCCTTGATGGTTTTCGTGTCGTTGGTGGTTTGGGGATGGTTGTTAGGACCCATGGGATTTATCTTAAGCGTGCCACTGACGATGACTTTGAAGATTGCTTTCGGGAGTTCGGCCCGCCTACGCTGGATTGCGGTCCTCCTGGGTCCGGAGGTGGCCGCTCCGCAGGAGCACAAGGCGGAGGCGGTGGAGGTCCGGGCAACTCGCTCCCGCCCCGCCCTTCCGCCTCAGTAGGGGTAGGTTTCTCGATTCGTCGGACGCGTAATTCGAGCGCCGTGGTTCAATGAAGGCTCGAAAAATTGAGAACCGAAGATCAAGAAGCGGGTGAGGAACTCGGGGTCGGATGTCAACAGACCACTCGCCTGCTCCTCCCGGTCCCTGCCGCAATCCCGCATTTCGAGTCTTGCCGCGAGGGGAAGCTTCCGGCAATCCGAAACCGCCACCCAGATGACCGCGTTCTCCCATGCCTGATCCCGGTCACGAGCACTAAGGGAGCTCGATGAGGCCCTGCCGTTCTTGAGAAGTCAAGACGGCCTCGGGAAATTGGCGAAGAAGAAAGCGGATGGAGGCGTCTTTGCGGGAATCGACCGTGCGGATGGAGAGGTGGAGGACCTCAAGCATCAAAAGGCCGACCCCCGCCATCTCCAGCGGGAGCTCACCTTCCTTGATCGCCCGCTGTAGGGAGGCGTTCCACTCGCGAACCAAGGAGCCGGCTCGAGGATCGTTTGGAGGAGACGCGACTGTCAGCCCGACCGCCTCCGCTCGAAAACTGATCTGCAGGGAGCGGATGGCATCCAGGAGCAAATCGTCGTCCGGCGCAAGGGCGCCGACGATGTTCTTCTCCCGCAGAAAAAGGGCAGCGAGAGTAGGCGCAATTGTTTTGGCGACGACAAAGAAGGCCTCAACCAGCATCTCATTCGACTCGGAGCCGACCTCGCGAAGTCGTCGACGCAGATCACTTGATTCCCGCACAGTTGCGGACATTGACTGGAGGGCCTTCTCCAGTTCCCGCTTCGCTCCCTCCTCCAAGGCTGAACAATCCAGGGGGCAAGACAGCTCGACTACCCTGGCCGAGGCACAGCACGGCGCGCAAATAGGACCTCTTAAAGCGGGGCAATGTCTTTGGCCCCTCTTGCTGCGACAGCGGGAACAAGTGCCCAGTCTCATGACTCTTACGCCTACTCGCCGACCGGCGCTCTTACGCGTTCTCCGGGCCTAACCGTCCAGGTCCTTCGCCAAGGTTACAACCGAGAACGGTTCACCGACGTATTCGGCGGTCACCCCTTGACCGCTTGAGCCTCGGGTGAGCCGACCGGCAGGGTCTCGCACGTTACTGTGAGGACTTTCGCCCGGGGGTAACGACAGCCCACTCCTGCGCTATCCACGTTCTGCGTCGCCGAGTATAGCAAAGACCGTCTCAACGCTTCTCTCGCCGAAGTCGGAGCTTCCCGCCCAGTTTGCTTTGCCGGAGTTCCCGTGTGGCGTACGGCCCGGACGCGGACGCGAAACGGGAACCGCAAATGCGAGGACAAAAAAAGGTGGCGGGGTTTCAGTGCCCCGCCACCCGGTACGTCTTTGGACTCGGCCGCCGCCTCGGTCTTAGGAAAGCTGAACCAGGTCGGTGGTCTGTTTCTTCTTTTTCAAAACCTCTTCGTCGTAATACTCCCGAACCGTGGCCGCTTCCCGTGCCGCGCGCCGCCGGAGCAGCTTTTCCTCCCGCGCCGTCATGGGAATATCGGTAGGACGTTGCCGCACGCGATGAACATCTTCCGGCCGAAGCTCGAGGGAATGTTCGTAGCTTTCTAAATCCAACTTCTTCCCGCCGGCGTGAATCTGATGGCGCCCGTGCGTCTTGTACCACTCGGCGACGGTGGCGTTCATGTGCATATGCTCGATGATGTTGCGCCAGCCGTGGCCGGTGTTGTAGGCGCAGAAGGAGATCTCGCCCTCCTGGGTACCGTAGGGGATTACACACATCTCGGTGCGGCGGAAATCGTAGTTGAAGAGATCCTGAAACCACATGCCTGCAATGAACAAGAAATTCCAAGGATCCTTCCGTCGCTCGAAAGCTTCGTCCCCAAAGTTCTTGCCGTAATCGATCCCGGTCAGTCCGTAACTCTTGTCGAACTTCTTCAGCACGTCCCAAAGGGTCAGCCGTTTCGGCGCCCGGAAAGGCTTGTAATGCTTGAGTAGTGCTAAACCCATCATCAAGTTGCTGAGGAACTTACCCCGGGCCGCGTCGGTGATCTTGGTGATCTCCGCGGCCAAGCCGGGGATTGAGATGAATTCAGGTACCGGAACGGCTTCCTTCGTCTCCTTGTCCACCATCAGCGCCGTGCCGACACCGCAGTTGGGGTGACAGCTACAAGTCACTTGCCCCCACTCGGCCCCGGGGCCGTGGGCTAAATCCGCAAAATCCGAGAAGACCCCCATCAGCGACAAGGGGAACCAGTCACGCAACGGTTCCGTCAAGCCGGTCTGTTTCTTCACGTCATAGGCGAGATGCGACAAGGTATAGCGTTGCCGCAAGCGACGCTCGTCGGAGACGTCCTCGTCGCGCCCCGTGAAGGAGACCGGTTGAAAGGCGACGAACGCAATTTTCTTCGGGTTGTCCATGGCAAACCGAATGATCGGGCCGACCTGGTCGTTGTTAACCTCGTTAACCAAGGTCGTCACCAATACGATTTCGGTTCCGGCCCGGTGGATGTTTTCGATAGCCCGGAGCTTGACGTCAAAAAGATTGCCGATATGGCGGTGACTGTTGGCATCGTTGCCGACACCGTCAAACTGGAAATAAACAAAACGAAGGCCGGCTTCGGCGGCTTTCCGGGCGAACTCGTAACTCTTGGCGAACATTAGACCGTTCGTCGCCGCCTGCACACTGTTGTAGCCTACCCGCCGGGCGTACCGGATCGCCCGCAGGAAATGCGGTGACAACGTCGGCTCACCGCCCGAAAACTGCACCGACAGCTGCCGCCGCGGCTTGATCTTCAGTGCGTTGTCGAGAATCTCCTTGATTTCTTCCCAAGCCAGTTCGTGGACGAACCCCACCTGATTGGCGTCCATGAAGCACGGGTCGCACATCATGTTGCAGCGGTTCGTGAGGTCCACCGTAAGGACCGCGCCGCGACCGTAGCGGATAGTGCTTGAGCCGTGGTTGTGTAGATCTTCGTCGTTGTGGGCCCTCTGGTCCCGTCCTGGAAAGTTCGATTCGATCCACTTCAGGAAGTTCTTGTCGATTGACATGATGTCCTCGAACTTCCCGTGCTTCGGGCATTCCTTGACCATCCAGATCTGCCCGTCTCTCTCGAGAATCGTCGCCTTGATCTCGCCCACCTTCTCGTCGATCAAGATTCGGTAATCTTCCTCACCCGACAGGATTTTCTCCCGCGCCTCCTTGACACACTTCGGGCACAGCGAGTCGGTTTCCCGAGGCCATCCCAACTTCGGTTTTGTCTTTTCCCAGGATTTCAGCAAAGGTTGATCCGACCACTTCGGTTTAAAGGAAGGGTTCGGAGGGACCTTGGAATTAAAGTATTGAATGATGTCGAAAGCTTTTCCCGCAGTGAAACAGACGGCGCTGTCCACCGCCTTGAACACTGCGGCCGTTGCCGTACTCCTAGGCATACCAAACCTCCAAATAGAATTAGTCTTGTCGTTATCGACGTCTTCATTTACCCCGCTGGGGGTAGGATCGGCCGCGCACCTCATGATGCGGCCGCTTTCGATACCTCTACTGTAGGCGGCGAAGCCTACGGTGGTCAAGACGGAGTTTGCCATCTTGATGGCAAACTCATGAAATCGGCTCCAGAGTGATCCAATCAGATGGATCAGCTGGTGAGTTGGAGGTCAGCGGATGGAAGAATCGGAACCAAAAGCAAGCAGGGCTTTCAGCCTGTGGGTGCGGAGGAGTTCTCTCCCAGTTGGAAGGATTGACGACCGAAACGGCGACGGGCGAGCCCCGATGATCCGAAATCCGTCGGTCTCGCCGGCGGACTGCACGGTCCCCCGACCGCGCTGTCCGAGGAATCCGCGTTCTCCACTTCTCCACGGACACAGTGCGTGGGAACCGGCTGGTTCTCTTGAAAGGCCCGTCACGAATAGAATACCGGGATAGCGTAAGACAAAGGACGTCATCATGCCTGATCGGACTGCACTACTGAAGGAAACCTTGGAACGCCGAGTTCTGCTGCTGGATGGGGCGATGGGCACAATGATTCAGAGTCGCCGTCTCCAGGAAGCGGACTACCGGGGAGAGATCTTCGCGGATCATCCACACGACCTGAAAGGCGACAACGACGTCCTGGTTCTGACCCGGCCCGATGTGATTCTGGATATCCACCGTGAGTACCTGGAAGCGGGCGCGGATATTATTGAGACGAATACATTCAACGCGACCGCCGTCAGCCAACGCGATTACGGACTTGAGGCGATGGCTTACGAACTGAACCGATCGGGCGCCGCGCTGGCCCGGCGGGCCGCGGACGGATTTAGTACGGCCGAACGTCCTCGGTTCGTCGCCGGCTCGTTGGGGCCGACGAATCGAACCGCCTCGCTTTCTCCCGACGTGCTCGACCCCGCCACCCGGAACATTACTTTCGCCGAACTGTCCGCCGCCTATGCGGAAGCGGCCCGGGGCCTGATCGACGGCGGAGTCGACATTCTCCTGGTGGAGACCGTGTTCGACACGCTGAACGCCAAGGCGGCAATCTTTGCGGTTTTGTCGCTCTTCGCAGAGCGCGGGTTGGCCTTACCGATATTCATCAGCGGCACGATTTCCGACGCCAGTGGGCGGACTCTTACGGGTCAGACGGTGGAGGCGTTTTGGAATTCCATCCGTCACGCCGAGCCTCTCGCCGTGGGCTTCAACTGCGCTTTGGGGGCGCGAGACCTGCGGCCCCACGTGGAAGAGATGGCTCGGCTGGCCGACACCTACGTCCTGGCTTATCCCAACGCGGGTTTGCCCAACCAGTTCGGCCGGTATGACCAGACCCCGGAGGAGATGGCGGAGTTAGTGGCAGACTTTGCCCGGTCGGGCCTTGTCAACATCGTCGGAGGTTGCTGTGGTACCACCCCGGAACACATCCGCGCTATTGGCGAGCAAGTAGCCGGCCTCTCTCCGCGGCGTCCGCCGAAACTTCCCCGGATGACGAGGCTGGCCGGGCTGGAGCCCCTCAACATCGGGCCCGGCACTCTGTTCGTCAACATCGGAGAGCGGACGAACGTAGCGGGGTCTCGGCGCTTCGCCCGGTTGATCCGGGAAGCTCGGTATGAAGACGCCGTGGAGATCGCGCGGGAGCAGGTGGAGAACGGTGCCCAAATGATCGACGTCAACATGGACGAAGCGATGCTGGACTCGCAGGCGGCCATGGTCACTTTTCTCAATACGTTGGTCGGTGAGCCCAACGTTGCGAAGGTCCCCGTCATGATTGATTCCTCGCGTTGGGAGGTGATCGAGGCGGGGTTGCAATGCTTGCAAGGGAAACCGGTGGTCAACTCGCTAAGCCTGAAGGAGGGGGAAGAACCATTTCTGGAGCGTGCGAGCTTGGCCCGTAGGTACGGTGCGGCCGTAGTGGTCATGGCGTTTGACGAACAAGGACAGGCCGATACCCTGGAACGCCGACTCGAGATCTGTCGTCGAGCGTATCGCCTGCTGACGGAGAAGATGCGGTTTCCTCCCGAGGACATTATTTTCGACCCGAACGTTTTCGCGATTGCCACGGGGATCCCCGAGCACAACAACTATGCCGTGGATTTCATCGAGGCGACCCGCCGGATTAAACAGACGCTGCCTTATGCGAAGGTCAGCGGAGGCGTCAGCAACTTGTCCTTCTCCTTCCGGGGCAACGACACCGTTCGCGAGGCTATGCACTCCGTCTTCCTCTATCACGCGATCCGAGCGGGGCTCGATATGGGCATCGTCAACGCGGCGCAGTTGGCGGTCTATGAGGATATTGACCCGGAGTTGCGGGAGAGAGTCGAGGATGTGGTTTTGAATCGGCGGCCCGACGCCACGGAGCGGTTACTCGAGATCGCCGCCCGGTACGCCGATCGCGCTCGAGAGCAGTCGGCACAGCTCGAGTGGAGAGAACAGCCGGCGTCCGAGCGGATCACGTATGCGCTTGTTCACGGCATCGACGAGTACATTGAAGAAGACGTTGAAGAGGCTCGGCGGACACTGGGTGACCCGGTTCGAGTGATCGAAGGTCCCCTCATGGACGGCATGAATTTAGTCGGCGATCTTTTTGGTTCCGGAAAGATGTTTCTTCCGCAGGTCGTCAAGAGTGCCCGGGTCATGAAAAAGGCCGTGGCGTACCTCGTGCCCTTTATCGAAGCGGCCCGCTCGTCCGGTGGCAGGCCGGTCGTCAAGGGCCGGATTGTGCTCGCTACGGTCAAGGGAGATGTCCACGATATCGGGAAAAACATCGTTGGGGTGGTCCTACGCTGCAACGGTTACGAAGTCGAGGACCTCGGTGTGATGGTTCCGGCTTCCCGGATTGTCGAGCGGGCGAAGCAAGCCGATATTGTCGGTCTCAGCGGGTTGATCACGCCTTCTCTGGACGAAATGTGCCATGTGGCGGCGGAGTTCGAACGTGAGGGTCTTCATATCCCTTTGCTGATCGGAGGTGCCACCACGTCGCGCGTTCACACCGCGGTGAAGATCGCGCCCTGCTACTCGGCTCCTACGGTCCACGTCCCCGACGCATCCCGGGCCGTCCCCGTGGTGGCCGACTTGCTTGACGAAGACCGGGCGGAACGCCTGCTGGCCGAGATCCGGTCGGAGTACGAGGAACTTCGTCGTCGCCACGAGCAAAGACACGAGGCCGAACAGCTGATCCCTCTCGAGGAGGCCCGTCGCAATCCGTACCGTATCGACTGGCAAGTATACGAACCTCCGCGCCCGCGTAGGCTGGGTATCTCGCAGTTCCCAGAGTACGATCTAAAGGAGGTTGAGCCTTACGTCGATTGGACGCCGTTTCTGCAGGTCTGGGAGATCAAGGGGAAATACCCGGAAGTAATGGATGATTCGACACGGGGCGAGGAAGCTCGGCGTCTGGTGCAGGAGGGGCGCACGTGGTTGGAGAGGATCTGCGGTGAGGGACTACTGCAAGGCGCCGCCGTTGTGGGGCTGTTTCCCGCGAACGCGGCAGGCGACGACGTTGAGCTTTACACCGACGAGAAGCGTTCTGGTCTACTGACCACCCTTCACTTTCTCCGGCAGCAGACTCGTAAGCGCCCCGGTCGGCCGAATCGATGCTTGGCGGATTTTGTGCTGCCGCGAGAGAACGGCCGCGTCGATTACGTCGGGCTGTTTGTGGTCACCGCCGGTTACGGGCTGGAGAAACTTGTAGCGGAACTGGAAGCCGTCCATGATGATTATCACGCCATTATGGTGAAAGCCCTGGCGGACCGGTTGGTGGAAGCCCTCGCCGAAAGAATGCACCAACGGGTGCGGGAGGAGCTCTGGGGATACGCCGCTGGAGAAGGGCTTTCCGGCGGGGATTTGATTCGCGAAAAGTACCGCGGGATCCGACCCGCTCCCGGGTACCCGGCGTGTCCCGATCACAGCGAGAAAGCCGTTTTATTCCAAGCTTTGGAAGCGGAGAAGAGGATCGGCGTACACTTGACGGAAAACTTTGCCATGATCCCGCCTGCCTCCGTGTGCGGAATGTACTTCGCTCATCCCGAGGCCCACTATTTCGGAGTCGGAAGAATCGGCCGCGACCAGCTGGAAGACTACGCCCGGCGTCGGGGTGAACCGGTTCGCATCCTGGAGCGTTGGCTGGCTTCGATCCTGGTCGATTGAGAGTTGCCGAGCTTCGCCGGAAAGGAGTGTTCCGGAATGTCGAGGTTCCAGCACTACACGGTGCGGGATACGGCGTCCGGTCCGCAGAGTTCGGGGCATGCAACAGGGGCACGCGGCAGGCGATTTCCCTACCTCAGGGCCTCCTCGAGAGCCGCCGCCGCGTCGGTGGAAGCGTCGCGGTACTTCACGATGACCGCACACTGGAGGTGAATTCCTTCTCGCTGAGCGAATTCCGAACGTCCCGCCGGACGTGATCCGGGAACCACGACCGCACCTTCCGGAATCTCCAAGGGATGCTCGGCCGTGGCTCGCAACACCGTATCCTTCACCAAGTCGTACACCGGTATTGAAGCGGTTAAGATGGTTCCGGCACCAAGTACCGCTCGGCGCCGCACTAAAGTACCCTCGTAAACTCCCGCAGCTCCACCCACCAAAACGTCGTCTTCGATGATCACCGGCCGAGCTCCCACCGGTTCGAGAACTCCGCCGATCTGGGCGTTGGCGCTGACGTGGACTCGGGCTCCCACCTGGGCGCAGGACCCGACGATGACATGCGAGTCGATCATGGTTCCTTGTCCCACCCAGGCCCCGACGTTCACGTACGAAGGCGGCATGACGACGACGCCGGGTGCCAGGTAGGCTCCCGAACGGACCGATGTTCCTCCGGGGACCAGGCGCACCCCTTCGTCCAGCCGAAAAGGTCTCAGCGGGAACGTGTGCTTGTCGAAGTAGCGGAACGAGTCGTTGATGGAGTAATCCGTCAGGCGTCCGAATCGGAAGCCCAGCAGGATACCCTGTTTCACCCACCGATTTACCTGCCAGTCGCCCCCGGGGGCCGGCTCCGCCGCACGAATCCGTCCGGAGGAAAGCATTGCCAGGAACTGGAAGAACCAATCGTCAAAGTCCTCCGGACATTCTTTCGTCCCGGCCGCCGCCTTCAGACGTCTTTGTAGTTCGATGACCTCCACGTCGATTACTCTCTTCCCGCAGACAACCCCAATTCGTCGAGAATCTCCTGTATCCGCCGCCGCGTCGTTTCACCCGCCGGCACCAGCGGAAGCCGTAACGTGTTCTCGATCTTCCCCATGAGGGCCAGAGCCGCTTTTACCGGGATCGGATTGGACTCCAAGAAGTTGGCTTCCATCAGCGGCAACAAGCGGTAGTGATACCTGCGTGCGGTTTCCCAATCTCCGCGCAAAGCGGCCCGTACCATTTCCGAAAGCTCTCCCGGGGCTTCGTTGGCCGCAACGGCGATAACACCGTCCGCTCCCAAGGCTATGAGCGGCAATGTAAGAGCATCGTCTCCCGACAGGACCAGAAAGCCCTCAGGTCGCTCGCGTAAGATCTGCATGATCTGGGAGAAATTCCCGCCAGCCTCCTTAAGCCCGACGATGTTTGGCACTTCTGCCAGGCGAAGCACGGTCTGGGCTGCAATATTGCAGCTGGTTCGGCTCGGCACGTTGTACAGCAGAACCGCCGTATCGACCGCTTCAGCGACGGCGCGAAAATGTCGGTACAGCCCTTCCTGGGTGGGCTTGTTGTAGTAAGGGGCCACCACCAGTACACCGTCGCACCCCAATCCGGCCGCTTCTTGTGAGAGGGCTATGGCTTTGCGCGTATCATTGCTGCCCGTACCGACAAGCACAGGACGACGGCCGCCCACTTGGTCCAACGTGACCTCCAGCAACCGAGCGCGCTCGTCGGAGTCCAACGTGGCACCTTCGCCCGTCGTGCCGGCCACCAGGACCGCCTCAATTCCCGACGTGACTTGCCATTCCACCAATTCACGAAGCCTTGGCTCGTCCAGCCTTCCATCAGAGCGGAACGGAGTCACCAAGGCGACCGTGGTACCCCGCAGACGATCGCTATTCATCTCTTCTCCTCCGTAGAGGGACCCTCCAGCATATCGTCGAGTGTAAAGACGCCCTTGCGTCCGACGATCCACTCGGCCGCGCGTACAGCTCCTTGGGCGAAACATTCCCGCCCGTGGGCTTGATGGCGCAGGGTTAGCGTTTCGCCCGAAGAAGTGAACCCCACCTCGTGAATGCCCGGGACGCCGCCCACCCGGGTCGAGGTAACGTGTAGTTCATCGGGATCGATGCGACGACCGTCGCATCGATCCTCCAGCAAGCGGCGCTTTCGGGGCATCTCCCGAAGCACTATTTCGGCCAGCCGCCGGGCCGTGCCGCTCGGGCTGTCCAGCTTGCCGGTGTGGTGCCACTCGTGCAAGTAGACGTCGAATTCCTCCAAGTCCGCCAATCGTCGTGCCGCTTCCCGAACAAGTTGCGTAAAGACGTGGACGCCCAAAGCGAAGTTGGGACTGTAGATCATGGTCAATCCGGGAAGCCGGACCAGCTCCGGCAAGCGGTCGTACCAGCCCGTAGTGCCCTCGACCACTGGAATTCCCCGTGTGGCGGCGATCTGCAGGGTGTCGGGCACTACCGTCGGAAGAGAAAATTCGATCAAAACGTGCGCCTGCGCGAGCTCCGAGGCGGCCCGAAGCGGACAATCTACGTCGAACCTCGCCACCACCTCGTGGCCTCTGGCCTGGGCCGCCCGTTCCACTTCGCTCCCGGTACGGCCCAGCCCCACAAGTGCAATCTTGAGCGGTGTGTTCATACGGCACTCTTCTCCCCCGTCTGCTCCAAAAGTGTGCGGTAAAGTCTCGCGTACGACTCCGTCCCTTGCTTGAGGTCCTCCTCTCTCACCTGCTCGTCGTCACTGTGGGCGAAGCGGATCGAACCGGGACCCAGCATGAGGACCTCTCCCAGAGGTCTCAAATAGCCCGCGTCTGAGCCAAAGGATACAACGGTTTGGGGAAATCCCGGAACCGTAAGAAAAAGCTGGGGTTCAGTGCCACCGGTGACCTTCACCTCGGCACGGTCTTCTACCAATCCTTGCAGGCGCCGCTCAATGTCGGTCATGGACGTCACCACCCGGAACATTCCTTCCGCCCATGCCTCCGGCGCGATGACATTCGCCGCCACGCCTCCGCCGATTCTCCCGACGTTCAGCATCGTCTCTCCAAGGACTTCGTCTGTCGGCCAGTCGGCTTCCAGGAGGCGGGTTATCAACGTTGCAAGCAGGTGGATGGCCGAGGGGCCGCCATTAGTCTGAGAGGAATGCCCCGCCTTCCCGTGCGTTGTTACAAAGAAACGGAGCGAACCCTTTTGGGCGCGGGCCAAACAATTCTCCGTGGGTTCGCCGACGACCACGAAACGAGTCCGGGCCATCGCGGAGGCGGCGGCGCGAGCCCCGTCCGAATCCGTCTCTTCACCAACCACGAAGAGTAGTCCCATGGCCTCGGCACCTCGGCTTCTCAGGCGGTCGGCCGCCGCCAGCATGGCCACAGCAATTCCCTTGGCGTCGAGAACGCCTCGCCCGAAAAACGTGTCGCCCCGGCGCTGGAACGGTATGTGTGGGGGCACGACGTCGAGGTGTGTGCAGAAGAGGACCTCAGGATCCCGGCCCGTGGAAGCAAAAAGGTTGAAGCGGTCGGCTCCGACCGGAATTCTTTCGACTCTCCACTCCCGCCGCCGCAATTCGCCTTCGATGAAGCGGGCCGCCTCGGTTTCGCGGCCGCTCGGAGAGGGAATGTCTACCCAAGTCTGCAGTAACCTCCAGTATTCCTCCATCCCGGTCTCTCCGCTGCCGAGCTTCCGGCAGGGCCCCTCCCAAAGAACCCTCCTCGAGAGCTTTCGGTCCCGAAGTATAGCGCACCCCCTCGCAGCTTAGACTCAAAACTGCGTAACTGGGGGCCTTGCGCTTAATACGTGCGGCGGCGAGGTCCGGGCCCACGAAGGCGGCCGATGCCTCTTCCCGGGGAATCGGCGCCCGTAGCCGCGACTATCACGAAACGGTTCTTCTCGAGCCGGTTTGATGACCGTTCCATCCAAACCGGCTCAAGTCTTGGAGCTTGGCTTTTCGTGCTATCGAGCGCCGGGGGCAAAGCAGTAGGAGAAGGAAATCTGCCGATTTGTCGCGGCCGATCGGCCCCCAAGTCACTCGTCGTCGGCGGATAGAGACGGATTCTTTATCCACTCAAGAACACCATCTCCCTGGCTGGGGAGAGCTCAACCCGTTTCCCGAGGCGGGAGATCGGATCTGGTAGAGGATTCTTTCGCCTCGTCGTCGAAGTGCCAATAGTGTCGTACACATTGTGAGCAAACAGCCCACTGGTCGGGTTGATGGGAATAGCCCACCACCCGCTCCCGGTTCTCATAGACCCAACAGTGGACACATCGGATCGGGTATGCCGGGCGTGCGCGATGGTAGATCCACAAGAGAAGGACGACTAAAAGGACTCCTCCTCCCGCCAGCCCGAAGAGTGTCTCCTGCAAGGTTAAACCCATCAGATTCTAGTCGCGTCAAGAGGTGGAATCCGTTCCGGCAAAACTCCGCAAGGCCTCCTGTTCATTCTCGAACACCTGGAACAGGGGCAGAAGCCGGCTGATGGAAAGGACGTGCCTGACCCGGTCGCCGACTCGGACCAGGCGCACATCCACGCCGAAGCGCTGAGCCATCCTGGTGCCCGCTACCAGCTCTCCGATGCCTGCGCTGTCAATCCACTCTACGGCGGACAGGTTGAGCACAATTTTCTTCCAGCCCTCGGCCACCAGTTGATCCATGACCTCGTGCAGGATCTGCGAAGGGTTACCCAGGACGATGCGACCGGTGAGGTCGACGATGATGACATCGTCCGCCTGTCGAACGTCTACATGCATGCCGGCCCTCCTCCTTCGAGATTCCGGTGAGCCAAGCCCGGATTCCGATGCTAAATCTTGAATAGTATCTTATGCTTGTACAACCAATAACATAGGTACCAGCTTACGGCTAGAGAGACCGCGGCGTTCGTGAGATCGACGGTGGCGGGCCCCAGGCCCCCCAGAAATCCTTCCGTAAAGATCCTCAAGAAGCCGTTCATCCACTGCGGTCCCACCGTGTTATTGAACAGATAGATGAAAATAGAGTTCATTCCGACAATGACGCCGAACCAGCACCAGCGCCTGTAACCCTTCATGTCCACCAACCAGTACATGGCGGCCAATACGACTAGACACCAACCACCTGTCACCACGGTGAACGAGCTGGTGGCGATCCGCTTGATGATCGGGGTGATCGGATCCATCGCGTACCCGGCGACAATGAGGATCAGGCCGGGCAGCAGGAGCTTTTTCACTTTCGTCATGGCCTCGTGCCGGTTGCGCAGAACCTGCCCCGCCAAGACGCCCCAGATGGTGTGGCACGCCGTAGGAACGCAATTAAAGGCCACCCATCCTCCGCCGGGATTCAATTTCCCCATCAAAAGCATGTCGACGTAGGATCCGAAATTGTGATCCTTCACGAATGGTTGGTCGAAGCCGGGAACGGACCACAGGCGGTAGAGGGCTTCGGTAATCAGCAGAAGAGCGGCGCTGGCGCCAATCTGCGTCGACGGGCGATAACGCATCAGGAGATAAGCTACTAAATACGTGAACGACAACTGGGTAAGAACGTTCCACAGTTCGAACACCAACTTGCCGTTGTAGCCGCAGTGCAAGATGACCCCCAGCCAAAACAGGACAAAGCTTCGGTAAAGAACATGGGCCAGGATTTTTCCCTCGCTGTCACCTCGCTCCCGACGTTTACCCAAAGAAAAGGGCATAGCGACGCCCACGATGAACATGAAAAACGGCTGCACGAGATCCCAGAAACGTAAGCCGTTCCATGGATGGTGGGAAAATTGGACCGCCAGCCAGCCCAGGATGGTTCCGGAAAACTCCGGGCGCTGAAGCGCCTCATAGAGTCCGGCCCCTTCGGCCACCAACAGGAACATGGTCAGTCCGCGGAATGCATCCAGCGAAATAACACGCCCAGGTACCGGTACGGAAAGGTCCTTTTTCAC
>Ga0116188_1001019_pt1 | contig 25311 bp, 19 predicted proteins | sample AD_JPNTR2_MetaG_FD_89807 | JGI IMG/M metagenome (GOLD analysis project Ga0116188, IMG submission 89807) | Active sludge microbial communities of municipal wastewater-treating anaerobic digesters from Japan - AD_JPNTR2_MetaG | ecosystem: Engineered > Bioreactor > Anaerobic > Digestate | place...
TAATTTTATTATGAAAAAAATAAAGAAAAAAGATGAAGAATTTGATCAAATTCAAATTATTTATTTATTAGCAGGGATAGTTATTTTGGTTGGAATAATTTTAGGAGTTTGGTTTATTTATGGTTATTTTACTTATGAAAATAGAGAAAACACTGAGATTAATTTAAAAAATCAAGAAGAAAATCAAAAGATGTGTAAGTATCAAAGAATTTTGGATGGAGTTTGTGTGGAAACTAATAGTGAAATAAATCCTAAGTTAGTAGCAGTGATGATAGAAAATCATTCTGAAGCTCGTCCTCAATCTGGTTTGTCTCAGGCTAGTGTGGTTTATGAAGTTCCTGTTGAAGCAAATTATACTCGTTTTTTAGTTATTTATCCGGCAAATAATAGTATAAATGAAGTAGGTCCAATTCGTAGTGCTCGACCTTATTATTTAGATTGGTTGTCAGAATATGGTGAGGCACAATATATGCATGTAGGTGGCTCACCGGTTTCTCTTGATTTGATAAAAAAATATAAGATAAATGATTTAAATGAGTTTTATCATGGTTGGTATTATTGGCGTAGTACTAAGCGAAGTGCTCCACATAATGTTTATACTTCTAGTGAATTGTGGAATAAAGCTTTGGAGAATTATGAAGATAATTATAAAAATCAAGAATATGAAAGTTGGAAGTTTGATAATGAATTAAAAATGAATAAGGAAGAATCAATAACTCATAAAAATTCAATAGTAAATTTTGTGGAAGAAATAAAAATTTCCTTTTTACCACCAATCTATGAGGCGATTTGGAAATTTAATACTTCTACAAATAAATATGAACGCTATCAAATGGGTCAGCCACATACAGATTATGATAACACACCGATTATTGCTGATAATGTGATTGTACAAAAAGTTACTAGTCAAGTTTTGGATTCTATTGGAAGACTAGCGATTGATACGATTGGTAGTGGAGAGGTGATTATTTTTCAAAATGGTTTTTTTATTGAGGGTACTTGGAAAAAAGAAGAAAGAAGTTCTCGAACAAAATTTTATGATTCTAATGATGAAGAAATAAAATTAAATCCGGGAAAAATTTGGATTGAAATAGCGAATGAGAGAACAAAGGTAAGTTATTAAAATAATTTATTATTTTTGCAAAAACTTTTCTTGTCATTCCCGTTCTCTTTTTGTCATTCCCGTGTAAACGGGAATCTATTCAAAATAAGAATTTATAAACAATTAACTTATAATACCAACCAACACCCCCCTGCACCCCCCTCAAGGGGGGAATTATTATCTCTTCTTGTCATTCCCGTTCTCTTCTTGTCATTCCCGCGAAAGCGGGAATCTATAACATCTTAATTATTTTTTTAAATAAAACATTATTCATTTAATCTTTATTTTATTTGTTTTTGTAATTCTGTTTTACTGGATTCCCGCCTTGTGCCTTCGCTAAAGCTTCAGCGACACACAGTCGCGGGAATGACAGGTGGGTTTGTCAATACCCCCCTGCACCCTTACGCCTTCAGCGAGACAGGCAAGGAGGTAATTTTATTCGTTTTTGTAATTTTATTTTACTGGATTCCCGCCTTGCGCCTTCGTTAAAGCTTCAGCGACACACAGTCGCGGGAATGACAGTTGGTTTTCGCGGGAATGACAAGATGAAGTAATAGTAAATTACCCCCTTCCGCCTTCAGCGAGACAGGCAAGGGGGGAATTTAAATTATTTTTATTATTCGGTTTTTTTTAGTCAGATCTTGATAAATGGTTATTTTTGCTTTGGGAAAATATTTTTTAATTAATTTTTTAATCAAAGTAGTTTGCGAAGGGTCTATTTCAATAAATAAAGAATAAGAAGTGAAGAATAATTTTTTTTGCAGTTGTTTAAAAAGTTGACGATAATATTTTAGACCATCATTTCCAGCAAGTAGAGCAAGTTTGGGCTCATGTTGGATTGAAGGTTCTTGTTTAATTTGTTTAAGAGTGAGATAAGGAAGATTGGCAGTAATTATAATTTTTGATTTTTGTTTGAATATTTTAGATTTTGTGATTGGTTTGAGTAAGTTGCCGTGTAAGAAATTTATTTTTACTTGATGTTTTTGAGCATTTTTTTGAGCCAGCGCAAGAGCTTTTTTTGAAATATCAATTGCCAAGGTTGTAATATTTTTTTCTATTTGGTTTAACTTATTAGCAGGTATATTAGATAATTGTTTCAATGTTTTTATTATTGAAATTGGAATACAGCCAGTACCAGTTCCAATATCAATTAAAATAATTTTTTGATTTTTATTTTTTTTGATTTCTTGTAAAACTTTTTCTATTATAATTTCAGTATCAGGACGAGGAATTAAAACATTTTTATTTACTAAAAAATTTAAGCCAAAAAATTCTTTGTAACCAGTAAGATAAGCAAGAGGAATATTTTTTAGACGCTTATTTATTAGTTGATTATATTTTTTTATTTGTATTTTATTTATGTTTTTTTCCGGATGTGCCAAAATAAATTCACGCGATTTTTTTATTACATGAGCGAGAATAAGTTCAGCTTCAGTTGTCGCTAAATTAGTTTGTGAAATTAATTTTTTTATTTCCATACTTCTCAGTAGGAGGATTTTTTTGATTTTATTTATTAGTATTTATTTTATTTAAGATGATATTTCAGTTTCAGCATAATCTGCTTTTCTAAGAGTTTCAATAATGTCATCTAAATTTCCATTTAAAATATTTTCAAGATTATTCCAATTTTCATGAATACGATGATCAGTGATTCTATCTTGAGGATAATTGTAAGTACGGATTTTTTCACTTCGATCTCCAGTTCCGATTTGACTTCGGCGTTTAGCATCAATTTCAGCAGTTTGTTTTTCTCTTTCTATTTCATAGAGTCTAGCTCGGAGTACATTCATCGCTTTTTCACGATTTTGAATTTGTGATCTTTCATCTTGAGATTGAGCTACTATTCCAGTTGGAATATGAGTAATACGCACCGCAGAATAAGTTGTATTAACACTTTGTCCGCCGTGTCCACCAGCACAAAAAGTATCAATTCGCAGATCATTAGGATTGATTTCTAATTCAGTTTCTTCAATTTCTGGCATAATAGCTACACTAGCAGTAGAAGTATGAATACGCCCAGACTTTTCAGTTTCAGGAATTCTTTGCACTCGGTGAACGCCCATTTCATATTTCAAATTTTTATAAACATTTTTTCCAGTAATAGAAAAAATAACTTCTTTGTAACCACCAATACCAATTCGGTTTTCATCAATTAAAGTAGTTTGCCAATTTTTCTTTTCTGCGAATTTTAAATACATACGCATTAAGTCTCCAGCAAAAAGAGCTGATTCATCACCACCTGCGCCAGCGCGAATTTCTATAATAACATTTTTATTATCAAGTGGATCTTGAGGTTTGGTAAGTTCAGTCAATTCATTTTCAATTATTTTTTTTCTCTCTTTAAGTTCCATTATTTCAATTTCTGCCATTCCTCGCATATCTTCATCAGTTTCGCTTTGGACAATATTTTCAGTTTCAATTAATTGAGATTCTATTTTAAATAATTCATTAATTTTTTCAACAGTTTCTTTGAGATTTTCAAATTCAGTAGCTGTTTGTTTCAATTTATTTTGATCAGAAATAATTTGGGGATCTTGAAGATCTTTTTCTAGTTGTAGATATTTTTCTTTGATTTGTTCGTATTTAGGGTTCATAATTTATTATTAAGTATAGATTGTTATTATACATTTTTTACCAAATAAAAACAGACTCATAAAATGAATCTGTTTTTTATTTATAAAAACTATTTTTCTTTTTTAGTAGTTTCTTTTTTAGTAGTTTCTTTTTTGGCTTTAACAGCAGCTTTCTTGGCTTTTTTACCTTTTCTAGTAGCTGCTACAGCTTTTACTTTGGTTAATTTTTCTTGGAATTTTTCTACTCTACGAGTAGCATCAACCAATTTTTGTTTACCAGTATAAAAAGGATGACATTCGTTGCAAAGTTCAATACGAATTTCTTTCAAAGTAGAACCAACAACAAAATTATTACCACAAGCGCAGGTAACTTTTACTTCTTCATGGTATTCTGGGTGGATATTTTTTTTCATATATCGTTTACACTCATTTTTAAATAAAATTTAAGTGTCGTGAGTATAACATAGAGATTTTTTTTTGTCAATTATAAGTGTGTAAAAATTTTTTAATTATTTTTTAGGAATCTTGACCTTTTTTAGTTTTTCTTGTATAATATTTTTAGCTTATTAATAATACTTAAATATGGATAAGGTTTTTACAATTATTCAGCTAGTTTTAGCAATTTTTTTAATAGTAGCGGTTTTACTTCAACAAAGAGGATCTGGTTTAGGATCTGCTTTTGGTGGTGGCGGTAGTGTTTATAGTACTAGAAGAGGTATGGATAAGATTTTATTTCAAATTACTATTGTAATAGCAATTTTGTTTTTTGTAGCAGCTATTCTCAATTTGTTATATTAAACTTCTTAAATTAAAAGGAGGACAAATCTATGTTGACTTCTTTTAAGTCTTTTTTAAAGAAAAAAATAAAAGAAAGGAAGCATCCAGAAGCGCGTCCATTTGTTTCCTATAATTATGATATTAGTTTGGCGAGAAAAGCTTTAGGTAAAAAATTTCCTAAGTTGCGTCAAATTTTTCATATCAATAAATTATTTAATGAAAAAGAAAGAAAAATTTTTAGATTAAGTTTTTTAGTTTTTTTAATTTCTTTAATTTGGTTAGGTTTGAATTTTGTAAATAATAATAGAATTGAAGTTCCTAAAAATGGGGGTAAATTTATTGAGGCTTCTGTTGGTTCTCCACAATTTATAAATCCTATTTTTGCTGTTACAAGTGATGTTGATATGGATATTAGTAGATTGGTTTTTTCTGGTTTGATGCGTTATGGAAAAAATAATGAATTAATGACAGATTTAGCAGCAAAATATGAAATTAGTGATGATAAAAAAGTTTTTACTTTTGAATTGCGTAAAGATGTTATTTGGCATGATGATCAACCATTTACAGCTCAAGATGTAGTATTTACGATTGAGACTATTCAAAATAATATGGTGAGCAGTCCTTTGAATATTAGTTTTCAAGGTGTAGAAGTAATAGCGATTGATGATTATAAAGTTCAATTTATTTCTAAAGAACCATATCCTAGTTTATTATCTAGTCTTACAGTTGGTATTTTACCAGAACATATTTGGTATAATGTAGCTCCAGAGCAAATAAGATTGGCTCAAAGTAATATACGACCAATAGGTACTGGACCATTTATGTTTTCTCGTTTGACCAAAGATGATAATGGACATATTTATACTTATGAATTAAAAAGATTCAATCGTTATTATAGAGAATTAGCTTTTTTAGATGAATTTATTTTTCAATTTTATACAGAATATCAAGGAGATGCAGGTTCTATTCAGGCTTTGCGAGGAAAAAAAGTTAACAGCTTGAGTTTTGTACCAAAACAATTACGCGATAAAGTAGAGCGTAAGAATATAAATATTTATACTTTACAAATGCCACAATATACGGCTTTGTTTATTAATCAAAATAATAATGTTTTTTTAAAAGAAAAAAGTTTGCGTCAGGCATTGGAACTAGCTATAGATAAAGATAGAATTTTAAGAGAAGCTCTAAGTGGTGAAGGACAAGTTATCAATAGTCCTATATTACCAGGATTTTTGGGTTATGATTCTGAATTGGGTAAAAAAGAATTTTCTCCAAGTTCGGCTAATGATATTTTGGATAAAACTTGGACTCGAGTTGGGGCTGAAGAATATCGTAATTTAAAAAAGGAAAAATTATTAAAAGAATGGGAAGAAAAAAATCCTTCAGCATCATCTACATTGATGATAGAACAAAATAATTCAACTAGTACAGAAAAAATAAATAAAGAATTGGAAATTGCTACTTCTTCACCAAGACAGCAAGCAGAAAAAGAAATTGATATTTTATTAGATGAAGAATTAAGTGAATCACAAATTTTTTATCGTAAAAATAAAGAAAATAAATTTTTAGAAATTACTATTGTTACCGTAGGCACTAATGAGTATCAACAAGCAGCAAAAATGATAGCTGGTTTTTGGCAAGAAATAGGAGTGAAAGTAAATATAAAATATGTTTCAGCTAAAGATATTTCTCGGGATATTTTGAAAAATCGTAATTATGATGTGTTGTTATATGGAGAGATAGTAGGTAGTGATCCGGATCCTTATCCATTTTGGCATTCTAGTCAAGCAGTTTTTCCAGGTTTAAATTTAAGTTCTTATGTGAATAGAAATGTTGATACTTTGTTGGAACAAGCTAGAGGAATGACTGATGATCTCAAAAGAGCAGAAGCTTATACAAAATTTCAAGAAATATTACTAAGTGAAGTGCCTGCTATTTTTCTTTATATGCCAACTTATACTTATGCGGTAACAGATAATATTAAAGGTATAAATACTAAAAAAATTTCTCAACCAGCTGATCGTTTTTCTGATGTAACTTCATGGTATATGAAGACTAAAGGGGAATGGACTTTTGCTTCTAAAAAATAATTTGTAATTTATTTTACAAAAAAATAATTCGCTATCACTACAAAGATTGAAAGATTGCTAGATAATTAAGAATTAAATTTGCCGTAGTGGCGGAATTGGTAGACGCACTAGCTTCAGGTGCTAGCGATCGTAAGGTCATAAGAGTTCAAATCTCTTCTACGGCACTAAGTTTACTTTTAAATTAGTTTTTATTTAAAACTAACTTCTCGTTTTAGTTGTAGGAAGTCTAAAACAAAATTTATTTTATAAAACTTCTTATTTAATAATATATGGCAGTAGAAAATAAAGTTAATAATGTAAGAAAACAAAGAACTTATGGTAAACAACAAAGTTCTCAAAATTCTTCTTCTCGTCTTGATAATAAATCAAAAAAGGTGTTTTTTAGAAAAAAACATCAAACTTTTTCTTCTAATTCCACTTCAAAAGTTGGAAATGAAGAAAGTAAATTAAGAATAATTCCTTTGGGTGGTTGTGAAGAAGTGGGGCGTAATATGACCTTGTTTGAATATGAAAATGATATTGTTATTTTGGATATGGGTTTACAATTTCCTGAAGAAGATATGCCAGGAATTGATTATATTATTCCTAATACTAAATATCTTGTAGGAAAAGAAAAAAATATTAAAGGTGTAATATTTAGTCATGGGCATTTGGATCATATTGGTGCGGCGCCAATTCTTTTGGAAAAATTAGGCAATCCTTTGATTGTGGGGCGTAATATGACTTTGGCTTTAGTAAGACATAAACAAGAAGATTATAAAAAAGGCACTGCTAAAAATTTAAAAACAATTACTATCAAAAGTATTGATGATGTAATTCGTTTGGGAAAATTTACTGTGAAATTTTTTCAAGTAGAACATTCAATTATGGATGCAGTGGGAGTTTTATTAGAAACACCAGCAGGAACAGTTATTCATCCGGGAGATTGGACTATGGAAAGAGATCGTCAAGGTAAGCCAACTATTGATTATAGTAAATTACAAAATACTCCTAAACCATCAATTTTGATGTTGGAAAGTTTAGGTTCACTTAATGAAAAGCGTAGTAGTAATTATGAAGAGATGTATAAAAATTTAAAAAATATTTTGACTGATGCTCCAGGACGGGTAATTATTGGTACTTTTTCTTCTCAGATTGAAAGAATAAAATGGGTTTTGGAATTGGCAGAAAAATTAGGTAAAAAAGTTGCTTTAGAAGGTTATAGTATGAGAATTAATATTGAAATTGCCAAAGAACTTGGTTATATCAAAATTAAAAAAGATGTTTTGATTGATGTGCGTCAAATTGGTAAATATCCAGATAAGAAAATTATTGTAATTGGTACAGGTGCTCAAGGTGAAGAAAAAGCAGTTATGACAAGGATTGTTAATAAACAACATAAACATATTATTTTGAAGAAAAATGATACAGTAATATTTTCTTCTTCAGTAATTCCTGGTAATGAAAGATCTATTCAAAGATTGAAAGATAATATGTATCGTCAATGTGATAATGTGATTCATGGTGAACTTATGGATGTTCATGTTTCTGGTCATGCTACTCGAGAAGATATTGTAGAAATGTTAAAACAAATTAAACCTACTTATTTTATTCCAGTTTATGCTAATCATTATTTTCTCAAAGAAGCTGCTAAGTTGGCAGAGAAACAGGGTTTTGATAAAAATAAAATTTTTGTTCCAGACAATGGTTCAGTAATTGAAATAAATAAAAAATCAGCTAATATTTTGGATAAAAAAGTTCCAACAGATTATGTTTTTGTAGATGGTTTAGGAGTTACTGATACTCAAAATATTGTTTTGCGTGATCGACAGGTGTTGGCTGAAGATGGTATGGTGGTAGTAATTGCAACTGTTGATGGTAAGACTGGAAAATTAGTTCAAAATCCTGATATTATTTCTCGAGGGTTTGTTTATTTAAAAGACAATAAAGAATTGATTGAAGATTTACGCAAAAGAGTTAAGAAAATGGTTATTGAATCCGATCCTGTTAGTTGGGCAGATACCAATCAAATTAAAAATAATATTCGTGATAAAATTGGACAATTTCTTTTTAGTAAAACTGAAAAACGACCAATGGTACTTCCAGTAGTAATTGAAGTTTAAAATAGTAGAAAATAAAAAACACTGGTAAATGCTGGTGTTTTTTATAATTAAAATTTGTTTGTTCATTTTTTTAATTTATATTTATTTTTATAATTGGCTAATTAATATTATTTTGTTATAATTTCAAAGAATTTTAAATTATGATTAAACAAATTTTAGATTTACATATTCATTCTAAATATTCACGAGCTTGTTCTAAGGATTTAGAATTACCTAAAATTGCTGAAGTTTGTAGTTTGCGAGGTATAGATATTGTTGCTACTGGAGATTTTACTCATCCTAAATGGTTTCAACATATTAAAAATAGTTTAGTGGAAATTGATAATTCAGGAGTTTATAAACTTAATACTTCTGCCACTTTTAATTCTTTTTTAAATAAAAAAGGAAACCAAATTAGATTTATTATTGGTACAGAATTATCTTGTATAAAAAAACATAAAGGTAAAACTAGACGAATTCATGTTTGTGTGTTTGCTCCAAATATTGAAGTGGCAGAAAAATTTAATCAGCGTTTAGAAGCAAGGGGTTTTAATTTACGATCTGATGGTCGGCCAATTCTTGGTTTAACAGTCAAAGAATTATTAAAAATAATGTTGGAGATTGACAAAAGAATGATTATGATTCCAGCTCATGTTTGGACACCTTGGTTTGGTATTTTTGGTTCCAAAGGTGGTTATGATAGTTTAGAAGAAGCTTTTGAAGAATTGACTCCAAATATTTTTGCTGTTGAAACTGGTTTATCTAGTAATCCAAAAATGAATTGGTATTGTTCAATGTTAGATAATATTGCTTTAATTTCTAATTCAGATGCGCATAGTTTAGAAAAAATTGGAAGAGAAGCTAATGTTTTACAATTTTTAAATGAAAAAGAAATTACTTATGATAATATTTTTAATATAATTAAAAGTCGGGATAAAAATAAATTTCTTTATACTATAGAATTTTTTCCAGAAGAAGGAAAATATCATTATGATGGACATCGTGATTGTAAATTTGTTTGTTCGCCTGAAGAAACAGAAAAATTAAAAGGACTTTGTCCAGTTTGTAAAAAACCTTTAGTTATTGGCGTAGAAAATCGGATAAGAGAATTATCTGATAGAACTGAAAAAGAAGTAGAAAAAATAAAAAATAATTTTATACCTTATAAAAGTTTAGTTCCTTTACCAGAAATTATTGCCGATGCTTTTGGGTGTGGAGTCAATACTAAAAAAGTAATTACTGAGTATAATAATTTATTAAAAAATTTAGGAAAAGAATTTTCTATTTTATTGGAAAAAGATTTATTAGAAATAAAAAAGTATAGTGAATTAATTATTGTTAAAGCGATTGAACGAGTACGAAAGGGAGATATTTTTATTCAACCTGGTTATGATGGAAAATTTGGAATAGTAAAAGTTTTTTCAGATAAAACTGAACGCGATATATTTAAATAAATAAAGTTATAATTAAATAAAAACAAAAATCCTCTGACTTTAAGTGAGAGGATTTTTTAAAGAAGTAATTATTTTTTTGCTACTTTCTTTTTAGCAACTGGTTTCTTTTTAGCAACTTTTTTAACAACCTTCTTTACAGCTTTTTTAGCTGGTTTTTTTGCTACTTTCTTTTTAGCAACTGGTTTCTTTTTAGCAACTGGTTTCTTTTTAGCAACTGGTTTTTTTGCTACTTTCTTTTTAGCAACTTTTTTCTTTGCTACTGGCATAGAGACACCCCCTTTCATTTTAGAGATAAGCATCAAAAATTTTTTTGATGTGACCATGGTGCACACCACTTGGTTACTTGATGCATTTTTTACATGACAAGCATTGATGTAAAAAATTTATAAAAATAATTTTGAATTATTTTTTCGACCTCATCCATATTATAAATTGTTTTTTAATTTTTTTGAACAGTTAGTCAAGAAAAACTGTGTATAACTTTTTATTTTTTAAATTTTATAATTTTAAAATTTATAAAATTAATTTTGAATTTAAAAATTTTTAGTAAACAAAAAATATTTTTTAAAAAATAAAATTATGAAACATTAATTTTATTAAATTAATAATAACGAATTAGTTTAAGTTTTTTTATATTTTATTAAATTTCTTAAATTAGATATTTACAAGATTATAAATTAAAAAATACTTTTGATAAAAGTATTTTTTGTCTCCTCGGGAAGAATTGAACTTCCATTGTTGGTTCCGGAAACCAAAGTTCTATCCATTGAACTACGAGGAGTAAATTATTTTGATAAAAATAGCTTACTTTTTTGATTATTTTTTGTCAAACTATTACTCTTGATTTTTTTTATTTGTTTGTTATAATATGAAACATATTTTAAAATGCGTCTGTAGCTCAGTGGTTACCCGCCCGACTGAATGACCTCAGTCGTTCGGGCGGGGAGCACCACCCTTACAATTAAAAAACTAAATGCGTCTGTAGCTCAGTGGTTACCCGCCCGACTGAATGACCTCAGTCGTTCGGGCGGGGAGCACATATTCTTTTAAAATTAAAATAATATAACGGACTCATAGCTCAGTGGTTACCCGCCCGACTGAATGACTTCAGTCGTTCGGGCGGGGAGCACCACCCTTACAATTAAAAAAACTAAATGCGTCTGTAGCTCAGTGGTTACCTGCCCGACTGAATGACTTCAGTCGTTCGGGCGGGGAGCACCACCCTTACAATTAAAAAAACTAAATGCGTCTGTAGCTCAGTGGTTACCCGCCCGACTGAATGACCTCAGTCGTTCGGGCGGGGAGCACCACCCTTACAATTAAAAAAACTAAATGCGTCTGTAGCTCAGTGGTTAGAGCACCACCCTTATAAGGTGGATGTCGATGGTTCAAATCCATCCAGACGCACTATGATAGTTCTTCCTAAAAAAATTAAAATTACTTCAGAACAAACTGGACAGCGTTTGGATGTTTTTTTAACTAATGAACTTGGTATAACTCGTTCTCAAATTCAAAAAATGATAAAAAAGGGAATGATTTTTGTAAATAATGTTTCACCAAAAAAATTTGGTGAAAAATTGTTTTTAGGGGATGTGATTAGTTTAGTAGAAAAAAAATCAGTTACAAAAAAGAAAATTTCTTTAAAAAATAAAACGCAGAAAGTAAAAATAAAAATTATTAAAGAAACTCCTGATTATTTAGTAGTTAATAAACCTGCTGGTTTATTGGTACATAAGACAGAAGCAGCTGAACAAAATACTTTAGCAGATTTATTGATGGAACAGTTTCCAGAAATAAAAGATGTTGGAGAAAATTTTAAACGTCCAGGAATTGTTCATCGTTTGGATCGAGAGACTTCTGGGTTGTTGGTGATTGCTCGTAATGCTAAGATGTTTAAAAATTTGAAAGAACAATTTAAAAATCGTGAAGTAGAAAAAGAATATTATGTTTTGGTTTATGGACATTTTGCTAATCAACATGGTTTAATAGATTTTGAAATTGATCGTGGACAAGGAGGTCGAATGGTAGCTCGACCAAAAATAGATAAATTAAAATTGAAAAATATTGGAAAAATTCAACCCGGTAAAGAAGCTTTGACTGAATATTGGGTAGAAAGAGAAATTGGACGCTTTTCTTTATTAAGAGTTAGAATTTATACTGGAAGAATGCATCAAATTCGTGTTCATATGTTTGCTATGAATCATCCGGTAGTGGGAGATACTCTTTATCAAAATTTAAAATTGATTAAAAAAAATGAAAAAAAACTTGATCGTTTATTTTTACACGCACATAAATTAGTATTTCGTGATTTGAATCAAAAAGAAATTGAATGTAAAAGTTCTTTACCAAAAGAATTATTAAATTATTTAGAAAATTTAGAATAAAATTATGAATAAAGGAAAGTTAGTAATTATTTCTTCACCTTCTGGCGGAGGTAAAGATTCAATAATTAGTGCTTTACTCAAAATAATACCTAATTCAACACGCTTGATTACTACAACTTCGCGTGAACCTCGACCAGGCAATCAAAATGGTATAGATTATTATTTTGTTTCTCAAACTGAATTTGAAAATAAAATTCAAAATGAAGAAATGGTAGAATATAATAATTATGCTGGTAATTATTATGGTATAGAAAAAAAGAATTTAATTTTAGCTTTAGAAAATAATGAATGGGTATTTACTCAGATTGAGGTAAATGGAAAACAGCATTTGGATGAACAAAATATACCTAATATTTCTATTTTTCTTTTACCAGAGAATTTAGAAATTTTAGCTAAAAGAATTCGTAATCGGGGCGGTCTTGATGAAGAAAAAATTAAAGAAAGATTGGAGATTGCTCAAAAAGAAATAAATAAATCAGTTCTTTATGATTATCAAATAGTTAATGTTGATGGTAAATTTGAAGAAACAGTAAGCAAAATAAGAGAAATTTTAAATTCTATTAAGACTCTTGACAGTTAAATAAAAATATAGTAAAATGATGCCACTATTAAATAATTTATTTGCGATGTTGGTTATTCTTGTATCAACCTCTCCATAATATTAAAAATATGTCAGATGATATTAGAAACAATTTACGTTCCGGCATGATCGTAAAAGTTCATCAAAAAATTAAAGAAACTAATGCCAAAGGAGAGGAAAAAGAGCGTATCCAAATTTTTGAAGGTATGGTGATTGCTGTTAAACATGGTAAAGAAGCTGGTGCAACAGTAACTGTTCGTAAAATTTCTGATGGAGTAGGAGTAGAGAAAATTTTTCCTATTCATTCTCCAGTAGTAGCTAAGATTGAATTGGTTCGTGAGATGAGAGTTCGTCAAGCTAAACCAAATTATATTCGTACTTATAAAAAGAAATTAAAAGAAATTAAACGTGATAAGGCTGGTAAAACTAAAGTAGAAAAAGTAGAAAATGAATTGACTCATAAAGAAATGGAAGTAGAAGTAGAACCTGTAGTAGAAGTTTCAACTGAAGAAAAAGTAGAAGAAATAAAAAAATAAAATTAAAAAACACTTTCAAAAATGAAAGTGTTTTTTCTTGATTTAATTTTGTTGTTGATATAAGATTGGTTGATACAAAAAGGAGAGGTGGCTGAGTGGTTTAAAGCGTTGGTCTCGAACACCAATATAGTTGAAAAACTATCAAGAGTTCAAATCTCTTCCTCTCCGCTAAAATAATAATTCGTAATTTGGATTATTTTTTAGTTTAAAATAAGTTTGTTTAAAATTGATCATAAAGATTTTAGTAGAGTTTTTATAAAAATTTAATTATTATATTGGAGTTTATTTTTGTAAAAAATAAGGGAATTTTTTTAAAAAATAAAATGTTGATTTTATGTTTATTTTAGTATAAAATGATTGATATAAAACAAGATTAATGATTTATTGAATAATTTATGATAGAAAATCTTTTAATTTTAATTTTTTCTTTATTTCTTGTTGTAAAAGGTGCGACTTTGGCGACAAAATATTCTGCTAAGCTTGCAGAAAATTTTCATGTTTCTAGATATATTATTGGTTTTGTAGTGGTGGCTTTTATTTCCATTTTACCTGAAATGATTATTTCAATAAATTCGGCTTTAAAAGGAATTCCAGAATTTGGTTTAGGAACATTATTTGGTTCTAATGTGGCTGATCTTTCGTTAGTATTTACAATATTGATTTTTTATGCTGGACGAGGAATAAAAATAAAAAGTAAAGTATTAAAAAATGTTCGTATATATCCATTATTTCTTCTTATTCCTCTTATTTTTGGATTAAACGGACATTTTTCACGAATTGAAGGTCTGATTTTAATTGTTTCAGGAGTAATTTTTTATTATTTAATTTTTAGAAATGGGTCTAAACCAGCAAAAGTTTTTTCTAAAGAACGCAAGAGATATAAAAATGTTTTCTTTTTACTTTTTGCGATGGCTCTCTTGTTGACTGGTTCACATTTTACAGTAATTTCAGCCACTGCTTTGGCGCAAGCATTGCGTATTAATCCGATTTTGATTGGCATGTTTGTTGTTAGTTTTGGAACGATTATGCCAGAATTATTTTATTCACTTAAAGCAGTTAAAAAAGGTGATGATGAGTTAGCAATTGGTGATATTATGGGTTCGGTATTAGCAGATGCAACTATTGTTGTAGGAATTATTGCGCTTATTAGTCCTTTTTATTTTCCAGTAAAAATTATTTATGTTACAGGAATATTTATGGTTACAGCATCAGTTATATTATTAAAATTTATGCATTCGAACAGAATAATTACTAAAAAGGAAGGAGTGGTGATGGCAGTTTTTTGGTTGGCTTATGTGATTATTGAACTTTTTATAAGTAAATGATGAAGTATAGTTTGATAATTTAATGAAATAAAAATATGGGAAATAATAAAGAAGCAAAAGCACGAATAAAGATAAACAAACTGCTTGAAGAAGCTGGTTGGAGGTTTTTTGATAATGAAAAAGGACAAGCAAACATTTCGCTTGAGCCAAATATAAAACTTACCCAAAAAGACATTGACGCTTTTGGCGAAGATTTTGAATCTACCAAAAACGGCTTTATTGATTTTTTATTGCTTGATGAGAAAGGTTTTCCGCTTGTGGTTTTGGAAGCCAAAAAAGAAGATAAAAATCCGTTAGACGGAAAAGAACAAGCCAGAAAATACGCCCACACCGAAAATGTTCGCTTTGTTATTCTTTCTAATGGAAATCTGCACTATTTTTGGGATTTGGAACGAGGTGACCCTGAAATCATCACAGAATTTCCAACACAAGAATCATTAAAGCACAGACAGGATTTTAAACCAGATAATAAACGTTTAGCGAATGAAGAAGTTAATGGTGATTATATCGCACTCACCCAAAAACCAGATTTTAAAGAAGATCCTCGCTATAAAAATGAAGAGACGCGCAAACAATATCTTTGGGAAGAAAATTTACGAATTTTACGTTCTTATCAGCTTAAGGCGATTCATGCTTTACAAGAATCTGCTAAGGCTGGAAATGATCGTTTTCTTTTTGAGATGGCGACAGGTACAGGAAAAACTTTAGTTTCTGCGGCTGTGATTAAACTCTTTTTGAGAACAGGTAACGCGAAAAGAGTTTTGTTTTTAGTTGATCGTCTAGAATTAGAGACTCAAGCCGAGAAAAATTTTAAGCAATATTTAAGCAATGATTTTCAAACAGTAATTTATAAACAAAATCGTGACGATTGGAAAAGGGCGGAAATTGTCGTCTCCACAGTGCAAAGTCTTACTTCACAAGATAAATATAAAAAATTATTTTCACCTACAGATTTTGATTTAATTATTGCTGATGAATCACATCGTTCTATTGGTGGAAATGCCAGAGCTGTATTTGAATATTTTGTCAGTTATAAGTTAGGTTTGACGGCTACCCCAAAAGATTATTTGAAAAATATTGATCCGCAGAAACTTTCGCAAAAAGATCCAAGAGCATGGGAAAGACGGCAACTTTTAGATACTTATATTACCTTTGGTTGTCAAAATGGTGAACCTACTTTTCGTTTTAGCTTATTAGATGGAGTAAAAGAAGGCTTTTTGATTAATCCTATTGTTTCAGACGCTAGGACTGAAATCACTACAGAATTATTATCGGAAAAAGGTTATGCGGTTATGGTTGAAGATGTGGAAGGTGGAGAAAGTGAAGAAACTTTTTTCCAAAAAGATTTTGAAAAGAGATTCTTTTCAGAAAAGACTAATCAAGTTTTTTGTCAGACGTTTATAAAAAATGCTCTTAGGGATCCGCTAAGTGGTGAAATTGGTAAAAGTATTATCTTTTGTGTTAGTCAAAAACACGCTTCTAAAATTACTCAAATGCTTAATCAAATAGCAACCAAACTTTGGCCAGATAAATATAATTCTGATTTTGCAGTACAAGTTACCTCTAACATTTCTGATGCACAACAAATGACTCTCAATTTTTCAAATAATATTTTAAATGGATACACTAAATTTTTAGAAAATTATAAATCAAGTAAAACTAGAGTTTGTGTGACTGTGGGAATGATGACTACAGGCTATGACTGCCAAGATATTTTAAATCTTGCTCTCATGCGCCCAATCTTTTCACCTACTGATTTTATTCAAATCAAAGGACGAGGCACTAGAAAATTCACTTTTGAATATACTGATGAATATGGCGAGAAATACAAAAAGCCAAAAGAGCATTTCAAGCTTTTTGATTTTTTTGCCAACTGCGAATATTTTGAAGAAAAGTTTAATTATGATGAAATTTTACAATTACCTTCTATTACAAGGGGAGCTGGTGAAGAAGGGTCTATTAGTAGTATTCATATTGATGAAATAGAGGTTTTTGACCCTGATAAAGTAAAAACACTTACTGAAACATCTATCGGAATCGAAGGAATGAAAGTTGACCGTAAGCTTTTTGAAAAAGCCAAAGAAGAATTACAAAAAGACACAGAAGTAAAATCAGCTGTAGAAAATGAACAATGGGATAAAGCCGTGCAAATTATGCGCGATAAATATGAAGATAAACCAGAGCTGTATCTTAATCTTGAAAAAATTCGCAAGAGTGAAAATCTTGACCGCCGTATTTCTTGGCGTGAATTTTTGGAAAGAGCTTTCGGTTTAATTGATGTTTTTAAATCTAAAGACGAAAAGCTGGAAGAAGAATGCGAAAAGTTTATCTCAATCCATAAGCCCGAAAGTAAATATGTTCCGCATATAAAAAATTATTTGAAAGCGTATGTTGCAAACGAGTATTTTCGCAATGAAATAAATAATCAGCGATTCCCACGAGAATATGCTGGTTTTACAATGGCCGAATATAAAGAATTAAATGGTTATCGTGAAATAGTGCCCAAGTATGTAAAAGACTATGTGCTGCTTAATCAATATATGAAATAATAAAAATATGAAAAAACCGCTGAATAACAAGATTATCATTTATCAAACAGAAGATGGGCAAACAAAAGTCAGCGTTCATTTTGAAGATGAGACAGTTTGGCTTACCCAGAAGCTAATGGCAGAACTCTTTGAAGTAAGCGTGCCAACTGTAAATGAACATTTAAAAAACATATTCTCCGCAGGAGAGTTAGATGAAAATTCAGTTATTCGGAAATTCCGAATAACTGCTTCTGACGGCAAAGAATACCAAGCAAAACACTATAATCTTGATACTATTATTGCCTTAGGATATCGCGTTAATTCAAAAAGGGCTACCCAATTTCGTATTTGGGCGACTGCCCGATTAAGGGATTACATAATTAAGGGATTTGCGCTTGATGATGAAAGAATGAAGCAAAATGGCATAAGATCCAGATATTTTGAAGAACTTTTACAAAGAGTTCGTGATATTCGTTCCAGCGAAAGAAATTTTTATCAAAAAGTGACGGATATTTATGCGACAAGTATTGATTATAATGTTGATGATGAGCGCACGAGAAAGTTTTTTGCCACAGTGCAAAACAAAATGCACTATGCTGTACATGGGCACACAGCAGCGGAAATTATCAATGAACGAGTAGATAACACAAAACCCATGATGGGATTAACAAGTTTTAAGGGAAAGTATATAACAGTAGGTGATGTGAGAATTGCTAAAAATTATCTCTCAAAAAAGGAACTTCACCAGTTAAATCTTATTGTTTCTTTATATTTAGATTTTGCCGAGTTGCAGGCTACTAATGAAAGACCAATGAAAATGGATGATTGGATTGATAAATTAGATGAATTTTTGAAGTTGAGCGAAAAAAAACTTTTGGATGATGCAGGTAAAGTTAGCTCCAAAAAAGCAATTGATAAAGCTGAAGCGGAATTTGCGAAATTTAAGAAAGCACAAGACAAAAAGTATATTTCCGACTTTGATCGGGCAATTAAAAAAATTGAGAAATCTTTAAAGAAAAAATAATATATTAGAATATGCTGAACCAAGAAACAAAAAGAAAAATTGACTCTGCTCGACAAATTCTTGTCGGCAAAGTTCCCGATCCCAAACAACAAGTGGATCAAATCACCAACGCTTTGATCTATAAGTTTATGGATGATATGGATAAGGAAAACGAAGAAGTTGGCTTAAAAGCTCAATTCTTTATTGATGATTGGAAGAAGTTTTCCTGGACAGAACTTTTAAATAATAAACTTTCAGGACAAGAACGTCTTGATTTATACACTCAATCAATTGCAAATATGTCAAAAAATCCACATATTCCACAATTGTTTCGTGATATTTTTAAAGGTGCATTTTTACCATATAACGACCCTCGCACTCTTTCGTTATTTCTCAAAGAGATTAATGAGTTTACTTATGATCATAGTGAAGACTTGGGCGATGCGTTTGAATATTTGCTTTCTGTCCTCGGCAGTCAAGGAGAAGCGGGGCAATTTCGCACTCCGCGACATATCATTGATTTTATTGTGGAAGCAGTTGATCCCAAGAAAAATGAAACTATTATGGATCCTGCTTGTGGCACTGCCGGATTTTTAATTTCTGCTTACAAACATATTTTAAAGACCAATCAAGACCAACCACTTACTCCTAATGAAAAATCAAAACTGGCAAAAAATTTGGTAGGCTATGATATTTCTCCTGATATGGTAAGACTGGCGCAAGTTAATATGTATTTGCATGGATTTCTTAATCCAGAAATTCACGAATACGACACCCTTTCTAGTGAGAATCGTTGGGAGGAAAATTTTGATGTGATTCTGGCCAATCCACCCTTTATGACGCCCAAAGGTGGCATTGAACCGCATGCTAAATTTAGCATCCGAGCCAGACGGGCTGAAGTGTTATTTGTGGATTATATTATTGAGCATTTAAATATAGATGGTAAAGCTGGTGTAATCGTTCCTGAAGGGATTATCTTCAATAACAACAACAAAGCATATATAAATTTACGGAAAAAATTAGTTGAAAATTATTTAATTGCCGTTATTAGTTTACCTCAAGGAGTATTTCTTAAGCCAGGTGGAAAGGGAAATGTAAAAACTAGTGTTTTATTTTTTGACAAAAGTCTTACTAAAAGGACAAAAAATATTTTATTTGTAAAAATCAACAACGATGGTTTTCATCTGGGTGCACAAAGACGACCTATTGATAAAAATGATTTGCCGGTGGCTTTGGAGATTATTAAAAAATATCGTGAAACACTGAGCGATGAAAATTTTACCGAAGCGGAAAAAGAAATGGCGCAAGTGGTTGCCAGAGAAAAAATTGCCGAAAGCGGAGATTATAATTTAACGGGGGAGAGATACAGGGAAGCATTTGATCATTTGGAATCAAAATGGCCTATTGTAAAACTTAGCGATGTTATTATTGATATAAAAGACGGAGGAACTCCATCAAGAAAAAAGACAGAATATTTTGGCGGAGACATTTGTTGGTGTGTTGTAAAGGATATTAAATCAGAAATTTTTGATACAACAGAAAAATTAACCGAATTAGGACTAGAAAATAGCTCTGCAAAAGTTTGGCCGATCGGATCTATAATAATTTCTTTAGGAGCAACTATTGGCAATGTCGGAATTGCAAGAGTTCCAACAGCAACAAAACAGGGATTATCAGGAATTATTGTTAATATTGATAAAATTCTACCAGAATTCTTATTGTATATTCTAAAAAATAAAAAAGAATATATTCAGTCTTTGGCAACTGGAGTTACTATTAAAGAAGTAAGACCATCAAAATTGAAAGAATTATTTACATTTCCTCTTCCGCCTCTTTCCGTTCAAAAAGAAATTGTGAAAAAAATTGAAGTCAAACAAAAAGCGATTGACTCCGCCAAAGAAGTTATTCGCAATTTAGAGAGAGAGAGCGTATTTTGGTGAAAGCCTTAGAAAAATAGAAGGGATTGAGTGGGTGGAGTTGGGGGAGGTGTGCGAAATTCAAAATGGACTTTGGAAAGGCAAGAATCCTCCTTTTGTAAAGGTTAAAGTTTTAAGAAATACTAATTTCATAAAGAAAACCGGTGCTCTTTCATTTGATGATGTTGCGGAAATTGATGTTGAAAAAAGACATTTTGAAAAACGAGAGCTTATAAATGGTGATATTATTTTAGAAAATTCCGGCGGTAGTCCGACACAGCCTGTCGGAAGAGTTGCTTACTTTGATAAAAATTTAAAAGGATTTTCTTACAGCAATTTTACTTCAAGAATTCGGGTGCTTGATAAAAGTATTTGTGATTCTAAATATCTTTGGGCGATTCTCTTAAGTTTTTATAAATCAGGAAAAACAGAAGCGCTACAAAGCCAAACATCTGGAATAAAAAATTTAGATAAAAAAGAATATCTAAAAATTAAAATTCCTCTCCCATCTCTGGAAATCCAACAAAAAATGATCGCCGAAGCGGAAGAGGAGCAAAAGATTATTGATGCTAATAAGAAATTGTTTGAGATAATGGAGAGGAAAATTGAGAAGGTTTTAAGTGAAATATAGATATGAAAAATAAAGGAAATAAATAGATAACATGATAAATAAAATAAATTTATTATGAATATTTTACTTATCGGTTCGGGTGGGCGTGAACATGCTTTGGCGTGGAAAATAGCACAAAGTCCGAAACTTTCTAAACTTTTTATTGCACCCGGAAATACAGGAACATCCACAGTTGGCACAAATTTAAATATCAATGTGTCAGATTTTCAAACCGTAAAAAAAGTAGTTTTGGAAAACAAAATCAATTTGGTTGTTGTAGGACCGGAAGGTCCGTTGGTAAACGGTATTGTTGATTTTTTTGAAAATGACGATGAATTAAAAAATATTTCTGTAATTGGACCTAATAAAAAAGCGGCTCAGCTGGAAGGGAGTAAGGATTTTTCCAAGAAATTTATGGAAAAATACAACATCCCAACTGCTCGCTATTTCAGTGTTTCAGAAAAAAATATTTTAGAAGGAATTGATTTTTTGCAGAAACTAAATGCACCTTATGTATTAAAAGCCGATGGTTTGGCTGCTGGTAAAGGAGTTTTAATAATCAATGATTTGGATGAAGCTGTGATGGAATTGAAAAATATGCTCAGCGGAAAATTTGGAAAAGCAGGTAGTACAGTGGTTATAGAGGAGTTTTTGTCGGGAATTGAGTGTTCGGTGTTTGTAATTACTGACGGAAAAAATTATCAAATTTTACCAGAAGCGAAAGATTATAAACGCATCGGCGAGGGTGATACAGGATTGAATACAGGCGGAATGGGTGCAGTTTCTCCTGTTAGTTTTGCAGATAAAACTTTTATGCAGAAAGTGGAAGAGCGAATTATTAAGCCGACTGTGGAAGGACTTCAAAAAGAAGGAATTATTTACAAAGGATTTATCTTTTTTGGTTTGATTAAAGTGAATGATGAACCTTATGTGATTGAATATAATGCTCGTATGGGCGATCCAGAAACAGAGGTAGTGATGCTGAGATTGAAATCGGATTTGGTGGAATTGTTGGAAGGAGTGGTGGAAGGTAATTTGAGTGAAAAAATCGTAGAGTTTGACGAGCGTACCGTTGTTACGGTTATGCTTGTTTCGGGTGGTTATCCTGGAGATTATGAAAATGGAAAAGTGATTACCGGACTTGAAAAAGTAACTGATAGCATTGTATTTCACGCTGGAACGAAAGAGCAAAATAACAATATCTTGACCAACGGCGGACGGGTAATTGCAATAAGTAGTTATGGAAAAAATAAAGATGAAGCGTTAGCTATTTCTTATAAAAATATAGAATTAATTGATTTTGAAGGAAAATATTTTAGAAAGGATATTGGGTTTGATTTGAAATAATTGAAAAGTAAAATTTTTAAATTATTTTTTTATTTTTGATTTTTTAGTGTATAATTGTAATAAAATTATCTTAAATTCTATGAAAAAAATAAATTATCGGAAATTAATAATTTCTTTATTAATTCCTCAATTAGCTGGTTTACTTGGAATTATTGCAAATTTTACTTCTTTGAATTCTTGGTATTTAAATATTAATAAACCAAGTTTTAATCCACCGGGTTGGATTTTTGGTCCAGTCTGGACAATACTTTTTATTTTAATGGGAATTGCTTTATATTTAGTTTGGCAAGAGAAAGAAAAATTAAATAAAAGAGAAAATAATTTAGCTTGGGGAGTTTTTGGAGCACAATTATTTTTTAATGTTTTGTGGTCATATTCTTTTTTCTTTTTTAGAAATCCTTTGGCAGGATTAGTAAATATTATTTTTTTACTTGTTTTGATTGTGGGAAATATTATAGTTTTTTATAAAATTAAAAAAGAGGCTGGTTGGTTATTGGTCCCTTATTTTTTGTGGGTTAGTTTTGCGAGTGTATTAAATTATTTCTTATTTATTTTAAATTAATTTTTATGGCAGTGCTTATTTCTGGTTCTTTAGCTTATGATTATATTATGAATTTTCCAGATAGTTTTCGGAATCATATTTTGCCAGATCAAATTCATATTTTGAATGTTTGTTTTGTAGTAGATTCTCTTAAGAGAAATTTTGGTGGAGTAGCAGGAAATATTGCTTATACTATGAATTTACTTGGTGGCGAGCCAATAATTCTTTCTCCTTTAGGTAGTGATGGTCAAGATTATTTTGCTTATTTAAAAAAACATAATTTAAATGTAGATTATATTAAATTTTCTAAAGAAAAGTTGACTTCTTCTGCTCATATTACGACTGACAAAGAAGATAATCAGATAACAGCTTTTTATAATGGAGCTTTGGCAGAGGCAATAAATCTTTCAGTTAGTGAAATAAAAGATAAAATTGAATTTGCTTTAATTTCCCCAACTCAAAAAGAAGCAATGATCAAACATGCTAAGGAATGTTATGAACAAAAAATTCCTTTTTGTTTTGATCCGGGTCAACAAATAACAGCTTTAACAGCTCAAGAGTTAAAAACTATAATTAGTCAGGCAAAATTTTTGATTGGTAATGATTATGAAATTAAATTAATTCAAGAAAAAACTGGTTGGAAAATGGAAGATATTTTAAAATGTGTGGAAGCAGTTATTATTACTTTAGGAGAAAAAGGTTCAATGGTGGTAACTACAAAAGAAACAATTACTGTAGGTATTTGTCCGGCTAATTCTGTAGATGATCCAACTGGAGCTGGAGATGCTTATCGAGCAGGATTTTTTTCAGCTTATGTTCAAGGTTTAGATTGGAAAACTTGCGCACAGAGGGGAGCAGTAGCCGCAACTTATGCTGTAGAAAATTATGGCACACAAAATCATCATTTTACTAAAGAGGAATTTAATCAGAGATATCAAGAAACTTTTGGTGGATAATTGTTATTTGATTTTTAAAAAAAACAGGTTATACTTAAGTCTGTTTTTAATTATTTTTTAAATTATTTTTTATGCTAATTCCAATTTTATTAATTATTTTGGGTTTGGGAATTTTAATTCTTGGAGCAGAAGGTTTGGTACGCGGTTCAGCTTCTATGGCCAAAAAATGGGGCGTGTCTTCTTTGGTGATTGGTTTGACAATAGTAGCTTTTGGTACTTCTACACCAGAATTAGTAGTAAATATGTTTTCAGCTGTTCGTGGTTCTACAGATATTGCGATTGGAAATATTATAGGTAGTAATATTGCTAATATTTTATTAATTTTAGGTATTTCAGCAATTGTTTATCCTTTGGCAGTAAAGAAAAGTACAGTTACTAGAGAAATTCCTTTTGCTTTATTAGGAATGATTTTGGTTTTTACAATGGGTAATGATATGTTTTTTGATGGTACTGGTTTTAATGCTATTACTAGAACAGATGGTTTTTCTTTAATGGCAATTTTTATAATTTTCTTGTTTTATATTTTTGGTTTAGCCAAAAAAGGCGAAGTAGAAGAAGAGGAAGTAAAAGTTTATTCTTGGCCAAAATCAATTTTATTTACTATAGCAGGTTTAGCTTTGTTAGTTTTAGGAGGACAATTATTAGTTGATAATGCAATTATTTTGGCTCGTTTGGCTGGCTTGTCCGAAGCTTTGATTGGCCTGACTATAGTAGCAATAGGAACTTCTTTACCAGAATTGGCTACTTCAGTAGTAGCTGCTTATCACAAACATGTTGATATTGCGATTGGAAATATTGTAGGTTCAAATATTTTTAATGTTTTTTGGATCTTGGGTTTAACTGGTACTATGTTGCAAATGCCTTTTAATCCAAATGTAAATATTGATATTTTAGTTGGAATTGGCGCAACTGTTTTATTATTTATATTTATGTTTATTGGTACAAAGAGAAAATTAAATCGTTGGCAAGGAGTAATGTTTTTATTGTTATATATAGCTTATACTTTTTATTTAATTAATCGTGGTTAGAAATATGGAATACAAGATCAAAGATATAAAATTAGCTGATTGGGGACGTAAGGAAATTTCTATTGCTGAAAAAGAAATGCCCGGACTTATGGCAATTAGAAAAAAATATTCTACCAAGAAGCCATTAAAGAATGTACGAATTACTGGTTCACTTCATATGACAACTCAAACTGCAGTTTTAATTGAAACTTTAGTAGCTCTTGGCGCAAAAGTGCGATGGTGTAGTTGTAATATTTATTCTACTCAAGATCAAGCAGCAGCTGCAATTGTCAAAGCTGGAGTACCAGTGTTTGCTTGGAAAGGAGAGACTTTGCCAGAATATTGGTGGTGTACTAGTCGCGCTTTGGATTTTGGAAATGGCAAAGGACCAGATCTAATTGTAGATGATGGTGGAGATGCTACTTTGATGATTCATAAAGGAGTAGAAATTGAAAAGGATCCAAAAATTTTGAAAAAAAATTATACAAAAGAAGGTGAAGA
>Ga0116188_1001030_pt1 | contig 25142 bp, 18 predicted proteins | sample AD_JPNTR2_MetaG_FD_89807 | JGI IMG/M metagenome (GOLD analysis project Ga0116188, IMG submission 89807) | Active sludge microbial communities of municipal wastewater-treating anaerobic digesters from Japan - AD_JPNTR2_MetaG | ecosystem: Engineered > Bioreactor > Anaerobic > Digestate | place...
AGGCAGCCGGCCCGCCCGCGCCACCTCCTCCTTCCGTGACGGTGACAACCGTGACCAGAGCGGCGGTGTCGGACAGCACCGAGTATGTTGGCAGAACTGAACCTGTGGAAATTGTAGAGCTTCGAGCGCGCGTCACCGGCTTTCTTACGCGGCGAGTCTTCGAAGAGGGAAGTGACGTTAAGGAAGGAGACTTGCTTTACGTCATTGAACAGGAGCCTTATCGGGCCGCGGTGGAAATGGCCGAGGCTGCCGTGGCGCAAACAGAAGCAGCGCTTGAAAACGCGCAGAAGTTTCTGGAGCGCCTGAACAGCGTCTCGGAGAAAGGTGGAGCATCAAAAGCAAGTCTGGACGCGGCGCGCAGCAATGTGCTCGAAGCGACGGCGCTGTTAAAAGAGCGGCGGGCGCGGTTGACCCAGGCAAGACTTGACCTCAGTTATACCGAGATACGCGCCCCCATCAGCGGGCGAATCGGCCGCACTTCTGTCCATGTCGGAAATCTAGTCGGACCTGAAACAGGTGTGCTCGCCACCATTGTCAAGCTCGATCCGATTTGGGTCTCATTTCCGATCAGTGAACGGGATTACCTTCGTCTGCAGGAAAAAGTCGCGGCTGGCCGCAAGGGCGGCCTGACTATTCCTGAACTCGTCCCGACGATTCGACTGGTTGACGGAGCGTTATTTCCACACAAAGGCCGGATCGATTTCCAGGACAATCAGGTCGACCGCGGAACCGGCACGATCATGCTTCGCGCTACTTTCCCTAACCCTCGTTTGCTCCTGAGACCGGGGCAGTTTGTGACTGTTATTCAAACCGAACGTCGCAGTACCGATCGTCTACTAGTCCCGCAAGCGGCCGTTCAAAACGACCAGGTCGGCCCGTATGTTTTCGTGGTGGATGAGGAACAGAAGGCTCAGATTCGGCGCATTGAGGTGGGCGGCGAGTACGGAACTGACTTGATCGTTATGAACGGGCTAACCGAGGGTGATCGAGTGATCTCCGGCGGAATTCAGAAAGTGATTCCCGGGAACAAGGTAAACCCGGTCGCGGCACTGCCTGACGAGCAAGGAGGAACTGGCGTTGCTCAGTAACTTCTTCATCTCTCGCCCCAAATTCGCGATAGTGATCTCGCTGGTGATTGTGCTTGCCGGCGCCATCACCATCACACAACTTCCGATTTCAATGTACCCGGAGATCAGCCCGCCGCAGGTCCAGGTAAGCGCTTTCTATCCTGGCGCCAGCGCGGAAGTGATCGAGGCGACGGTCGCCGCGCCTATCGAACAGCAGGTGAACGGTGTCGAGGATATGATTTATATGTCTTCGACAAGTTCAAACAGCGGCTCCTATCAATTGTCCGTCACCTTCAAGGTCGGCACAGATCCCGACATTGCGGCCGTTAATGTCCAGAATCGTGTAGCCCTGGCCACGCCTCAACTCCCTTCAGAAGTGGTTCAGCGCGGTGTCTCAGTGCGAAAAAGCTCGACCAGCATGCTGATGGTCATTGCCCTCTTTTCGCCGAACGGGACTTACGACGATGTATTCCTGGGCAACTACGCCGGCATTTATTTGAAGGACGAACTGGCCCGCGTGCCGGGTGTCGGCGACGTGAACATCTTCACAGCCCGCGACTACGGGATGCGGATCTGGCTTGACCCGGATCGCATGGCCAGCATGGGTATCGGGGTCGATGAAGTAACTCGCGCGATCCGGGATCAGAACATTCAGGCGGCGGCCGGGCAAATCGGGGCGGCCCCTTCTCCGGCGGATCAGCAGTTCCAATACTCGATTCTTTCCAAGGGACGACTCACCGAGGAATCAGAGTTCAAAGACATCATTGTGCGAGCCAATGAAAACGGTTCGCTGGTCAGGATCGGCGATATTGCCAGGGTGGAGTTGGGCGCCCAGTCCTACAGCTCGTTTGGGCGGCTTAACGGGAAGCCCTGCGTGGTCATGGGGATTTTTCAGCTTCCCGAGGCAAATGCACTCGAAGTGGCCAATGGGGTGGACGCCGCTCTCGAGCGTCTCAAGGCCCAATTCCCGGACGATATGGATTATCTTGTCACCCGTGACGAGACGCTGTTCATCAAGAGATCGCTTCTCGAACTGGTCGAGACACTCTTAATTGCTTTTGCCCTAGTCGTGCTGGTGGTTTTCGTCTTTCTTCAGGACTGGCGTGCGAGCCTCGTTCCCCTGGCGGCAATCCCGGTTTCCCTTATCGGAACGTTTGTCTTCCTGCGGATGTTCGACTTCTCCATCAACTCCCTCACGCTGTTTGGACTCGTTCTGGCAATCGGCCTGGTGGTAGATGATGCGATCGTAGTCATTGAGAACGTCCAGCGGCACATCGAACACGGGCTCCGGCCCAAACAGGCCGCCCGGGTCGCGATGCGCGAAGTAACGGGCCCGATCATCGCCTCGGCCCTGGTACTGGGAGCCGTCTTTGTCCCCGTGGCTTTCTCTCCGGGAATCACCGGGGAGCTATACCGTCAGTTCGCGGTAACCATCGCTGTCTCGTTTGCCATTTCGGCTTTTGTCGCCTTGACTTTGAGCCCCGCCTTATGCGCTCACCTGCTTCGAATGGAGCCTCCCCGCCCGGTGTTTTTCCTGCGTTGGTTTAATCGCGCGTTTCTGTGGGGAACCCGCGGTTACACATTCACTGTGGGCGTAGTCGCACGCCATTTGATCATCATGGTCGTGGCGTTCGGGATTGTGGCGGCAGGCGCTTTCCTCGCTTACGGCACGATTCCCAAGGGCTTTTTACCGACCGAAGATCAGGGGGTGATTCTTACGAATGTCCTCTTGCCTGATGGGGCCTCTCTAGCCCGGACCGCAAACGTCACTCGCCAGCTGGAGGAAGCAATACAAACCGTGCCCGGGATCTTTCGTATCAATACCATCGGCGGATCGGGCGGACCGAACGCGGCGCGGATGTTTATCGGATTAACAGATTGGGACGAGCGGACGACACCGGAATTGTCGATGGACAGGATCCTGGCCCAGATCCGGCAGAAAGCGGCAAATATAGAAGGGGCGATGATGTTCGCCTATCAGGTGCCACCAATTCGCGGGTTGGGCCAGACGGCCGGATTCGAACTCCAATTGCAGGATATGCGTGGAGGTGATCCTCGAACACTGGCCGAGGCAATGCGCTCTTTGGTTGTTGCCGGCAACCAGGACCCGCGAATCCGCAACATGTTCAGCACCTACCAGGTCAATGTGCCGCAGTTGCGCCTGGAAGTCGATCGAAAACAGGCGCAGGCCTTGGGCATTCCCGTTGGCGACATTTTCCGTACATTGCAGACACACCTCGGCTCCTTCTACGTCAACGACTTCAACAAATTCGGCCGAGTGTTCCGTGTCATCGTGCAGGCTGAGACGCCATTTCGCAGTGCTCAGCGAGATATAGGCCGCCTCTATGTTAAAAGCAGCTCCGGCTCGATGGTGCCCCTGAACACCTTGGTCTCGCTCGAGCCGCGTGTGGGGCCCGAGTCAATCAACCGCTTCAACATGTACCGAGCGATAACCATCAACGGCGAGCCGGCCCCCGGATACAGCACCGGAGATGCCATGAACGCCATCACAGAGATCGCGGCTCGAGTGCTTCCACCGGGCATGAAAATCGAGTGGTCGGGTATGTCGCACCAGGAGCAGGAGAGCGGGTCCCAGGGGCCGATCCTCTTCGCACTGGCGCTGGTATTCTCGTATCTCTTCCTGGTGGCGCAGTATGAGAGCTGGAGCATTCCTGGGGCGGTTATGCTGTCGGTACCGATTTCGGTTCTAGGCGCCTTGTTAGGTCTCATAATCGCCGGGCTCAATCTGGATCTGTACGCACAGATTGGACTGGTGATGCTTATCGGCCTGGCCGCCAAGAACGCTATTCTGATTGTCGAGTTCGCCCGGGTTCTCAGAGAGGAAAAAGGGTTTTCCATAGTGGACGCGGCGATTGAAGCTGCCCGTTTGCGATTCAGACCGGTCGTCATGACTGCCTTGGCCTTCATCCTGGGGGTTGTCCCCCTCGTCTGGGCGACCGGCGCTGGCTCGATAGCGAGGCGATCGCTGGGGACAACGGTGTTCGGCGGCATGATTGCTGCCACTGTGCTTGCGGTTGTACTGATCCCGGCCTTCTTTGTGGTCACCCAATCGATAAGGGAATGGATTCATGGCCACTGGCGGCAAGAGCCGATCGAGCCGAAACCGGCGGAAGCCGACTCCTGATGCACTTGGCCGAATTCCAAGCCAGCGTCCGTGAGGGACTGTCCCCGAGAACGGTCGGCGTGTGGGATTAACGTCGGCGCAAAGACTGTCCCTAAACGATCTCTGAGGGATGGACGTCGGCGTAAAGGGCGTAAAGGACTGTCCCTAAACGATCCCTAAACGACTCTCTCCCGAACGACTTCTCCAACAACCTCCAGCGCAAGGGTATGAGGCAAGGGTGTGAGGGACTGTCCCCAACAACGGAGCGCTGAGTCACCACACCAATCATGGAAGCCTGGAGCGCAGCGCCTTGCAGCGGAGCGACCCGGCCCTCGCCCTGGAGAAGCTAACCCTCACCCATGGATTGGGAGGCGGGGATATCAGCTTGACACACCCCGGTGTTTGACATACATGTTGGAGAACCGGGATGAAGCAGATTATGCGGAAACGATCCTGCTACCTGGGGGTGCTGATTCTCGCCTTGGTTTTGCAGGCTGCTCCGGGTTGCCGAACCGATACTGGGAAATCCCAAGAATCAGGGACAGTGACCCTGATTCTGGGCGCTTACACCACACCTCGCGAAGTCTATGGACGCTCGATAATCCCCGCCTTTCAAGCTTACTGGAAGGGCAAGACGGGCCAGCAGGTTGAGTTCCGCGAATCGTATCAGGCAAGCGGGGCGCAAGCCCGCGCGGTAATCGGGGGATTCGAAGCCGACATCGTCGCCCTGTCTCTTTCAGCCGACGTTGACAAAATCGTCGACGCTGGCCTGATCAAGCATGACTGGCGAGAGAAACCACATAACGGAATAGTGAGCACCTCGATAGTTGTCATGGCGGTCCGCCCGGTTGACCCCGCAGTTGCAGCCGAAGTGCAAAACAGTTATCCAGAGGTTCAAGACCTTTGGACCATCGAGTTTCTGGGAGGCTGGCCGCGTGTCATCGCGGATATTTTCGGACCCCAGGGCGTTTACACGCGAGTCTATCAGGACATCCACAAGAAGGGACGATGACGACACCTGCATCTGAGACTCTCGGGCCGCACTCCGTGACTCGCAAATTACATCGTCCCTGGGGGAAATGGGGACTTCGGACTGCCGCGGCTACCTACCTGGGCGCGATGATCCTGCTTCCGATCGCCGCGATCCTGCACGCCGGCTTCGAAGAAGGCTTATCTCATTTCTGGCAGTCAATAACTGAGCCGATCGCCCTTCAGGCGCTGTATCTGACTCTGCTCACCGCCGGGGTAACTACGCTCATTAATGCAGTAATGGGAACCCTGGCTGCTTACGTACTGGTACGGTCGGACTTCACTGGAAAACGAATCCTGAATGCCCTGATTGACATGCCCTTTGCCATACCGACGCTGGTAACCGGGGTGATGCTCGTCGTCCTGTATGGGCCGCAAGGGCTGTTTGCCCGCTTCTTTACGGTTTACGACATTGAGATTGTGTTCGCGAGGCCCGGAATCGTACTAGCCCTGCTGCTCGTTACTTACCCGTTCACGGTCCGCAGCGTTCAACCCGTACTGTTGGCGATGGAGCTTGACCAGGAAGAGGCCGCTTATACTCTTGGTGCCTCCCGCTGGACAACTTTCTGGAGGATTGTGTTCCCATCCCTGATACCTGCAATTCTGACCGGCTCATTGCTGACTTTTGCCCGGGCAATCGGCGAGTTTGGCTCAATCGTGATCGTTTCCGGCAATATCCCCGGACGCACCCTGACCGCTCCGGTTCACATCTTTGGTCTAATTGAATCGGACAATCAATCCGGGGCGAGCGCGATTTCAATCCTCCTGCTCGGCCTGTCGTTCTCGCTCGTTCTGATCGTGGACCAACTCCAGCGCAGGAAGGAGGCCCGGCATGCCAGGGTCTGAGAAACTGCCTGGCCCGCGAACCAGTCGTAGATTCAACCTGCCGCTCCTGCTGGTGCTCGCATATACAGCGCTCCTGCTCGTGGCGCCGATAGTCGCCATCACCTGGGGAGCGCTTTCTGCCGGGTTCGGTGAGGCCTATCGCCAGCTGACCTCCCCGGATGCACTGCACGCTTTGAAACTGACCCTGTTTCTAGGGCTCGCCGCCAGTGCGGTAAATGCGGTTTTGGGGCTTTGCACAGCCTGGGTCCTGGTGCGAGATAAGTTCCGTGGCCAGGTCTTCATGAACGGGTTAGTGGATCTACCGTTCGCGATCTCGCCTGTCATTGCGGGCCTGATGCTCATCCTCCTGTTTGGACGCGGAGGTTGGCTCGAGGTCCTGCCGGAGGTTCTGGGCATTCGCATCGTTTTCGCCTTGCCGGGCATGTTCCTGGCTACAGTCTTCGTCTCGTTGCCCTTTGTCATCCGGGAAGTGATGCCCGTACTTCGTCACCTTGGAACTGAGGGAGAAGAAGCCGCATATACGCTAGGAGCATCACCCTGGCAGGCTTTCTGGCACGTGACACTGCCCGCGATTAAATGGGGACTGCTGTATGGAGTTTCATTGACCTTCGCCAGAGCCCTGGGCGAGTTCGGGGCTGTTTTGGTCGTGAGCGGGGGCGTCAGTGGCTTAACGGAAACAGCCACTCTGTTCATCTTTCGCTCGATGGATGATCGCAACTACATCGCGGCTTACGCCATGGCCCTCGTGCTCGCCCTGACCTCCTTCGTCCTGCTGATGATCATCGAGCTGTCAAAAAGCAAAATGAAAGAGAGGTAATGACGGGCCTGACCACGCGATCCGTTGGGACAAACCCGCGGATAGCGTGATAGGCATGAATGCCGCGGAGCAGTTGAGGTTGGCTGGGCAATCAGGCTGTTGCCACGGCTGGCTGCCATGCTAAACTGATGTCCTGCTCAAGCATGTGGGGGTATAGCTCAGTTGGCAGAGCACCTGCTTTGCAAGCAGGGGGTCAGCGGTTCGAATCCGCTTACCTCCACCATCTTTAATCAGGAGTTGTTGAGTTTGTCGGTCCTTCGTTCGGGCAGAGTCCTCGCGATGCGTTGCCGGCCTAAATTACCCGTGCTCCCACGGTTACAACTATTGTCAAATCAAGCCAGTGCCGCCGAAAGCCGGACCAAACGTTAGCCCGTAAAGTACACGTAAGCGGCCAGGATAGCCAGCAGGACCCCCGCCGAGGCTAACACGTCGTTCTTGTTCCAACTGGCGCGTGACAACTTTCGGTCTTCCAGCGTCCGCGTCCCGAACGTCAATCCGCTGATTTGCTCGTAGGACGGCTCTTCAGTGGCGTAGCTCACGGCTAACATCACCCCGATACACACAAGAAGGATCAGGATGCTGTAGTACTGAAAGAACATGTTGTTGATGACCCAGAGGAAGGAGCCCTCGGTGTAAGTGAACCCTTGAATCAGTTTCACGGGAGTATCGACGGCCAGACGGAACAGACCCAAGGCAAAACCCACAAGCAGTGCCCAGAGGCAACCTTTCGCATTCAGCCGTTTCATGAAAACGCCAAAGAAGAAAACCACGAAAATCGGAGGCGCCAGATAGGCCTGGACTCCTTGCAGGTAGTCATAAAGGCCTCGACCGCCGCGAATAATCGGAATCCAAAGAAGCGCGATCAGAACCATTACAGCAGTCGCAACTCTTCCCACCCAGACCATCTGTTGCTCACTCGCCCGGGGCCGAAGCTTGGAATAGAAATCAATGGTAAAGAGGGCGGCCGAAGCATTAAAGGCTCCTGCGAGCGAGCTCATCAGAGCTGCGAGCAATCCGGCAACGACGATTCCTCGAACTCCGATCGGCAATACAGTCGCTACCAGCAACGGAAAAGCCTGTTGGGCATTGTCGCGGATCAGCTGGCCGTTGGCATCAAAAAGTGCCTGCCGCAGTGTTTCTACCTGCCCACTCTTGGCCAAGGCGAAACATATCATGCCTGGAATGATGAAAATGAACACCGGCAGCAGCTTAAGAGCGCTCGCACAGATTGACCCACGTCGCGCATCTTTTTCGTTCCCGGCGGCAAGAACGCGCTGCACGATGTATTGATCCGTGCACCAATACCAGAGTCCGATGATGGGGGCGCAAAACAGCATGCCAACCCAGGGATAATCACTATTGAAGTACCAAGCCATTCGGCCTGCTTCCTTCACCGGCGCCCAGGTCGCCTCCATGCCGTGGGGAACAATCGGCCGCCACAGGTTAAACATCTCGGAACCCGCGATCGCTCGCAGTTCGCCCCACCCGCCAAGGGCTTTCAAGCCGAAAAAAGTCACCAGGGCCGAACCGAGCACCAGGATCACTGTCTGTATGGCTGACGTATACGCCACTGCGCGCATGCCACCCAGGACCGTGTAAATTCCTGTCAAGACCACCACGAGGATGGAACCGATCCAGAAACTGTCGAGTCCCATGAAGTTGATCTCAGGTATAAGAACAGCGAAGACAACCCCGCCGGCGAAGATTCCGACGGCTAGTTTAGTGAGAATATACGCTACCAGAGAGATGATCGACAGCACGGTCCGATTAGCCGGGGAAAACCTCTTTTCGAGGAACTCGGGCATTGTGAAGACCTTGGATCGCATGTAAAAAGGCACGAAAACCCAAGCGAGAACCAGGAGGCACCAGGCATGGAGCTCGTAGTGAGCCATGGCTACACCGTCGGTCGCGCCGGTGCCGGCCAAACCCACCAAATGCTCCGAACCAATATTCGAGGAAAAAACGGCGGCCCCTATGATCCACCAGCCCAGGTTGCGACCTGCCAGGAAGTACTCGGTTGAGGTTTCCGCCTCCTTTTCTTTCTTATAAGCCCACCAGGCAATAACAAAGACCAGGATGAAGTAGGCCAGAACGAGCAACCAATCCAACGTATGCAGTGCCGTCATCGAAGTTCTCCTGAGATAAAGGCATCGTTAGCACACAACCCCGTGAGAGTGGCTGATTGGCCGGGTAATGTCAAGCCAGTCGGCAATCACACTCCCGGGCTCGTTAACGACGTATCACAATACTTCTCCTCCGCCCGAAAAACAATGACTACGCTTGACACCGCGCGACGTGCGTTGGCATGCTGTGATTTCCGGTGCTTTCCTCGCTGTTTTGGGCGACTAGCGACCGACGCAAACAAGAGATGGGGTTGTAGCGATGGGAGACTTATCCAAATCGTTGCCCGTTAAGGAGACCGCCACCACCTCCACTGCGCCTGAGGCAGGCGCCCGTCCGAAGGTTATCCCTCGACAATTCATCTGGTCTTTCATTCTTGTCACCAGCCTCTTTGCGATGTGGGGATTTGCCAACGACATTACCAATCCCATGGTCGCCGCATTCAAGAACATTTTGCTCATCAGCAACTTTGAAAGCTCGCTGGTTCAGTTTGCCTTCTATGGCGGCTACTGCGTCATGGCCTTCCCCGCCGCACTGTTCATCAAACGCTTTAGCTTCAAGAGTGGAATTCTGCTCGGATTAGCGCTGTACTCGGCCGGATGCCTGATGTTCATCCCGTCGGGGTGGATGATGGCTTTCTGGGCATTTCTCATCTCTTATTTCGTCATGACATGCGGGCTCTCCTTCCTGGAAACCAGCGCCAACCCTTACATCCTGGCGATGGGGCCGGAGGAAACCGCAACTCGCCGCCTGAACTTTGCACAGTCCTTTAACCCTATGGGATCGCTGCTAGGAATGCTGACGGCCCGTGACCTGATTCTCAGACGACTTGACCAGACCGACGAAGCGGGCCGCCGCCTGTTACAGCAGACCGATCTGGATAAGTTTGCCGCCATCAGTCGGCATGACCTGGACGTTATCGTTGGCCCGTACATGGCGCTCGGCCTGGTGGTGCTGGCGGCCCTTGGGATCTTCGCGATCGCACGCTTGCCCAGAACGAGTGGTGAGGACAACAAAGCCATCCACCTCAGGAAGACCTTGGGCCGTCTGCTGGCCAACAGACGATACATCGAGGGGGTCGTCGCACAGGCCTTCTATGTGGGCGCCCAGATCATGTGCTGGACTTTCATAATCCAGTACGCGGAAAACGAACTAGGCCTGACCAAGGCTCAAGGCCAGTCGTACAACATGATCGCCATGGTGATCTTCGTCAGTAGCAGATTCATCTGCACGGCACTTCTGCGATTTTTCGCCCCGGGCCTCCTCCTGATGTCTCTGGCTCTGGCCGGTCTTGCGCTGACTTTGGGGACAATCTTCATTCAGGGAATGATCGGTCTCTACTGCCTGGTCGGTATCTCGGCCTGTATGTCGCTCATGTTCCCCACTATTTACGGCATTGCGTTAAAGGGTTTGGGAGACGATGCCAAGTTGGGCGCAGCCGGCCTGATCATGGCAATCGGTGGCGGTTGCCTGATGCCTCCCCTGCAGGGCGCCATCATGGATCTGGATGACTTCAGTCTGGGGTTCATGACACTGTCAAGCACGCGCGTGTCCTTCATTCTGCCGGCGCTCTGCTTTGCCGTCATTACAGCTTATGGCTTCAGAAGGTCGAGAGACTCGCAAGAAGAGGCTGCCTGATCCTCATGGCGCCGGGGCTTCGTGGAGGGGCTATCGTGGCGGGGCTCTCTGGTTCCAGAGTCCGGGGAAGTCGCGTGGCATCCGCCTTCGTACCGAGCAAAAAGCAGGAAGAAAGCGATGAGAGCAACGAAGATACTGAAGAACGTTCTGGCACTGGGTATTCCTACCGTCTTGGCCTTGTCCAGCCTGCTGGCCGAGGAACTTACCGTGGCTTCTCCAGACGGAGCGACCCAAGTCTCGGTTCAGGTCCGCGAAGATCTGGCGATAGGGGCAACCCGCCATGGAAAAGCCGTGCTGCTCCCCTCGCGGATCTCACTTGAACTCGTTTCCAGGCCTGTTCTGGGAGAGCAGCCGCGGATTGCCAAGACAGATCGGCGAAGTGTCAAGCAGCAAGTGAAACCGGTCGTCCGCGAGAAATCGGCCACCATACTGGAGGCTTACAACGAGCTCCGCGTGGACTTTGAAGGCGACTATTCCCTCGTCATTCGTGCATACGACGAGGGAATCGCCTATCGCTGGGAAACACGTTTGCCTGGTGAGATCACCGTCAAGAACGAGCAAGTAGAATTTCAATTCGATCCTTCGGCCTCTGTCTATTTTCAACACGAGAATAATTTTCATTCCCATAACGAACGTCCTTTTGAACTGCAGCCAATCTCGGCGATCTCGTCCGAAAAGCAGGGCTTTCTCCCGGTTCTTGTCGTGCTGGAAGGGACGAAAGTTCTCCTGACCGAAGCAGATCTATTGGACTATCCAGGACTCTGGCTGCGCGGAAACGGCAATTCCACTCTGACCGGGGTGTTTCCCGCCTATCCTCTTGAGGTAGCGATGGACCTGAAGTGGGATGCACGTGGACGCGTAACGAAACGAGCAGACTTCATCGCCAAGACGCGCGGAACCCGAACCTTTCCCTGGAGGGTTTTAGCTATCGCCGACAATGACGCCGATCTTCTTACCAATCAAATGGTCTATTTGCTCGGTTCTCCACTGCGGATCGAGGATCCGTCATGGATCAAGCCGGGACTGGCGATTCTCGACTGGTGGGGTCGGCGCAGCATTTTCGGAGTCGATTTCGAGGCAGGCGTCAATACAGAAACTTACAAGCATTTCATCGATTTCTGCGCGGATTCCGGAATCGACTACTACCTTCTCGACATGTCCTGGTCGAGCGTGGACGATTTGTTTGACATCGCCGAGGGTCTCGACATGAACGCCGTGATGGCACACGCTCATAAGCGGGGCGTCGGAATCTTTCTCTGGACCACCTGGCACGCACTCGACCGCCAGATGACTAAAGCCTTGGACCAGTTTTCCAGATGGGGAGTAAAAGGCATCAAGGTCGATTTCATGCAGCGCGACGATCAGTGGATGGTGAATTTCTATGAGCGTGTTGCGCGAGAAGCCGCCAAACGCAAGTTAATGATTGACTTTCATGGCTCTTACAAGCCCACCGGACTACGGCGGGCATATCCCAACATCCTCACCAGGGAAGGGTTGATCGAATTCGAGTTTAACGGATGGAGTGATCTTGCCAATCCTGAGCACCACACGACGTTGCCTTTCATCCGGATGGTAACAGGACCCATGGACTATATACCGGGAACGCTAAATAATGCCCAGAAGCACGAGTATGCCCCTATCGGAGATCGCCCGATGGGTCTTGGAACCAGGGCCCATTCGATTGGACTGATGGTGTTGTTTGAAAGTCCGCTGCAGATGATTCCCGACCCGCCTTCCGACTACTACCGCGAGCCCGAGATCACTCATTACCTGGCAGGAATTCCGGTGGAGTGGGACGAGACACGGGTTCTGCATGCCAAGGTGGGCGACTACGTCGCCATGGCTCGCCGAAACGGCGAGAATTGGTATGTCGGCGCCATCACGGACTGGAGTGCCAGGACATTGGAGATCGACTTCTCCTTTCTTGACGCGGACCGGCTTTACGAGGCCGAAATCATTAGCGACGGCCCCAATTCACGCATCCGGGCCATCGACTACAAATTGAGCAAGGCCGTTCAGCTCCGAAAAGGCGAACGACATTCGATCAACCTGGCGCCCGGAGGCGGCTGGGTCGCGAAAATCCGTCCAACCCCCTGATTAATCCGAAATTTGATTCTCTTTGCAGTCTAGCGTTCCGTTTGTTAGGGACAGTCCTTTGCGCTAACGACCATTCGGTACATCCGCGGGGTTCCGACACATCCCAAGAAAGGAACTCGTCCCAGTTCTGGGACTGATCGTGGCCGGACTCTCCAGAGTCCGGCACCGTGCCCGTTTTGTCGGACTCTGGAACTGGCTAATTCAGCCACAATAAGAAAGACCCGAGCACTCAAGGTTTATCCTCCCTCCTACCATGTAAGCCGCTCGTGTTGGGGACAGTCCCTTTAACCCGCAGTCTTTAGGCTGGGAGTGCTAGGGGGTGGTGTTGGGGGTAGTGTTGGGGACAGTCCCTTTGGGGTAGTGCCTTTGGGGTAGTGTTAGGGACAGTCCCTTTAATCGGTTCTTTAGACCGGGAGTGCTAGCTAGGGGGTAGTGCTAGGGGGTAGTGTTGGGGACAGTTCCTTTAATCGGTTCCGAGACGTCGGTGGAAGGAACGTCGGTGTAAGGGACTGTCCCTCTGCCGCTGCTCGATCAGATTGGTAAGAACAGAGTCGGGAGCGCAGCGCTTTTCAGCGGAGCGACCCGGCCGGTGCGCGAGGGCGCTAACCTTTGCATTTCGCCCACTCCTGTTCGAGCATACTTTTGAAAAGCACGTTTGGCCTAAGGGGTACGTGCCGGGTCGCTCCGCTGAAAAGCGCTGCGCTCCCGGCTCTGTTTTCACTCGCCGGCGCTGCAGGGGACAGTCCCTTGAGCTGACGTGTTGGATGTTGAGGAGGGGGTGTTGGGGAAGGAGGTGTTGGGGGGAGTGTTGGGGAAGTGTTGGGGACAGTCCTTTACGGAGAAACGTCCTTTACGCCGAACGCCCTGGGGAGCGTCTTGGGGACAGTCCTTTGCATCGACGGCCAGCGCCTGCATCCGCAGCGTTTCCATAGGATTCGCCCAGAACGGGAATCATCCAACCGTCGGCGATTGGCGGGCTGTCTACTCCGAGGAGAACACTCGCTCTAAAAGCGCGCCTACTCCTCCCGCAGGGCCACAAGGGGATCGACCCGCATCGCCCGGCGCGCGGGCAGGTAACAGGCGATAATGGCCGTGATCAAAAGGACAAGGGCAACCACCCCGTAGACCATCGGGTCCGTCGGCGTTACGCCGTAAAGGACAGCGCTAAACAAACGCGAGACGGCGGTGGCAGCCGCAATCCCGAATCCAAGGCCGATTATCGCCAGTTTTAGGCCTTGCCCGACGAAGCGGCCGAGGATCTGCCTCGGAGCAGCTCCTAGAGCGATGCGCATGCCGATTTCAGGAACCTGCTGCCCGACGAGGTACGCAAGAACTCCGTACAGTCCGAGCGCTGCGAGGATCAGGGCGAGTCCTGCGAAGGCGCCGAGCAAAGTGGTTTGAAGGCGACGCTGGAAAAGTTCCCGTTCAACAATCTCTTCCATGCTGGCTACGGCGGTGATGGGTTGGTCAGGATCCACCGACCAGATCGCCTGTCGCACAGCCGGCGCCAGGCTGGTTGGGTCGACCCGCGTGTGAATCGCAAGTGAGGTCGGCGGATAAGGGGCCTGTAGCGATGAGATGTAAAACTCGGGTTGGGGGGGCACATCCAAGCCAGCCTGGTGGACATCCCCTGTCACACCGACAACCACGGCACTTGGCTCTGGAAAAAACAGCCGCCGTCCGATGGGATCCTGGTTTGGCCAGATCATATTCGCCAGGGTTTCGTTGACTACGACAACCAGTGGGGCGCCTTCGACGTCACGCTCGTCAATGTCGCGGCCACGTACGATCGGAATGCCCATCGTCCGCAGGTACCCTGGACCAGCCAAACGTACTCGGCACTGAAATCGCTTGTCCGGAGCGTGCCCCTCAGCCCCGAGTCCAGTGATGTCGCCTTTGACAAGCAGCGGGATATGATTCGTAAAGCCGGCCGATACAACACCCGGGATTGCGTGAATCTTCCGCAGGATCTCGGCCTGGTAAGCGGCGCTTCGCCCGGGGCCGCGTTGCTTGTCCGATGCGGGCATACGCAAGGTGAGAACATTCTCGGTGCGGCAGCCGAGATCCACTTCGCGCAATCGTACGAAGGTCTGCAACAGCAGCCCCGCGCCGACAAGAAGCACAAAAGCCAAAGCAACTTCGGAGCATACAAGAAGCGCACGAAGCCGGCGTGATCCCGCGACCGCGCCGAGGGTCCTCACACCTTGCTTCAGCGAATACGCCACATCGAGGCGGCGGAATTGGATTAGCGGAACCAGGCCAAACACGATAGCGGTGAGTCCAGTGATCGCCAGCGTGAATGTAAGTACGCGCCAATCGAGCGTGAGGGACTTGAATCCGGTGATCGCACCAGGCGCAAGATGGGACAGAAATTCAAACGCCGAGGTCGCAAGAAGGAGTCCCAAAGCACCGCCCATCGCACAGAGCATGAGGCTTTCGCATAGGAATTGGCGCATCAGTTGCCACGCTCCGGCGCCCAGGGCGGTTCGCACTGCCACTTCTTTGCTTCTTTTTGATGCACGCGCCAGCAGCAGATTGGCCAGGTTCAAACAGGCGATGAGTAGAACCAAGCCGACTGTCCCCAACAGGATGAACAGGATGCTCTGCCTTGACCGAACGAAATGATCGCGGAGCGGAGCGACGAAGGCGCCAACCTCTGAATTGGTGCCGGGATATTCGCGGGAAAGGCTTGCTCCGATGGCTCGCATTTCCGCGTCGGCATGAGCCAACGTCACCTGTGGACGCAAGCGTGCAATGACCATCCAGTTATGGCGCCCTTTCTCGGCTAACTGCTCGGCCGAATATGCAGTGCCAAACGGCGCGAAGACTTCTCTTAGCTGCTCACTGTACTCGGCCGGCGGTTCTGTCCCGGGTGCCAGCACTCCGATGACCGTGTGACCGGCATCGTCCAATCTGATCGTCTTTCCTACAATGTCCGGGTTCGAATTGAAACGGCGCCGCCAGAGATGGTCACTGATAATGGTGACCTTCGGACCTCCCGGCTGATCCTCCTCCTCAGTGAAAAGTCGTCCCAGCGCCGGCCGTGTGCGCAATACCCGGAAAAGGCTCGCGGTAACAAAGCTGCCATCGATTACTTCGGGAACACCTTCACCGGTTAAGCGGAAACTATGGTCCTCAAGTGCGCCGATCTCCTCAAACGAGCGGCTTCGTGCTTTCCATTCCTGATAATTACCTGGGGCAACCGGGCTGTCCTGAACACCAAAAAACGGTGAACTTTCCCAGACCAAGACCAACCGGTCGGGCTCCTCGTAGGGCAGGAGGCGCAAGAGAACTGAGTTGATAAGGCTGAAGACAGCGGTGTTGGCGCCGACGCCAAGGGCCAGAGTCAGGATTGCTACCAGACTGAAACCGGGCGAGTTCCAAAGAAACCGAAATGCACATCGGAAAGAGTGCAGGACATTGAGCATGGGAGTTCCTCTCCAGCAATCTGACAATAGCAATGGCGGTGCCAAAAAGCCAAGCTGAAGATTGCTTGGCTTCTGACTGACGATAGGACGGTCCGCTGTTCGAATTCGGGATTGATTGCCCGTTCGCGGGACATCCCGTTAATCCCGTCCGAGAACACTCTCGGACAGGATTAACGGGCGTGACAGGCACTTCACATGAATAACTTGGGCAGGTATTCGGGTGCGTCGGAGTATTTCTCGGTAAGGCCTGCGGCTACTTGATAGAGTCGCTCATGGCTGGTTTTGGCCGCATTTGCCAACTCTTCGTAAGGCCGGTTGCATACATCCAGAAAACCTATGTTGTAGTTTTCACCATCAAACCGGCCAAGCGCCGACTGATCGTACAAAGTGAACCAGTGAACACCCACGCAGTAAGGATTGGCCGCGGCATCCTCCAGATACACGCGATAAGCCTGACCTCGGGCAGCCTGATCCTTAACGTGCCCGATGCCTGAAGCGGGAAGTCCCACGTCCAGCGCTCCAAAATGCCACTCGCCGATCAGCACCGGCATATTCAACATCCGGCTGATCATCTCCGTCTCCTGGTGAGGAACCTTCTCCCGATAGCAGTTCATGCTAAAAACGTCAAAGGTCCGCATCCCATCAAGGGCCCACTTCGGGGGAACGGTATGGTAGCGGATACCCAGGTTCAAGTGCTTGGGATCAACATCCCGGCAGGCCTGGCTCAGGGTCTTGAAGAACCGTTCGGTCATGACCTCACTGAACTCTTCCAAGTCACGTAACGCGGTTTCCTTCAACGTTTTTTTCCACACACCGCGGGAAATTTCGTCAAAGGAGGTTTCAATCCCCCATGCCTTGCTGAGAGCTGCATTGTCTATGTATTTTGCCTTTAGCCTCCTGGCAAGCTCTTGTCGAGTCGCGCATTCCGGGGTGTTGTAGAGCATCCCGACAGCGGGAAGTTCAGTCGAGAATCCCCAGGTGGGTTCGTTCATCAGGAAGTATCCCAAGAACGCGGGGTCATCCCGGGTTTCCTCGAGCTGTCGTCCAAACTCCCGGGCGTCGTCCTCGAATTCGGGTGCGAAAACGTCGGGGAAGTCGCGGTAGATGGTGCGAGTCTTCCGCGTCCGACTTGAAAGAGGACGGACATAGGGGAAACCAGCTTCGCGCGCGATCTGCCAATCGGACCAGTTTGCAACAGTGTTGAATCGCAGCCTCCGAAGCTCGGCGAGCGCAATCTCCTTCCAGGTGTTGTACCAGTTTTCCCCGAATGCTTCGATCAGATTGGCGGCAAGATAATTGATGCTGCGAGCTCCTCGTGTTTCCCGGCCGGAATAGACTCCTTCGTAACGCTTTGATGGCTCAGGCTCCCAACTAAGAGCTTTCTTGAGTCCCTCGCAGTTCGCCTCGGTATCCACTCGAACGCAGTCCATGCCTGCTGACCAAAATGCGAAGCCTTCCGGATCGACTAGCCACCATCGCTTATCGTCCTTCACTGTTCGGAAGAAACCGGTCGCATCAAAGCGCTTCTGCTTCCATCCGCCGAACCTGCTGAAATCAGCGGGGAATTTCTGTGATTTGACAGCAGCTGCCTGCTTTTTCAGCCTGCCGGTCACTTCCTGGCGACTCCTGCTCTTTCCGGGCCACTCATGCAATCGGCTTTGACCAAGTTCGTCCAAAAGTGGGCCTTTCGGTAAGACCGGATCCAGCAGTTTCGGGACTTCGTCGGGTGTCGCGGTAAAGTCGGTCAGGCACCAGCGCGATGGTCTCCCGCCCGCTCGGAGCACGCTGTACGTCATCCGATCCACGCGCTCCAGATTGACTCGAGCGCCTCCGGCCAGCGGCTTGAGCCACGCGCCTTCTCTTTGGAACATCCATCGGTTCTGGTCTACCGCGGTTAGCGGCATCCTGATACGTGCAGAACACTGGTTCAGAAGTGCGAATTGGAGACGGAAAACCGGACCGTCTTCGCCTTCCTGAAGCAGAATCTGAAAGACGGTTTGAAAGTTCCCGTCAAGCAATGTGTCGGCCGTCAGATAGCGACATGATGTCAGACTGCCGGGCTCAAAAGTGTAGAAAAGACCGTCTTCTTCTGATGTCGACTTGTACCAGACGGCTCCTGGAACAGGCGCTGCCGCTCCATCCTGTTTCAAGTTGCCAACCAGTCGCTGCGGTTTGAGTACCAAACCACTAATTCCTGCTTTGGCCGAGGCGATTGTAGCTCCATAACTCACAACCGCAGATCCAGCCATTGCACAGAGTTGAATGAATGAGCGCCGATCCAAGTTCTTATCGTCGTTTCCGCACTCGTTGTTTCCCATCTTGTCCCCTCCTGGCAATCGGATTTAATGGCGTCCGCTTCAAATGACTCCCGAGCTTCAGTTTCTATCACACCGATTGGTGCGCGCCAAGTTTCGCCTGTAACTCGGAGTGCTCTTTTCTGTGAGTCTTTTGAGGCGCCTGATCCGTATTCGGGAATAGTATGTATGGCGTTGCGAGTTGGCCTATGACCTGCGTCGATCCGGCACCGTTCGAGCTAGAGGGTCTTCGGCGGGGAGATCCTGATGCCTTGGCACGCCTGATCGAACGCTACCAAGAGCGACTCTTCCGTTACCTGCTGAACCTGACGGGCCACCGGCAGACAGCCGAAGACCTGTTCCAGGAGACCTGGGTCAGGGTCCTGGAGAAGGGGCATCTGTACAAGGACAAATGGAAGTTTGATGCGTGGCTGTTCAGCGTGGCGCGCCACCTCGTCATCGATCAGGTTCGCCGCAAGAAGGCCGTGAGTCTTGACGAACTCGTGGAGTCTCAGCCGGCAAAACCCGAAATCGGCGCCGGGGATGACTTAAGCCCACTTGAGCTTTGTAGCCGAACCGAGCAGAGCGAGCGTATCTGGGCAGCTCTGCAGCAACTGCCAGTCCCCTGCCGCGAGGTTATTCTCCTCCGTTTCCACGAGGATATGCAGCTTGACGAAATAGCCCAGGTGGTGCACGCCCCGCTATCAACGGTGAAATCCCGGCTGTATCGCGGGCTGGAGACGCTGCGCGGTCTTTTCGAAGGAGAACAGGCATGATCGAGAACGAACATGAACGGGCCACCCGTATGATTTCGGCGGAGCATGTGGAAGGGCTGCCCCCCGAGGAAAGGCAGTGGCTAAAAGAGCACCTCTCGGTATGCTTCGCTTGCTCCCGCAAAGCCGACGCGCTCTCCCGCGCTGTTTTGTCCGTCCGGTCGATGTCCGTTCGCGTGGATCCGCTCATGATCAGAGCCACCGTCAGTCGAGTGCGCAACCGGGCTGCAGAAATCGAAGAGCAACGAAGGCGGGTGCCCTTGCTCTGGGGCGCTGCTAGCTTTTCATTTGTATGGATGGTCATCACTGGCGCCCTGATGTGGTACTGGTTCGCATGGCTGGGGCGATCGCTGGGCTGGGCCGACGGTGTATGGCTCAGTATTTTCCTGGTGGGGTGGTTTTTTCCCGCAACGCTGGTGGCGTTAACGTTTGTGTTGATGAGGCGTCCGGAATTTTCGAAATCGCAGCATTTGTTAGAGCTCGGTGCGTAAGTAACTAAGGAGATTCAAGATGAAGCGCGAGAGATTTGATTTGGGTCGGGAAATCAGGGTCGTGCCGCGATGGTCGATCATCGTCGCCCTACTGCTTTTCGTCGGAACTCAGTTTGTGTTTTTCAGATTTCTTTGGCCGTCGGAACAAAACCCGCCTCCACTGGCGCTCCAGATTGCCTTCACGACACTAGCCGCCAGTGCCCTGGCATTCCTCGTTCTTATGGTCGGTTACGTCAATCGCGACGCCGGGCGTCGCGGTATGAGCCGAACTCTCTGGACGCTGCTCGTCATATTCATCCCGAACGCCATTGGCTTTATCATCTATTTCCTGGTCCGCAACCCCTTGAGAGTGCAGTGTCCGCAGTGCGGTGCCGTCATCGAGCCCTCCGTCAACTTTTGCCCATCCTGCCGATTTGCGCTTCGTCCCACTTGTCCTCAGTGCAAGTCAGCGATTAACCCGGGGGACAGGTTCTGCCCCAAGTGTGGCCGGGAGCTATCAGGGATGCAGGCTGCGGATTTGCCTTGAGCTGGCGTGCCAAAGCGTCCCAGGCGAATTCGTTAGAACTCTCTGGAACCCTGAGGAGGAATCTTCCAGCGGGCCTTGTAGAAATGCTCTCCAGCCGTGTGCAGGGTCTTGTCTGGATTCAGGAAATGGAGCCTCTCAGCCCACCAGTTCGGCTCTTCGGCCTGTACGTAAACCAGTTGCCGGGTTTCGGGGTGAATGCTGATGCTTTTCACGCTCTTGAGTTGTCCCAAGTTCGGATGCAAGACAAAAGTCCGAGCATCACGATCGAAGATCCAGCAATGATTTGCCGTCGTCACAGTAAACAGCGAAGTACCGGGAACGGGATAGAGATCGTGCCCCCCGTCCTCAGGCAAAACGACCGTCGAAACGCGCTTTAATTTTGGTTCGGTTGTTTGCCAGTCACGCAATTCGTAGATGCGCAGGTCCGCATCCGCGAGCGCCCACAGGAGTTGGCGTTTGTCGTCCCAGACGACTCCGTGACCCGACGGAAGCTCCTCTGTCCAGAGCGGTTCATCGGATCGGGATCGATCAAAGATGACCAGGCGGTCTCCACGGCCCTGAGGGTCGCGCGAGGCGGCGACGGCGATCCGGCCGTTCGGCAAGGCATCCGCGGAGTGGGCGTTCGCAGCGCGCCCGTAAAACAGCACCCGCTTTTCCCTATAGTCGATGAGAGCCACCCCTCCACCGGAGGAAGTGATCAACAATTCGGCCCCATTAGCGACTGGTTTACATTCATCGGTCGTCCTAAAGAGAGATTTGAACTCGTCCGGCAAATCGCTCGATTCGGCTGCGCGCCAGCTCCAGATCTTTTTAGGCTCCTGGCCGGAACGAAATTCCAAAACGAACACCTCGTCCCAACCACAGACGATCAGTTCCTGGCTCACGGGAGTCCGGTCCAGTGAGTAGAGCCAGGCACAAACGGGAGCAAGTAACAAAAGCCCTATGAGGATGTTCTTCAGCGTTTTCATAACAGTCTCCCTTGCGACCCCATGATAAATCCCAGACAAAAGTCGGGTAACTTTCTCGAGCCCGGCGTGTCGCGCGAGCCGCTTCACTAAAGCATAGTCGGGTATCACGCCGCCGAGAACAGCTGGCCAGCCCCAGTCACCCCGCATATTACGGCTTTCCCTGAATCGACTGCAGCCCCGAACCCGGCGGGACCTGGCGAACCAGCTTGCAGCTGAACCCAGCCGATAGTTTCGCCGAAATTGCCTATCGCCTTGGCGCCAAACCAACCCGGATGTTCGAGGATTTGCACCTCAACGAGATCCGCCGGTCCGCTGACGGACATAACGGCTCCGATCCGAGCGTCCGCAGCCATCGTTACTGTTTCAGCCGTCACATGCCAGTGGTTGGCTACTTCCCGGTGATATTCGGGGGGAATGCCTTCGTTGTAGGGGGTGTCGAACTTATCGGTCTGGCTTAGGTGAAGGCCGGCAGTCGATCGCAGTGTGACGTCCAACCGAGCGCCGCCACGAGTGGAGGTAATCTGCATGTCTTTCAGTTTCATTTCCTCGAGCGCGTGCAACATCCACTGATACCGCGAAGGGGCAGGCGCCGAGAGATCATCCAGTAAGAGAAAAAGCGCCGGACGCAGAAAGAGAATACGGCGTTCGAACCGCTTGAGCTTTCCCATATAGGCTGGAGTCGCGTCGCCGCTGACGTATGTGTAGCCCTTCTCATCCCTGAACGCCACAATCCGCCCATTCGCCTGCGCTTTTCGAATAACTTGGCCTTCCCCGTTGACAAGAACGCAGTTGTTTGCCTTGGTTGATCGGGTCCATTCAGCGTGGTGAGGCATTCCATATGAAGGTCCGTAGTATCCCGATGGGATAGCGAGGGCCTTGCCACCTTTCATGATGGCAAATGAATTCTGATCAGCATGACTGTGTGACACACTGCCATATGGGCTGCTTTTGAAGATGAGGCAGGTATCCTCGTCCGGGCGGGTGATATCGCTATGCAAACCTGCCCAGCCGACGCTCGGGAAGAACTTGGAGTGGGGTATGTCTTTGGGTGTTGTGCTGGGCGGCTCATCTTCAAAAATCAGAGCCAGCTCCCCACGGCTGCCCTCCCAGTCCTTGATTTGTTTCACCCACCAGCCGATATTCGGGTCTTTATAGCGATGCGCATGGAACCACATTAGATCCGCATAACCGCTCCCACGGTTGACGCCCGGCCCGCCATAAAGAGCACTGTCCCCAAAAGGCCGCATTTCGCCCCGGATTGCGGTGCAATAAAAAAAGAAATACCGGACATTCTTGAAGAATGGCCGCTTCCAGAGATCAAAACCGGTTAGTCGACGCAGTCCTTCAAAAGCAGGTATGTAGAACTGGTTGTACCAGAGACCGTAGGCTGTTCCTTCTGCCCAACCACCATCTTGGCCTGCCCAATGGGGATAGAACGTAGTCAAGGCTTTCAGCGAGTAATCGAGCCAGGTTTTTGCCCCCTCGGATTCGCCCGCCATGACCAGAGCCATGTCGGCAAGGTAGGCAATCAGTCTCCCGTTGTGGCTCTCGCCCGGGTAGGTCAGATAGTTTCTTTTTTTCAGCCGGCGATAGGTCTGCCACGCCCTGGCCTCACACATGGCAAACACTCGTTTCCTCTCATTCGGATCGAGGGCGTCGTAAAGCCAGTCGTACGCCCGGTGCGCGCATTTCGAAAGGCTGAGCCCGGGTTCGTCTCCCCATTTCGCGCTGACAGAAGTCACATCGTCGTCACTCGTAGGCCACGAGGCAACTTCAAGCAGGATGCGCTTCGCCGCCTCGGCGTACTTGGGCTCCTCGGTCATAAGGAAGGCCAGCGAAAGATCCATGAGAGCGCTGTCAATATAGCGACGGAAATCGCCGAAATACCGGCCGTATGCCATGCGAATCTCGCGGGGATCCTCGAGTTGATGGTAGTCAGGGTACTGAGGAGCAGGCATTTCAAGTGCTCGCTCGGCTGCGGCCAGGCAAGCCTCCCATGAACGCTTTCGAGTGGTTTCGAGCGTTCGGCGAATGGCGGGCAGATCGGCCTTCGGATAGAGGAGCCGGGGGTGCCCTTGCGGCACGCGTGCGAGCAACTTTTCAGGGCTCGTCCAAGGAAGTTTGTCGGCTCCTCGTTCGATAGTAAAGGCCTGCACCCCGCGGCGCGCCTGCTCCTTTCCCGCTTCATCCAGAGCGATGACGTCCCACGTGTAAGTGCCCGGCGCCAGCGTTCGATCAGGCAAGTGGACCGGGTCGGCGCCCACCTCCTTCTCGTAAACCCGCCTACCCCCTTTCCGGTAAATCTCGACACGGTAACTGGCGGCTTCTAGGCAAGGGAGCCAGGCCAATCCGGCCGGAGTGACGGACAGGGAGGCGCCGTCCGCCGGGCAGGGAAAAAGCATCTGGTCCTCGGTTTTGTCCTGCAGAAACTGCAGTGCCTTCTGGCTGCGTGCTGGAGTGGGATTTAGCCTCGACGAGAATCCCGCCCCGGCAGCTCCGCCTACTGTCTTTACAAAATCTCTTCTGTTCATGAACGCTTTTCACCTCGTGCTGGTCGAAAGCCTTGTTAACTGACAACGTATTGTAAAACCGAATAGACAACATAGACTGTGAGCAAAGGAATGCCCATCCAGCGACTGAACCGCCCGCGTTTCGAGGCATCGAAAATGCAGAGCCGAAAAATCCCAAGAATCAGGAGCATGACGGGCAGATGCAGAATCAGGAAAATCGCTGGAACTTGGGCTTGCTGGTCAAACATGAAGAGCGGACTGGCCACCGCTGAGGCGCCAGTCACAAAGAGAATATTAAGAATGTCAGCGCCTATCACATTGCCAACGAGGATTTCGTCGTGTCCTTTGAATACGCTCGCAAGCCCAATTACGAGTTCCGGAGTTGAAGTGCCTAACGCGACAATCGTGCTGGCAACGACAACTTGCGGGACTCCCCAGCGCAGCACCAATTCCGATACGGCGAGAATCAGGATATGACTCGCAAAAATCACAATGATGAGACCTGACAGGATTCTGGCAAGGAGCCAGATTGGTCTTTCGCGGCGAGCGACCTCTTTCGTGTCCGGAAGTCCTGGCGCCTTGCCAGCCATCGCTTCCGACACAACACCACGCATACCCTGCGGGTGGTTCCTGGCCCACCGGACAGACACACACAGGTAGCCCGCGAGAAGAAGCAACAGCAGGAGACCAACCGGCCGGCCGAGCGCCGCATATTCCCCGTTCATGATCCAAGTGCCATAACACAAAAGAGCAAGGAGGACAGCGACCGAGACCTGAATCCAACCCTGCCGGTTCAGGACGAAGCGATCAGCCGTCAAATGCTTGATCAGACAGCCGAGTCCAAAGATAAGCCCTGTGTCAGCGATGACCGAACCGACTGCATTGCCGAGGGCAAGACCTGAATTGCCCGACCACGCCGCCATAACCGAGACGGCACATTCGGGAGTCGTCGTGCCTAAGGAGATCACGGTGGCGCCAACAATAACCTGCGGGATGCCCAGGCGATAAGCCAGGCCGGAGGCCCCTTCGACCAAGAGGTCGGCGGCCTTTACCAGGAAAAAGATCGAGGCTATGAGAACCAGAATCAGTATCCAGGAAGACAGGGGAGTGAATGTTTCAGGGCCAATCAGATGCTCCATGACCAACAGGAAGCATAAAACAAAGCCTCCTCTTGGGGACAGTGCTTTTGACCTAGGGGCGCAGGGGCCCTCCCCGTGGAAACGGTGCTTTTCTCCGTCCCACCCTTTTTCCCCCAAAAAAGGTTCGTAGATTTTCGATGTCGAGCGTTAATTATATACGGAGAGGACGCTGGATCGGTCCTGCTCCAGAGGAGCGTCCGATGGCCAGAATGGCCCGCAACATCGATATCGACGAGGAGGGCCGCTACCACCTGCGCGGTCAGGTGGCCGGTCC
>Ga0116188_1001046_pt1 | contig 24948 bp, 19 predicted proteins | sample AD_JPNTR2_MetaG_FD_89807 | JGI IMG/M metagenome (GOLD analysis project Ga0116188, IMG submission 89807) | Active sludge microbial communities of municipal wastewater-treating anaerobic digesters from Japan - AD_JPNTR2_MetaG | ecosystem: Engineered > Bioreactor > Anaerobic > Digestate | place...
ATCACCCCAACATTCCTATCCCCAGAAGTCTTGGCCGCATACGAATCAGCCACCGCCGAGAACCGAAACGCCGCCACTTCCTGCATGCTAATGCGAAAACCATCAATAATTACCTTGCCATAAGGGCCCACCACATAGCCGCGCTTCTTGGTAAAATCCCCAGCCAGCCCATCGATTACATCCAAACCATCTACCGAGGCAACAACCTCAATCCGCCGGTCAGTATTATTTCTAACCAAAATCTCGTACCTAGCCCCCTTTTGCCCCTCAACCCAGGTCTGTCCCTTATGCAAATATTCCCGCAACGGCCTTCCATCAACAAGAATATCAACCTCATAGGGAGCTGCCTCAACAGAACAATTAACCAAGAAAGTAGCGGCAAAAAGCACAAACAAGCAGTAAAAACGGGTTTTCATAGCGTCCTCCAATAAAAAATGGGAAAAAACAGGGCCAAAAATCTGGCCATCGAAAAGGTAGGCGACGAAAAATCAAAAAGCGTTTAAATCATTTTTATGATTTTTTTTCGGGGACAGGGGCAGGGACAGGGGCGGGGGTAGGGACAGGGACAGGGGCAAGAACAGGGACAGGGACAGGGCGGCACCTACTTAGGTTTCATCGCTCAAAGTGCCGTTCCCTCTGAAAGAATATCCACATATTTTTTATACACATACTGCCTGTATCGCTTTTTCTCCTCTACCAGTTCTAATATGCCCAGTTCCATTAAGTTGTCCAAAATCTTACTTATGGTTGGCTTGCTAAGGTCTAACAAATCTTTTACATCACCTGCTTCTAAAAACGGATGCTTCAATAAGTAATCGTATACTGCGAGAAGATTTGACATATTTCCCTTAGATAACAAACGAATTTGATCCATATCATTCTTTTTTAGTTCGACAATTTTTTGAATTGACATGATCGCATCTTCAGATACTTCACAAATACCTTCTATGAAAAATTCAATCCACTCTTCAAAATCTCCCTTGATACGAACATTATTGAGAAGCTCGTAATATCTGCTCCTGTTCTTTTTGAAGAAATAGCTTAAGTATAAAACGGGATATTCAATCAGGCCCTGTTCCTTTAAAAACAGAATGATAAGCAATCTACCCATTCTGCCGTTTCCATCTAAAAACGGGTGTATCGTTTCAAACTGGTAGTGAATTAAGGCAATCTTTATTAGATTTGAAATTGTACTGTCCTCATGCATATATTTTTCTAAATCGCTGAGGCAAATATCCATCTCATCCGGTGCCGGTGGAACGAAACTTGCGTTTTGTAGCGTTGAACCCGCATGCCCAACCCAATTTTGAGATTTTCTAAATTCACCCGGTAATTTTTCTTGTCCCCTCACTTTAGACAATAGAACCGCATGAGTTTCTTTAATCAATCTCATGCATAAAGGCAGCTCATTCAGCCTTTTGAATGCGTAATTAGTTGCTTTGATGTAATTTACAATTTCTTCGGTATCTTTAACTTTTTTGTTTTTCCTGTCCTTTTGCAACACGTCGATAAGAGAAGCCTGTGTCCCCTCAATTTGTGAACTGATTACAGCTTCTTTTTGGACATACATAGATACGAAAAGGTCGATATCCGGAAGTGTAATCGCCATACCGTCTAATCTTCCTAAAAGTAGATATGCTCTGTTTATCAATCTGTTCATGTCGTCATCGCAATCTATTTTCAAGTCTTTTAAATTATGAGGAACAAAGCACTCGTAGTCACTCTGCATTCTCTTCAATATTCCGGCCCTATTATTTTCCAATTGCAAGATCATCACCTCGTGAGTTAAATCCACTTAACTTGGAGTGAGCATATTCCGTCTAAGTAAAAATTTCAAACGTTTATTTTACTTATAGCGGGGGCAGGGACAGGATCAGGAGCAGGGGCGGGGAGGCGATTGTGCCGTTTAGCAGGATTTGGAGCTAAAAGAAGGTCGAGAGGGCACCCTGCAACATGGTCCGGAAGGATGCCCCCGGACATGTTTTTAAACTGTAACGAAGAGATCAAACGCAAAAAAGAACAAACAATCGGGAGCCGAAACAGACTAAATGGCAGGGACAGAGACAGGAGCAGGGACAGGAAGGGGGACAGGGACAGGGGGAAGGGGAGGAACCGGGAGAGAGGCTGACATATTTGAATAGGTTGGGTAAGACTGCAAATTTGTTCTTGGAATTCATACTCTGATTTTGTACAACGAAAGCCGTTCGTGTTGCCGGTTACTGTTGACTACAGTCGGATTCAGTTTTAGGAGGTGTGCCATGAGGTATGTCGTCTTGGTGCCTTTGTTCTTTTTCGTTGCATATGGCGCTGATCAGCCTGCAGAACCCATCCCCAATGAGGAGAAATCTTCTGGAAATTCAGCTCAGGATGGGAGCCAGACGTCTGCGCTAGAACACGAACTCTTGATTCAGTCTTTCGCTTATGATCTGGGATCTAACGTTGGCAAAACAACTCCCTTCGTTAACATTCATTTCTTTACCAGTTACCTAAGTGCTTTGGGTGAAACTAATCTTGAAGATTTGGCTTATCGGCTTTCTTCACAGTTCGAGCTGCGCAACCTAGACGACGGTACCCTAGTTGACGTTGATCGCACGGTTTTGGCCACGGACGAGGAAGGCTTCCAGTATCGATTGGAGTTTGCTCCCAAGGTCGACCTCTCTGCTTCTCAGTGGTATGAATTGTGGTTTGAGCCCACCGAGAAAGATCTTATCGAACTGTTCCAATATGCAATCGGCGTTTCAAAATCCGGTGTCTACTCTTTGCGGTTTACCCCTGGCCACGCTGCTGTGGTGCGCAGTGTAACCATCGCCTCTACCGCAGCCTCAATTCTATTCTCCGAGGATCTCTACTCGTCGGATGGCAAAGTCGAGATCCACGTGACCCAGCCTGACAATCCAGCTGCTAATTGCGGCTCGTCGGTACCCGAGAATCACTGGGTTGAAGTGGGTTCGTATCGCCTTGATGCTCAATGCCAGGGGGTCGATGTGACACTGCCGCTAGCCATTGAGATCCAAGGAGATCTTCATGCTGAAGACGGAACCAGCTTGTCTACCGTTGATGCACCGTTGCATATAGAAATCCAGCCCGACGACTGGCGTCCGTGCGTGGGCGCTCCTTGCGTCGATCACATTCCCGGCAGATAGGCTCGTACCAATCCTGCACATTAGCCTTTTTTGGCCGAGATGGCGTGTGTCGCAAGTATGCCGATTAGGCTTCTGTCCCAGCCGCTGCTTCACGGCTTTTCACTTGACCGATTTTGACCATCGTGATATCCCCAACAACGAGCTTTATTTGGAGGTAATTCCATGGGATTTCCAGACAAAAGAATGCGGCGCTTACGACGCACTGAAACACTGAGACGAATGGTCAGGGAAACTAGGCTATCTGTCGATAACTTGATTTATCCAATGTTTGCATGCCCAGGCAATAACGTCCGTACCCCGATAGGCGCCATGCCAGGCCAGTTCCAGCTGTCAGTCGACCAGATCGTTAAGGACGCTGAAGTCTTTGTCAAAGACGGCGTTCCGGCCGTTATTCTGTTTGGCATCCCCGAAAAAAAGGACGCCTTGGGAACTGAAGCCTTTAATGACAAGGCCCCAGTCCAACAGGCCATCAGAGCCCTCAAAAAAGCGTTCGGCCATGACCTAGTTGTCATAACCGACGTTTGCATGTGTGAATACACCGACCACGGCCACTGCGGCATGCTCGACGGTCACGAAGTCCTAAACGACGCCACCCTTGAGCTGCTTGCCAAAGAGGCGCTGTCACACGTCAGAGCCGGGGCCGACATGGTAGCCCCATCAGACATGATGGACGGCCGCATTGGTTTCATCCGCGAAGAACTCGACGAAGCCGGCTTTGAAAACATACCAATCATGGCCTATGCAGCCAAACAAGCCTCTGTTTTTTATGGCCCATTTCGCGAAGCCGCCGAATCGGCACCAAAGTTTGGCGACCGCAAGTCCTATCAAATGGACCCTGCCAACGCCCGCGAGGCCATGATTGAAATGGCCCTTGATGAAGAAGAAGGCGCCGACATCCTGATGGTCAAGCCTGCAGGCTCGTGTCTGGACTTAATCAGAATGGCCAGAGATGAATTCGACCTTCCCTTGGCCGCTTATCAGGTCAGCGGCGAATATTCGATGATTAAAGCCGCCGCCGAGCGAGGATGGCTTGACCATGACCGCGCAATGATGGAGTCACTGCTGGCCATCCGCCGAGCCGGGGCTGACATGATCCTGACCTACTTTGCCCCCCACGTTGCCAAACTGCTTGGAGGCCGCTGATATCACGCCCTAAACTGCGCACAACCCTCGGAGAGACATGCTGACAGAAAAAGCCTTGGAACAATATCGTCAGTCCGATGAACTCATGATCCTGCCCATGGGTGGATTTGGTGAAATCGGAATGAATATGACCCTTTTTGGGTACAAAGAGACTTGGTTTATTGTCGATGCTGGCGTCCAATTTTGTGATGCCTCGACCATCGGTGCCGAGGTAACCATCCAGGACCTGGACCTCCTGAAAGAGTTCAAAGACCGCATTTCGGCTATCTTTGTTACCCACGGTCATGAAGACCATATTGGCGCGATTGAATATGTGGTTGGCATTTTACCTGTTCCAGTATATGCGTCTCCCTTTGTGTGCGAGCTTATAAAGCTGAAGGCCTCGGAATTTGGCGCACAAAACAGGCCAGACCTGATTCCTGTTTCACCTGGGGCCACAGTAGATGTCGGTCCGATGACCGTCGGTTTTGTGCGAGTTACCCACAGTATCCCTGACGGCCACGCCTTGGTGATTGACACCCCGGTTGGAAAGGTCGTTTACTCAGGTGATTTCAAGATCGACCCAGCGCCGCTGGATGGCCAGCATTTTGACAAGCAAACCTTAAAAACCTTAGGGGACCAGGGGGTTCGCTTGCTGTTGGCTGATTCCACCAACGCGATGGTTCCAGGGCGTACTTCATCGGAACAGGAAGTGATTCAAAACCTTATGGAGATTGTTAAGCAGGTTGAAGGTCGTGTAATCATTTCGCTTTTTGCATCCAACGTCTACAGGGTCAGGGCCTTGATTAAGATGGCGCATGCCTGTGGTCGTAGGGTAGCCTTGGTGGGGCGTAGCCTTGGTATTTATCAGCAAGCAGCTGAGCGGGCTTTTAAGCTGTTGCCCCCCGAAAACATGGTGGACCCACATCATATTAATCGCGTGGTTGACTCAAAAATCATGGTCCTTTGCACTGGAAGTCAAGCTGAACCCAGATCTGCCCTTTACAGAGCATCCAACATGGATCACCCAGACCTTCGCATTAAGGATGGTGACACCGTGATTTTGTCCAGTCGCATAATCCCTGGAAACGAAAAAGCTATTGGCAGGATGACCAATAATCTAGTCAGGTTGGGTGCTCATGTAATCAATGAGAAAATGGCAAAGGTCCACGCTTCAGGCCACGCCTATCAAGACGAGCTGCGAGAGCTGCTGGAGCTGGTAAGGCCCCAGACTTTTGTGCCAATTCACGGCGAATACGCGTTTATGCGCAGTCATGCTGAGCTTGCAGAGTCTTGTGGTGTCAACGACGTTCGCGTGCTGGAAAATGGTGACTTGTTTGCGGTTGATGAAACAGACTCGACGGTTTTAAAACAGTTCCCACTGAACTTTCATTTTGTCGATGGCCCCTTGGTTGGTGATGCAGAACAGCTGCGGCTTAGCGAACGCAAAAGAATCGCCTGGTCTGGTGTGATTGCAGCCAATCTCAAGGCCACCCGAGGACGCAAAAAGTGGATCATCAAACTGGATGTCCAATCTGTAGGCATCCCAATCCTGCAAGAGGACTTGATGGATCGAGTCGCTGATTACGCACTAGAGCAGGTCGAGGCGCTGCCTTTAATGGCTTCTGCACCAGATATGGAAACCTGCCTTGTGATGGCAATTCGCTCTTTCTTTAGAAGGGAAATGGACAAAAAGCCGGTGGTGCTTCCATTCGTGGAGATCAAGGAGCCGTAGACACGCAAGAATTGACGAATCAATTTAAGTTTAGCGACCTTGCCGAGGCCGACTTGGCTGATATTTCCGAGTTGGAATCCAAGTGTTTTGCTGATCCATGGCCAGCCAAAGCCTTTGAAGATGAAATTAACAATGAGCTTTCCAGATCCATCCTGATTCGCACCAAGGAAGGCGAACTTGTCGCCTACTGCATTTTTTGGATAGTTGGCCCTGAAGCCCACCTTCTAAGCATCGCTGTAAGCCCAACACATCGCAGACTTGGAATAGCGAAAACGCTGATGCTGAAAATGTTTGAGATGGCAATCCTTGAACTTGCAGAGTATGTCGTTTTGGAAGTGCGCAAATCTAACGAGGCAGCTAAGACCCTTTATCGAATTTTAGGTTTTCAAACTATTGGATTTAGGCGTCGCTACTATCAAAATGGCGAGGATGCCGAGGTCATGATGTTGCAGATTGCATAATTTGAAATCGTTTTCAGTTATCATAACCAAGTCGTCTTTGGAGTCAGGTGGTAATTATGCGTAATTTGTTGGTTTTGCTGGCCGCCATTTTGTTGGGATGTGGTGCCTCAGATCCTGTCGGTCATGATACTGTGATTCAGGATGAATTGCCTGGAGACGCTACGTCTGATGATGGCAGCAGTGATACTGGCGATAATGGGGAAGAGGTGCCGCCAGATTGTATTTTTGATGACCCTGACGTGTATGACATTGAAGAGGTTACACAAAATCAGGAGCCTGTCTCACTGATTGTTGGTAAATCGACCCTTACAATCGATGGCTCTGCCAAGACAATCACGTTTAGTCACGACTCAAAATCCATGACAGCACTAGATTTCGAAGGCCTTATGATTGGGGTGGTTTCAGAGTATGAAGACGACCTAGTTTATGAGCCTTACCTAATAATTACAAAGCATTCCATGTCCCAAAAACCAAAGGGTTTGCGCTGGCTATCCATCGTCGGAATGAAAATGCAGGAAAACGACGAAAACAGTGCCAAGTTAATACTTGATTACGGTGAGTTAACAGTTTTAGCGGTCATCAAAGCCCAAGCAGAAGGCAGCTTTTCGATTCAAATGACCCCAAGTGACCCAGATTCCAAAATCGCGTTTTTCAGGGTTCGCCCCGAGGTCGATTCGCAGGAACGTTTTTATGGTCTTGGCGCTTATTTAGACCAAGTTGAGCACCGTGGTACCATCAGGGCCATGCAGTTTGTGGCGGACTTCGATATGGAGTCTAGCTATAACGAAGCGCACGTCCCGGTTCCCTTCATAATCAGCACCAATGGATGGGGATTGTTTGTTGAGTCCCCTTATCCAGGCGCATTTGATGTGGCAGCTACTGAAGAGGACAGGGTAGATGCCTGGTTTGGAACCGGAATTGATTCAAAGGATGGCCTCAGATTTTGGCTGTTTGCAGCTGACCACCCACTGGATTTGACAAAGAAATACTATGACATCACTGGCTATCCCATGTTGCCTGCAAAGTGGGCTCTTGGGCCGTGGATCTGGCGTGATGAAATCGATAATCAGACTGCGGTTGAGGAAGATTTGCGTACCATCCGAGACCTGAATCTGGCCACCAGCGGTTATTGGATTGATCGGCCCTTTGCAAGCGGTGTCAACGCCTTTGACTTTAAACCACAGGACTATCCAGACCCTCAGGCAATGATAAATCTGGCTCACGATTTGGGCTTTAGAATGGCCTTGTGGCAGGCACCTTATTTGGCTGGCAACAAGGAATCTTCAGATGAAACAAAGGCGCTTTTGGCACATGCCAAGGAGCAAGGATTTTTTCCAGATCCTGTTGGTGTGCCGCTTAACGGATGGGGCGATATCATTGATTTTACCAATCCCGAAGCATTTGCGTGGTGGAAATCGCTTATCGAGCGCTACACCAACATGGGGATTGAAGGATTCAAGCTGGATTACGCAGAAGACGTAGTTTTGGGGCTGTTTTCGGGCAGAACGCCTTGGGGTTTTTGGGATGGTAGCAATGAACGGACTATGCACAGCCGTATGAAACTGCTGTATCACCGTGTTTATGCGGAAACATTGCCAGAAGACGGCGGATTTTTGCTTTGTAGGTCAGGAACTTATGGTGATCAAGTAAATGTCAGCGTTATATGGCCAGGAGACCTGGACGCCCGCATGTGGGACCATCGAGAAGTAGTTGAAACCAATAAGGGACCCATCATGGCTGTTGGTGGACTTGGGCCGTCGATCATTTATGGTTTAAGCCTTGGGCCATCAGGATTTCCTTTTTATGGCGCTGATACTGGCGGTTATCGACATTCGCCGCCAGACAAAGAGACATTCACGAGGTGGTTTCAGCAAACGGCCTTATCAACCGTAATGCAGGTGGGCACTTCATCCAACAACGTTCCATGGGAGTTTGATCCCGATAATGGTGACTTTGATCAACAGGTTTTGGATACCTACCGAGAATATGCAAGTCTTCACATGAGGCTGTTTCCCTATGAGTGGACTTACGCCCAGAATCTGGCGGTTGACGGGCGTGCTATCCAAAGGCCGATTGGGCTTGCCTACCCTGATTTGGGGGTGCATCCATCAGATGCTTACATGTTTGGGGACCACCTTTATGTGGCGCCAGTGGTGACGAAAGGTGCCGTGGAAAAACAGGCATATTTACCCCCTGGTCAATGGCAGAATTGGTGGGACGGTACGGTTATCGAGGGGGCTCAAAGCCACGTCCTGCCTGCCCCATTGGATCGCCTGCCTTTGTACCTGGCCCAAGGTGGTATCGTGCCCATGCTGCGCCCAACAGTTGTAACGACAGCGCCTGTCTTGGACCCTGAAATTATAGATTCCTACGCAACCGACCCAGGCATCCTTTGGGTCAGAGTCTTCCCAGCTCAAGCGTCAACATTTACCCTTTACGACCAGACCGCGATTACCCAAGAGGCAGATGGAAACCATATAAACCTGTCCATTGGCCAAGGTGAAGAGTTTAAAGACGGTGCGGTGTTCCTGATTTTCGGCCTCGAACAAGAACCTGCATCAGTGGCCTGTAATGATGTTGATGCGGCCAAAGTGGGCGTTTTAGACGACCTTTCAGGTCAAGACGCCGCTTGGTTCTGGTCATCAGACAATGGTGGTGTTCTCTATGTCAGGCTGAAGCAGGGGACCGCAGTTGTCACAAAGGCGGATATGGCTGACTAGACCATGCCACGATTAGTTTGATTACATTTATCCAAGATACTAAGATACCAGTGTTATTTTGGGCCAAAAGGGGGAGCTGATGCATAACATCCTAAGATCTCTTTTGATTGCTTTGTTGGCTATCTTGTTGCCGCTGGTGGCGAACGCCCAAGTCAAGGCGACAGATATAGCCTTGATTGAAGACGTCGATGGAAGTATTACAGCGGCGGCCGCGACTCCTAACTCATATCTGGCCAAGGCCTCCTGTGCCGCTCGTGCTGCAGGATATACCGACACTTACGATGCCATCTTTGTCTATTCCGCAATACCACTTAACTTTTTGACAAATACCCAACAGGGGTGGCCGGTGCGCCAGGCTACCAGGGGGATAGGGCGGACACTCACTAACTCTTCTGCCTCTTTTTGTTCAAATTCTGGTCGGCTGCGACAGGCTGTAAAGATGGGGGCTGTGGCCACAATGCCTGATGACCCGGATGACACCTATCGCGGGATTCCAGGATATGCGTTATCTGGAATTGAGCTGATTGCCCATGAATTTGGTCACCAGTGGCTGGCATCTATCACTTTTGACAAGGGAGACGGTACAGGAAAGCATTGCTACCTGCGTGGTGTGGAAGGAGAGGGTGGTGACCTACAGCCTGGTGATGAGATGTGTGATGGCTATCCTATAACAAAATACAACAACCACTGGTCTCACTACTTTAATTCGGGCTCCGTCATGTACGGCAGTATGATCGAGGACTTAGGAAACGGTAAGTTTAAGTTTTATTACAAGGATCCTAAGTACAGCCAGTTAGACCAGTATCTTATGGGCATTCGCAAGGCCAGTGAAGTTGAGCCCATGTTTTTGGTTCTGGCAGAGGGGTCAAATGTCAGCTCAGCCACCATTCCTCAGGTTGGCCCCAAGGAGTACACCGGGGTTAGGGTGGATTTTACGATTGAAGACGTGATTAGAGCCGAGGGTGAGCGTTCGCCTTCTTATGACCAGTGCCACTGGAAGGGGTTGACCATTTTGCTTTATAACAGACAAAACCCTTACAACAGTGTAATGGTCGAAAAGTTGGTTCGTTACGCGAATCGTTGGGAGGAATTCTATTCCTGGGCAACTGATGGGCGTGGCTCTTTTGACATGACTGCCGATGGCCGTGGTGCTGGCACCGAAGGTTGTCCTGGCACACCCCGACCACCTGACCCGGAAGATACTGGTACGGTCATTCCAGATCAGGGGCCCAATGCAGACGGGGTTGACGTCCCTGAGGTTTCAGAAGAGGTCATCCAGCCAGACTCCATCCAGCCACCTGACTGGAGTAACATCGATTTAGGTTCGATGACCAGCTTGGTTCCGATTACCAGCCCGATTCAAGCACTGCGCCTGATAGGCCGGTTGATTCAACGCAGCCCTTAGACCTGGATGAAATATCAACAACTCCATGTTTATCTGGCGCAGTTCAGTGTTACAAGGGGTTGGTACTAAAGTGCAGGTCAGATGGTTCAGGTTGGGCGATTGAAGAAGACTGTGGTGACAAAGGTTGTGAAAACGGTCGTTGTTTGGGTGGATCTTCAGGTGGTTGCTCTGCCGGCGCTAGATCTGGTGCGCTACCGCTGGTAACATTGGCCGCCTTTTTGTTGACAGGCGTCTTTATTTCGAGACGTCTGCGTCATTATGAGACCGACTGAGCCCTCTAAATGGACCTCACGCACCTTTGCGTCTTTGGCCCATCGCAACTATCGACTGTATTTTGTAGGCAATTTTATATCCTTGATCGGCATGTGGATGAAAAATGCCGCAGAATCTTGGCTTGTCTTTGACATGACTCGTTCCGAGGCAATGCTTGGTGCGGTAGGCATTGCATCGTCAGTTCCAGTGATACTTCTGTCCACTTGGGGCGGCGTGCTTGCAGATCGTTTTGACCGCCGGCATCTGATCATCGTTGGTCAAATTGTTTTTACCTTTTTGTCTGCTATTCTGGCCACCTTGGTTTTAGCTGACTCTATACAGATCTGGCACATTATGGTGCTTGCGGCTGCTGCTGGCATAGTGTCAGGCCTTGAGTCACCATCTCGCTATGCGTTTGTAGTAGAGATGGTTGGGCGTAAGGATTTGCTAAATGCCATAGCCTTGAATTCATCCGTTTTTCACGCATCACGCATTCTGGGACCTACCATTGCTGGCATTATCATTGCCGCCTGGGGTACTGGTCCGTGCTTTGTGATTAACACCTTTGCATACGCTGGTGTGCTAACTGCGCTGTTTTCAATGCGTCTTGCGCGTCGAATTCCTGAACCAGCAAAGGGATCGGCTTTCCAGCAGGCCATGGAGGGCCTGAAAGTGGCCTACCGAACGCCCAGGGTGATGGCGCTTTTGCTGGTCATGCTTGTGGTGGGCATTTTTGGTTGGTCTTATGTGATTTTGTTACCGTCGCTTGCCAGAGAAACCCTCAATACTGACGCCACTGGCTATGGTTGGATGATGTCGGCCACTGGCTTGGGCTCAGTCATTGGTGCACTTTGGATTGCATCCACCAAGGACATGGGTAGCGGCCGTTTTATGGTGGGCGTCTCTGTTGGCATTTTTGCGGTCGCAGCCTTGGCATTATCATTCAGCACTTCATTGCCAATTGTCCTTTTATTATTACTGCCTTGTGGGTTTGGATTGACTGCTTTCTTTTCAGGCACAAACACCTTGATCCAGTCTTCTGTCAGCGATTCTGTCCGAGGCAGGGTCATGGGCATCTATACACTGGCTTTTGGCACCCTGATGCCGCTTGGTGCGTTGTATGCTGGCTCTCTTGCCGAGTGGACTTCAACACCACTGGCCATCAGAGTTGGCGCGTCCATCTGCCTTGTTACCGCGATAGTAACGCTCGTAAAGAAGCCGCCAGTATCTGATAGAGCAGGGCGGTGACGGGGACAGGGACAGGGTCAGGGACAGGGGCAGGGACAGGGTCAGGGGCAGGATCAGGGACAGGGTCAGGAACGGGGACAGGGACAGGGACAGGGTCAGGGACAGGGTCAGGGACAGGGTCAGGGACAGGGTCAGGGACAGGGTCAGGGACAGGGACAGGGGCAGGGTCAGGGACAGGGTCAGGGGCAGGGTCAGGGACAGGGGCGGGAGGAGAACTACTGGTAGACCTGCAGGATTTCGACGTTCATGCCGCCTGGGTAGCCGTAGGAAACATATGAGTCCCAACCGTACACCAGCAGGCCAACTCTTTCATTACTGGTCAAGGTGTGAGGACCTGCAGTCATTGCCTTAATGGTTGTCATATAGTCGCCACTAGGAACTTTTTTGAACGATGATGAAGGGATTTCAGCTCCGTCCAGGAACACCTGAGCACCCGTTTTGGCGATGATTGAAACATAGTTTTGGGCATACTTTGGTGGAACCAAGAACACGTACTCATTACGGTACTGCTCCAAAGAGACCCCAACCATGAAGCTTGGATCGCCAACAAGGGTGCCATTTCGATCTTGCCCAACCAAGTACTGCCCCACCAAAAATGGCTTGCTTGATGAAAGCTCGATATCAGCAGTGATTTCAAACTCGGCAAACTTACCTTTGTTTAGGGTTGGAATACTTGCTGCGCCAGCTGGCAGCACGTTAATGGTCGTTCCGTCTTCTGCCGCCATAACTCGAACCACGTCAGGTCCACTTCCAAGTTTTTGGGTCTTTGGTACCACATATCGTTTACCCCAGGAGCTGACAGGAGGCAATTGTTCCTCTAGGTGGTCACACGCTTTAAAGGCCACCGGCACGTTTGCACATACATGGCCACCAAAGACTGCTATGCGCTTATTGGCCTTGATGGTGGAACCAGTTAAATCCCCAGGAACAGCCGAGGCCTCAATGTTCAAAACGTGCCCCTGTTTAAGGGTAAAGGTGTGTTTTTGACCAGGCGCTATTGTTGGTACTCCAATTCCAGGTGCCACGGCGGCAGTAGGTACAATCTCCACCTCTGTGTCACCACTTTCAGTGGCGATAACCGTGAACATGGATGCCAGTAGTTGATCATCACTGTTGTAGCCTATGGTAGGCCACGACATCACGATATAGTACTTTCCAAGGGCATTAGTAGGAATCAACAAAGAGGCATCGTTTGAGAAGACGTTAACGTTTTCCAGAGGGTTAAACTGGTAAGCAACAATCGGCAACGTCGAAGTCAGGCGGAAATGTTTGTACGATAATTCTGACCCTGAAATGTTTTGGGGGCCAAGATAAAAAATCTCCAACCTTTTCGGTCCGACCTTTCTTTCTACAAGCAGGGTATCGTTGTTATAGATGGAGATAGTCGCTGCAAACGATTTGTTAGTGTTGGACACAACTATCGCGTATGGAGCATTATGTCCTTGGTATTTGGTGTCTGTGCTGTCATAAAACTGATCAAGGTCTGCCGCCCAGTACTCACATCCGTTGTTTGTCTTGAATTTTGCGTTAAACTCGCACAGGTTGATGCACATACCCAGATGGCACATTCGCCCAGTGTTTTCAGTATCGCAGTCCTCTTGGAACGTAAAACCAGCCCCGTCCTTTGTGCAGGCCATCACCGCTGACCCTTGGCATTCACGCTGGCCTGGGACACAACTTCCACACTGGCCATTAAAACAACGCAGATCCCCACAGTCAGTCTCATTCCAACCAGAGCCATCAAACATGCAAAATCGCGCCTTGTTAATGGCTGGGCAGTCGACAGAACCAGGGCTGCAAACCAAGCAGGAACCTTCGTAGCACACCTTGTCCCAACCACACTTGGTTTCTTCCAGGCGCTGACCATCAGGGCTGCAGACTCTGGCTATTGGTCCAATATCCAAGTCTTCTTTACAGGATCTGGCGTTTGGTTGGCAGTTTAGAAGCTGACATTTGCCATTGAGGCAGTATCCCCTGCCAACGCAGTCCGCAGGTCCAGTACATTCCACGCAGACTTTCCACTGCGGATCGCAAAAGGGAGTCTCTTCTGGGCAGTCATTAGCACTGTTACAGTCCTTTGCATCGGGATCAAAGTCAGGACGTTCTTCTACCTCTGAAACATCGCTATCCCCGCCATAATAGATGTCAATCGAACTGGAATCGCGCCTGTTATTTGACCCATTATCATTGCCAACATTTGACCCACCACAGGCGCTGACACCAGCAACAAATAAAAAGACCGCAAACAGCGCAACGTGTTTTCTTATCACGCCCTCACCTCCTGAAGCACCAACTAGCGATTGTACAGATAATACACTAAAAATGTGAAGTTTATTTGATGGACTCATCAGTTGTGTCCGTTTTTCAGGAAAAAGCACAAGGGTGGGGGCGCTCTAACCCCGCAAGAAGCCTGCCCCCCCCTGTCCCCGTCCCTGTCTCTGTCCCTGTCCCTGCCCCTGTTCTCTTCACCCTTCACCCTTCACACTTCTCCCTGTCCCTGTCCCCCGCCCCCCGCCCCCCGCTAACCTCCGCCGCTATTTTGATATATACTAGCCCGGTCCTAGCGGCTTCTTGTTAATTGATGGCTTGGCGATATACATGCATTGAGGGTGAAAACAATGGATAAAACTGATGGCGGGCATCGTTGGCATTTCTTTCGTGCGGGTGGGGTAGACCAGGTCAGCATTGGACGTGGAGAGGACTTGGCTGCATTACCGGACCTGGACCTTAAAAACTGGGTGGCTTTGTCGTGCCCTGTAAAAGGCTTGGATTTTGATAAGCGCACCTTGGAATTGCTTGATGGTGACCAAGACGGCCGTATTCGTGCGCCTGAAATCCAGGAAGCTGCCAGATGGCTTTCTAATGTCTTGAAGGATCCTGATGTGATCTTTCATGGAAAAACCAGCCTGATGCCTTCCTGGATTGATGCAGAGAATCCAACTGGCGCCGTAGTTTTGGCCACTATCAAGAGGCTGAATCTGAGTTTAGGCCTGGAAGAGGGGGCAGAGTTCACGCTGGACATGGCGGTTGCAGCCGGCGATGCCTTGGCTAAGGCCGCTTTAAACGGGGACGGAGTTGTTCCTCCCCAAAGTATCGAGGATGAAAAACTGCGGGCTGTCGCTCAGGAAATCCTAGATTGCATCCAAGGGGTAGAGGACCGATGTGGTGAACAGGGGATCAACGCTGAAGGGGTCGACAAGTTCTTTGAAGAGCTTGCGGGCTTTGACGCCTGGCATGCTAGAGGGATTACAGATGCCGACGTCTTGTTGCCACTTGGTGATGCCACCGCCGCGGCTTCGGAGCTGGTCAAGGAACTTGCCCCAAAGATTGAGGACTTTTTCGCCAGGGGACGCCTTGCAGCATTTGACAGCCGTGCTGCTGTCATAGTTAATGGCTCCGAGGATGAACTTAGGGAAATCGCCGCGCAAGAGCTGACGTCTTCTTCTGAATCCTTGGCGGCACTGCCCATTGCCAAGGTGGAAGTTGGTAGGCCTATGCCGTTGACCATCGGGATTAATCCTGCTTGGGCTGACAAGGTGTCGAGCTTTAGAACTACCGTGGTTGAGCCACTTATCGCAAAGGGTAAGGCGACTTTAACGCCTGAAGAGTGGGTGACCATCCAGGATAAGTTGGCCGCCTTTGACGCTTGGCAGGCCCAAAAAGCCGGGGCATCTGTTGAAGGCCTGGGGGCTGGCCGGGTCAAGGAACTGCTGCAGTCTGACTACCAAGCCCAGCTTCAAGAATGGATAGCCAAAGACCTGGCTGTAGCCCCTGAAATGGAGGCCGTGACCGATGTCGAGCGCTTGGTTCGTTATGCGCTTCATTTGCCAGAACTGCTTGATAACTATGTGTCATTTAGTCGCTTTTATGGCGGAAAGGAAAAGGCCGTTTTCCAGACCGGTACTTTGTACATTGATGGCCGCGCTTGTGACCTTTGTCTGTCTGTGGAAGACGCTGGAAAGCACGGTTTGATGGCTGGCCTGTCTCGCATGTTCTTGGTCTACTGTGACTGTACTAGGCCCTCTGGCGAAAAAAGGACCATCGTTGCGGCAATTACAGGTGGAAACTCCGACAACCTGATGGTTGGCAGAAACGCAATCTTTTACGACCGCGAAGGTCGTGACTGGGATGCAACGGTCACCAAGATCATCGAAAACCCAATCTCACTTCGTCAAGCTTTTTGGTCTCCATACAAGAAGTTCCTGCGCATGATCGAAGAATTTGTCGCAAAACGCGCAGCCGAAGCTGATGCAAAGGCGGATGCCAAAATAACCTCGGCTGCGGCTGCTACTGTGACCGCGGATCAGGCCTCAGCCACTCCTGCCGAGCCCAAAAAGATTGACGTTGGTACTGTGGCCGCTCTTGGCGTCGCTGTTGGTGGTATCACTGCCGCCTTAGGTGCCTTGCTAGGCACATTTTTCGGCCTAGGCATATGGATGCCAATTGGAATAGTCGGCCTGTTACTGCTGATCTCTGGTCCCTCTGTCATGATCGCGTGGCTTAAGCTTCGCCAGCGAAACATTGGTCCATTGATGGATGCTAGTGGTTGGGCGATTAACTCCCTGACCAAGATTAACACCCCGTTTGGTGCCTCGCTGACTAGCGTTGCCAGCATTCCCAAAGACGCTGATCGTTCGCTTACCGACCCCTTCAGGCAAAAGCGCAGTGTCTGGCCTTGGGTAATCGCGGTTCTTCTGGTGCTGGGCCTTGCCACTTGGGGGCTTCATAAGGCTGGAGTTTTGGGCAAGTGGCTTGGATATGAAACTGTTGAAGACTATTCGTATGAGGAGGAACTAGAGGAAGGGTGCGATTACGTGCCACCAGAAGACTCTGAATCCGAGCCAGAAGAACCTCTTGTAACGGACTAATCTTGAAAAATTAACGCTAAAATTTAATTTGCCCCTTGCCATACCGGATAAAAAGCCCCAAAGTCTGCATGTCTCGTCCGGCATAGAAAGTCGGCTACAAAAACAAATTAAGGAGGATCTACAATGTCAATGGTTTCCTTGAGACAACTTCTGGACCACGCTGCCGAGAACAACTACGGTGTTGGTGCTTTTAATGTCAATAATATGGAGCAAATTCAAGCCATTATGGAGGCGGCTCGCGAAACGGAGTCACCTGTTATCATCCAAGCCAGCCGCGGTGCCAGGAAATATACGAATGACCGTTTTCTTTATCATCTGATGATGGCTGCGGTTGAGCTTTATCCCGAGATTCCAGTCGTTTTGCATCAAGACCACGGTAACTCGCCTGAAACCTGTTTTAGCGCCATGGAACAAGGTTTTACATCAGTAATGATGGATGGTTCTTTGATGGCCGACGGCAAAACAGCTTCGACATTTGAATACAACGTTGAAGTCACCAAGAAGGTGGTCGATTTCGCGCACCCAAAGGGCGTGTCTGTTGAAGGTGAGCTTGGGGTCTTGGGCCACTTAAGCGGCCATGCAGGTGAAAAAGAAGATGGTCACGGCTTTGAGGGCAAACTTTCCAGAGAAGACATGCTGACAGACCCAGATGAGGCCGCTGAATTCGTCAGGCTGACTGGTGTCGACGCGTTGGCAGTGGCCATTGGAACCAGCCACGGCGCGTACAAATTCACCGAGCGCCCCACCGGCGATGTTTTGGCGATGGAGCAGATTGAAAAGATCCACAAGCGCTTGCCCAACACTCACCTTGTGATGCACGGCAGCTCTTCTGTTCCCCAGGAACTGCAGGACTTGATTAACAAGTACGGCGGCCAGATGAAGCAGACCTATGGTGTGCCAGTCGAGGAAATCCAGCGTGGAATTCGTCATGGTGTGCGTAAAATCAACGTTGACACCGACAATCGCATGGCCATGACCGCCGCGATTCGCCGCGTCTTTGTGGAAAACCCTGAAAAATTCGACCCTCGCGATTATCTGGCCCCAGCTCGTGACATGATGAAACAAGTTGTTATGGACCGCATGATCCAGTTTGGCCAAGCAGGTTGGGCCTCGAAGATCCAGCCAAAGTCCTTGGGCGAAATGGCGACTTTTTATCTTAAGTAGCCAGCAAAATTCGTTAAACCGGCCCCAAAAAAACACGGCTCATCAAGATTGGGCTTCAAAAAGGAGGAGATTCATGAATCGCAGACCTGTGGCCAATGGTATTGAATGGTTAGGCGCTGTTGACTGGAACAGACGGCTTTTTGACGGCCTCATGCCATTACCAGATGGCACCTCCTATAACGCTTGGTTGATTCGTGGATCTGACAAGGTGGCCTTGCTGGATACTGCCGACCCCAGTACTGGCCACATCCTGCTTGAGCAGTTGGCTGATGTGCCCCAGGTCGATTACGTGATTTCCCATCACGCGGAACAGGACCACTCGGGGATGATCCCCACGGTTTTGGCCAAATATCCAGACGCAAAGCTGGTGGCTAGCCCCAGATGCCTTGCAATGCTAAGCGATCTGATGGAAATTTTGCAGGATCGGTTGCTACCAGTCAAAGACAACGACACGTTGGACCTGGGTGGTCGCACCCTAAAATTCATGCACATGCCTTGGGTTCATTGGCCAGAAACGATGGTCACTTGGCTTGAAGAAGACAAAATCCTGTTCACGGGTGACCTTTTTGGAAGCCATCTGGCGACTTCAAGCCTTTTTGCGGATGAAAGCGTTTATGAGCCCGCAAAACGTTACTATGCGGAAATCATGATGCCTTACAGAACGCTGATTGCAAAACACCTTGATAAGATTGTTCCTTTGGCCCCTGAAATGATTTGTACCACCCACGGCCCAGCGTACAAAAATCCTGGTTTCATTTTGGATGCCTATAAAGAGTGGGTATCGGCAGAGCCCAAAAACAAAGTCTTGGTGCCATATGTGTCTATGCATGGTTCAACCCAGATTTTGGTGGACCGTTTGGTGGCTGGACTGGCGGATCGCGGAATTGAAGTCCAACCCTTTGATTTAACAGTGACCGATTTGGACAAGCTTTCGATTCAACTGGTTGACGCTGCGACTGTGGTTTTTGCCTCTCCAGTTTTCCTTAATGGACCACACCCAATGCTGATTCCTACTGCTTACATAGCTAACGCTTTAAAGCCAAAGCTTAAGTATGTTGGATTCATGCAGTCCTATTCTTGGGGTGGGAAAATAATGGATTCGCTGACTTCTATGATGCCGAATCTTAAAGTCGAAGTCCTGACTCCTGTTTCAGTAAAGGGGCTGCCAAAGGCGGATGACTTGGCCGCTGTAGACGCGTTGGTTGATGAAATCGCGCAGCGGCATGAATCGCTCTGACCTTGGCGCCGAAATTTTGGGTCCAGCTCCCTCTGCCATTATCCAGCGGGTAGGGTACAATTGCACGGCTAGGTTGGAGGAGCTATGCCCCAGTCCTTATCCATCGTGATAATGGCTTACAACGAAGAGGCCTCGATTAAGGCGCAATCTGAAGCTACAGCTCGGTTTCTGCGCCGCATAGGCCTTGATGGGCAAGTCATCATAGTAAACGATGGATCTAGCGACAAAACCGGTGAAATCGCGGCTGAGCTTGCTGCTAATGACCCGATTTACACGGTTGTCCATCATCACACAAACCTTGGCATGGGACGTGCCATCAGAAGTGGCTATGCCGCTGCCAGATGCGAATTTGTATCCCAGCTGCCAGGCGACGGCCAAGTCACTCCAGACACTTTGCAGCGCTTTTTGCCCTTTTTGCCCAGCCACGACCTAGTTTTATCGACGTACACCAAGCGTGATGATGGCCTTATTCGCAAAATAGTTACCATGGGGTATCAACTAACGGCCACTGCAATTTTGGGCAACAACTGCGCCTTTACAGGAACCATGATTTTTCGTCGTTCTTGGTTGGACAAGGTCTCACTGTCGTGCGAGAGCTTCTTGGTTAATGTTGAGCTACCCCTTAAAATGATGCAGGCAGGCGTCAAGCCGGCTTATGTGACTATTGAGGCGCTTTCGCGTGCTCACGGCAGAAGTAAGGTGCTGTCGGTAAAGCGCGTTGTAAATGTGGTTTCTGAGATGTGGAAACTGCGGCGAAACCTTGCAAAAAGCCAAGGTCAAGTGGGGTAGTTATGGCAGAGTCATCCTTCGATAAAGGGCTTGAATCATTGGTAGCAGAGCTGATTCGCACTCACTTGGTCGATTCAGTTTTCGCCAAAGACGCCGTCCGCAAGGGGCTTACCCCAGAAAAACTGGAATCCCTGCGCCAAGAGATTCTTACTCGCTTAAAAGAGGCCGAAGAATCTGGCCTTGAGCACAGAGACGCGGTCCGCAAAGTTATGGAAACAATTTCTGGATTTATTCCAAAAGATTCTTTGCTGTCAACAGTCGCCAAATCGTTTGTGGACAAGATAGTTCCCCCCGCCGCGTCGCAAGACAAGGAGGAAAAATAATGGCGTATTGGCCCTGGATGCTTCGGGACCTTGGACGGTTGCGCCGAATTACCTCTATCCTTGCTAGGCACGGCTTTTCAGACGTGGCCGTTAGATTGCGTTTTGGGGCCTGGCTAAAGAATCTGTTTAACAAGATATTCCGCCGTCCTTTAAGTTCGCCAATTCCAATTGGAAAACGCATAAGGATGGTAGCCGAAGAGCTTGGGCCTACATTCGTGAAACTGGGCCAAATGCTTGCCACAAGGCCAGATTTGGTGCCAATGCACGTCGTTTCGGAGCTGCGTTTTTTACAGGATCAGGTTCCAGGCTTTCCCTTTGAAGACGTTAGGGCCATTGTCGAGGCCGATTTGGGGGCCAGCGTTGACGAGGTTTTTGCAAGCGTTGATTCAGCCCCAATCGCCGCAGCATCCATTGCGCAAGTGCATAGGGCCACGCTAAAAGACGGAACCCAAGTCATCATCAAGGTTCAGCGTCCAAATCTGCCAGAGACGATCAAGGCAGACTTAAGAATCCTGTCAGGTTTGGCTGGCATGTTGGAGCGTCGAGTTCCAGAGATTCGGCAGTTTCGCCCCCTTGCAATTGTCGAGGAATTTCGCCGTTCTTTAAGCCGCGAAATGGATTTTGAGATGGAACTGCTGTCCATGCTTCGATATGCCGAGATGTTCTCGGACGAGCCAAAGCTGCATGTTCCTACGCCTTATCCAGAATATTCCAGTAAACGCGTGCTGGTCATGGAATATGTCGAAGGGATCAAGGTTTCCGAGAGGCAATCCTTGATAGACGCTGGGGTGGACCTGCCCTCAATAGTTGAAACTGGAATGCGAATCACCTTGCGTTCCATCTTTGAGTTTGGCTTTTTTCACGCCGACCCTCATCCAGGAAATTTCTTTGTGCGTTCCGATGGTTCTATAGTGCTGCTGGACTTTGGCATGATGGGCAGCCTTGAGTCGCGCCGAATAGATGAAATGCTGGTCTTTATGGTCGCGATACTTACAGGCGACGTTGATATGCTGGTGAATCAGCTTCTGGATGCCGACCTGATTGGCGATGAAACTGACCTGCGTAGCATGAGGGGGGATTTGCAGGCCATCTTGGATCGTTACAGCAACATCAGGCTTGGAGGGCTTGATGTGGCTGGCTTTTTGGCGGAGCTGGCCGATGTAACCATAGCCCATCAGGTTGTGTTGCCTGCGGATCTGCTGCTGGTGGGCAAAGCCATGGGCACCATGGAGGGGCTTGGGCAGGAAGTTTATCCGGAATTTCAGCCCCTTGAGGCTATCAGGCCTTATCTGACCGAGGTCTACGTCAAGCGAGTGCTTGATGCTAAGCGCCACACCCAAACCGCTGCCAGGTCACTGCTGGACGGCTTAAATCTGCTAAAAGAAGCGCCGTTCGATATCAGACGGATTTTGCGTCGCTTGAGACGCAATGAGATGGGGCTTATCGTTCGCTCGGCAGACAGCGATTTTGAACAGCGTGCTGCATCAGCCAGAATCAACAGATTAATTTTTGGGGGGATGTTCACATTGTTCTTTTTTGCAGGTATTTTTCTGCTTGATTCTTCCAGCCCTGTTAGGATTGTGGCTGGAGTTGTTTCCGAGGTTTTTGCCTGGGGATTTTTGATGGGATTTGGTTGGTTTATGATTCAAGGAGATAGGAGGTAAGAGTATGAGAAAAATAGTGTTGTTGGCTGTGGTCATGGTTTTTGTTGCTGGTTGTGGTATCAAAAAAGATGTTTACCAGCGAGATGTTAACGGCTTGAAGGGTCAGATCGCGGCCTTGGAAGGTGACAAGGCCTCGCTGGTTTCCCAAAAGGCTGCCTTGAACGGTGAAATCGAGAAGTTAAACAAGGAACTTGAGGCTTTAGCCCAAGAAAAGGGCGTGTTATCAAAGGGTTTGAAAGACGCCCTAGACAAGGTGGAAGAGCTGCGTCGCCAAGCTGAAATCAGAAGGGCCCGTCTTGCAGAGCTGCGCAACAAGCTCCAGAGCATGGTCGCAGCAGGTCAATTGACCATTCGTACCAGTGGCGGTCGAATGATCGTTGAGATGGCTGAGATGGTGCTCTTTGAAAGCGGAAAATTCAGACTGAAAGAAGATGGACGAATTGCCTTGACTGAACTGACTGCAATTTTGCAAACCTTGGAGGGCCGCCAGTTTCAAGTGGCTGGACACACCGACAGCGCTGGTAGCGATGAGATGAACTGGAAACTTTCACTGGACAGGGCCCGCGAGGTGGTTTTACACATGGTGGACTCTGGGATGCCCCCCACAAGGGTTTCTGCAGCTGGATATGGTAAGTTCGCCCCTGTGGCCTCAAATGATACGCCAGAAGGCATGGCTCAAAACCGTCGTATCGAGATAGTTTTGGTGCCTGATATCAGCGAGTTGCTGTCCTTTGATGACGAACCTGAAGCCCAATAGGAGGTCACATGCGACGCTTGGTGGTGATTTTGGCAGCGACGCTTTTTAGCGCCAGCGCCTTTGCTGGTACCTGGGAAATCCAACATACAGCTGGTGGTGGCTATGCTACGGCAATTACAGTTGTTGAGGGGCAACGTCTTTTGGTCTACGGCCTGGGTCAAGACGCCGGCTCTGACGACGCGTATCCAGTGTGGATCGACACCTACAATGGCAAAGATTGGACTTTGCGTCCTGGGGTCGGGAAAACCCCCGGATCTATGTTGATTGTCAATGATTTGGACTGCCCAAAACCCAGCAGGTGTTATGCCTTGGTTTCTGACGTAAACATGGACGCGTTTGCGATAACTAATGCCGTGATTACCTCCAGCGACGGGGGGCAAAGCTTCAACTGGCCTCCTTCTGATCAATGGCTTGCCAGTGCCAAAACCGGCTTTGTAAACATGCAATGGCTAAGCGAATCTGTTGGTTGGCTCTTTGGTGGGGCCAACGTGATTGCCAGGACTCCAAAAATCAATCCAACCCACCAATTTCCGTATCAGTGGCTTACTCCAAGGGTGAATGGAACTAGACACATAAACATTCAATTTATGAGTTTTGTTGATCAAAACGTGGGTTATGCTGCCACTGGTGAACTGACTAAGGACCAAAATGGCAACATCATCGGAATCGAGTCCTTAGGTGGCATGATTAAAACTACTGATGGTGGAGTTACTGACGAAGGATGGTCAGAGCTTTATTTCGGCCTGCAGGAGTATCCTGATGGTTTACAGGCACTTACTGAAGACGTGATTTTCTTGTCTGGTCGCTCCCCAGACGGGCCATTTTTCAGGCGCAGTGAGGATGGTGGTGCCACTTGGACAGACATCGTGATACCTGCTGGACAGGAAAACTTTGGGTGGGTAACTGTTGATGTTTTCAAGGCATTTGATCGTGATAACGCGATAGTAATCGTTGGGCGCCCAATCGGTACTGACCAATATGCTCACTCGATCTTTGAGATGACCGATGGCACTAATCTAGTTGAGGTTCTGCCCAATCCAACCAACTTTGTTGGTGGTTACCAGGACATAACATGCACTGATGCTAACAACTGCTGGGTAGTTGGCTCAGACCTGATTGTTTTAAAGTACACTGGTGATAAGGATTTGCCTGACGTCGATGATGACCAAGGGACTGTGATTCCTGATTCACCCAGCCAAGACGTTATCGAGCCATCCAATGACGATGTGCGCGGCCCAGATGAAGGGCAGCATGGTGCAGGCGATACGTACGAAGACTGGGATTACGCAAATGCCGTGCCAATTGATCTAAGTGGAAGGAGCGACAAAAAAAGTAGCGGCTGTTCTGCCAACGGTCAGACCTCAGGCTTTGTAGTCCTTGCCCTTTTGGCGGTCCTTGTCTTGGCGATAGGTATCCGAAAAAGGTCAGCCCAGTAAGTTTTTTTCCGGACCAACCGTGTTTTATCGCTGCCGTTATACAGTGCCAATAATTTGTCTGCTGAGCGTTATTCCCGCATTGGCAAAGGCACCAATCACAAATGTGCGCATCTATTTTGGCACTGTAGAAAAGGCGAAGGGCCAGATTGCCATCTCGGTAGAAGGTGGTGGTCGCCATCTTTTTACTACCGAATTAAGGCAGCCTGAGGATGCAAAATGGCGTCACAGCATTAGAATTCACACTAAATATGGCCACCCCATAGTTTTTAGGCTGGTGACACCTACTAACAAAGTCGGCGTTGTAAGGCCTGAGAAGAAGAAACCTGTGAAGATCGAGATGCCAGAGTCGGCAATCCGTGAGCAAGACAGGATTTTGGCACAGGGCTTTGATGATCTGGTTGGCGACTTGGAATTAGAGGATTCCCAGCAGTTGCTAGAGGCCATTGCTCATGACGATCAATTTATAGAACACACTAAGGCTCCGGATTTACAGATTAAAACCGTTTGCACTGCCAAGTTGAAGTGGCCACCCAGTGATGGAGAGCACCGGCTGAAATGTGGCGGAATGGTGTTGGTGGTGAGGGTGAAGGCGGGGCGGTAGGGGCGGGGACAGGGGCAGGGGCG
>Ga0116188_1001057_pt1 | contig 24784 bp, 15 predicted proteins | sample AD_JPNTR2_MetaG_FD_89807 | JGI IMG/M metagenome (GOLD analysis project Ga0116188, IMG submission 89807) | Active sludge microbial communities of municipal wastewater-treating anaerobic digesters from Japan - AD_JPNTR2_MetaG | ecosystem: Engineered > Bioreactor > Anaerobic > Digestate | place...
ATGCGGATCGGGGACTCAGTGGTGCCCGAGCCGATAACCGGCCTGGGTTAGCGGATGCGCTGGATCACGTATGCCGCGAGAAGGCTTGCTTAGTGGTGTACAGCCTCTCGCGGTTGGCGAGGAACACCCGCGATGCCATCGAAATCGCGGAGAGGTTGAATCGGGCAGGCGCCGACCTGGCGAGCCTACACGAGAAGATCGACACGACGTCGGCAATGGGCAGGTTCGTTTTCAAGTTGATGTCGGCTCTGGCAGAGTTGGAAAGGGAGCAGATCAGCGAACGGACCAGCGATGCCATGCTGCGGCATCAGGCCAACGGACGGCGTATGAGCGACCGCACGCCCTACGGCTGGATCCGCAATCCGCGGAATCCTGCCCTCCTCATCATCGATGAGGATGAACAGGCGCTCATCCAGCATATCATGGCCGAGCACCGACACGGCGTCTCCCTGCGCCAAATTGCCCGGGATCTGATGGCCGCGGGAATCTCCTTCCGCGGGGGACCGTGGCATCACACCACCCTGCGCCGGATTATCGCGCGGGAAAAAGGCCAGAAAGTGGCCTAGAATCCATTTTTTTTGTAAAAGAGTATCAGAGCCCGTCCATGCCCGCGATCGTTCAACCTGGGGCACGGACGGGCTTCTCTTATGCGGTAATCAGGGATTAGCGCATCTTTTTGCGGTTTTTGGCCCTTTCCGCCGCGTCGTACCGGTTGTGATGAAGTTGACAAGCGGCGAGCAGGTTATCCTCCGCATTGTTTGTCGGATCATGGTCCAGGTGCATTACGGTCAAGACAACCTTCGATCCGGTAATGGGGTGAGGCTGTCCGTTCACTGCCTTGCACCGTTCGCCATCCTCTATCCATTCGCACCGCCCACTCGCACGATCATTACGAATGCGCGATGAAATCGCGGACCAATCGGACGGGTACAAGGCTTTCTTCTCAGGTCGAATAGGCATCATCCCTGCTCCCTTGCGTCTCCCGCGATGATCCCGCGTTCCTCAAACTGCAACGTCCCTCCGTTGAACCAGAATCCGATTTCCATATCCTGCCCCCGGCCATTCCGGGTCTTAGACAGTTTCACCCGCCGATTGATGGATTGCACAACGTACTCGTTGTCGGCTATCGGCACTACGATGAGCTTGGGCTTGGGCTCCTTCACGATCCAGATGACAGTCTGACTCAGCCTTTGGTACGCGGCACCCCCCGCCATGTCGTCCAGCAGGTATTTCCGCATCCCCGGTTTGGGATGCGCCACCAACACAATCGAGCAGCCGTGCGTAGTCACTGTCCGCGAGATGGACCGGATGAATTCCAGATCGTCTTTCCAGGGCTGTTCTGACCGCGTTGCCACGCTGATGGGATCGAGGCAAATCACGCGGTTGCCTTCTTGGGCCTGTTTCTCGGACCACTTGGCGAGGTCGGCCAGGGTCTCTGTAAAACTGCTGGAAGTGTGGATGGCGCCTCGCATTCGCATCAGCCCCTCGCGGTGCCGATCAAACGCATCTTTGACCAAGGCGGCGTTGTCTCTCATCCACGTATCATCCAACAGTTTGGAATTACCCGCCATTTGGGCCAGTACCCGTTGCAAGTGCCACTGGTGCTCTTCCTCCAACTCGAATACACAGGCCGGAATGCCAAGGTTTTTCCAATGCTGGAGGCATTGGAGGAGAAAGAACGATTTGCCTGATCCGGGCGATCCGCAGAGGATCGTCACGGTCCCCGGCAACAGGGCTTGCGTCAGCGACGTCAGGACCGGCCATTTGAACGGCACGACGGCGCGTTTCCCCTCCGCGATGTCCCGCAAGCGCCTGTCAAAGTCTTCGAGACCGTCACATTGTTCACACTTGGACAGCGCTACTTTCAGACCCTCACACTTGTCGATCCCCCCCTTGAACTTTTGCAGGAAATCGTAGGCATCTCCCTTCGGCGGCAGATCGAGAGCTGCGGGATTGATCCAATACAGCCCCCGCAGGCCGCCAGGAATGGCCTGTAAGCGACGTTTAACGTCCCGCCCGTGGTCCAGACCCTTTTCGTCAAAATCGGGCCAAATAAACACCTTCTTGCCTGTCAGCGGGGTCCAATCGGCGTATTCTGCCTTCCCGGCACCGCAAGGTGCAGTTGTGGCAGCTGCGCCCCAATCCTCGGGCATCGTCTCGTTGAGGGCGTCGGCGCATTTCTCGCCCTCGACCACGATGACGTTCAGGGCCTGCTTGACCTGGGGCAAACGGTACAACGGCCAGGGCTTGGAAGGGGCGCCCCAGATGTACTCTTCACCACCGGGGGCAGGGTGAAGCTGCAAGAACCGTTTCCCTCCCGGTTCGTCCAACCGCAGTACCACCATGAGAGGGCTTTGGGATTCGCTGTAGTACCAGTACCACTTGGCCTCGGGGTACATCTGCCTGAGTTGACCCAGCCCGATGCGGCGCTCTTCCTTGGGCAGTTGCGACGCCTCCGGCTTGCCGGGGGAAGGGAAAGCCTTCTTCCCTGTCCGGGCCTGCCGCACGTCGTACACATCGCCCTTAAATCCACACCCGTGGCAGTAGTAGTACCACGAGCCATCCTGCTTCTGGTAGATGCTGCCCGAGGGCTTGTGATCGTTGTGGAACGGGCAGACCACGGAGCAGCCCTTGATGATCGCCCCGGACGCCCGCAACTCCTCGACCAGGGGATTGGATTGATATTTTTCACTCAGGGTTTGAGTATTCATGTTTGATCCTTTCGACTTCGGCATTGATCCAGGCGACTTCCTCGGGAGTAGGCACACGCCGTGGAGCGCTGTTGGCTAGATCAATCTCAGACATTGCGTCTGGCTCTTGGGTTCTGGGCTTGTCTAAGGCTCTAAAGCTGGAGCCTTGGTACGGGGTATGCCATTCCTCACGGTCTGTTTCCCAACGCCGTTGGTTGAACCACGTTGTGGCGTGAGGAATCAAATGCCGCGGCGCCGTCTGGACGTAGGCGCTTGCGGCATACTCCTGGGTTAGGGAAAGCAACTCCTCCGGGGAGATGAAATGCAGGGCCTTGCGGATCGCGGTCAGCGACTTTTCCCTCCCCCCGGCTTTGCGTGGATAGATGGCGTAAATTTGTTCCGCGACATGCTCCAGCTTTGGGGTCAGCTTTTCTCTTTTATTCTCTCTTCTTTTCTCCCCGTCACCGGGGGGGTCACTTTCCCCCGTTACAGAAACGTTACAGTGACGCTTTTTGAGAGCGTTCCGGTGACGCCATCTCCGAGTGCGGAGAGTTGATTTGCTATATTGTCTCCTATACCAATTAACTATGCTTATTTTAATGACTTGGCTATCTTCGCTTAATATCTTTATTAACCCCAAATGCTCGAACTCCGCCAGCATGGATTGAATCTTTTCGAGTGAAAATTGGAATGTCAGCTTTATATTCAGCTTTGGTATCAGCATTATATGCAGCTTTGAATCAGCTTTGGGGTCAGCTTTTCCGTTTTCGCGTGTCACAGTGACGTCACTGTGACGCTCTATCAAAGCGTTGCAGTGACGCTCTATCAAAGCGTTGCAGTGACGCTCTTTTTCGTCGTGAACTTCCTGCTCTTTGGCATACGCCAACAGGTAAATCCAAAATCGGAATTGAGGATGAGAGAGACGGTGCATTCGCTCATCGCTGATAATGTCAGTCCATAGCTTGAACCATGGCATGATTCACCTCGCCGGGAGTATCTGGTAAATCAATTCGTTAATCGCCCTGGTCCGGGCCACATAGTCCAGGTTATGTTCCTGCTGGATAATCGCTGCGATTCCCGTCTTTACCGCCATGATGTGGGGAACCAGTTCCGGACCCAGGTACACCACGCGGTGGGCTTCCAATCCCTTGGCACGGTGGATGGACGAGAACGATACCTCCCTCCGGTTCTCGGTGTCGTCGAAGATGCGCAGGATCTTCTCCTCGATCTCCTTCACGCTCCGGGCGGCCAGAGCGAATTGGAAGATCGTGTCCGCCAAATCCTGATAGTACGACGCCACCCCGGGACGGCCTTCGTTGAGAGCCTTCTCGACCTGAGTGTCTCGCCAGTGATCCATCTGCCGCTTGAATACCTCGATCTCGTGGTCGTCGATCTTCTCCGCTTCGCAGACGTCCTTGATGATCCGTACTAACCGCTTCCCAATGTCGGCGCCCTTGATCGTGGCCTTCATGCCATGCCGGATCAGTTCGAGGCACGGGCTAACCAACGGCGCGTTTGTCCGGCAAATGACTAAATCCCCCGGCATCAGGCTGAAGATGGTATGGTTGTACTCCTCGGGCCCGCGCCGGATCACGATGCCGCTATGCTGCCCCTCGGGGGATTGAATCACTTGGCAGCCCACCACGCGCTGCGCTTCGGACACGACGCTGGAACCGCACCGGTAGCAGTACGACAGGGGCAATTCTAAACAATGGAATCTTTCTTTGATGGTGTCCATCGACATGTGGTCAGCCCCGCGGAATCCGTAGATGGCTTGAAAACGGTCTCCCACGGCGATCAGGCGCCCGTCCGGCTTCATGAGCCGCGAGACGAGGTGTATCTGCTGAGCGTTGAGATCCTGCGCCTCATCCACCAATACCAGATCGTATTGCTGAATCCGGTATCCATGAGCAAGGGGATGATCCAGCATGTCATCAAAGTCAATCGTTTGCCGGTCTTGGCGCTTGGCCACCAGAATGGCCGGAAGGGCCATCAAAGTTGGCTCTGAGCATTCCAGATCGTAATTGGCGGCCAGGTCCTTGACCGACTCGGAATCCATGGGATCGACCTGAGCCGCCAGAACCAGGGACAACAGCCGCGGAATCTCCGTCCGCAGCGTCCAGGCATAGTCGTCTGGAATCCCGTGCCGTTCGATGAAGTCTAGGAGGATGTGTTCCAGTTTCTTGTACTCAACTTGGACCCTGCCCAGGGCCTGACGGCAGGCCGTCAGGCCGACACTGTGCAGCGTCTTGGCCTCCACATGCGGCGGGAGTTTTTTGGCGAATTCCTGCTGGATCGACTTGTTGAAGCACACCGCGATCGTGCTGACACTCGGGGGCGCCACCGAGCAGATCATCTTCAACGTCGCGGTCTTTCCCGAGCCTGCACACGCCTGGATGAGAAGGTTGTCCTTGCCATCCATCAAAGCTTCGAGAATGGCTCTCTGGTAATGAGATGGGGTAATTCCATTGATCTTTTCTGGTATCACGGCAATCATTAAGAATCTCCTTGTTAAAAACGGGCCATGCCGGGAGAAGGAGAAGAAGAACTCCCGGCATGGCCCAAGCAACAGCTAACTGCATCGAATGCGCGCCAACGAGAGCAGATGAAGAGCGTCAGCTACGTTGTCGTCCTCTATCGTCGCGGATGGATACGACTTCCTGGCTGCTTCAATCATCATCTCCTTGTTGGCGTTCCCTTTTCCGGTGGCGTGTTTCTTTATTTCCGCCACCCCGAAGCCTTGGTACTCCACTTGATTCTGGTCACAAATGCGCTGCAGGCTGGCCAGCAACCCGCCGTAGATATGGGCGGCTTGCGTTCCTTCGTGGCGGTGGACCAGCTCATAGACCACTAAATCCACGCCGGTTGTCATGACTTCCCGAAGCAACTTCTCGAATCGGATATACCGTATCCCCGGAGATTCCCCGTGGCGCACGCTCAAGTCCCACACTCCATGGCGATGAGTGTGGTCTATCGCCCAACCGCATTTGGTCCCTAGATCGAGCGCTAGGATTTTCATGATGTCACCTTCTGCGTTTTGAACCGCATGGTCATTCCCTCCGAATCGGTTGCATGGCGTTGATGCGGCCGCGGCGGGCGAACCAACCGACCAGAATCATGAAGATTCCGGCAAGGGTTCCCGCGATGTCTTCACCCACGCCCTCGGGAAGGTCGAATCCGAGGACTCCCAGAATGACCGTCAGCCCGCCCGCCATCGACGCAAACGCCGCACGGATCGTGCTGGACGACCACTCACTTTTTGCATTGCTTGGGTTTACGTACATCGGTTTGCTTGACTCGTTCATGTTCTTCCTCCAAAACGTCCTGGCAAAGCACCTTTAAGCGCTTCCAGATCTCATGGCGCAGACCTTCATCCAGTCAGACTTCCTTCTGCAGGGCGAGGCGGATGAATCCAATGGCGGAATCCTGCTGATCACCGAACAAGATCGCAGTGATCCGATGACATACATCATTGAAAATCTCTTCGGCAGCGTCGCTAATTAGGATGTGTTTCTCACACGAAATCTCCGGTTGCTTCTTGCACATAGTGGCCCTCCTTACCGCTTCTGCGTGGACATGTAGTTCTTCCACCGCGCATCCATCGCGTCCGCCTCTTCGCGTTTCAGATCGCGGGCCGGTTCTCCTCCCAGGTTGCCGAACCAGATTTCGGGGGACCACTTCTCCGCCATCCCCTCGCCCTTCTGCTTCTTCTCGTGCTCGCATACGAGAATCAGGCTCGTCCGTACCTGTTCGGAGAAATCCTCCACTTTCGGATTCGACGGCAGGCCGCGGAATTCCATGGACTTCAGCTTGTCGAAGCTGAAATCCATTGACTTCTCGGAGAAGTAGATCGTGCTGGTGCGACGGATCGGCTGCTCCAACTCCACCCAATCGTTTCCCTGCTGGACGTAGAAAATCTCCCAGATAAACGAAATCTGCGGATTGTCATTGGCGCTGGCGCCCGACTTCACTTCGATCAGTCGCCCCGAATACTTGCCCGGATTCATCATTACCATGGTCTTGCCTCCTTAGAAAACTTCCACAATCGGTTTGTGGAGATATTGCCAAACGGCCTCAAACACCTTGCTGGGATCATCCGGTACGTCGATCCGTTCCGGCAACGCGAACCGGCTGCCTGCGTCCCACGCATCGCGGCGCTGGGTATAGATCACCCGATTGGTGCCGCCGATGCCTTTGCCCTTGTCCGTGGCGCGAGAACCGCGCTCGGCTTCCACCACGGTGTCATAGGTGCCGAACAGGATGCAGTCGGCCCATTTGTGCGTGGCGCCCCAGGTCCGTTCATGCACGTCGCAGATATACCTGTCGTAATCCGGCCCCGTGGGATTGTTGAATGTCCGGATTGTCGTGTGTCCCAGCAGGATCACGTTGATCCCGCGGGCCTTGATCCGGTCGAGGTTGGAGAGAAACAGCAGCCACTCGTTGACCGAGACGCGGTAGCCTTCCATGTAGTTCAGAAAACCCTTCTTGCTCCAATCGCCCCGGTAATCCCGCTCGCAGACATGCTCGTGACAAAGCCTCTCCAAACCTGTCAGGGCATCGAATACGATGTTCTTGTACGGTACTAGATCCACTTTGGCGATCTTGTCCGTCAGATTCATCAGGTGGGACCAATCCTTCAGCTCGATGGTAGCCACCGGGGGAACACGCCCCGCATTGAGCAAGGTGATATACCCGGTCTCCCGCGGCGCCATCAGTATCGCGGGTTCAGGTGAAAAAGCGCCAAACGTCGTCTTTCCCCACTTCTCGACGGCCAGAAGGATGAGGGATATGCCGCGGTCCTGACTCATCCCGGGGACAGTAAATCCCAAGTCATCAGCAGGCGTTGAACTGGGAACTGTTTGCGCCTTCGCCTTCGCCGGAGTCGGAGACGGGGCCGGAGCTGGCTTCGGTGACGCCGCTGGAGCAGGGACACTCTTCGGCGGTTGGGGTGTTGTTCCAATTCTTGGGAACGGCGCTGGGGCTGGTGCTTTGGTCATGAGTCTCCTCCAATTCCTGGTGAAATTTTTCCAGACGGACAAACCCCTCGGGAAGAGCATCCGTTTCCGGTTTGAATCCGTCTGAACACAGATTGAGATACGGGCAGGAGCTGAACGTCACACAAGCGCGGTCGTTCTTCTCCCAATAACTCGGTCGCCGGGCCAATAGGATCTGGGTCTGAATCCACAGTTCCCGGCGTATTTCCTCGATGTCGCGCTCCGTCCGGGCGATCTCCCGCCGGGCGAAGAACGTATCGGGATTGTGGACCATCAACTGATAGCATCGGGCACTGAACAAGTCGGGCGTCTCGCGGATGGAATACCCCTTGACTCCCAAGGAGAGCAATGCCTGGTCCTGATCCACCCAAATCTCACCCGGAGTCTCGGCGTCAGGAATGGCCTTGATGGGTACTTCCCTGACGATCAATTGGGCGTCGCTCCCCTGAGACAATGACGTTCGGTATTCTCCCGTATCGATCAACACGCGAGTCTCGGACTGGGTGAGTTGCCGGGGACGGATCGCGGGCTTCCGGATCACGTCGAAGATTACTCCCGTCACGTCATATCCCAGTTCCCGCGCCGCCAGCACATAGACCGACGGCTGAGCCTCCAGGCGCAACCGGCGCCAAAAGGCGGAGCCAGCATCCAGGTCTTCGCTGGTGGTCTTGCACTCCCAAATGACGAGATTGCCGCCGGGGAGACGGACCAGACGGTCAATCTTCCCCGACAGGGTGTAAGACCGCGACGGCCGCCCCGTTTCCGGGTTGTAGATCGGCACGTTGAACTCCAGCTCCGAGGCCACCACCAAGAACTGCGTGTCCGTCTCGGCCCAACGCCAATCGTAGGCGTAGAGCATGGCGAACAACTTGCTCCACAGGATCCGGTGTTCGAGGATGGCCTCGTCATCGCCGTTGGGCATCGAACTGAAATGGACCTTCCGAACTATGTCGCGCGCCTCCTGGAAATCAATTCCCTTGGCCCGCATGTCCATGAAAACGTGTATGAGAGACCCGATATGCAGGTTTTCCTCGAAATGGGTGGGGGTAATGCCGTGGTTGTACTTCAGGTGGTGCTTGTACGGACACTCCTTGAGCGTCCGCAGCTGCGAATAAGTGATGGGCACTTTCATCTTGCTCCCTCAATTTCCTGGTGGAAGTTGCGGACTGCCGTTGGCGCCGGAAAAGGTTTGGGCGGATCAGGTCGAGGTGGCTTCTTCGCCCGCTCCTCGTTCGACAGACGATCTAGGTAACTCCGGCAGGACTGCGCCGATAAATATCGGTATCGGCGTCCGCCGGGGGATTTTTGGCTGTAGCCCTCGACGAGCTGCTGATCGAATGCGGCCTGCCAAAACGCATTACTGCGCCCCAGAACTCGCGCGGCCTGCCGGGGAGTCCAGTACTCCCGGCTCCGCAGGATTTCCATGGGGATGGTCCGAACCATGCAACCTCACCTCCTTTCCATCCAATTTCAATTCAGGAGCGTATTAAACACACTTTGAGCCTCTATGTCAATTACTTGTCATTATTTTTTTTCAAATCACTGCGGTTTTGGAACGAGCAATTCACGGCCGATTTCTCCAATTCCGAGCCAACATCAACCAACAGCCCAGTTTCAGAATCGCAAGTCAAATGAAATCAACCAATAAAAAAAGGAGTGTGGAGAATCCCTTGCGCTCCACACCCTCCAGCAAAGTCTAACAAAATCAACCACTTACGAAAAACGACCCCCTCAAAAGTGAGCCAAATTGGCCCTAAAAACCCCTGGTTTTAGCCAACTTCGCCTCCCTCAACCTCTGTTTCAGGCGCACCACTCGCTCCCCGAAAGCGTTGATCTTGCCGTTGGTGTACATCCGCACAGGGGTCTTCCGATCGTACCGTTCGCTGTACTCCTGCCTCAGCAGTTCGATCAACTGCTCCTCAGGCAGATTCAACTGCGACAGGACATACTGGGACCGGTTGATCGAATTCCGGCGCTCCTCCGGATCATTGAGGTCCTTGGGAATGTCATCACTCAACCGCCATGCCTGCTGCTTCCAGAAATCGTCCGAGAGCACCCCGGCCAATTTATCCATCCCCTCGCCTTTCTCCCGCCACCGCAGGTAAGTCCGTGCGACGGAGACCATCCGCTTTTCCAGGTTGCGCACGGTTTCCTGGTTAGGAGTCTCACGTTTTTTCTCCTCTCGGATCTTCTCCCAGATCCGGTCTAACTCGCCGACCACGTCATGCGTCACGGCTAGCGTGGCCAATTCCGCCTCCGCCTCGGCCTTCTCGTCCGGATCGGTGATGTTCTTAAGCCGATTCTTCAATTGGATGTACTTCTGCTCGGCCTCGTACATCTCCCGCACCGATTGGCTCAGATGCCCTATGGACTCCCGTTGAAACACCTTGCCGATGATGGGATAACCCGAGGGCTTGCCAAAATCCGCGGCCAGCAGAGAATCCGCCTGCCAGGAAAACAGCCCGCGCACCGCATACCTGACCTTGAGCGGAGACACCCGCAAACCGCGGCCGATCTTGTTGTAGATCTCTGGGGTTGTGGTGTAGGTCTGCAACTCGGGGTTGTACGGGAACGCGATCTCCAGCCACCCGGGAACGATGTCCTCATCGAAGAAGAACGAATGGTTGAGGTACAGCTCCATTGCCGTCTTGATGTGCGGTTGCATGAACTCGGTCATCCCCGGCATGGCCGCGGCCGACCTCTTGAGCATCGCCAGGGCGCCCTTCTCGATGTCCACCTTGCCGTTCAGCAGGTACTCCTCTACGGCATTCCAGCCAAACGAGAAAATCCCGCCCAGGAACCCGTAGTCGAACGGCAAGCGGATCAAGCCGCCAATCGCCATGAAGGAGAAGCGGTCCTCGTCGCGCCGCTCCCGCATGTTGTTCAGAAACTTCTCCTTGGCCTCGTCGTCGTCACCGTAGAGGAATTTGAGAATGGCCTGGATCAGCAGCATGTTCAGCGCCGCGCCGATCGCGCCGTATCCCGCGATCACCGGCAGTTTGACGCCCAGCATGAACCGCCGCACCTGGGGATCGGGATCCGTGATCCTCTCCAGGTGCCCCCACAGGATTTGGATCGCCGGATTCAGGAAGCCCGCTACGCGGATAAACGATGCCAGCGTAGAGTTGCCCTGGCGCTGCCCGAACTTGCCAGTGATCTCGTCGTAGTTCAACTGCGCCCGTTCCGGGCTGAATCCCTGCCGCGTGGCTTCCAGGTAGGCACCCTCGCGGGTGACCTGCTCGGAAAGGTTGGCCATCCAACGCCCGAAGGTAATCCAGTTGATGATGTCGATCACCTTCCCCGCCGATGACATGGCGATTCCGGGCAACTCCGCTATCCGCTCGCCCAGACTCATGTCCGCCCAGCCAGGGATGATAATGCCTTCCTTCAGCATCTCCTTGAACGAGCCCACGATGCCTTGGTGCGCATCCCGCGTGGTGTAATCGAGGCTCTTGGAGAGCAACTCCGACGTCGAGATGGCGTCCGGGGTTGTCCCCTTGATCCGGTTGACCACGGCCACCGCCGCCCCGTAGAACGGGATCAGATGCCGCTTGGAACGTCCCATGGCAATGGCCTGGATGCTGTCCCGCGCCAGGAAGTTACCCAAGGCGAACACAAGGTTCTGCGTCAGGTAGCGCTTCCATGGTTGCACCGGGCGCCCGATGAACTTCGCCAACCAAGCCAGATACCGCCGCGGATCCCGCCCCCGGCTGAACAACTCGAACAACAGGGGATCGGGAACCTGATAGTAATACGGCTTGCCCGCTCTAAACAGGCGAATGATGCGCACCGCGTTGGGCTTCCGCATCCGCCAGACCGGACGGGACGGCGTGGCAATATCAATATCGTCCGGCTTAATGGCCTGCTCCCCCGGTTGCAGATGCTGGTTTAAGTAGTCAGTGATAATCTTCTTGATTTCGGACTCATTTAGCGTGGCCACTTTTTTGGGTTCCAGTTGCAACGGCAACATGAGCCGCAAGGCTTCGGAACGCACCTGAAAAGGAATCTGTTTTCCCCGCACGCTTCCCAGGTTCAAAGAAAAAGCTAACACCGTGCGCATAAACCGGCTGTTATAGTATGCTTCCAACGCCCGACGCGCCCGGTACTGGATCGCCTCCTCCAAATCCACAAACGGCAATTCCGAACCAAACGCGCGGTAGATTCCTGCCGACGGTTCCTCGTTGCTGGCAAAGGCCAGGGGCTCACGATCTTCCACCTGCCTCTGCAAAGGAACGTAATGCCGCCAACGGTTCTTGATGCGGACGGACGCCTTGGCGGAAATCTCACCCGACAATACGGCAGTCAAAAGCAACTGATCCATGAACGTGTGCAAATCCGTAAAGTGCCCTTCCCAGTCCGGCTTGGCCGCTTCCGTATCTCGAATCCATTGCGACAACTCATTCGGCGTCAACCCGTCTTGCCTTCCGGGATATGCTTGCCCATGCCACCAGTAGCGGTTCATCGCCGCTTTGTATTGAGCGTATTCCTGGAACGCGTCCCATTGATCTATGCCGACGGCGTGCTTAATCTGCGCAAACGACTTGTCGCTCAGATAGATCCATTCCCCGTGTTTCGCCTGCAATGCTTCGCTGGGAATTTTAAATCCGTGAGCGCGCAGGTATTCCACTCCCTGGTCCGACAGAACCTCCAAGAATCCATCGCCGAAAGACAGGATCCGGACACCTTCCTGGCCCTTCTTGGCCCCGCCCATCAATCGGGATACCTCCGTGGGAATATGCAACAAGCTGTTGTAGGCCGATTCAAAATCCGCCTTGGTGTCTACTATTTGGTCCATGATTTCCCGGGCAAACGCCACACGCGCCTTCCAGGTTCCGGATGCTCCCCGGATCAACTCCCGCCAAAATTTGCGGCGTAACCGGTGGACGAGCGGACTTCCGCCTACCAGGTTGTAGAGCCCCTCGTAAACCAGGTCCTTGACGGCCGACATGATTCCCCGCTTGCGGGGCTTATCATTCCGCAGCGCCTGCATCTGTTCCAGAAACGGACGGGAAATGTGAAACGTGTACGCGCGGTGAGCATCCCGCAAACCTTCGAGAATCTCCTCTTGCCCATTATTCCGCAACGCTTGCACGAACGTATCCACCAAGTGCATGGGCAGGCTCTCGTAGTTCGTCACAAAGCGCCGCACCAACTCGGCAAATCCCTCGTCGGCGGTATTGGAAGAAGCGTATGATCCATCCATCTGCGTCAGGGCAATTAGATCCGGCTCAAATTGGGTATAAAATTGCGGATTCGTATCCCGAAGCCAAAAACTGATGGCGTGTCCGGCTTCATGAATGTTCACCTGCCAAGTCCGGCTTTTGGTTCGGATAATGTGGTATTTCGGCTGATAATGCGCCGGATGCTTTTTGGTCAATTGCGTCTTGCCCACGAGCAGCGCGGCATTGACCAGATTAAATAGATATTCCCCGATGCTCTGCAGCCCTACACGCGCCGGACGGTTGGAATTGGCATCCCGTTCTAACCGCGAGAGCAAGACTCTCCCCCCCGGCGTTTCCGCGGGGGTGTTAGACCAGGGTGCCGTGGAAACCTGCGTGCCACCCCGCGGCAGACCGGCGGGCAATATCCCCGCCAGGATACCGTTCCGTTCGGCCTCCTCGTCCACGTGCACAAGATCGACGATGTTATGCCGCCCCTCCTTCATCATTCGGTCAAAAAACTTGGATCCGTCCGGTCCCGCGGGAATGAAATAGCGGTCGGAAAAAGATATGACTTCCGAAAATCCTCCGTATAACTCAAACTCACCGCGGTCCATACGCCGGACACCGGTCACCTCAATCCGGTTTTCTCCAGCCACCCGCCGCCGCTGGAACTTCCAATCATTGCTGAAAGTGACACTCGCAATGGATCCATCCAGTAGGCCTTGAACCAATTGCTTGGGATCCATGTGAATGGATTGTTTCTCCGCCCCCAAGGCAGCCAGCACCTTGTTGATGTCACTGGGACGAATGATCCGGCCTAGGAATGAAGTTCCATCTTCCATGGGGAAACGATATACCTTCTCGTGGGATTTGATCTTCTTCCAGACCGGAAGCATTACACCGGTGATAACATGCAGAATCTTAGACCGGTACTCCGGCAATTCTGCAATTGCCTTTTCCCACTCTGTACGTGCTTCCTCCCGCGTCCGGATGCGTTTCCAATTTGTCTCGCGAATGTCGTTATCAAGATCCACCCGCGGTACATATTGCAGATGCCCCTCCACATTCATCATCCGGTATGTATCCACCATCGATCCGTCCTTCATGGTCTTTTTGGGGCCTTCCATGACGGCCCAGATGTAACCGGATGCCTGGTTAATAACCCAGAAAACTTCTTTCCCTGGAAACACGTCGTTGAACTTCACGGGCTCAACCCGCTTATCAGCGAGCAACTGCACGTATTTGGTCTTAGCTCCTGTATCCTCGTGCTCATAAACCACTTGCTCGCTACTCTTGCGCAAGCGGTCTGCCTGGTTGTACACCTCCATCCCGGTGTCCAGGGTGCCCTGAGCACGCGCCAGTTCAATCTGTTCCTCCCAAATCCGCTCGAAATTGCCGAAGATCAGTTCCTGCTCCTTCAAAGTGAGAACCAAGATGCGGTTCAAGAACTGCTCCATCTCCGGGAAGCTTTGTTTTAACTGATTGCGGTTCTGCGGACTCTCCGATGTGAGCGTTAATCCAGTCCACTCCTCAAACTCATCCGCCGTCACCCCGGGAATTTCCCCATCGATAATCGATTGGAAGAAGATATTCAGTGCCGCTCGCGCGTCCGCGGATTCCAAGTTATCGGATTCGCTGAATATACCGGAACTTCCGGCCTCCCGTTGCCCCGCGGATAACGCACCCAACTGAGACAAGCGCCGGGCAATGGACGCGATAAACCGGCGCTGCCCCGGCACATTCGTTTCAATCAATTTCACAATCGGTGCCCACGCCTGATAGGTGCGGTGTGTGCGCCCCATCCCTTGCAGTGCGGCTTCCGCCTTCCACCCCGGCTGCAAAATGTAGTGCAGCCGCTGTTGCTGGTTCTTAACCCGTTTGTCGGAATGAAAATCGAATCCCGTCCCCCCCGCTTCGGAAAAGATCAAGATCCGCAGATCGCCATTCATGAAAGCCTTGGTATCCGCTATCTTGCTGGCTTCGGTGCGGGCTTGCTTGATCTTTTTCCCCGTCTCCGGATCTGTAACAATCCGCCATCTGCGGCTGGTCACTTCACCTACCGCGTCATGCCCGAAATGGTTGATGATCATATCCAAAGGCGATTCCGGCGCGCCCATCTTTTCCAACCGCTTGATCAGCGCGTCCCGCTTGGCTACCATCTCTGGATTTTCCGCGAATTCGGGAATGGGATTGCCAAAATTATCCAATACCGTATTACCTTCTTTGTCCTTCTTGTACCCCCGAATTAAAGGAACTTTGGTTACCTTCCCCTCGGAATCGATCTCGTCGATAAATTGCACAACGGGATAATACTCCCGCACCATGTTGATCAAATCGCCAATCGGGGAAATGTCGATATCCTCCAAATCCCCGCCCTCTTCTTTTATCTTGGCGTAAGCCCGCTCCTGCTGAGCAAAATAAGTGTTTACCAATTGGATGACCACGGACTTCCCTTCCGCCAGTTGCTTCTCCATGTCCTCCAGCAGGGAAGGGATTTGCATGGCCGTGAGAATTTGGTTAAAGAACCGCTGTTGCGTACTCCAATACTGGGAAAGCGCAAAGGATTTTTCCCGGGCTCCAGCGTTCGTTTCAATAATGGCCTGAATGAATTCCTTGCGGATCGCTTGCCATGCCCTGGCCAGATCGTCATACACCTGTCGCTGCCCATCAGTAAGAGTATGACGAATCCGATCGTAAACCACGGTTCCTTCCGGAGTACCGTCATTCATGGAAATACGCCGGGCGACCATTAGCCCAAGTGCCTTCAGATCGCGAGACAGAATTTCCATGGCCTGCAATCCGCCATTCTTAATGGACGACACGAAATCTTCCCGATTGGTAAAACTGGTGCCTAGCCCCCACAAACCCAACCGCTCGGCATAGGCATAATTTTCCACTTCGGTAGCCGCCGTGGCCGAAGAATACACGACACGGGCATCAGGAAAAGCATCCCGTAGCAATTGCCCTGCTTCGCCAGTCCGAGAGGGCTGCTTCCGCCCCCGCTTGCCCTGGGACGGCATGGTCGATTTCATCCGGTGCGCCTCGTCAAAGACTATCACTCCATCGAAATCCGGACCGAGAATCGTTTTAAGCTGTTCCAGACGGTTGATTCCCCGCGCAGGCTTCGAAGAATTTGAATTTGATACCTGTTGTCCGCCTTGCAGGGTGGGATAATTCAAGAAGATGATCCCTTCTTTGGGATACGTCTTGTTCTTCATCTGCGTCGGGGTAATCTTTTTTAAGTTGATCACCATATTCTCCGGCTCGGAACTGATCGACTGACCAACCACATTCCAGTCTTTCTTGAGCTGCCCCTCCAGTCCGTCACTGGCGCTGATGACCACATGCAACTTCCGTCCCTGGTTCCAGTTGTCCAAGATAATGCCCAGTATTTCACGCGTTTTGCCCAGACCGGTTCCATCGCCAATCATAAAACCGCGGCGCATTTTTTTGCCCATCATGTTGATGAACGTGTTATGCGCCTGTCCGGCATATGCAATTGCTACCAATTGCACGTCCGACAGAGCACCACTCTCAATCAAGTTATTAGGCAAGTCGGGTTCGTAGGTTAACGGGGGCATGTCAACCGAAGCCATAGCCGCCGTCTCGACAATGCTCCCTTGATGAATCTTGGCATTCTCGAAGATTTTGGGAGGATCGTATGGCAGATAAGTATGCTCCTCTTTGATATTCACCTTGGACGGTGTTCTGGATTCCTCCTCTTTCTTTTCTTGCATGAATTGCATAAGATAGGGCTTCACGCCCTTTCCGCCGAACCGGTCCACGACCATCTTGATAAAAGCCTTGACGTCGCTTCCCTCCGCCATCACCGCATCCAATGCCTTCTGGAATACGGGTTTAGCCTTCGCGTATTTCTCGGGATCCAATTCCGGAGGAAGAGCACCGTGTTGGATAGATTCGGTTTCACCTTCAAACGCAACCAAAGTGGCATGATCGGTAGAACGGACAATGATTCCTCGAAATCCCGCTTCCCGGACCGCGTCGAAAATCACCGGTCCGTCGATCTGCTCAAACGCGTAGTCCCGTTTGCCGCTTTCGCGCGAGAGACGGCGCATGTGCTCGGTGAATTGTTCGACGGTTTCAATGTCCCCCAGGCCGAGCGTCTCAGACAATGCCCCCCATAGACGCCGGTTGTGACTCAAATTGGTGGGATCATAGAATCCCGCCGTGTTAATGGTTTGAGACTTTCCACCTCCCTCCTGCTTCTGAGTCGTGAATACGCGCACGCCGGTTGCTTCATTGGCCCGTTCCAAGGGAAACGCTGTAATTTGTTGCGGGATTGCGCCCTTGAAGATTTCCCCCAATTCATCCATAGCTCTTTCCAAGTCACTTTTTCCCTCGATAGGCGGAGCGGATGTTGTCTTGGGAGCGGATGTTTTTCCGGTAGGCGGAACGGGTGTTGTCTTGGGAGCGGGTGTGCTTTCGACAGGCGGAGCGGGTGAGCTCTTTTCCCCAACAACCTCATCGAAGATATCGGACAATTCGTCCAGTGTGAAATCCCCAAACGGGTTTTGGGGATTCAGGGGCTTGGTTAATCGAACGTCTCCTCCGGCAGACTCCGAAGAGCCAGTACCTCCATCAGGCTCTGGGCGACTTCCTCCGGATTCTCTCCCAGTTCCTGTTCCTTCTCCAGATCCAGTATCTCCAACTGTTTCTCTGGTACTTTCTCCAGGAGGAGCCATTTCCCCAATACCCTGTCCTGGTCGTTCTCCAGGCTGATCTCCTCCAGTGCCCACATCACCAGTTGGTGTAGGTACGTTCTCAGGGGGTTGGGTATCACCTTCAGTTTCAGAAGAAGCCGTTTCGCTGCCTGATTCACTTTCCAATTGTTCGCGGCTAGGTACTCGTTCGGATATCCGGGCATTTCGCACCTCCTCCAAAGCATCGATTAGCTCTTGGACATTCGCCACCCCGCGAGAGATGGGCTCTGCCGCTTCTCCTTGCGAGGGCTTAATCTTGTCGATGACCAGGAGGCGGGTAGGATAGGTCGTCCCATAATGCTTGTATACATCCCGTCCTACCGTTATATTAGCACGAATTGTGTATTCCTGGCCAATTTTCTGCAACCATTTACGGAATCCCTGCGTCTCCGTTCCCATGACCGGAGCGCCCATAATGGCCACGAGCCGCCCTCCCTCCTGCATCAATTTCAAGGCCGAAGTAACGTGATTGCGGTCCATTCCGCTTATCTTTTTCTCTCCGGCCCGCGGCGCGCGGGAAAACGGCGGATTCATCAACACCACAGAGGGACGTGGTTGTTGGGTACGGGATAGAGAATCGGGCAATAACAGATGGATAAACTCGGCGTCTACATTGGTAAGATCCTTTCCCATAAATTCACGCAACAACGCCAGCCGGGACTCCCCAATCTCATTGCCCAGCAACGTAATATCTTCCCCCTTCAGAGCCTTGGCCATTCCCATCAGGCTTCCGGTACCCGCCGACGGTTCCAGTACAACATCCCCCTTGCGTAGTGCCGCTGCCCAAGCCGCCGCGAACGCATAGTGCGGCGGGGTAGAGAATTGCTGTAGTTCATTCTTTTGCCCGCTCCGGTTTTTCTGCACCGGCATGCGTTTGACAATTTTTTCAATTTTGTCCGCAATCTCTTTTGCCCGGTCGGCTCCAATTTCCTCATTTCCAATCCCAAACTCCTGGGATAGGGTTGAATGTAAGGCCGCCTCCATGGCATCATACGCATCCGAGGGACCGTACTTGCCTTCTGCCCGCGTCCCGCCGTATTGCACATCCGCCAGCTGAAACAGTTCCTCTTCGAGAAGTAACGGACTTTCTCCATCGGGATCAGAGTGAAGCCGTTGCTGAATCCTGGCCTTCAACATCCGCATCAACCATACTTGGTCTTCTGCTGCAACTTCCGGACTTGACGTTACCTCCTCATCCGTACCGGGGGTCTCATCCCCTTCGTCCCCTTTCCCTTCTTCTTCCGTTTCTGTCGGCACATGACTCTCTTCCTCCTTGATGTCTGGATATAAATGCCGCCGTAACCGGCTGGCTATCTCGCGACTGGTAACTTCTTCCGGGAACAATTCCATTAATTCCCGGTTGGTAAACATCTTGCCCGTAGTTCTCCGCATCGCACGCAAGGCGTCCAGCTTGTTTTTGGGCAAGCGGAGGGAAAACGTATACCGCTCTCCTAGATCAATTTCCTCCATTTCCTCTTCTTTACTAAAAGGTGTAAGATCCTTATCTTCGATATAAATCCCAACTTTGATATCTTTGACGTCTTGACCAAAGAGTCCGGATTCTACACCCCGGCGTCGCTCATCTTGTGACGTGCGAATGGGTGTTTCCCCTTTGGCCAATTTAATGCCTAGGGTATTCCGAAGATTCTCTGCCAGTTGCTCCCGTTCCCGGGAAACCCACGATCCTGGAATTCCGGCATCCCGAAAATCCTTGCGGCTGGGAGATGCCTTCTGAGCAATAATCTGAATCGATTTAGGCTTAATCTGATTCAGGAACTTTGCTCCCTCGGGTGTAAGCAGATACTCCTTATCCCAAATCCGGTTCATGACCGTCTGCGGAGTTACGTCAATCTGCAAGGTCCGCCCCACGCCAGGCTTCTGTGCCTGAATGGCCATGGGATCCATGTACTCTTGCATTACTTGATCAAATGCTTGTCCGTACTCTTGGATGGTGCCCCGGACGCCCCGCGTGAATAACTGATCTAATGTGATGTCCGCCGCGGCGGCTAAGCCTGTCTGCGCTGCAAAGGGTACAGAGAACGCCATACCCTCTACCGCCAGCTGCTCCAGACTGGGTACTGCTCCATGGTACAGACGGTTGAAGAACGTATTTTCATCCGGAGGCAATCCAAAATCTTCCACACCCGTAGCCCCTTGCAGAAATCCCGCAAGCCGCTCTTCGCCGATCTCCTCGAGAATCCCGTGGTATCCTCCCCGCTCAAAAATCCGCTTCCAAAACTTAGCTGTCGAACGCCCCTTGCCCGTCTCGGACCATAAGCGCCCTAACGATTGCAGCAAAACATTTAACCCGGGTATGCGGTTAAACAGTGCGGTTAACGCCGGTCCGGACATTTCCGACAAGTTTTCGAAATACTGTGAACCGATGCGCTTGAGATAGTCTGTCGCAGGCAAATCGCCTTGGAGAGGTCCGCCCTCAGACGCTTTTAGGATTTCACCGCTGAAAGCGGGTAGCCTTCCCACTTCTCCCGCTGCCACTCCCAGGGCGCGCTCCAAACCATACTTCTTGACCGCCTTGACGGAGCCTTGCGGACCCAACTTGGCCAAAGCTTCCATGACGATTCTTTTAGTCGACCCGCTCACTACTTTGGCCAATGGATTGGTTATCAAGAATTCCGTCGTGTAGGGAATCATCTGGGCTACCACATCCAACGCCTGTGCTGGAATCGTTTCTTCACGCTCCAACTTCTCGATTACTTCATCCAGATAGTCCCCCAATATGTTGACATACCGAATCGTGTCTTCTGGCGTAATCGGCAATTCCCGGACGGATCCGGGAATACCCGGATACAGCATCGGTTGCGCCACAGACTTTTTCCCTGTCCGTAGCGCATTCAGGGCATACTCCGCATTGGCAACCCGCGCGCTGGAAAACACTCCCCCGAGAAAGGGAATGTATTCCTCTGGATGCGTGGTGGCGATTTCCCACATCTTGCCACCAAATCCCATGACGGGTTTTGGTTTATCTGAAGGAATGGCATCGACCAACGACTCCAATTCATCCGTATCTACCGGATCGGGAATCAATGCTTCCAGCTCATCGGTTGTGTACGTCTTCATTCCTTATTCCCTTTTCCCTTTCTGATTTGCAGCCATTTTCCATTGGAATCTAGCACGTAAATCGAACCGTCCGGAAGTATCAACAAGCCGCTTTCTGGCCGGTAATACGGAGCCAACTTGGCAGAAACCTGCGGCGGATATTTCGGAGACGGAGTCGGCGTGGATACCGACTCTGGCGAAGGAGATACGGCGGATGCGTTATCCGTCAAGCGAATGTCTGTGGGGACACCCGATGATACGTTATCCGTTAAGCGAATGTCTGTAGGGACGCCCGATGATACGTTATCCGTTAAGCGAATGTCTGTAGGGACGCCTCCCTGCATCGTCGGAATTGGAGTAGGCGTTATCGTAGGTGTCATCGTGGACGTCATCGTGGGAGAGGGGCTGGGAACCGGAGTTGCCGTGGGAGAAGGACTGGGTACCCCTTGCAGAAAAGAAGGCATAAAGGATGGATTCGGAGGCAAAATCGAATAAAAAGCGTTCTCCCCTCTCCCCATCTGCGTGGGAAACATGGCCATCAACCGCGGATCCGGTGGCGGTGGTTCCGGTTTGGGTTCCGATTCCGGTTTGGGCCAACCCTGCCGCATCAGCTGTAAATACGTATGATACGATTTGAAGAACTGATTGGCGATAAAATTCTCCACCGTGGCCGCATCGGGTTTGATTTCCCGGCCTTCCTTCTCGTCCGTGGTGGTCAACATCTCCGAAACAACCTGATAGATCTTCGCATACGCATCCGGAGTCACCATCCAATTCGGATGCATCAACTCCATGCGCTTGTCGTTCATTACCCAATAAGTTCCGTCCGGATTCTGGAAAACCCGTTCCTTCAGAGCTTCCTGAATCGGAGAATCCCCCATATTGGGTAACGTCGGCATTGGCAACAAGCCGCGCATCCCTTTCACAATCTGGTTGACGGCTTGCACCTTCTGTTCGGGACGCAGCGACTTGCTGGCCATAATCTGCTGAATGGCCGCTTGTTTTTTTTCGAAATCGCGCACCTGCGCCGGGGTATACCGGTACCCTCCCGGCAAGTCACCGTATTTCTGGCGGAGGGCATATTCTTTTGCCAGGCGCTGCATCTGCAGCTCGGCATTAAGCCGGGCCATATCCTCGGCTTGTTGGAATCCGGCCTTCTGTGTCTCTTGTTGAGACTTCAATCCAGCGTAATAGCGTTGATTCGCCGCCTGCTGCGCTTCTTCCTGCAGGCGCAATTGCTCTTCTTGGAGTTGCAGGCGCCGGTCCAGCTCACTCTGTTTGCGTTTACCAATCCGCTCGGCGACCGTGCCCAACGCTTGCAGATATCCCGGTGACTCATGACGAATATCAAACGGCATGATCGCCTCCTTGCTTTACGCACCCTGTTTCAACAAGAGGTAGGTAGTTAAATCCGGATAGGCATCGCTGCGGTTCTGCAACAAGTTGAAAATCGTGCTTGCTGCCTGCGTCTGATACCCGATGCGCTCCCGCCGCAACCGCTCACTCAATCGTGATAACGCATCCGTAGCTTCCCGCTGGTATCCCAGTCGCATGGTGGGCGCAATCGTGGTTCCCGTTAGCCCCCGACGAACAAGATCCTGATGTCCGGCTTGAGCGGCATTGGCATACGCCTGGGAGATATCCTTGGCCTCCTGAGTTCCCAATCCTGCCAAATCCCCCATCACATTCGCATAAACCTGTGCGGCTCCCGTATACGCGGCATTCCACCGATTTTCATTGGCCAACTTGGCCTGCCGCCACGCATCCAGAAAATAGCGGTTGATATCCTCCTGCGTAATATTCTGGCCTACTGGCGTTGGCACATAACTGCCTGTATTCCCCGTCACCAATTTGGGATCATATCCCGGAATCCCGCCCGGAAGATTGTAGGTTCCTCCACTGGGAAAATTGAAATTCTGGCCAAACTGCTTCCAAAATTCCTCCCAACTGAAATTTGTGCCACCCGTACCGCCCGTACCGCCTGTGCCACCCGTACCGCCCGTACCGCCTGTGCCACCCGTACCGCCCGTACCGCCTGTACCACCCGTGCCACCCGTACCGCCTGTACCACCCGTGCCACCTGTATCACCCGTACCGGTGGCAGAATATTGCAATCCTTGATCGGTGTACTTCGCCAGATTGCCACACATGTAGAACTCGGTCCCGGGAGGCAGTCCGAGATTGGTCATCGCGTTGGGAGAAATCGCACGATAGAACTCGATCTTTCCGTCGGAACGCTGGGCACCCAAGACGGTTTCTTCAACTACCTGTCCGGTAGCCACGCTTTTGTCCCGCCGGATGATTTTTCCCCTTTCCAGGGTATAGGTCCGGATCAATCCATCACCCAGAAACGGTTCCATTGGCGGAGCAAACGTCTGCCCCTCGTAGGACGCGTCTTTTCCGGATACCGCCATAACCTGGTCTCCGCCCATGTACCGGAACCATTGATCTCCGCCAAGCGCGATCTGGAAGGTGTATCCGGGGGGGAGTTCCAAATCCGCCATCAACTGCCCATTCGGCACTACGTTGAACTTGACGCTTGTCGGGTTCTCCGCCGAACCGGTATACGTCGCCACCGGAACGCCCCGCTGGGGATATTCCACTTGCGATCCCCACTGGCCTGTTGCCGTGTTAAAGTTGCAAGCCCAAATTTCGCCGTTCACCCACTTGTACTTGGTTACAATTGCCATGACTCACCTCACCACCTGCAGCTCGCGGTATACCACAGGGCTGGAATCTGCCACCTTGATCTTGGTCTTGGTTCCCGGAGTCCACGGAATTCCATCAAAATCCACAACCTCTCCGTCTGCCTCAATTTCAAAATTCTCAAAATACCCCAAACTGGGCGGCGGTTCCGTGAAATCCCCCTCGTAATCCGAACGCAACAGAATCCAAACGATTAATGGTTCTTCCGTATCGAGCCAGGAGGGATCAACCGCAATCTCTTTGATGGCGCTGTTCTCATCCGGCGTGTGGTAATCCTCCGGATCTACCTCCAACAATCCAACCAACATATTGGGCAATCCCCCGGTCACGAGCACGGTAATATTGAAATTGGAACTTGCTCCCGACAGGTTCGACGTAAAGCGGATCCGGAGATCCTGATAATTTTTTGGAGTCTTAACAATCACGCCCATCCGGGCAATCCGGCAAAATCCAGTCTCGGGAACCGATAGCGGCCATGAAATCTCACCGGTTTCTTCAATTACCGTAATATCAAAGCCGTTGTTGATAGCCGCCTGTACGTCGTCGAGGATACTGTTATCCGGTCCCGAAGAAGGATGTACATGATCCGGATATTCATACAAATCGGGTTCCGGCGCCCATGGTCCGATCCAGGAAAAACCATCCCAATAGTAATGCTCAAAGAGAGGATTCCCCTCCAGATCGGCCCCGGTGTAAATCCGTTTCCACCACCGGTAAACCGGATTGTCTTCATTGTCCCGCACGGCCTGCAATGTATCCTGCTGCAACTCCTCATCCCAATCCCAGTGCAGCATCAATGAGTACCACGGTCGCCCATGCAACCGACCGCCCTGGCCACCGCCCTGATCATCTACAAAAACCATCTGATCCAGGTCGCAGAATGCTCCGGGGCTGACCGCGGGCCATACCAGGTTCACCGACATAGCCCCGCCGCGGTTTTCCAAGTAGATCGTATCGACTTTTCGGGCATTCATGATACTCCGGATCGCCAACATCGTGTTCGCGCCCATTTGGCGGTATACGTATTCATCCTCCCAAATCAGCGCAAACGCTGGCAACGGCTCCACGCCCGGGGGATACGTATCCTCCGGGGTTTCCACGATCTCGTTATCCTTCATCAGGTCGGCCACGTACACCGCGTTCATTTCGGCACCCCTATCCAGTACCGGGGACCAGTCCTGATGTCCACGTGAATTCCCCAGGCATAGACCTTGATACCGTTGAACCATCCAAATTCCGCCGCGAGACGGCCCAACTCTGTGGGGTTGTGGCTAGTCGAAATATCCGCCGCCTTGCCGGTTAGATGGTTGCTTTTTTTTGTGCCCCGCACCGCGGCGTTGTGGGCGGGACAACGGCAACCGCTGTTCACATAAAGCGGCTTGCCGATTCGATCGCGCAACCGTTGCAGTCTCTGGACCAAGTCCATGCTTATGTCGTCGAAGCCGCAACCGCAT